>Ga0081540_1004030_pt1 | contig 11375 bp, 9 predicted proteins | sample TabmetS2T1R1_FD_71024 | JGI IMG/M metagenome (GOLD analysis project Ga0081540, IMG submission 71024) | Tabebuia heterophylla rhizosphere microbial communities from the University of Puerto Rico - S2T1R1 | ecosystem: Host-associated > Plants > Roots > Rhizosphere ...
ACGATGTCGCCATCTGCGGCAACGACGGCAGCATAATATTGGTCGCGAGCGTTCCCATTGACGCCAGCCCGGCAAGGACCGCGATCTGCAAGGCGCCGGAGGCGGGCGCGTGCGGTGGTGCAGTCGCGACCGCTTCGCTCTGGTCGGCCATGAGACCTTTCATCACGTTGAGGTGCCAGCTTCCGGGCACGTTACAAAACGTCGGGCGACACCGTTCGTGGCGCTCGCCATAGTGTGTTCCGCCTGGTCAATCTGTCAGCGGACGATGCGCTCGACCGCAATGGCGGTGGCCTCTCCGCCGCCGATGCAGAGCGCCGCGACGCCGCGCTTCAGATTTTGCGCTTCGAGCGCGTGCAGCAGCGTCACGATGAGGCGCGCGCCGGTGGCGCCGATCGGATGGCCGAGCGCGCAGGCGCCGCCGTTCATGTTCAGCTTTTCGCGGGGAATGCCGAGATCCTTCTGCGCGGCCATTGCCACCACCGCAAAGGCTTCGTTGATTTCGAACAGGTCGACGTCACCGACGCTCCAGCCGACCTTGTCGAGCAGTTTGCGGATCGCCGGGATCGGGGCGGTCGTGAACCATTGCGGCTCCTGGCTATGGGTGGCGTGGCCCTTGATTTCGGCGAGGATCGGGAGGCCGTCGCGATCGGCGAGCGAGCGCTTTGCCAGAATGAGCGCCGCGGCACCGTCGGCATTGGCCGAGGAGGCGGCCGGCGTGATGGTGCCGTTGGCGCGGAACGCGGGTTTAAGGCCAGGGATCTTGGCGGGATCGACCTTGAGCGGATGCTCGTCGTTGGCGATGATCCGCGGCCCGGCCTTCTCGGTCAGTGTGATCGGCACGATCTCGGCCTTGAACGCACCGCCTTCCACCGCCGTGCGCGCACGGGTCAGCGTCTCCATAGCGTAGGCGTCCTGGTCCTTGCGGGTGAATTGATAGGCTTCCGCGGTCGCTTCACCGAAATCGCCCATCGAGCGGCCGGTCTCGTAGGCGTCCTCGAGACCATCCATCATCATGTGATCGATGATCCTATCGTGGCCAGCACGATAACCGCTGCGCGCTTTCGCCAGCAAATAGGGGGCGTTGCTCATGCTCTCCATCCCGCCAGACAGCACGATCTCGGCTGAACCAGCATGGATGATGTCGTGCGCCAGCATGGTCGCCTTCATGCCGGAGCCGCAGACCTTGTTGACGGTGGTCGCGCCGGTGGCGTCGGGCAGTTTGGCGCCGCGCGCGGCCTGGCGTGCTGGGGCCTGACCCTGGCCGGCCGGCAGCACGTTGCCCATGAAAACCTCGTCGATCCGCTCCGGCGCGAGCTTTGCGCGCACCAGCGCGGCGCCGATCACATGGGAACCGAGCTTGTGCGCGCTGAAGGGGGATAATTCGCCCATGAAACGGCCGAGCGGGGTGCGAGCGGCGGAAAGGATGACGACGGGATCGTTGGCTGCAGCCATGACTGGTTTCTCCTGCTCGGTCGCGCGTTATTATATGACGATAATCATCTATGAGCTGGATTGCAATGCAGCGTTGGCGGCTCCTCCCGAATGAAGGCGACGCTTGTCGGGTTGCTGCCATGCGGAAAGCGGCCATGTAAATTCTATTTTAGAATTGACTTTTGGGAAAATAGGCCTTTTGGTGCGTTTCAGAATGCTCCCCCCAGGCAGGCGGCACGGCGTCCGCTGACTTGGACCTTGGGCCGGCTGCCTTGCAGCCGGCCTCTTTTTATGAACCGGCAGGGCTGCCGACTGACAGGGAAGCTGTGTCGACTCTCCCCCGATCAATCGACCCCAGGGGGTCGATTGAGTTCTAAAGTGATACTTTATTGTTCCTCGGCCGGATGATAAATGGAAGCCGGGCTCTCGCCGATTCAGATGAGGGAAAGATCATGAATGTTGCAGATTTCATCCGCAGCGAAGTGAACTCCAACGAAATCGTTCTGTTTATGAAAGGCACGCAAGCCGCACCGGCTTGCGGATTCTCTGCGCAGGTGGTCCGAATACTCGACCATCTCGGCGTGCCCTTCAAATCGCATAACATCTACGAGTCCGAAGAATTGCGGCAGGGGATCAAGGATTACTCGGATTGGCCGACAATCCCCCAGCTGTACGTGCGAGGGGAATTCGTCGGCGGTTGTGACATCGTAACGGAGATGTTCCAGTCGGGAGAATTGCAGGCTCTTCTCCAGAAGAGCGTGCCAGCTCAGTCCTGAGTGCACACTGTGGCTTCATCGAAGCCGATGCAGGGCCGCTTCGAAGCGACCTTGGAGGATGCAGGGTTCGCATCGCCACATCGATCTGCACTGCGATTTCTCCTATCGAAATGGATCGGGCACGCCGGCCAGCAGAATCGAGGTCTCATGGAATGCGGTCTAACCCTGCTGCTCGCTGTCGAGCTCCTTCCCGACCTAAACATCGATGAGATCAGACGGGGACAGCTCCTCGCGTTGACGTTGGGGCTGCCTTGTGCGGTCGTGGCGCAACTTGTTCTTTGGCTTACGCTGTGACGCGCACGCGCGCAGCACTTTTCCCATCCCTACAAATCTCGAATTCGCCGTTGGAGAAGAAATCGTGCGGGCTAGCGGAAGACGGCTGGTCGTGGCCGGCTGCTCCCGCCCGGCAATCGGAACGTTGCGAATCCGTCCTGACGCCGCGCGGCTTCAGAGCCAGTCAGCAGACAAGACTAGGCGGCAGTGCCGCTGATCGCACGTGAATAGCGCTATCTCGATTTTTTATCTAGCGCAGCGCACGGGTCGCGGTAACCATATTGGAACTGACCTCCGTCACGAGCCACAAGCAAACGGCCAGGCGAACATCGACATCAGCCCCCTAGGGAGGAACGCCAATGGACTATCGCATCTTGAAGACTGCGGGTTCGTTACTGGCCGCCGGTCTGCTCGGCGCAGCGACCGCGACCGGCGCGATCGCCCAGAAGGCTTATGACGCCGGCGCGAGCGATACCGAAATCAAAATCGGCAACATCATGCCATACAGCGGACCGGCGTCCGCCTACTCGGTGATCGGCAAGACGTTCTCCGCATATTTCAAAATGGTAAACGAGCAGGGCGGCATCAACGGTCGCAAGGTCAACTTCATCAGCTACGACGACGGCTACAGTCCGCCGAAAACCGTCGAGCAGACGCGCAAGCTCGTAGAGAACGACGAAGTGCTGCTGTTGTTTGGCATACTCGGAACGCCGGGTAACTCCGCCATCCACAAGTACGTCAACACGAAGAAGATCCCGCACCTTTTCCTCGCGACCGGCGCTTCGAAGTGGGGGGACCCGCAGCACTTTCCCTGGACGATGGCTTTCGTTCCCAACTACCAGAACGAAGCCCGTATCTACGCGCAATACATCATGAAGAACCATCCGAACGCGAAGATCGGAATCCTTTATCAGAACGATGACTTCGGCAAAGACTACCTCACTGGCTTGCGCGACGGTATGGGAGCCAAGGCCTCGATGATCGTATCGGAGGCTCCATTCGAAGTGACTGCGCCGACGGTCGATTCCCAGATCGTTCAGATCAAATCCGCGAATGCCGATGTTCTGCTGACGATCGCAACGCCGAAATTTGCGGCGCAGAGCATCAGGAAGGTCGCCGAGATGGGATGGAAACCCGTTCACATCGTTACCAACGTTTCATCTTCGGTGAACGGCGTGATGAAGCCGGCCGGCTTCGAAAACGCTCAGGGTGTGTTGAGTGCCGTTTATCTCAAAGACGCAAATGATCCCACGTGGAAGAACGACCCCGGCATGAACGAGTGGTCGGGCTTCATGGACAAGTATTTTCCCGAGGGCGACAAAGGCGACGGCTTTACGGTGTACGGCTATGCCGTCGGCAAGACCATGGTCGAAGTGCTCAAAAAGTGCGGCGACAATCTCACCCGCGAGAACGTGCTTAAGCAGGCGGCCAATCTCGATATCGAGATCGTACAGTTACTTCCCGGCATCCGCCTTAAAAGCAGCCCGACCGACTACGACTTGATCAAACAGCTTCAGATGCAGCGATTTCAGGGCGGTAGCTGGGAATTGTTCGGGCCGCTTCTCAGCTCCGAACGCAGCTGACTCGCTCTCCTGTTTGGACAACGTCCGCTACCCGACCCGAAGCAGATCAAGATCGAAGACGACCGCATCTTCCTTCCGAAGGCAGGCTGGGAAGAGCTCGGTCGGACAGGACCGAAGTTAAACATAGCCCAATCAGGCCGCAATCTATAGGAGCGCGCAATGGCGTTGGTGGAAGCTGCAAACGGAGAGAGTAGTAAGGACGAGGCGATAATCAGAACTGAAGTCGACGGGCCTGTGACAATTCTGACGATGGTGTATCGGCCTTACAATCTGGTCGGACCTGCGTTGAGTTCGGCGCTGATCGGCGAGTTCAATGCGGTAAGGTCACGCGGCAGCAGGGCGGTGCTTTTACGAAGCGGTTTGCGTCATTTTTCTGCGGGGGCGGACCTCACACTCTTCGCCGACCGGATAAAGAAAGGCAATGACAGCACGTTCAGCGGCCTCGATCTTCTCCGTGCCTTTGAAGAACTTCCGATGCCAATCGTGACGAGTATCCATGGCGTTTGTCTTGGGGGCGGGCTCGAGCTCGCGCTCGCCAGCGATTACATTATCGCAGCTCAGTCCGCAAAAATTGGTTCGGTCGAATCCGCGCTCGGGCTACATCCTTTGATGGGGGGCATCCAGCGTCAAGTACAGCGTGCCGGCATTGCCCGCGCAAAGGAAATGTCAATGCTTGGCCGCCGTTACGACCCGGCGACTCTCGAGCGTTGGGGTCTGATTAACCTTGTCGTTCCTGATGACGGGCTTGAAAAAACATCGCTAGTGATCGCTCAGGAATTGGCGCGCGGACCGACAATCGCGCACGCTGCTACCAAGAGATTAGCTGCAATTGCTGCCAACGAGGGCGTAGAAGCTGCAGATCTCGCAATGGTCGAACTACAGAAGCCAATTTGGTCATCGGAAGATCTCAAGCGGGGTCTTGAGTCGTTCATGGCCAGTGGACCGGGCCTCGCTAAATTCCAGGGGAACTGAAGATGACCGGACCACTGAGCGGTATTCGTGTTGTCGATTTTTCCAGAGTTCTCGCCGGTCCGTTATGCGCTCGAACCCTGGCCGATTTGGGCGCGGAGGTCATCAAGATCGAACCTCCAAGGCCGGATGTATCACGCTTTGCATTCCCGTTCGAAGACGGGATGTCGGGCTATTACGCACAGCAAAATGTCGGCAAGCGAAACGTTAGCATCGATTTGAATGTACCGGGTGCGCGCGAGCTTGTTCTTCGGCTTTGCGATACGGCTGACGTCGTCGTTGAGAACTTTCGGGCGGGGACATTGGAATCCTTCGGTCTTGGCTATGGCGATCTCGCGTCACGTAATCCGAAACTGATATACGCCTCGATCACGGGATACGGTCAGGGCGGCCCATGGCGCGCGCGTATGGCCTATGCTCCAACGGTTCAAGCCGAGACGGGATTTACCGCAAATACGCTTCGGCACATGGGCGCCTCGCTCTCGGTGTTGCGTTCGGACAGCCTTTCGCATGCTGATGTCTATACGGGGTTGCAGGCAACGATTGGTATCCTTGCTGCGCTCTCCGATCGCGCGCGAACCGGAAAAGGACAATACATCGACGTTGCCATGGCCGCGACGATGGTGGCTGTTAACGAGCGGGCCCACATTGACCTTTCTGAGCTAGATCTTGGAGCGGAGCCGGCGATTCTTGGTGCAACCGATGGTCCGTTCCTTCACGGGCCAAAGGGTGAGACGTTCATACTAGCGCAGAGTATCGTAGGAACTATGACGTTTCCAAGCTATCTCGGCGCTATGCGCCGCGCCGACCTCGCAGATGATCCGCGTTTCAAAACTGCTGCTGATCGCGCCGCCAATTATGACGCGTTGCTGGAAATTATACAAACGTGGGTATTGACGTTTGCTGATATGGCCAGCCTGGACGCGCAACTTGACGAAGCGAAAATCGCGATGGGTGAAGTCCGCACGTTGGGTGCGCTCGGCCGGACGGATTGGTCTGAGTACTGGGGCGCAGTGCAAGAGGTATCCAATCGCAATGGTGGCGTATTCCGCTTGCCGGGTCGCCCTTGGATGTTCTCTGAATCGAAGCTTCCCGCTCCGACCGAGCCGGCATTTCAGGGAGAGCATAATCGCGACGTTTTCTCAGAGCTCGGGCTCAGCGCTCAAGAGATTGATCGATACCATTCGAGCGGCGCATTTGTCGCTCCAAAGACCAGCTCGCCCGAAACGTCGTAATTAATCGACGATGGATCAAATTGCAGGTGTAAGCGGCAAAAGTCATTCGAGTGGATGTGCATTTGCCTGACGGGGGCAATGAAAGGGAAGCGATATTCCGGATGACAAAATCATGGATCGAAGGCGCTGACGATGGCGGTTTCTCGCTCGCTAACTTACCTTACGGTGTTTGCCGCAACGAAAAAACAGACGAGCACCGTTTGTGCGTCGCTATCGGCGACTATGCGCTTGATCTTGCTGCGTACGCTGACAAAGGTCATTTCCAGGATCTTGGAATTCCGAGTGCCGTCTGGAGGCACAATTCGCTAAATGCGCTGCTTGCAGTGGATCGTCCGTTGCGCGACGGCTTGCGTTCGAGGTTGCAATCACATCTGTCAACGAGCAGTCCGTATCGTAGCGATGTCGAAAAGTGCCTTCTGGATCGTTCTTCCCTTCGAATGTCTTCCCCTATCGCGCCCGGTGATTTCGTCGACTTCTTCTCAAGTTATCACCATGCCTATCGCGCGATGCAAATTGTGCGGCCGGACTTGGGATTGCATCCCAATTGGTTGTCTCTTCCCGTAGGCTATCACAGCCGAACCGGGACGATCATGGGGCCTGGCGAGGCCATCATCCGTCCGCATGGACAATATCTGGAAGGCGAAGAGCCAATCTACGCTCCCACGCGCGCTCTCGATTTCGAGTTGGAAGTCGGCTTTGTCGTTGGTCGCGCGTCCCGAAATGGAACTCCCGTCGGGGTTCAAAATTTCAGTGACTATGTATTCGGCCTTGTTTTGTTAAATGACTGGAGCGCGCGGGATTTTCAACGATGGGAAGCAACTCCGCTGGGGCCTCTCCTGTCCAAGTCCTTCGCAACTCAGGTAGGGGCTTGGGTTGTTCCATTGGAAGCTCTCGCAAATAGTGGCTTGGTGCGTGAGCAAACACCGCCACCACTAGATTATCTCAAGTGTACCCAACCGCTCTGGTTCGACGTGTCGCTCGAAGTTGAACTGACATCGGCAACTATGCGGGAGAAGGGCATCCCACCGCTGGTGATCTGTAGATCCAATCTGTCCGACATGCACTGGAACGGTGCGCAACAACTCGCTCACGTGACTTCGAACGGATCGATAGTAAGACCTGGCGACTTGTTGGGCTCAGGCACAGTATCGGGCGAGTCGATCGATGGCTCGGGTTGTCTTTTGGAGTTAACCAGCGACGGCAAAAATCCAATAGCACTGCCGGACGGAACCGAACGTCGATACCTTTTGGATGGTGATCAAATTCGCTTCGCGGGTACAGCGAATGGCTCATCAAAGATTTCTTTCGGAGATCTTGTCGGTGTCGTTGCTCCTAGCCGAAAGCCCGGACAGTAGTTTCTCGAGAACTGACGGTCGCGGTGCGAACGGTAGCTCTGAATGACGATGGCAGAGTCAGTCGGGCAAGCAGTTGCTGGCTTCTGGAGGTGCGGTCCGCATGGCAACGGAACCGCATTGCACCATCAATGTGCATATCGAACGCTGGGCAGATCCACCGCCGCTCGACTACTGACCTGCTCGCGTCATCGTCCATTCAAGCAAGAGGCAATGTCGCATGTCAGAACACACAATCGCTCTCGACGTTAATGGTACTCCGCACCGAAACTCTGTTTCATCGCGAAAGTTTCTGGTGCATTTTCTCCGCGACGATATGCGCCTCACGAGTGTTCATGTCGGCTGCGATACCACCCAGTGCGGGGCCTGTACGGTTCATCTCGACGGCCGAGCGGTCAAGTCATGCACGGTGCTCGCCGTACAGGCGGACGGTTGCCGCGTCAGCACGATCGACAGCCTGGCGATAAATGGGCAACTTCATCCGCTCCAGCAGGCGTTTCAGAATTGCCACGGGCTCCAGTGCGGCTTCTGCACCCCGGGGATGATCATGAGTTCACTCGAATTACTCGAACGGGAGCCGAAACCCACCGAAGAGCAAATTGCTGCGTGGCTGAAGGGAAACTTCTGCCGCTGCACAGGCTACCAGCACATCGTGGAAGCGATTCGTTCGGTTGGTCACGAGGCGGCCAGTGGCGCTGGACATGGCGATCAGGTTGCCAAGGCAGCTCGGGAGGCCAGTCATGCCTAAATCAAAGACGAAGAGTGAGCCGCTGCCGGGGCCCATAACTGATTCGGTCTTTCCCGCAAAGCCGGACGATGGCGGGCGCTTTGGCCGTCCCGCGCGCAGGCGTGAGGATTTGCATCATCTCTTGGGTCTGGGCAACTTTACCGATGACATCGAAGGCAACGGCTTTGCCAAGCCGCTGCACCTGAGCATCCTGCGCAGCCCTCACGCGCACGCAAGACTCCGGCGCATTGACGTCGCAAAGGCCAAAGCGATGCCGGGCGTGATCGACGTGTTGACGGGGAGAGACTTGCGCGATGCGTTCAATCCGTTGCCATCCAACTGGATCTGGCCCGGCATGGTCATCCCCGAGCACCGGGCCTTGGCAGAAGACGTGGCCAAGTATGTAGGTGAAGGGATTGCCTTGGTCGTGGCGGTCGACCGGTACGTAGCGGCCGACGCCGTCGAGGCTATCGAAGTCGACTACGAGGTACTGCCTGCTGTTACGGATCCCTTCCTCGCGGCTCAACCGGATGCGCCCGTGGTGCATCCGGGTATGCGCGGCTCTAGCGCTCAAGGTAATCAAGTGCATCATGTCCCGGTGCAAGCCGGTAACTACGAAGCTGCGAAAAAGGCTGCCGACGTTGTGATCACGCAGCGGCTCCGAAATCAGAACCTCGTGCCGGGAGCACTAGAGCCTCGGGCGGTTCATGCGACATACGACCCGACGACAGAAAGCGTCACGGTGCGTATGTCGAGCCAGGCCCCGCACATTATCAAGCGCATGCTGGCTCAGGTACTTCGCATTGACGAACATCGCCTGCGGGTCATCGCCCCCGACGTTGGTGGGGGTTTTGGGTCCAAGCTGCACCTCTACCCCGAAGACGTTCTGGTGACGGCGGTGACATTGCGCCTCCGGCGCGCAGTGAAGTGGACCGCAACGCGATCCGAGGACTTCGTCAGCACAAATCATGGTCGCGATCACGTCCAAGATGTCGAGCTCTGCGCGAAGCGGGACGGGACGATCACCGGCATCAAGGCAACTATTTGGGGGAATCTCGGTGCGTATGTGTCCGGCATGGGACCGGGTATTCCGGCGGCAAACTGCGGAATGATTTTGACGGGCGTCTACCGGATCCGGAACGTGCATGTCGATACGCACCTCATGATGACCAACACACCGCGTGTGGACACCTATCGCGGCGCAGGTCGACCAGAGGCGACTTACCTTATCGAGCGAATGGTAGACCAACTGGCACGACATTTAAGGATGGATCCCGCCGAGCTTCGACGTCGTAACTACATACCGCCCAGCGCCTTTCCTTACACCACGGCGACGCGCGCGTTCTCGTATGACAGTGGCGACTACCCGGCGAACCTGGCGAAGGCACTGGAGGCTGTTGGTTATTCAGATTGCCGGGCAGAGCAGGAGCGACTTAAGGGTAAGGGACGTTATCTCGGCATCGGCCTGTCCACCTACACCGAGTTTACAGGAATCGGTAACGGCCCGATCTTGGGAATGTTCGGATTCAACTACGGCGGCTGGGAGTACGGTCGCATCCTCGTCCATCCAACGGGAACTGTCGAGATCCACACCGGCTCCGCGGATCATGGACAAGGTCACGCCACCTCGTATGTTCAGATCGCTGCAGATTGCCTGCAGATCGCCGCCGAACGTTGTACCGTTGTCGAGGGAGACACAGGGCGCGTCGAGTTCGGGCTCGGGACATTCAACTCGCGGTCGATGTCGGTCGGTGGAATCGCAATCCACAAAGCCGCAAAGAAGATCCTTGAAAAGGCAAAGCGGATCGCAGCGCATGCGCTCGGTGTGAACGCGGGCGATATCGTCTATTCAGGCGGCGTGTTCAGGGTCAAGACTGGTATCTCTCCTTTGGCTCACGGCCGCAGGGCATTGCGCCGTGGAGGGCGAGCGCTTAAGGGCAAGGTGATCAAGCATGTCGTTGGTGTCGCGCCCGTCGAGGTTGGCGCGGGGCGAAACGAACTCACTTGGACGGAAGTAGCGAGTCTCGCCCATTTCTTGACCACATATTCTGGTGCTCTGGAGCCGGGACTCGACGAGCGGGTGTTCTACGAGCCAAAGGATATGGTGTTTCCGTTCGGCACATACGTGGCCGTGGTCGAAGTTGACATCGAGACGGGCGACATTGACCTCCAGAGAATTATCGCCGTCGACGACTGCGGTCCGATCATCAATCCGCTCCTGGCACGGGGCCAAGTGCATGGCGGTACGGCTCAGGGCATTGGGCAGGCGCTGCTTGAGACAGCCTGCTATGCCGACAACGGAATACCAGAAGCCACCAATTGGATGGGGTATGCGTTTCCCAGAGCACTACATATGCCTCGAATGGAAACCCATCATACGACCACACCATCGCCTCGGAATGACCTTGGGATCAAGGGTATCGGGGAGTCTGGCAGCATTTGCACGCCACCGGCAGTTGTGAACGCCGTCCTGGATGCCCTGGCCCCCTTGGGTGTTACGCACCTCGACATGCCATTGCTACCCGAGCGCGTCCTGGGCGCTATCGCGAGCGCGCGTCATTCAGGAATGCAGAACGGAGGTGTTAAGTGATCACCTGCGATTTTGATTACATCAAGCCGGCCGACCTGAGCGCATTGAATCTGATTCTCAGCCAGAGGGCTGGCGCCATGCTGTTGGCTGGCGGACATGCGTTGCTGCCCGAAATGAAACTGCGCCGCCTTCGCCCTGGCTTGTTAGTTGACCTGGCGGGGATTGGCGAATTACGTGGTATTCAGCATCACGGTGCCAACGTGACCATCGGCGCCATGGTGACTTCCGCGGACATAGAGAGATCCGAGGATCTGGCTCGGTATGTTCCGCTGCTCCCGCTCGCGGCCAAGGTTATCAGCGACCCACTCATCAGGAACCGCGCAACCATCGGAGGCTCCCTTGCTCAGGCCGATCCTCGCGGCGACTGGCCTGCTGTGGCTCTCGCGTCGGGCGCCACACTCCACCTCTCAGGCCCCTCCGGAACGCGCCAGGTTTCAGT
>Ga0081540_1004031_pt1 | contig 11373 bp, 12 predicted proteins | sample TabmetS2T1R1_FD_71024 | JGI IMG/M metagenome (GOLD analysis project Ga0081540, IMG submission 71024) | Tabebuia heterophylla rhizosphere microbial communities from the University of Puerto Rico - S2T1R1 | ecosystem: Host-associated > Plants > Roots > Rhizosphere ...
GACGCGCGGTAGTCGGGGGCGCACTGACGGCGCCACGGGCAGGTCGGTCCGTTCCAGCGACCCCACCGGCGAGACTTGATCGCCTACCATGTGGCTCCATCCGCCGACCGGCGGGTAACGCCGTCAAAGAACACAGGCAGGGCTGTGCCGTGGTAGTCGCCCGCGCGTATTCCGTACCCGAACGCATCACGCTGTTCGGTGTCGGCTGCGCCGCGATCGCGACCGTGTACCCCACGGTGTCCGCCCACACCGGCCTCGAACTGCCCTGTCCGCTGCGTACCCTCACCGGGATCCCGTGCCCGTTCTGCGGTCTGACCACCGCGACCGTGGCCCTGGTCTCGGGCGACGCGGCCGGGGCGGTAGCCGCCAGTCCACTGGCGATCCTCGTCGCCGCACTGGTGATCGGTACCCTGCCGATCCTGGTGGGCCGGCTGGTCGGCCTCGGCCGGGCGCCCGTGCCGTGGTCGGCGCGGACCCGCCGGCGGGTCGGCTGGGTGGCAGGTGTCCTGGTTGCCGGTAGCTGGGTCTTCCAGCTTCACCGCTTCCATTGGCTGTGACGCTGCGAGGACGACTGTCGAGGCGACGGCGACCACTGAGAAAGGACAACCCCTCCACAATGACCTACGCCCCCTCCACCACGACCTACGCCAACTGGGGACAGCGCGTCGGCGCGTTCCTCATCGATGTCCTGCCGAACATCGTGCTGGGAATCATCGGCTACGTGATCGGCAACACCGCCATCAGCCTGCTGTTCGACCTGGTCATCATCGCCTGGTGGGTCTACAACCGCGGCTACCTGGCCGGCACCACGGGCCAGTCCTGGGGCAAGAAGGTGCTCAACCTGCGCCTGATCGGCGAGGCGACCGGCCAGCCGATCGGCTTCGGCATGGCGCTGCTGCGCGACATCTGCCACATCGTCGACAATGTCATCTGCTACGTCGGCTGGCTGTTCCCGCTGTGGGACGCCAAGCGGCAGACCCTCGCCGACAAGATCCTCAAGACCGTCGTCGTTCCCGCCTGACACGCCACCCTCGGGCCGGTACCCGTACCGGCCCGAGGGCTCGCGGGCCAATGCCGCCTCCGCGGGCGTCGGCGGCTACGCTCGGCACAAGGCGACGTACCGACGACAGGAGAGTGCCGTGCGCCCCGGTGGACAGCCCAACATGCAGCAGCTGATGAAGCAGGCGCAGAAGATGCAGCAGCAGCTGGCTGCCGCGCAGGCAGAGCTCGCCGAGGCGGAGGTGACTGGCACCGCGGGCGGCGGCCTGGTGACCGTCACCATCGCGGGCACCGGCGAGGTGACCGCGGTGAAGATCGACCCGAAGGCGGTCGACCCGGACGACGTCGAGACCCTTGAGGACCTCGTGCTCGCCGCGATCCACAACGCCAGCGAGGCGGTGCGCGAGATGACCGAGGAGAAGATGGGCCCGCTCACCTCGGGCCTCGGCGGCCTTGGCGGCGGCCTCGGCCTGCCCGGTTTCTAACGGCCGCCGATGTACGAGGGCGCCATCCAGGACCTGATCGACGAGCTTGGCCGGTTGCCCGGGATCGGGCCGAAGAGCGCCCAGCGGATCGCCTTCCATGTGCTGTCCGCCGATCCGACCGACGTCAAGCGGCTGGCGGCCGCCCTGCAGCGGGTCAAGGACCAGGTGCGGTTCTGCACGGTCTGCTTCAACGTCGCCGAGGCGGAAACGTGCCGGATCTGCCGCGACGCGCGGCGGGTCGACGACGTGCTGTGCGTGGTGGAGGAGCCCAAGGACGTCGTGGCGATCGAGCGCACCGGCGAGTTCCGCGGCCGGTACCACGTCCTCGGCGGGGCGATCAACCCGCTGGAGGGCATCGGCCCCGACCACCTGAAGATCCGCGAGCTGATGACCCGGCTGGCCGGCGGCACGGTCAAGGAGCTGATCCTGGCGACCGACCCGAACACCGAGGGCGAGGCGACCGCCACCTACCTCGCGCTGCTGGTCAAGCCCATGGGCATCACGGTGAGCCGGCTGGCCAGCGGGCTGCCGGTCGGCGGCGACCTGGAGTATGCGGACGAGATCACCCTCGGTCGGGCCTTCGAGGGCCGCCGTACCGTCTGACCCGATCACGCCCCATCTGACGGGTACCGTGTTACATCGGCGTTCATCCAGGTCACATCTCTGTCACAGCGCGGCCTGAAGTTGATTACGGGGACGTCCGCCCCTTGACGGCTCGTGGTCTCAAAGACGAGGGTTTCTCTCCACCGAGCGGTGAACCATTCACCGTCGGTGGCGCACACCTCTCGGCGACCCCAATCGGCCGCCCGGGTGTGCGCGGGAGTCCACGCGGAAGACAACCGATCGGTTGCCAACTGCCACGGGCCCCGGTCGGGCAGCAGCGGTGGCGCTGTGTCGCCTTGCTCCGGCGCCGTGCGGCGGCCGGAGAAAGGCAGGACCGCTCATGGTCTTGGGACCGGAGCCGGTGGGTGGCGATACGACGACCCTGGTCGCCGACGAACCCATCGCCCTTGCGGGAGCCCGTGCCATCGAGGGCCGCTCGCTCGGCCGGATCGCCTGGACGCGGCTCAAGCGCGACCGGGTCGCGATGACCGGCGGCGGCGTGGTGGTCTTCCTGATCCTGGTCGCGGTCTTCTCGCACTTCATCATCAAGTACCTGGGCCATCCGCCGAACGAGTTCAACCAGAAGCTGGTGGACGCGACGCTGCAGACCCCGATGGGGAAGTTCGGCGGCATCAGCTGGTCCCACCCGCTGGGTGTCGAGCCGCTCAACGGCCGCGACCTGTTCAGCCGGATCGTCTACGGCTCCTGGATCTCGCTGCTGATCGCGTCGCTGGCCACCGCCCTGTCGGTCATCATCGGCACCGTCATGGGCGTCATCGCCGGCTACTTCGGCGGCTGGGTGGACACCGTGATCAGCCGGCTGATGGACGTGTTCCTGGCCTTCCCCCTGCTGCTGTTCGCGATCGCGCTGGCCGGCGTCATCCCGAACAAGGCCTTCGGCCTGGGCGGCGACGCCCTGCGCATCGCGCTGCTGGTCTTCATCATCGGGTTCTTCAACTGGCCGTACATCGGGCGGATCATCCGCGGCCAGACGCTGTCGCTGCGGGAGCGCGAATTCGTGGACGCCGCGCGGAGCCTCGGCGCGCGCAGCCCGTACATCCTGTTCCGCGAGCTGCTTCCGAACCTCGTCGCGCCGATCCTCGTCTACACCACCCTGCTCATCCCGACCAACATCCTGTTCGAGGCCGCCCTGTCGTTCCTCGGCGTCGGGGTGAAGGCGCCGACCGCGACCTGGGGCGGGATGTTGTCCGACGCGGTGCACTGGTACCAGATCGACCCGTATTTCATGCTCTTCCCCGGCCTGGCCATTTTCGTCACCGTGCTCGCGTTCAACCTCTTCGGTGACGGCCTGCGCGATGCGCTGGACCCACGTGCTCGCTAACCAGACCGGCCGCCCGGTGGCCGGTCTCCTCAAAATCGAAGGGGTGTGTGTCAGCAGATGATGAAACGAACTGCTATCGCGGTCGTCGCCGCGGGTGCAGCGCTCGCGATGGGCCTCACGGCCTGTGGCAGCAGCAAGACGCCGTCGAGCAACAGCAGCGGCGGCACCAACGCGACCGCGGTCTACAACGCCGCGATCGGGAAGGTGTTCGCGCCGTCCACCAAGAAGGGCGGGACGCTGCGCCTGGCCAACTCGGGTGACTTCGACTCGCTCGACCCGGCCGACACGTACTACGGGTACTCCTGGGACTTCATCCGTCTGTACGGCCGGTCGCTGGTCATGTTCGCGCCCAAGCCGGGCGGCGACGGCGTCAACCTGGTACCCGACCTGGCGCAGTCGCTGGGTCAGGCGAGCGCCGACGCCAAGACCTGGACCTACAAGCTCAAGCCGGGCCTGAAGTTCGAGGACGGCAGCCCGATCACCTCCAAGGACGTCAAGTACGGCGTCGAGCGGTCGCTGGACAAGGACACCTTCGTCAACGGCCCGACGTACTTCAACGACTTCCTTGACCTGCAGGGCTACACCAGCCCGTACAAGGACTCCAGCGCCGACAAGCTGGGCCTGAAGGCGATCGACACGCCGGACGACCAGACGATCGTCTTCCACCTGGCCAAGCCGTTCGGTGGCTTCGACTACTTCGCGATGCTCCCGGCCACGATCCCGGTGCCGCAGAAGGCCGACACGGGCATCAAGTACAAGGAGCACGTGGTCTCCAGCGGTCCGTACATGTTCCAGACCAACAACCTGGGCAAGGACTTCACGCTGGTCCGCAACCCGAACTGGAACGCGTCGACCGACCCGAACCGCGCCGCGCTGCCGGACAAGATCACCGTCCAGCTCAACGTGAACGCGGACGACATCGACAACCGGCTGCTCGCCGGTGACCTCGACGTCGCGATCGAGGGCACGGGCCTCGGCACCGCGGCACAGGGCAAGGTGCTGGCCGACCAGAACCTGAAGGCGCACACCGACCTGGCCTCGCTGGCCCGGACCTGGTTCGCCGTCATCAACTCGGACGTCGCACCGCTGGACAACATCGACTGCCGCAAGGCGATCGAGTACGGCGTGGACCACGAGGGTTACCAGCGTGCCTACGGCGGCGCGGTCGGCGGCGACATCGCCACCAGCCTGCTCCCGCCGCAGATCCCCGGCTACCAGAAGAACGACGTCTACAACTTCGCGGCCAAGCCCAACGGCGACGTGGACATGGCCAAGCAGGAGCTGCAGAAGTGCGGCAAGCCGGACGGCTTCTCCATCAACGTCTCCTACCGCGCCGAGCGGCCGAAGGAGAAGGCGACGGCCGAGTCGATGCAGCAGTCGCTGGCCCGGGTGGGCATCAAGCTGACCCTGAACGCGTACCCGCAGGGCGACTACGCCAAGCTGTACGCCGGCAAGCCGGACTTCGCGAAGGCCAACAACCTGGGCATCATGATCTACGGTTGGGGCGCTGACTGGCCGGACGGCTTCGGCTTCCTGCAGCAGATCGTCGACAGCCGGGTGATCCGGGCCGCCGGTGGCAACACCAACCTGGGCATCCGCGACAAGACCGTCGACGGTCTGGTCGACCAGGCGATGGCCGAGTCCGACACCAGCAAGCGCAACCAGCTCTGGGGTCAGGTGGACAAGGCCGTCATGGACACCGCGATGGCGCTGCCCGGCGTCTGGTCCAAGGTCCTGCTCTACCGGCCGGACACCGTCAACAACGTCTACGTCAACGACGGCCTCGGCGGCTACTACGACTACGCCTGGATGGGCGTGAAGCAGTAGCACTCACCAGAGCAACCAGAGGAAGGTGAAGGCCGAAGGTGGCCGGCGGGCAGCAGCCCGCCGGCCACCGGGGCCGAAAACGCTGTGATCAGATACATCATCCGGCGCCTGCTGGCCGCGGTCATCCTGCTGTTCGTGGTCAGCGTCGTGGTCTTCGGCATCTTCTTCTACGTACCGCGGCTGGCCGGCGCTACGCCGGACGATCTTGCCTCGCGGTACGAGGGGAAGACCGCGGGAGCCGCGCAGACGCACGAACTGGCCGTGAAGCTCGGCTTCACCGACCCCTTCTATGAGCAGTACGGCCGGTTCGCGAAGTCGATCGTCGCCGGCGCGGACTACAGCACCGGTCCCACCACGGAGCACTGCCCCGCGCCGTGCTTCGGGTACTCCTTCATCACGCACAACCCGGTCTGGCCGGACCTGCTCGACCGGCTGCCGGTGACCATCTCGCTGGCCATCGGCGGCGCGCTGATCTGGCTGCTGGCCGGTGTCGGCACGGGCGTGCTGTCCGCCCTGCGCAAGGGCAGCGTCTTCGACCGCTCCGCGATGGGTGTCGCGCTGGCCGGCGTGTCACTGCCGATCTTCTTCACCGGCCTGCTCTCGCTGTCGATCTTCTCGTACACGCTGCACTGGACGGCGCCCGGCAGTAGCTACACGCCCTTCACCGAGAACCCGGCGACCTGGGCCTATGACCTGATCCTGCCGTGGATAACGCTGGCGTTCCTGTACGCGGCGGGCTATGCCCGGCTGACCCGGGCCGGCATGCTGGAGACGATGGGCGAGGACTACATCCGCACGGCGCGGGCCAAGGGGCTGCCCGAGCGCATGGTGGTGGCCAAGCACGCGCTGCGCTCCACGCTGACCCCGATCCTGACCATCTTCGGCCTGGACCTCGGCCTGCTGCTCGGCGGCGCGGTCCTGACCGAGAGCACCTATTCGCTGCCCGGCATCGGAAAGTACGCGGTGGACGCGATCACCAACAACGACCTGCCGAAGGTACTCGGCGTGACGATGGTGGGGGCGTTCTTCATCATCGTGGCGAACCTGATCGTGGACCTGCTGTACGCGGTCGTCGACCCCCGGGTGCGGCTGTCATGAGCAAATTCCTCGAGGTCAACGACCTGCACATCCACTTCGCGACCGACGACGGCCTGGTCAGGGCGGTCGACGGGCTCACCTTCGGCCTGGAGCGCGGTCGCACGCTCGGCATCGTCGGCGAGTCCGGCTCCGGCAAGAGCGTCACCAGCCTGGGCATCCTCGGGCTGCACCGGGGCCGCAGCGCCCGGGTCAGCGGCGAGATCTGGCTCGACGGCGAGGAGCTGATCGGGGCGCCGCGTGACGCGGTACGCAAGCTGCGCGGCCGCAAGATGGCCATGATCTTCCAGGACCCGCTGGCCGCGATGCACCCCTTCTACTCGGTGGGCAACCAGATCGTCGAGGCGTACCGGGTGCACAACAGCGTCTCCAAGCGCGAGGCGCGCCGGCACGCCATCGACATGCTGGGCCGGGTGGGCATCCCCCAGCCGCAGCGCCGGGTCGACGACTACCCGCACCAGTTCTCCGGGGGCATGCGCCAGCGCGCGATGATCGCGATGGCCCTGGTCAACAACCCCGAGCTGCTGATCGCGGACGAGCCCACGACCGCGCTGGACGTGACGGTACAGGCGCAGATCCTCGACCTGATCCGCGACCTTCAGGCGGAGTTCGGGTCGGCGGTCATCATCATCACCCACGACCTGGGCGTGGTGGCCGAGCTGGCCGACGACCTGCTGGTCATGTACGGCGGCAAGTCCGTGGAGTACGGCAGCGCGGAGCAGGTGTTCCGCCGCCCCGAGCACCCGTACACCTGGGGGCTGCTGGGCTCGATGCCCCGGCTGGACCGGGACGTGCGGGACCGCCTGATCTCCATCAAGGGCAGCCCGCCGAGCCTGATCAACCTGCCGTCCGGCTGCGCCTTCCACCCGCGCTGTCCCTATGCGGAGCGGGACGGCATCCCGTGCCGCACGGTGGTACCGGAGCTGCTCGGCGACGGGCACCGGGTGGCCTGCCACCTGCCGTCGCCGGTACGCGCCCGGACCTTCGCCGAGGACATCGCCCCGCACCTGTGAACCACTCCGAGGAGCACCCCGTGACCACCCCACCCGAGGCGGCGGCAGCCGCGCAGATCCCCCGCCAGCCGACCGGCCCGGACGGCGGGAACCTGCTCGAGGTCAGCGGGCTGCAGAAGCACTTCCCGATCACCCGCGGCGTCATCTTCCGGCGGAAGGTCGGCGCTGTCCGGGCGGTGGACGGCATCGACCTGTCCATCAAGCACGGCGAGACCCTGGGCCTGGTCGGCGAGTCGGGCTGCGGCAAGACCACGACCGGGCGGCTGGTCACCCGGCTGCTGGAGCCGAGCGGTGGCAAGATCGTCTTCAACGGCCGGGACATCAGCCACCTGCGCACCGGGACGATGCGACCGCTGCGCCGGGAGATCCAGATGATCTTCCAGGACCCGTACTCGTCGCTGAACCCCCGGCACACCGTGGGCGCGATCGTCGGGGCTCCGCTGCGGGTACAGAACATCCCGACGCCGCAGGGGCGCAAGCGGGCCGTGCAGGATCTGCTGGAGCTGGTCGGGCTCAACCCCGAGCACTACAACCGGTACCCGCACGAGTTCTCGGGCGGGCAGCGGCAGCGCATCGGCATCGCCCGCGCGCTGGCCCTGCGCCCGAAGCTGATCGTCGCCGACGAGCCGGTCTCCGCCCTGGACGTGTCGATCCAGGCCCAGGTCGTGAACCTGCTGGACGACCTGCAGCGGGAGCTGGGCCTGACCTACCTGGTGATCGCGCACGACCTGTCGGTGGTGCGGCACATCTCCGACCGGGTCGCGGTCATGTACCTCGGCAAGGTCGTCGAGGTCGCGCCGCGCGACGACCTGTACCTGCGGCCGCTGCACCCCTACACGCTGGCGCTGCTGTCGGCGGTACCGGTGCCCGACCCGGCCCGGCGGGACAAGGCGCAGCGGGAGCGGATCCTGCTGGCCGGCGACGTGCCCAGCCCGATCGACCCGCCCTCGGGCTGCCGGTTCCGCACCCGGTGCTGGAAGGCGCAGGACATCTGCGCCTCCCAGGAGCCGCCGCTGTTGACGATCACCGGCGCCCACGCCGAGCACCAGGTGGCCTGCCACTTCCCGGTCGAGGGCAGCGAGCGCACCGGGCGCGGCGCCCAGGCCGCGCGCGAGGCCGCCGCGGCCGTCGCCGACGAGTGACCCCTGGGCCGGTCAGCCGTTGGGCCGGTCCAGGATCCCCAGGACCAGCCCGTGTACCGCGTCCAGGTCGGCCGCGTCGTGCAGCGTGGCCCGGCCGCCCTTGACGACGTACCACTCGTCCGCCTGCTGGTACTGCACCCGCAGGGTCAGCGCGAGGTCGTCGGCCAGCTCGGTGCGGAGGGTCAGCTTGCCGGTGATGACCCCGACCTCCTCGGTCCACACGCCGCCCGGTCCGGCGGTGAAGTCGCCTGTCTTGTCGCCACTCATGAGCAGGTCCCCAACATGTCGGTCAGCGCCGCCTTCTCGGCGACGGTGACGGTCAACTGCCAGTGCGCCTTCACCTGTACCCAGTCCTGCGCGTACACGCACCAGAAGTCGCGGCTCGGCGGCTTCCACTGGGACGGGTCCTGGTCACCCTTTGACTCGTTGACACTGCCCGTGACCGCGAGCAGTTGGGGGTCGGTCAGGTCGTTGGCGAAGTCCTGACGCTGCTTGGTCGTCCACTGGCTGGCCCCGGAGCGCCAGGCGTTGGCCAGCGGTACCACGTGGTCGATCTGGAGGGCCTGCGGGTCGGAGTAGGCCTTGCCGTCGTAGGGGCTGGTCCACTCGCCCTTGAGGACCTTGCACTTCTCGCCGAGCTGCACGGCGGTGCCCTGCCGCTGCAGCACCACCTCCCGGGTGTCGCAGTCGTGGCCCTGGCTGATCCAGTGCGGGAACTTGTCCCGGCTGTAGCCGGCCATGCTCAGCCCCTCGGACACCGTCAGTGTCGCGAGCTGCTGCCGGACGCCGCTGGCCAGCGGGCCGGGCGTGCCGTTGCCGGCCCCGCTGCCGGTGCTGAACGCGGACGGGTCGCAGCCGGCCACGGCGGCCGTCGCGAGGACCAGGACGAGGAGGGTTCGCAGCGCGCGCACGTCGACAGCTTGCGGCCTCGGCTGCGCTTTCGCCAGTCAGACAGGCAGGATGGAGTCCGTGTCCGATCAGCTGAGGCTCGGCACCACCCGCGGGTGGGGCGCCGTCGTCGCGTCGACCCTGGCCTCCGGCATGGCGTTCCTCGACAACACCGTCGTCAACGTCGCCCTGCCGCACATCGGCACCGGCCTGCACGCCGACCTCGCCGGTCTGCAGTGGACGGTCAACGCCTACACCCTCGCGCTGGCCTCGCTGGTGCTGCTCGGCGGCGCGCTGGGCGACCGGTACGGGCGGCGGCGGGTGTTCCTGATCGGCGTCGTGTGGTTCAGCCTCGCGTCCGTCCTGTGTGGACTCGCCCCGAACATCGGGGTCCTGATCGGCGCGAGAGCCGTGCAGGGAATGGGTGCCGCTCTGCTCACCCCGAGCTCCCTGGCCCTGCTCCAGTCGTCCTTTGTGGACAGTGACCGGGGTCGGGCGATCGGCGCCTGGTCGGGACTGTCCGGCGTGGCGACCGCGATCGGACCGCTCCTCGGCGGATGGCTGGTCGACACCCTGTCCTGGCGGTGGATCTTCTTCATCAACGTGCCGCTGGCCGTGGTCGCGGTACTGGCGGCCGTGACATGGGTACCGGAGAGCCGCTCGACCGGGCAGCGCCACCGGTTCGACGTCACCGGCGCGGTACTGGCGGCGCTGGGCCTGGCCGGGATCGTCTACGCGCTGGTCGAGCGCGGCGGCCGGGCGCTACCCTCGGCCGTGGTCGGTGTCGCCGCCGCGGTCGCCTTCGTGCTCGTCGAGCGGCGCCGGGGTGAGGCCGCCATGCTGCCGCTGTCCCTGTTCGCGCGCCGCCAGTTCACCGTGATCAACCTGGTGACCCTGTTCGTCTATGCGGGGCTGGGCGGCCTGACCTTCTTTCTCATCGTCGAGTTACAGGTGGTGGCCGGCTTCTCCGCGCTGCTGGCCGGGGTGTCCCTGCTGCCGCTGACCATCCTGCTGCTCCTCGGCTCGGCCAGGGCGGGCGCGCTGGGCAGCCGGATCGGGCCGCGCTGGCCGCTGACCGCCGGATCGGTACTCGCCGCGGGCGGTGTGCTGCTGATGCTGCGCGTCGGGCCGCACGCCCGGTACTGGACGGACGTGCTCCCGGCGGCGGTCCTGCTCGCGCTGGGCATGACGCTGATGGTCGCGCCGCTGACCGCCGGCGTACTGGCCGCGGCGCCGACCCACCAGTCCGGCTCGGCCAGCGGCGTCAGCAACGCGCTGGCCCGGTCGGGCAGCCTGCTGGCGATCGCCGCGCTGCCACTCGCGGTGGGCATCTCCGGTACCCAGTACCGCCAGCCCGCCGCCCTGGACCGCGCGTTCCATTCGGCGCTGCTCTACTGCGCGGGGCTGTTCCTCGCCGGGGCCGTGACGGCCGGACTGTTGGTCCGCCGCCCGGCCCCGGCATCACCGGCCGGCTCCGGTCGGGAGCCGGCCGGAAGACCGGTCAGGAGCGGTTGACGGCGCTGGCCACCGCGCGCAGCGAGGCGGTCACGATGTTCGCGTCCATGCCGACACCCCACCTCGTCTCGCCGTCCACGTCGCACTCCACGTAGGCGGCGGCCTGCGCGTCCCCGCCCGAACTGAGCGCGTGCTCGGCATAGTCGAGTACCCGTACCGAGACGTCCACAGTGGACAGCGCGTGGACGAACGCGTCGATCGGGCCGTTGCCGACGCCGGACAGCGCGACGGTCTGCCCGTCCACCACCGCGTCGCAGCGCAGCTCCACCTTGCCGTCCACAGTGGACGTCGAGTACCGGTCGACATCCACCCTCGGTGCCGCTGGGTGCAGGTAGGTCGCGGAGAAGATGTCCCACATCTGCTCCGGGCTGACCTCGCCGCCCTCGTCGTCGGTGTGCCGCTGGACCACGCCGGAGAACTCGATCTGCAGCCGGCGGGGGAGCTCGAGGTGGTGCTCGGACTTC
>Ga0081540_1004032_pt1 | contig 11371 bp, 13 predicted proteins | sample TabmetS2T1R1_FD_71024 | JGI IMG/M metagenome (GOLD analysis project Ga0081540, IMG submission 71024) | Tabebuia heterophylla rhizosphere microbial communities from the University of Puerto Rico - S2T1R1 | ecosystem: Host-associated > Plants > Roots > Rhizosphere ...
CACCGCGACACGCTTCGGAATGCTCGCGTCTGCGAGCCGCCACTCCATGTCGAAACGGGCCGCCATCTCCCGCACTGCCTCCTCGAGCTCGGTGCGCCGGTCGCCAATGCCCTCCCGGTGGAACTCGGTGCGGAGGAAGAACGTGCCACCCTCGGGGTCGGTCGAGTACTGGTCAGCCTCAACGATGTTCGCGCCGAGTTCGAAGAGAAGAGTGGAGACGGCGGCGACGATCCCGTGGCGATCCGGACACGAGACGAGGAGGCGGAAGGTGTCGGTGGAGGGCACGCTCACAACGTAGGCGATCCGCAGAGCTCGCGTCTTCGTCGTCAGTGTCGACGACGATCGCGACCCGGAATCACGGCACGGTGCGGGCTTGCGAGAGTGCGCCCGGCATGATTCGAACATGCGACCTCTGCCTCCGCAGGGCAGCGCTCTATCCCCTGAGCTACGGGCGCAGGGATTCCTAGTCTAGCGGCGCTCTTTCGCGGAGCTAGCCGCCCCAGCGGTGGACCGGCACCGACGGGAGATCGCCCACCTCGTCCTTCGTCAGCGTGAGCGAAACCGCGTCGGTGTAGACCCTCGCGACCGCGCTGATCGGGATCGTCACCTCGCGCTTGCCCCAGAGGTGGCCGCGCTCGAGCACGAAGTGCGTGATCGCGTCGTCCTCGCCGACGAGGAACCCGTCCACCTTGCCGAGGCTGTGACCGTCTGACGACGCGACCTCGCTCGCGCGCCTGATCTCGACCTCTCCCTTGGGGATCCGGTCGTAGGTCATGGAGACGTGCGGGTCGTAGTCGGCAGGCACGGTCTCGTAGCCGAGGCCGGTGCCCGGGCCGTAGCCGTAGTAGGGCTCGGCGAGGACGCTCTCGACGCCGATGTCCCACCCCGGCTCCAGCTCCGGCGAATCGCCCAGCCGAAGGTAGGCGTACTCCTCGACGCCGTCGAGCTGGTTCGCCTCCTCCAGGGAACAGCGGACGCTGATCGCGGACGACTCGCCATGGTCGGGGTCGGCGAGCTCGATCGGCACCAGCCTCGCCTTGCCGTGGTCGCCGTGCGGCGCGACGACGAGATGCGTGACTCGCCGCTTCGTCGGGTCGATGACGATGTCCGCGAGCTCTCCAAAAGGCCCGTCCGTGCAGTTCACCGGCCTGCCGAGTTCCAGACGCACGATGCACCTCCGCTCTCTGTAGGCGCCGAAGCGCAGCAACATTAGCTCGCTGACTCGAAACCGATCGGGTCGGGTACAGGCGAGAGATGCTCCGACTCGGGCTTCTCCTGGGCTTGCTCGTGCTGCTGCCGAGTGGCTGCGGCGGGGGCGGCTCCGTCTCGCAGACGGATGTTCAGAAGCAGTTCGAGGCGATCCAATCGCTCGCCGCCGAAGGAGCGCTCGTTGCCGACGGCGCGGCCGACGACAGGTCGACGGACGTCTTCGTCCGGGTCCACTCCGGCTACCTCAACCGCGCCGCGGGCAAGGTCGCGACGGAATTGTCCTCGGCTCGGGCGAGCGGCACCGTCGACGGTAAGCGCGTACGCGCCGCGAGGCTGGCCACGCACGTTGCCGACCGACTCGCCACCCTCGCCGGCGATCCCGGTGACAGCGCAGGCGCCCGAAGGATCGGCGCGCAGCTCAGGGTGGACGCCGCCCTCGCGAAACGCCTTGCCGGATGAGGAAGGTCTTCCAGATCGCGCTGGGCATCCTGGCCGCGATCGGCGGCTTCGTCGACATCGGCGACCTCGTCTTCAACGTCGAGGCCGGCGCGACTCTCGGCTACCAGCTTCTCTGGGTGATCGTCGTCGGCGTCGTCGGCATCATCGTCTACTCGGAGATGTGCGGGCGGGTCGCGGCCGTCTCGAACCGACCCGTGTTCGACGCGATCCGCGAACGGCTCGGCTTCGGAGTCGGATTCGGCGCGCTGGTCGCGTCGCAGATCGTGAACCTGATGACGCTCGCGGCGGAGGTCGGAGGCGTCGCGCTCGCCCTCGAGCTCCTTTCGGGCCTCCCGTACCGCGTGCTGATCGCGCTCGGGGTGGCGGCCCTCGCGGTCGTGATCTGGGTCGCCCCCTTCGAATGGATCGAGCGGATCTTCGGCTACGGCGGCCTCGCTCTCCTCGTGTTCGCGGTGGCGGCGATCAAGCTCCACCCGGACTGGGGTGCCGTGGCCACGGGGCTCGTCCCGCACGGCACGTCGTCGGACAAGCTCGTGTACGCGTACTTCACGGTCGGGTTGCTCGGAGCGGCGATGACCCCGTACGAGGTCTACTTCTACTCGTCCGGTGTCGTGGAGGAGGGCTGGACCCCGAAAGACCTCGGTCTCAACCGGGCGAACGCGATCATCGGCTACAGCCTCGGCGGGACGTTGTCGCTCGCGCTGATGATCGGCGCGGCCGCGCTGTACCAGCCGCTCGGCGTCGAGCCGGCGTTCATCGGGACGGTGGCTCTCGGAGCGCAGGTCCCGCTGGGAACGATCGGTCTTCTGCTCACCCTGGTCGGGATCCTGTTCGCCGTCGGAGGAGCAGCCATCGACACGTGCTTCTCGGGGGCGTACAACATGGCTCAGTTCTTCGGTTGGGAGTGGGGAAAGCAGCGCCGCCCAGCCGGAGCGCCTCGGTTCACACTCGCCTGGATCGTCCTCCTCGCCCTCGCGCTACTCGTGATCATGACGGGCGTCGACCCCGTGCTGGTCACGGAGTACGCGGTCATCTTCTCGGTCGTCGCGCTCCCCCTCACGTACATCCCGATCCTGCTGGTCGCCAACGACCGCGCGTACATGGGACGGTACGTGAATGGCCGGGCCGCCAATGCGTTCGGGCTGCTGTACCTCGTGGTGATCCTGCTCGTCTCGATCACCGCGATTCCGCTGATGATCGTCACCCACCAGGGACAGGGATGAGCGCCCGGGAGACCCTCGATCTCGGGTTGGGCCTGCTCGACCACCAGTTGGTCGATTGCGAGGGCAGGCGCTGCGGAAACGTCGACGACCTCGAGCTCGAAGGCTTTCAGGACGGCGAGCCGCGGGTGGCGGCGATCCTCGTGGGGCCTCCCGTCTGGCGGGGCCGTGGCCGGCTCGGCCGTCTCGCAGCGCTCATCACTCCCGGTGGAACCGTGCGCGTGCCTTGGGCAGAGGTCGAGAAGATCGATGGAGCCGTCCACCTTCGGAAGACGGCCCGCGAGCTTCGGCTCGGCCGTGGCGACGACCGCGCGCGGAAGTGGGTCGAGTGGATTCCGGGATCCTGATGCGGTTCAGTGACATCCTCGGCGCCGACGTGGCCACGGAGTCGGGCCACACGCTGGGCCGGGTCCACGATCTCCGTGCCGACCGCACCGCGCGCACGTTGAAGATCACCGGGCTCGTCGTCGGCACCGCCGGCCTCTTCGAGCGGCTCGGAATCGGCGCTCCCGTATGGGGCCCCCGCATTCGGACGAGGGATGTCGTCCCCTGGTCGGCCGTCGTTCGCGCCGACAGTCGCCGGATCGTCGTCCGGGACGACGCGGCGGAGCGGCGATAGGACGAAGGCTTCTACCTATTCTCGAGTCGCTGCGAGCAAGTCGTTGCAGGCCTGCTCGCAACGGCGGCAGACACCGGCGCAGATGCGGCAGTGCTCGTGATGGGCCGCGTGCTTGTCGCACTCCTGCGCGCAGGCCCGGCAGGCCACGGCGCAGGCCTCGGTCATCGCAAGGAGGAGGCCCACGTCGGGCTCGGTCTGTCTGATCAAAATCCGGCCGGTGGCGTCGCAGGCGTCGGCGCAGTCGAGGCAGAGTCGAATGCAGCGGACCATCTCCGCCACGTCCGGCTCAGCGAGGTCGGCGTCGGCGCAGCTCGTGCATGTCGCCGCGCAGTCGATGCACTCCTCGATGCAGCGCAGCAGCTCGTCGCGGTCGAGGGCGGTGCTCCTCGGGTGTGCCTCGAGCATCTCTCGAACGGTCATGTGCACTCCCTTCCCTGGAGGGTCTCGGCGGGCCTCAGGCTACGCCTCCGCGGTCGTAGACTCGGAGGTTCTGCCTCTCTACCTGACCGAAGCTCACATCGAGAAGCTGCTGACGCCGGCCGACGCGCTCGCGGCGATCGAGGCGTGCTTCGAACGGCAGGCGCGCGGTTCGATCAGGAACCGTCCTCGGCAACGGACTCACGCGGGTGAGGGCGCGCTCGCGGTCATGTCCGCAGTGGACGAGGAGCTCGGGCTCGCCGGTGTCAAGTCGTATGCGGCGCTTCCGGCCGGAACCAAGTTCGTCGTCGTCCTCTTCGACCTCGAGCGCGCCGAAGTCGCGGCTGTGATCGAGGCCGATCGGATGGGCCAGCTGCGGACCGGTGCCGCGAGCGGGGTCGCCGCCAGACACCTGGCCCGCGAAGGCGCGAAGACGCTCGGCGTGATCGGCTGCGGCTGGCAGGCCGAGAGCCAGGTCGCGTGCATCCGCGAGGCGCTCCCCGGGATCGAGCGGGTCGTCGCCTACTGCCGGACCGAGAAGAGCCTGCTCGCGTTCTGCGACAGGGTCGGCGCCGAACCGGGTGAGAGCCATCGCGACCCGGCCGAGCAGGACGTCGTGGTCACGATCACGACCTCCGAGGACCCGGTCCTGCGTGGCGAGTGGCTGAAGGAAGGCGTGCTCGTCTGCGCCGCGGGCGCGAACCGGCCGAGAGCGCGCGAGCTCGACAACGTCGTCCTCGAGCGCGCCGTCCTCGTCTGTTGCGACTCGAAGGAGCAGGCGAAGATCGAGTCCGGCGACCTGATCGAGCCCGTCGAGCGCGGCGTGCTGGACTGGCTCGAGGTGCACGAGCTGCACGAGGTCGTCTCCGGAGAGCTCCCGGGGCGCAGCTCGCGGGAGGACATCGTCCTCTTCAAGTCAAACGGGCTCGCCGCCTGGGACGTGGCGATCGGCGCCCGCGCGATCGAGCAGGCGAAGAAGAAAAAGCTCGGGAAGCGGGTCTAGCCGTCGTTGGCCCGAATCTCGGCGACGGCGTCGTCTCCGAGCGCCCGAATCAGCTCGGGTCGGTCGAGGAGCCGCTCGATCTCGGCCGGCGTGCAGCGGTTGCGCACGTACGGATCCTCGAGGATCTCCCCCAGTGCGCGGCCGCGCTCGTGCTCGCGGATCACGTACGCGGAGACGCGGTCCTCTTGGCCCGAACGGGTGAACAGGAACGAGAAGGGACTCTTGAGGAGCTCCGCCAGCCGCGCCATTCGGAGGCGATTGTATCCTGGCCCCATGCGCAAGCTGTCGACCGCTTCGCGGTTCGCGGAGCGCGAGCTGCACGGGTTCGACGAGTCCGGGACCGAGGAGCGAATCGTCGTCTGGATCGAGCGCAAGCAGGGCGGGGTGTGGGCCGTGGGGCGCGCCGTGAACCCGCAGCACAGGCCGAGCGACGAGCCCCGCCCCGACGACTACGTCTTCGAGGGCCACGAGCTCGAGGACTGCCTCGAGCAGGCGAACGGGATCCTCGACGACGACGTCCGCGTCTCGGAGGACGACGGCCGCCCCGAGCACATCAAGCCGTTCACACGCAAGGAGCTGCTCGGCCCGCTGGAGCGCTGGTTCTTCGGCAGATAGGCTCGCGCTGCTTTGTTGATCCGCCTCGGCCACAGCCCCGACCCCGACGACGCGTTCATGTTCTGGGGCCTCGCGAAAGGCGAGGTCGACCCGCGCGGGTTCGAGTTCGAGCACGTCCTGCAGGACATCCAGACGCTGAACGAGTGGGCGCTCGAGGGGCGGCTCGAGGTGACGGCGATCTCGCTCCATGCGTACCCGCACGTGCAGGACAAGTACATGCTGCTCCCGCACGGCGCGAGCATGGGGTCGGGGTACGGGCCGATCGTGGTCGCGCGGGAAGAGCTCGGCGCGGAGGACCTGCGTCGCGTCGAGATCGCGGTTCCGGGGCGCATGACGACTGCGTTCCTCACCCTCCAGCTGCGGCTCGGCGAGTTCCGCTGGCGTGAGGTGCCCTTCGACCGGATCATGGACGAGGTCCTCTCCGGCGAGGCCGATGCTGGGCTGCTCATCCACGAGGGGCAGCTGACGTACGCGGCGGCCGGCCTGCACAAGGTCGTCGATCTCGGCGAGTGGTGGCTCGAGGACACGGGCCTGCCGCTGCCGCTCGGCGCGAACGTGGCGCGGCGCGACCTCGGGCCCGACACCCTGCGCGAGCTCTCCGACGTGCTGGCCGAGTCGATCCGCGCTGGCCTCGACAACCGCGAGCCTGCGCTCGAGTACGCGCTCCAGTTCGGCCGCGGGCTCGACGATGAGCTGGCCGACCGCTTCGTCGGCATGTACGTCAACGAGCTGACCGAGGACTACGGCGAAGAAGGTCGGCGCGCGGTGCGGGAGCTCCTGCGTCGCGGCGAAGAGATCGGCGCGTTCACCGAACCAGTGCGCGTCGAGTTCGTCTCATAGAGAAATGCTGACGCTCCTTGCCCTGCTCGCCGGGGCGACCACGGCACCGCGGGTCACGATCTCGGCTCCGCCGCGACCGCTGGTTGCGGGAAAGGCATGGAACGCGACGCTCGTCGTGAAGCCGGCGCCGCGGAAGAGCCCCAAGGTCGTCGCTCGGCCGCCGTCGGGCCGAGCACTCGTCTTCGGCACCAAGCGCGCCGGCCGCGGCCGCTACAAGGTCCGCCTCGTCCTGCCACGTACCGGACGCTGGACCGTCTCCGCACGGGTCGGTCACCGGTTGCGCAGTCTGCGGAAAGTCAACGTGAGCGCCGTGCCGCCGCCGACCTCGCCGTTCCCCGGCGGAACGGCGTACCGCGTGTGCGGCGGCTCGCGCGAGCCATTCCTGCAGTATGGGATGTCGATCGGCTACGGGTCGATCTGGCTGGCATGTCGGAACCAGCGGGCGGTCCAGCGGGTCGAGCCCCAGACCGGCCGCGTACTCGCGACGATCCCGGTTTCGGAGTCGGTATGGACAGTCACGGCGGGAGCGGGCTGGGTGTGGGCGATCGCGCTGCGCGGCGTCGCGGTCCAGCGGATCGATCCCGCGACGAACAGTGTTTCGACCCCGATCCAGTTTCCGGGCACGCTCACGTACGCGTGGGCCGCAGGCGACACGCTCTGGGCAGCGGACGACGACGGGCAGAGGATCATCCGCATCGCAGGCGGCACCGGCGCGGAGGCGGGCCGCATCCCGGTTGGCAACGGCCCCGCCGGCTTTGCGTTCGACGGCTCGTTCGCGTGGGTGCTGAACCACCGGGAGAACACGCTGGACCGGGTCGAAGCGACGACGAACTCGGTCACGCGGATGGGGACGATTCCGGGCGGAGACCAGGTCGCCGCGGAACGGATCGCGATCTTCGGAGGCGATCTCTGGATCACCGGCCTGGGCCTCGACCTCCTGCGGGTCTCGCGCGCAAACGGCTCGGTGCTTGGGCGGACGGAGATCGGGACGGGCGGGATCGACGTCGTCACGGACGGGACGAATCTCTGGACGGTTCCGTACGAGGCGGCAGCCGACGCGCGCGGCGAGCCGATCGCGGACGCGCTGCTTCGAGTGGACGGAAACGGCGCGGTCGCGAGCCGCGCCACGCCGACGAGGCAGTTCCACGCGGACGGCGTTGCCGCAGCCAACGGCTGGCTGTGGCTGTTCGACGCCGTCGCGGGGCTGCTCGTCCGAGTACCGGCCTAACCGAGCCACTTGACACCGCCCGGAGTCAGACTCCCTTCGGTGTCAAGGGGAAGTCGTGCCAAGAGTGCGACGAGGTGTCCCCTGGCTCGGAGGCTAGGCTCCTGCGGGTGAGCAGAGCCGTCGTGCTTTCAGCTGTGCGAACGCCCGTCGGGCGCTACGGCGGCGTGCTCGCAGGGGAGCGGCCCGACGACCTGGCCGCGGCGGTGATCAAGGAGGCCGTGTCGCGCGCAGGCGTGGAAGCGGGCGAGATCGAGGACGTCTACTTCGGCGCGGCGAACCAGGCCGGCGAGGACAACCGAAACGTCGCGCGCATGGGCGTCCTGCTCGCGGGCCTGCCCGACTCGGTCGCGGGCGTGACCGTGAACCGGCTCTGTGCTTCGGGCCTCTCGGCTGTCGTGTCTGCGTGCCATGCGATCGCGGCCGGGGACGGCGACCTGTTCGTGGCCGGCGGTGTCGAGTCGATGAGCCGTGCGCCGCTCGTCATGGCCAAGCCGGACATGGCTTGGCCCCGCGGGAACCAGACCCTGTGGGACACGACCCTCGGCTGGCGCTTCCCGAATCCGCGGATGGAGGAGCTGATCCCGCTCGAGTCGATGGGCGAGACCGGCGAGAACGTGGCCGAGCGCTACGGCGTCACCCGCGAGGAGCAGGACGAGTTCGCGCTCCGCTCGCAGCAGCGCTGGGCCGCCGCGGCCGAGGCCGGGCGCTTCGACGACGAACTCGTGCCGATCGGCGAGGCCGTCCGCGACGAGCATCCCCGCCCCGACACGAGCGCCGAGAAGCTCGGGACCCTGAAGCCCGCATTCCGCACGGGAGGCTCGGTCACCGCAGGCAACTCGAGCGGCATCAACGACGGCGCAGCCGCGCTCGTGATCGCGAGCGAGGAGAAGGCGGAGGCGCTCGGGGCGGAGCCGCTCGGTGCGTTCGTCGGCAACGCGGTCGCAGGCGTCGACCCGCGCGTGATGGGCATCGGCCCGGTGCCGGCGGTCCGAAAGCTGCTCGAGCGCACAGGCGTCGCGGTCGGCGACATCGACCTCGTCGAGCTCAACGAAGCCTTCGCATCGCAGAGCCTCGTCGTCATCCGCGAGCTGGGGCTCGACCCGGAGCGTGTGAACGTGAACGGCGGCGCGATCGCAATCGGGCATCCGCTCGGGATGAGCGGCGCACGACTGGTCGTCACGCTGCTCCACGAGCTGAAGAGGCGTGGTGGACGCTACGGTCTCGCGACCCTTTGCGTCGGCGTCGGCCAGGGGCAGGCGGCCCTCTTCGAGCGGTGATCGAACGCTACCTGGAGCTCTGCCTGCGTCTCGGGCGACATGTGGACGGGCTCGTCGATGCCTACTACGGTCCGGCCGAGATCAAGGAGCGTGTGGACGCCGAAGAGCTCCGCGCCCCGGCAGCGCTCGTCCAGGACGCCGGCTCCATGCTCGAACAGGTCGACGACGGCTGGCTCGGCGCCCAGCTCCTCGGCCTGGAGACCGTGGCCCGCAAGCTCGCCGGCGAGGACGTGCCCTACGAGGACGAGGTCGAGCGCTGCTACGGCGCGCGCCCGGAATGGGTTCCGGAGGAGACGTTCGAGGCTGCGCACCGCAAGCTGGACGAAGGCCTTCCGGGGAACGGCTCCCTCGCCGAGCGCTATCAGGCCTGGCGCGAGGAGGACACGCTCCGCGGCGACACGCTGGCCGGGGTCTACTCCGGCATGCTCGCCGACGTCCGCGGGCGAACCGGGGCGTTGTTCGGGCTACCGGACGCGGAGTCCGTCAAGGTCGAGTACGTCTCCGACGAGCCGTGGTCGGCGTTCAACTACTACCAGGGCGGCCTGCGCAGCCGGATCGCGGTCAACACCGACACGATGCTCACGCCGGACTTCGTTCTCGAGCTGGCGACGCACGAGGCCTACCCAGGGCATCACACCGAGCACGCATGGAAGGAGAAAGTGCAGGTCGTCGAGGGCGGCCGCCTGGAGGAGTCCGCGCTCATGGTCGGCACTCCGTCGGCGCTGGTCTCCGAGGGGATCGCAAGCCTCGCGGCCGAGATCCTGCTCGGCGACGACGTCGAGCGAGTCGTGGCCGAGCACGTCCACGGCACCGGTGTGCCGTATGACGGCGACGTCTCGCAACTCGTCAAGGCGGCGATCGTGCCGTTCGCCTACGTGGGATCAAACGCGGCGCTCCTTATCCACTCTCGCGGCGGCTCCGAGGAAGACGCGATCGAGTATTCGATGAAGTGGGCGCTCAGGTCGCGGAAGCGTGCGGCGCAGCTCGTCCGCTTCATCACCGACCCGCTGTGGCGCTCATACATCGCGACCTACTCCGCCGGCTACGACGTCTGCGGTACGTGGGTCGATGGCGATCCAGCCCGGTTCAAGCGGCTCCTCACCGAGCAGCTCACGCCGGCCGACCTTCGCTAGGGTCCGACCCATGGCCGTCGCGACCGAGCGCGAGTACCACCTCTTCATCAACGGCGAGTCGTCGGAGCCCTCCGGCGGCGAGCTGAAGGAGCTGTCGGAGCCCGCGACCGGCGAACCGCTGGCGAAGGTGGCGATGGCGAACGAGGCCGATGTCGACCGCGCCGTCGACGCAGCCCGCGCCGCGCTCGAAGGCGACTGGGGCCGAACGGCGCCGACCGGGCGCTCGCGCCTCCTCCACGCGCTCGCCGACGTCCTCGTCGCGAACCGCAAGGAGCTCGCCGAGCTCGAGGTGCGGAACGTCGGCAAGGCGCTCTCCTCGGTCAAGGCCGAGCTCAACCAGGCGGTCGAGAACCTCCGCTTCTACGGCTCCGCGATCGCATCGATCGGCGGCCGCGCGAACCCGCTCGGCGGCTCGCTCCTCTTCTACTCGCTGAAGGAGCCGGTCGGCGTCGCAGGCCAGATCGTGCCCTGGAACTACCCGCTGATGATGACGACGTGGAAGCTGGCGCCCGCGCTGGCAGCCGGCTGCTCGATCGTCCTCAAGCCGGACTCGCAGACGCCGCTGACCGCGCTCCGCATGGCCGAGCTCGCGACCGAGGTCGGGTTCCCGCCGGGCTCGATCAACGTCGTGCCCGGCCCCGGGACGACGGTCGGGCGGCACCTCGTGCAGCACCCGGACGTCGCCAAGATCGCGTTCACCGGCTCCACGGAGACGGGCGCGCAGATCATGCGAGACGCCTCCGACGGCATCAAGCGGCTCACGCTCGAGCTCGGCGGCAAGAGCCCGAACATCGTCTTCGCGGACGCGGAGATGGCCGACGCGATCCCCAGCTCGGCCTGGTCGATCTACTACTCGGCCGGCCAGAGCTGCGAGGCGCGCTCGCGGATCCTCGTCGAGGCCTCGGCGTACGACGACTTCGTCGCGAAGTTCACGGAGGCGGCCAGCGCGATCAAGGTCGGCGACCCGCTCGAGGCCGAGACGCAGGTCGGCTCCCTCATCTCACCGGAGCACCGCGACCGCGTCCACGGCTACGTGGAGACCGGCCGCGAGGAAGGCGCCGAGGTCACGACGGGCGGCGAGCCCGCCCACGGCAAGGGCGCGTTCTACCCGCCGACGGTCCTGGCCGGTGTCAACCCGGAGATGACCGTCGCGCAGGAGGAGATCTTCGGCCCGGTCGTCACGATCTCGGCCTTCGAGGACGAGAAGGACGCGATCAGGCAGGCGAACGCGGTGCGCTACGGGCTGATGGCGACCGTCTGGACGGGCGATCCAGCCCGCGGCCATCGGCTCCCGGGCCGCCTCAAGGGGGGGCCGGGCGGGGGAAACAAGGCCTTCCCCGGCTTTTCCGGG
>Ga0081540_1004033_pt1 | contig 11369 bp, 9 predicted proteins | sample TabmetS2T1R1_FD_71024 | JGI IMG/M metagenome (GOLD analysis project Ga0081540, IMG submission 71024) | Tabebuia heterophylla rhizosphere microbial communities from the University of Puerto Rico - S2T1R1 | ecosystem: Host-associated > Plants > Roots > Rhizosphere ...
CCCTGTGCGGCCTCCCTCTGGGTAAGATGTGGGAAGACGCGCAACGCGATGTCGCCAGTCCCACCGGCGACATCGAGCAGCCGCTGGCCGGGACGCGGCTTTAGCAGAGCCACCATCTCGCTCTTCCACCAGCGGTGGATGCCGGCGCTCATCAAATCGTTCATCAAATCATAGCGCTCGGCGACGCTTTCGAAGACAGCGCGGATCAGCGGCGCCTTTTGACCCTCGGGCACGCGGCGGAAGCCGAAATCAGTGTGGGCGCTTGTGTCTTCGTCACTCATCGGGCACGAAGATACTTGCATAGGCACGTGCACGCCACGGCAGGTAAATTTTAGAAGCTGATCACTAACGGGGCCGGCCGAAACAAATGCCCGAACTGCCTGAGGTCGAGACAGTCCGGCGCGGCCTCGCGCTGAGGATCAGCGGTCGCCGCATTTTACAGGCCGAGCTGCGCCGGCCCGATCTGCGGCGACCGTTTCCTCCCGCCCTCGCCGATCGACTCAACGGCGCGCGCATCGGCGCGCTCGGCCGCCGGGGAAAATACATCCTGATCGAGCTCGACGCGGACGGGTTCTTACTGCTCCATTTAGGCATGTCCGGCCGGGTGACCGCGGGCAGCGCCGCCTTGCCGGATACTCCGCACGACCACGTCGTACTGAGGCTCGACGACGGCACAGTTATTCGCTTCAACGACCCGCGCCGCTTCGGTCTGCTCGACTATATCAAGCGCGGCGAGGAGGCCCTGCACCCGCTCTTGGCGGAGCTCGGCCCGGAACCGTTCGAAGCCGCGTTCAACGGTCCATATCTGACAGCAGTGCTGGCTGGCAAGATGACCCCCATCAAGTCGGCTCTAATCGATCAACGGATCGTTGCAGGTCTTGGCAACATCTATGTCTGCGAGGCGTTGTTCCGAGCGGGCATCTCGCCCCGACGCCTCTCCGCCTCGATCGGCCGCGGACGGGCGGACCGGCTCGTCTGTGGGATCCGCTCGGTGCTGACCGAAGCCATCGAGGCAGGAGGGTCGTCCCTGCGGGACTACGTCCAGGCGGATGGCGAACTCGGCTATTTCCAGCACCGATGGGCAGTCTACGGCCATCAAGGCGACCCCTGCCCCGGCTGCGACTGCAAGGGCGGCGTCCGCCGGATCGTGCAGGCGGGACGATCGACTTTTTACTGCGCAAAGCGACAGCGCTAGAGAGGCAAAGATGACCAGCGAAGCGGGCTATCAGAACATCCTCCTCGAGCGCCGCGACGCGGTGGGGATCATCACCCTCAATCGGCCGGCAGCGCTCAATGCCTTGAATGCGGCGCTGATCGCCGAACTCGCCGCGGCGTTGGACGACCTCGAGGCTGATCCGGCGATCAGTGCAATCGTCTTGACCGGGAACGAGAAGGCGTTCGCCGCCGGTGCCGACGTCAAGGAAATGGTCTCCAAAAGCTATCCCGAGATCTACCGTGAAGATTTCATCACGCGCGGCTGGGAGCGCGTCGGACAGTGCCGGAAACCGGTGATTGCGGCAGTAGCGGGGTTTGCGTTAGGCGGCGGCTGCGAGATCGCGATGATGTGCGACATCGTCATTGCGGCAGACACCGCGCGCTTCGGGCAGCCGGAAATCACCCTCGGCACAATCCCGGGCGCTGGGGGCACCCAACGCCTCACCCGGTTCGTCGGCAAGGCGAAAGCGATGGATCTTTGCCTGACCGGCCGGATGATGGATGCGTCCGAAGCCGAGCGTGCGGGGCTGGTTAGCCGAGTTGTGCCGGCGGGCGAGGTACTATCCGAGGCTGTCAAGATCGCCGAGCGGATCGCCGGGATGTCGCAGCCGATCGTGATGATGGTTAAGGAATCGATAAACCGCGCCTATGAGACGACGCTCGCCGAGGGCGTGCGTTTCGAGCGGCGGGTGTTTCATTCGACCTTCGCCATTGAAGACCGACAGGAGGGGATGGCGGCTTTCATAGCCAAGCGCAAGCCCGCCTTCCGGAATCGTTGATGTGAGCCACCGCGGCCCATCCTTGCTCGTGCGATGTACAGGCAAAGGTCGAACGAGGGGCTCTAAGGACGGAAGCGGCGCTGGGAGCACGCGCCGCCGCCGATGTGCGGGGCCATGGGCGAACTCCCAATGGTCAAGCAGTGACGTCGACGACGATCCGTCCGCGAGTTTCCCCGGCAAGGATCTTTGGAGCAAGCCCGGGCAAGGCGGAAAGCGGCACCGTCTCGGTCATTCGGTCGAGCTTGTCGAGCGGCAGGTCGCGCGCTAGGCGCTGCCACGCCTCGATCCGCTCTTCGCGCGGACACATCACCGAATCGATGCCCAGCAGATTTACGCCGCGCAGCAGAAACGGGATCACCGTGGCCGCCAGATCGCTGCCGCCGGCCAGCCCGCAGGCGGCGACGCTCGCCCGGTATTTGAGCTGGGTCAAAATCGTCGCCAAGGTGGTCCCGCCAACGGCGTCGACCGCCCCAGCCCAGCGCTCACTGTCGAGTGGCCGCGAGGGCTTCGCTGCGAGTATCGCGCGATCAATCACATCGGCGGCGCCGAGCTCGGTCAGGTAGCCGCGTTGCTCGGGGCGGCCCGTCGATGCGACCACCCGATGCCCCAGCCGCGACAGCAGAGCAACCGCGACGCTGCCGACACCGCCTGCCGCGCCGGTCACCAGCACGTCGCCGGCACCAGACCGCAAACCGTGCCGCTCGACCGCGATGACCGCGAGCATGGCGGTAAACCCGGCCGTGCCGATCGCCATCGCTTGCCGAGCGCTGAGTTCCTTCGGTCGGCGCACCAGATGCGAGGCCTTGACGCGAGCCTTCTCGGCATACCCGCCCCATTGCGCCTCACCGACCCGCCACCCGGTCAGGATCACCGGATCGCCGGGCTCGAACTCCGGCGCTTCCGATCGTTCGACGGTGCCGGCGAAGTCGATCCCGGGGACGTGCGGATAGCTGCGCACCAGCCGACCAATACCTTGCAGGATCATCCCGTCCTTGTAGTTGAGGGTCGAACATTCGACCGCAACGGTGACTTCGCCCTGCGGAAGCCGCCCTTCGTCGACTTGCTCGATTCCCGGGACGACCCCGGCGCCTTGCTCCTGCAATACCAGCGCGCGGAAGGTCGCCATGATCAGGCGCGCAGCGGCTCGAGAATGCTGGTGAAGTTGGCGACCGCCGCGCCACCCATATTGAACACTCCGGCGAGCGACGCGCCAGGCACCTGGATGCCTCCCGCCTGGCCGGTTACCTGCATTGCCGCCAACACGTGCATCGACACGCCGGTCGCGCCGATCGGGTGGCCCTTCGATTTGAGCCCGCCGGAGGGATTTACCGGCAATCTGCCGTCCTTCTCGGTCCAGCCTTCCAAGACGGCGCGCGACCCTTCGCCCTTTGGCGTCAATCCCATCGCCTCATATTCAATGAGCTCCGCAATCGTGAAACAGTCATGGGTCTCGACGAGATCGAGATCATCCAGCTCGAGCCGGGCCGCAATCAGGGCGCGCTGCCACGCGAGAGCCGCACCCTCGAATGCGACGACGTCGCGTCGGCTCATGGGCAGGAAATCGTTGACCTGCTCGGCCGCGCGGAAGATCACCGCTTTTCTCAAGCTCAATGCCGTCGCCGTGTCGGCGAGCACCACCGCCGCGGCGCCGTCGGACACCAGCGAGCAGTCGGTTCTTTTCAGCGGGCCGGCGACGATCGGGTTCTTGTCCGAGACGGTACGGCAGAACTCGTATCCGAGATCCTTTTGCATTTGCGCCAGCGGATTGGAGGCGCCGTTTTTGTGGTTCTTCGCGGCAATCCGAGCGAGGGCATCGGACTGGTCGCCATATCGCTGGAAATAGCTCTGGGCGATCTTCCCGAAAATCCCGGCAAAGCCGCCTTCGATTGCCTCCTCCTCCTTCCGGTAACTGGCGCCCAGCAGGATGTCGCCGATTTGCGCCCCGGATACTTCGGTCATCTTCTCGACGCCGACAATCAGCGCTAAACGAGCCCTGCCGGCTGCGATCGCATGCAGACCCTGATGGATCGCGGCCGAACCGGTAGCGCAGGCGTCCTCAATGCGGGTCGCCGGTTTGAAGCGAAAGGCCGGGTCGGCCTGGAAGACCAGCGAGGCCGGGAACTCCTGCCGCACAAAGCCGCCGTTCATCGTGCCGAGATAGACCGTATCAATATCGGCCGCCGCGACGCCGGCATCGGCCAAAGCCGCTTGCGCGACCTCGACAATCAGCGATTCGATGTCCCTGCCCTCGTGCTTCCCAAACCTGGTGTGGGCCCAGCCGACGATGCACCCGCCCATTTCGTCCTCCAAATAGCCGCCCGCAGACCATAGCAAGCCGGCCCGCGCCTCTCTATCCTGATATGGGACGAATGCGGACAACCGAAATGGGCGCAACATTGGACGCGATTGCCTTGCGTCGACCGGATGACTGGCACGTGCACTTCCGCGACAGGGCGATGCTTGCCACCGTCCTGCCTTTCACCACGAGGCAGTTCGCCCGCGCGATCGTCATGCCGAATCTGGCGCCGCCGGTCACCACGATCGCCGCGGCTCTCGCTTATCGCGAACGTATTTTGGCCGCGCTTCCGATGGATGCGGATTTTGTGCCGCTGATGACCTGCTACCTGACGGACGACGCCGACCCCGGAGAAGTGGAGCGCGGGTATTCGGAAGGCGTCTTCGCCGCGGTCAAGCTCTACCCCGCACATGCGACGACCAATGCGGCTCACGGGGTAACTGACTTCGATCGGATCGTGCCGGTGCTCGAGCGCATGGCCAAACTCGGTATGCCGCTGTTGCTTCACGGCGAAGTGGCCGATCCGCAAGTAGACGTATTCGACCGTGAGGCCGTCTTTATTGATCGAATATTGCAGCCGCTGCGATGCCGACTACCGGAGTTGCGCATTGTGCTCGAGCACATCACGACCGAGGAGGCTATCGACTGCGTTTTGTCGGGGGGCCCGAATTTGGCGGCGACGATCACCGCGCACCATCTGGTGATCAATAGGAACGCGATCTTTGCCGGTGGCATCCGGCCCCATCTTTACTGCCTGCCGATCGCAAAGCGCGAGCGGCATCGGCAAGCGCTGCGCCGGGCGGCAACATCCGGCAACACCAGGTTTTTTCTCGGCACCGACAGCGCGCCGCACGCGGTTTCCACGAAGGAGGCAGCGTGCGGTTGCGCCGGCATATTCACCGCCCCCTGCGCCCTCGAAACTTATGCCGAAGTCTTTGCGGAGGAGGGAGCACTCGACCGGCTCGAAGCCTTCGCTTCGCTGAACGGCCCGGCATTCTACCGGCTGCCGCCAAATGAGAGCCGGGTTACCCTATGCCGCGAGCCCTTCCCGGTACCGGATCGGATCGGCAAAGGGGATGACGCTGTCGTGCCCTTCCGCGCCGGAGAGACCTTGGGATGGCGTCTGATCGAATGACGACCTGGGGGTGGTTTTACCTCGCGTTGCACTGAACGGGAGCTGATCATGAGAACGGGCGCGCAGTATCGGGAGGCGTTGTGCGACGGGCGGCGCGTCTGGGTCATGGGCGATGGGCTGGTGGAGGATGTGACGACGCATTCTGCGACCCGCGCGATGGTCGACGAATATGCGGCCTGGTACGATCTGCATGCCGAGCCGGCCTGGCAGGAAATCGCGATCCGTCCACCCGATAACGACCGGAAACCGACCCCCTGGGCCTACGCCGTGCCGCGAAGCGCCGACGATCTTAGCGGGATGGGACGGTTCTTTTCCGCGACGACCTTCCTCAGCGCCGGCAACATCACCCACACGCCGTGCTACGGCCATATGATCGCGCTCGGCGTGCTGGCCTCCGTCGAGGAACAAAATGTTTCAAAGGAGCAAGTCGCGCTCGCCTCCGATTACCGAAAGATAATCGCCGACACCGGGCGGTTTTTGACCTTCTGCGGGGGCGCCCCGACGATCGGCGCCCGCATGCGCGAGGAGCCGACCGAACGCGTCGCATTGAAGCTCGTCCGAGAGACCGATAGCGGTATTGTCATTCGCGGCAAGATCGGCATGCATACAAGCCCTGCCTTTGCCGAGGATGTTTACGTCGGCAGCCTTTCCGGCATCCAAATAGCCGGACATCGCGCCACCTTTATCGTGCCGGTCAACGCTCCGGGCGTGACTACGGTTTGCCGCAAGATCGCGGTGCGCGATGCAAATCCGTTCGTCGCCCCGCTCAGCAGCCGCTATGACGAGCTCGACGGCCAGATGTGGCTGGAGGATGTGTTCGTTCCCTGGGAGCGGGTCTTCCTGCTGGAGGCATCTCCCGAGCCGGTCGTCCGCTGGCTGATCTGGCACCATGTCTATGGGTGGCTCTCGAAGGCGGAATTCATTCTCGGCCTCGCCCTGGCTTTGACCCATGCAATGGGGCTGGTGAAACACGACCAGACCATCGAGCACATCGTCGACCTGGCGATCGAAGTGCAAACGGTCCGCGCCTGCCTGACTGCCGCCGAGCGTGACCCCCGGTTCACGGAAAGCGGCTATTGTGTGCCTAATCATGCCCATCTCGCCGTCGGGGGTCTTGCCATTCTGAAGGCGCGCCAGCGCATGGCGGAGATCCTGCGGATCGTTCCGGGATCCTCGCTCGTAGTCGCGCCCTCCGACCGCGACTTGGCGGCCCCGGAGGTGGCGGCTGGGCTCGATGACGCCTTTGGGGGCGGCGGCTACACCGCTTTACAACGTTCGGCCTTGCTGCAGATGGCGTGGGATCACGTCTCGTCGGCGCTCGACGGCCGCGAGTCGGCTTTCGAGCTGCATGCGAGCGGCGGCATCCCTGCCTGGCGCGGCCGGCTGCGCCGAAATTTCGAACGCTACAACGACCTGGCCAACGCAGTCGTCGGCTCGCTCAACCTGCCGATGCCGGAAATCGATCTCAGTGGCCTCCGCGAGGTCCCGTGGATCCCGCGCCGGACGGTAGCGCCATCGCCTGCCGAGAAATCCGGGGGCTAGCGTTTTTTCAGCCGGTCACCGCAAGCGCCTCGACGACGTCGGGCGGCAGCAAGGCACACTCGATGTGACGGCGGTGCCACAGGGCGTAGAAGAGCAGTGTCCAGGCGGCGCGGGCGGCGCGCTTGTTGCCGACGGCGGCGAACAAGCGCTCCACAGCATCGGGCTGGCAGATTTCGCGCACTGCTGCCGAACGCGCGACGAGAGGACCGATTTCGTGGGCGCGTCTTCCGAGCCAGCGTGCGACCGGGACCGTGAAACCGCGCTTGCGGGCAAACGACTGCGCCTCGGGAAGGCGCTGGGCAAGCCAACGGCGCAAGAGCCACTTCCCTAGCCCATGTTTGATCTTGAGCTCGTCCGGCAGAGCAAAAGCGAGCGCTGCCATCCCTGCGTCGAGATAAGGGGTGCGGCCTTCGGCACCATGCGCCATCAAGCAGCGATCGAGCTTGATCAGCAAGTCGTTCGGCAACCAATCGGCGCAGTCGACCGCCTGCGCGACCTGCAGAGGTGTACGGGCATGGCCGCCATTGCGGGCTTCGGCCGCTGCAATCCCGTCACGCCAACCCGCAATCTCGTTGCGTAATATGCCAAGCCCGTCTAGCACGCCCCGGGCGCGAGCCATCCGTCCGCCTGCCCACCATGGCCGGGTTGCCGTGCGATAGCGGCCATATCCGCCGAACATCTCGTCCCCGCCTTCGCCGGACAGAATGACCTTGAGCCCGGATTGACGGGCCGCACGGGCGAGGACGTAGGTCGGCAGGATCGCGTAGTCGGCCGCCGGATCATCGACGGCCGACACAACCTCCGGCAGCAGCTTCCAGAAATCGGCCTCGTTGAAGATGATTTCGACGTGCTCGGCCCCGACGGCTCGTGCCGCGGAACGCGCGGCGGTGCGCTCGTCCGCCACATCGCTTGGAGCAAAGCCGATCGTGAACGCCTTGACCGGCCGTTCCGCCAGCCGCGCCATCATCGCCAGCACAGCCGTAGAATCGATGCCGCCTGAAAGAAACATCCCGAACGGGACGTCCGACCGTTGATGGATGCTTACGCTTTCCGTCAGTGCAGCATCAAGACGGCTCAACGCCTCGTCCTCATCGATCGGCAAGGGGCCGCCCTGCGTCAGCGCCTCGCGCCGGCACCGCTCGACGATCCGTCCCCGGCGAATTACCACGGTCTCTCCCGGCAACACTCGACAAATCCCGGCAAAAATCGTCTCGCGACCTGTCGTGAACTGCATCTGGACGAGTTCGTTGCGCGCCGACCTAGCCAGCCGAGGGGTAACCACTTGCGCCTCGATCAGAGCGCCGGGTTCGGAAGCAAAAGCGAAAGCACTCGGCGTTTCGGCATAATAAAGCGGCTTGATGCCAAACGGGTCTCGCGCGAGGATCAGCTCGCCCGTTCCCGGGTCGTGGAGCGCGATCGCGTACATTCCGCGAAGATGCGCGGTGAAACCGAGCCCATGACGCCGGTAGAGATGGAGCGGCAGCTCGCAATCGGACGCGGTGGAAAAGACGGCCGGCCGCCCACAGCCGAGCTCACCTCTAAGCTCGATGTAATTGTAGATCTCGCCGTTGGCGATCAGCGCGGCGCCGCCGGGTTCGTAGAGGGGCTGATCGCCCGTCGCGAGGTCGATGATCGCGAGGCGGGTCTGCACCATGCCCACATCGCCTGAACGGTAATGACCGTCGCCATCGGGGCCGCGGTGCCGCAACGCCTTCCCCATTGCCCGCAGGGGTGCGGCAGGCGGCGCCTCGCCATCATAAGTCATCAAGCCCGCGATACCGCACATCAGGCTGCGATCCGATCGAAGAACTGACGATAGCGGGTCACGACTGCTTCCTCTGTGAACGCGGCCTCGTAAGCGCGCCGCCCAGTTTGTCCGAGACGGCCGCGCAATGCGCGATCATCGCAGAGGCGTTCGATTGCGCGCGCGAGAGCCGAGGGCCCCCCGCCAGGGCTGTCGGGGAGAGGCACCAGAATACCGGTTTCACCGTTTTCGATCAGCTCGGCCGGTCCGTCGCTCGCCGTCGCGACGACCGGAAGTCCGGCGGACCAAGCCTCGATCACGACGTTGCCGAGCGGCTCGTGCAGCGACGGGCAGACGAGCAAATCGGCTCGCGACAATAACGCAAGGGCGTCCTCACGCCACCCGAGAAAGCGCACCCGGTTGCCGATCCGAAGGCGGGCGACTTGGCGTTCGAGCCCATGCCGCATCGGGCCATCACCAGCTATCCAGAGCTGAACCTCCCGCGTTAAGGCAAGCGCGTCAAGCAGCAGATCGAAGCCCTTGTTCGGATGAAGTCGGCCGAGCGCAACAGCAAGCGGTGGACCGGCCCGCGGCGCAGCCGCAATCGTTGGAGCCTCTACCATCTGACTGATATCAGGAACGAAATTCGGAAGATACTCGACCCGCCCGCACGGCCACCCCTCGGCAATGGCGTATTTCTTGATGGACCTGGTATTGCAAATCAAATAATCACAGCGCCGGTAATACTTTAAGTCGTAGTATCCACCCAGCCGTGCAGCGTGCACGAAATCACCGCGCGGGCAGAACCGCGTCGCACGGCTCATCCAGGTCAAAACGACGTGCGGGCGCCAGGCGGAGATCTCGTGCCGAAACGCGCGCCGGGTCGCCAGGTCCAATGCGCCGCCAAAAGCGAGCTCGGCAACGGCCACCCCCGCGCTACGCAGCATATGCGCGCGGGCCGGATAACGGCGGATCAGCACCCGCTGCGCCTCGCCCGCTCGTTGCAGGGCTGCGGCCAGCCGCAAGAAAAAAGTTTCCGCGCCGCCATGGCGCGCCCCGGCAATCGCCTGAAGCAAACGCCGCGTCATGCGATCAGCGCCTCGAAGCGAGCAGCGACATTATCCCAGCTCAAGCCCTGCTGCCGTGCGAGCGCCGCGTGGTGCCACTGCCGCCACAATTCGTCGTCGCGCATCACGGCGATCGCGGCGCTGGCGAAAGCATTCTCATCCAGAGCAACACATCCTGTCGCCCCATCCACCACGCGCTCGGCAACCGAGCCCACAGGCATAACCACGGCCGGCACCCCCATTGCCTGCGCCTCGGCGAGCGAGAGACAAAAGGTCTCTCCGGCGTCTCCGCGGTAAAGCATGGTGCGGGCACCCTGGAGGGTCGCCGCCAGCTTTTCCCGTCCGAGCGGAGCGAAGCGGCGCACGCCCAAGCCGGCGAGCCGGTCGGCGCGGGCGAGAACTGCCTCCATTTCTTCCGCCCGCTTGATGCTGATGCCGCCATAAACAGTCGGTCCAGCATAGATGTGCAGCTCGGCACCCGGCAAGGCGGGAGCTATCCGGGCAGCCCACAGACTAAGCAGCCAATCGAGGCCGCGCAGCGGGTTCGACGTGAACACCGCGCGAGGCGGCGGCGGCTCGCGCGGGATCGCTGTGCGGAAATGATCCAGCATGCCATAGGGGATTATTTCGAGGCCGCCGCGCGGAAGCCATTGCGGGACCGTTGTCGCATGATAGGCGCCGGTCGCGACCAGAGTCGGGCGATACCAGGCCAGACGCCACAGGTTTCGCGGCTTTTTCAGATAACCCGCCGGATTGTGAAGCCAGAACAACCGACGCCGTGCCCACCTGACGAGACCAATGACCCGGTGCCCTCGGCTGCCTATGTAGAGATCGCACGCGGCCGGCACTCCGGCCGATAAAGGAGCCCAAAGCACCCCTTTGTGAACCAGCGACGAGCAGCAACGATTGCGCACGAGGACCTGGTGGCCGCGCCCTGCCAAGGCCTCGGCGAGCGCGGCAAAGGCGGTTTCGGCTCCGCCGAGAGGGCCCGTCTCCGCCGTCTTGCCGTCGAACGCCGCGCCATCGTCGGCCATCACCACGCTCGCCATCAATCCGGCTCGAGGCGTGCCTTCAGATAGGAGAGGATAGGATAAAGCGCGGCGCAGAGCGCGATCAGAAACCCGTAGGGTCCTTCGCGATAGCCGCGCCGCCCGATGTAGCATTTCCAGAAGCGGGTGACCAAGCGGCGCAGATTGTGGCCATAACTACCGATATCGCCGCTTTCCCGTAGATCTTGTGCCCGCAGCGTGGTGTAACGGTCGAGCCGCGCCAGCATATCGGAAATATTGCGGTCGACATGGTGGACGAGTCGGGCCTGCAGATTGGGTCCTTGCGGCGCTGCCAAGGATACAGTGGGGTGCAACCTGCGGTCGTCACTCCAGTCCTTGGAGCCCCTCCGGAAGAGTCCGGCATAAGCGGATTTGCCAAAAAAAGCGCCCCATCCCCATCGCACGAGCCGATCGCCGACATAGTTGTCGACCGGTACAAGGTGCCACGCCGCCGACGAGGTGGCGATCACGGCGCTGATTTCGGCGGCTAGCTCCGCGCTTACCCGCTCATCGGCATCGACCTCAAAGATCCAGTCGCCGCG
>Ga0081540_1004034_pt1 | contig 11369 bp, 10 predicted proteins | sample TabmetS2T1R1_FD_71024 | JGI IMG/M metagenome (GOLD analysis project Ga0081540, IMG submission 71024) | Tabebuia heterophylla rhizosphere microbial communities from the University of Puerto Rico - S2T1R1 | ecosystem: Host-associated > Plants > Roots > Rhizosphere ...
TGTAGGAAGCGGCCGCGGCCGAATGGTCCAGGCCGTCCGGAACGGGCACGAGTTTCTCCGCTGGGCACACGATCTGCTCGCGCCAGGTGTTCCATGTGTCAACGAAGACTACGCGAGTTCCAACAGTAGGAGCTTGCACGCCCGGACCCACGGCCTCCACAATACCGACGCCTTCAATGCCCGGGCTGGCCGGTAACTCCGGCTGATAGCCATAGCGCCCGCGCACCATGTGCAGGTCTGATGCGTTGATCGGGCTCAGCAGCACCCGGACGAGAGCTTCGCCAGCGGCCAAAGGCGGAGTTGGAATATCTTCCAGCGTCAACACACTCTTCGGTTCACCGGTCTGGCGAAAGATCAGTGCTTTCATCGATTCCTCCTCGGACTTCAGGTAATGCCTGATTCAGACCAGATGTTTCCACGGCTTGATTCGCCGCATCGGTGAAAGTTTTCCATCGCAAAATGATAGCGTGCGATGGCGTAAAACCCGGCTCAATCTTCGACGATTCTGCAGGAAACGTAACTGAATCGCCGAATGCATTGCGGCCTTTGGTTATTCGCAACGCAACGATATGCTCGGGTCAATGCGAGAAGCGCGCCGCGCCGGGACATAGCTGGCGATGAAAGCGATCGAAGCAAGAAGCGATGGCACTGCGACAAAGGTCACGAGGTCATTAGCTCCGACACCAAACAGTAGCGATCGCATCAAACGGCTGATCGCAAGCGCACCCAATACGCCGATACCGACTCCCCACAAGACCAGGGTCATACCGCCGCGCACGATGAGCGTCTTGATGTTCGCAGGTGTAGCGCCGAGCGCGAGGCGGATGCCTACTTCACGGCTGCCCTGCCCAACCAGATAGGCGATGAGCCCGTAAATGCCAATGGCGGCGAGACCGAGCGAGATGGCTGCAAAAGTTCCGAGGACGAGCATCGTGAAACGGCGGCGCGCGAGTGAGTTGTCAAAGCGTTGCTGCATGGTGCTCACGTTGTAGAGGGGAAGATCGGGATTGATTTCGCGCATCTGCTGCTTGACTGCGCCGGTGAGTACGACGGGATCACTGCCAGCTCGCAAGACAACGTTCATGGCACGCGTAACGTGCTGGGTTTGAGGAAGGTAATAGGCTATGCGCGAGTCCGAGTCGAGGGTGTATTGTTTGATGCGGCCGACGACACCGACAACTGTGATCCAGGGCGAGTCGGTCTCGTTGATGCCGCCGATATGCAGGCGTTTGCCGATAGGGTCCTGGTTGGGCCAGAGCTGCTGCGCCATGTAGTCGTCGATGATCGCCACGAGGGGTTTGTCTGCAGTGTCATTGTCGTTAAAGAAACGGCCCTCGCGAAGCGGTATTTCCATCGTCTGAAAATAATGACCGCTGATCATACGGACATCGGCATTGATAAACTTCTCACCCGGCGGAAGTACGCGTCCCTCGACGGAGATGGGACCCCAGGCGAACATCTGGCTCAGCGGCAGCGAGGTGACGGCGCCCGCGGAGGTAACGCTGGGCAGCCTTTCCAGTCGAGTCCAGAGCTCGCGATAGGCGGCGAGTACAGCTGTCTTGTCCTTGTAGCGCTCGCCGGTCATGGTGAGCTCGAGAGTGAGAACGTTGTGAGGATTGAAGCCGGGGTTGACGTCGCGCACTCGAACAAAGCTGCGAATAAGCAGGCCGGCACCGATGAGAAGCATGACACAGAGCGCGATCTCGGCGATGACCATTGAGCGGCGAAGAATGTTGCCTCGTCCCCAGATCGTGCTGACGCCGGACGAATTGCGGCTTGTGCTCTGGAGGACGGTTTGCACCTCAATGCGTGAGGCGTGCAGTGCAGGCGCCAGTCCAAAGAGGATCGCCGATAGAACACAGACGAGGAAGGTGAAAGCGAGAGTCGTGAAGCCGATGCTGATGTTGCTCAGTCTTGGCACGCTCTGTGGGCCAAGCAATCGCACGCAGCGCAGGGCGGCAAAGGCGAAGGCGATGCCCAGTGCTCCGCCGGCGAAGGCGAGCAGCACGCTCTCAGTCAGAAGCTGGCGAACGATCCGCAGACGGGATGCGCCTAGCGCACTTCGCACTGCAATTTCTTTTTGCCGCGCGACGGCGCGCGAGAGTTGCAGATTGGCGAGGTTGACACATGCGATGAAAAGGACAAAGCCAACGGCTCCGAGCAAGAGATAGAGTGTGTGCCGGACATTGCCGACGACCTGCTCGAGGAGGGGCACGATTCTGAAGGTGAGGCCGCCGTTAGGCGGATACACTTCGGGATACTCGTGGCGCAGGCGCGCAGTGATGGTATCCATTTCGGCCCGTGCCTGCGCGACGGAAACTCCTGGTTTAAGCTTGCCGATTATGTTGTAGTCTTCGTGGTCGCGATTCTGCGCAGCATTGGCGGGCAGCGGAAGCGGCAGCAGCATTTCGGCCTGCTCGGCGCCGTCCAGAGTGGGCATAACCTCCCGCGGCAGTGAAAAGGAACGCGGCATAACGCCGACAATTTCATATGTGACACCGTTGAGAATGACCTTTCGGCCAAGGATGCGGGGATCGGAACCGAAGCGACGGGCCCAGGTGCCATAGCTGAGGATTGCAGTGGGGTTGCGGCCGGGCGTGTCCTCTTCGGGCAGGAAGACTCGTCCGAGTGCGGCGCGTTGTCCCAGCAGGGACAGCAGACTGGACGAGACGCGAATCGTTCCGATGCGTTCGGGTTCGCCGGAGCCCGTGAGGTTGTAGTTGTCGCCTATGGCGATCGCGACTTGTTCAAAGCCGTGATGGCCGTTCCTGATATCGAAGTATTGTGCGGTAGAGAACCAGTCTTCGGTTATGTTAAGGCCGGGGGAGCTGTTCCAGAGAATGACCAGGCGCTCTGCATCGGTGTACGGAAGTGGACGAAGCAAAAGACCGTCGAGGATGCTGAAGATAGCGGTGTTCGCGCCGATCCCGATGGCAAGCGAGAGGAGCGCCGCCATGGTGAAGCCGCGGGCAGCGATCAGGACGCGAAAAGCGTGACGCAGGTCTTTCAACAAGGTATTCATGCAGTCGGCAATACTCTGGCGATCAATGTATCTCAAGCGACGGACGGCGCGCACGACGATTCAGGTGCTTGCAATGAAGGACCGCTGATGACAAGCACGTGTGACCCCCAACTGGCTTTTCGCGAGTACTGCAATGCCCCGGTAGGATTGCAGCACAGTCCGCAATGGAGCAGAGTTAGCCGTGGACGAGTCTCGGACATAGGAAACAACCTTCGAAGGAGTTTGTTCATGTGGATCAGAGCCTGGATTTTGCTGGGTGCATGTCTTCTTTATGCCGCAGCGGCGCACACTCAGACGAGCGTCTACCAGCTGCGCATCTACAAGCTCCACCCAGGGAACGAGCAGCACTTTCACGATCGCTTCAGCCGCCAATGCGTGCCGATCATGCGGCGTTACGGTTTCGATATCGTGTTCACGAGTCAAAGTGGAGAGCCCAATCACGAGGAATTTGTTTATCTCCTGCGCTGGAGAGATCGCAGCACTCAGGCCTCGGCATGGAAGAACTTTCTCGCCGATCCCGAATGGATCAGGATAAAAAAAACGACCGCTGCGCAATGGGGCGACCTCGTCGACGACGTTCAGGATCGCTCACTGGACATGCTGCCCTACACTCCCAAACCATCTTTGGTGCCATGAGTCAACCCAGTTTGCCATCGACCAGCACACAGTCTCGTCGCTAACGGCTAAGCCGCGCCAATGCCTTCCATGCGGACGCTCGGCACTCCTCAATTGGCGACTTCAGGCCTTATCACGTTTCCAGAACCCAATCGCATTCAAATACGACTTGGCGATTTGACGCTCATAGACAGCCACGAAGAGTTCGCGACCTTTGCTGGGCCGAACTCCGTTTATCGCGAATTCTTGCTTGATGATCAGCGATTGATCTGTTACAAGCGGGTGCGCCCCGTCTCGCAGTGAGAGTTCATCCTTGCCGGAGCGCCTGTTAATTGATCCCATGGTCGCTTCAGTGCGAAGTTTGCTTCCGCCGTTGTTGCGCGTCGCCTAGCCACTGTGCCATCTTCTCGTCCTTCGCAGCAAACGCTGCCCAACCCACCGCGGTAGCGTCCCAGCGATAATCGTGGATCGTTATGTCGATGTCGCGGTCGATGAGGAATTGCATAGCTTCGTAATTCGCATGCCATACGAGCTCATGCAGAATGCTGGCGGGCTCATGAGAGCTCCAGTCCGTATTGATATCGGCCCCATGCGCAAGAAGAAAGTCGGCGATCTCGAAATGGTTGTTCATTACCGCCCAGGCAAGCGCGGTGTCGAGAACCTGCTGCACACTGGGCTCGCCCCAGTTCAGGTTCTCGCGGATCCACGCATCGTTGGCGGGATGATGATTCGCGAGGTCTCCCAGGGCAGGCCTGCCCTGGGTGTCGAACCAGCGTGTCACCCGTGCGAAGTCACCATTCCCGGCTGCGTGAGGCAGATCGTCGGGCATGGGCCAGATCCGCAGCAACATCGGAAGCAGATGGGCCTGCGCATACGTGAACGCGTGTATGAAGGCCCTGCCGGTCCCGTCGTAGGTCACGCCCGAAAACGGCGGCGGCGCGGGACTGTGCAGTACGGCCGGATCGAGATCAAGAAGCGCCTTAAGGAAAGCTGCGCGATCGTTCAGCGTTGCCGCCGTGCCCTCGATCAAACGCACCTGGAATTTCACACATGCCTCTGAAAGCACCCATGCTTCGCGCCGCAACATGTCGACAAAGGATGCGAGATCGTTATCGTGCATCGCGCGTTCGATCTGTCGCTCGACAAACGCATGCCAGGGCCTGAATGGATCGGGGTCGTGAACATCGGGCTTGTTCGCGATGAAGTACTGGATAAACGCGGAACGCCCCGGCCCGCTGTCGATCCGGCTGCCGAGCTCGGTGTCGAGCGTGATGGACCGATCCAATAGCAGCGCTGCAGTGGGCGCGTGCTCAAGGTGGCACGCATACATGAACGCTTCGTTCACCGCGGGAAGGTCGTTTGCATTGGCATCCAGACAGGCGCGAACACTCTCGACGTCGCCAAGCGCTGCAAGGAACTTGAGCGATCGGGGAAGAAGGCCTTTTCGGTGAAATAGATCGATCAACCCCTTTGCGCGGGAGCGGATGAGGCCATCGCATACCTGCGGCGCGACGACTGCGCCGGCGTCGATCAGGAGCTCGGCACAGGCCTTCCGTGTGAAGTGCTCCTCGCGGAACGGGTCGCCACTGTCACCGAAGGACCCGGTAGCCATACCGAGCAGCCCGCTGTCGTTTTCATCCGCCTTCCACGACAATAGCGTCGGGTATTCCGTCAATAGCTGCCGCAGACCTTCGACGTCATTATCATGGATGATGCGGCGGGCTTCGGAAACCGCCCACTCGAGTCCTCTGCCGAGGCGTTGTTTTACTTCTTTAACCAGATCCTTCCAGCCTGGAAACCCATATTCGCGCGCCAGTACAAGCTGGGCATCACGCTGTGACAAGGGCAGCTCCGCTTTTGGCAGCTGCGTACGCGCCCGGGCGATGGCGTCTGCATTACCGGCAACAATGTCGTGCGCCAGTTTCTTTGCTTGCTTGCGAAGGGATTCAAGGGAAGGACGAGCAGGAAGTTTAGATGTGCTCACGGTAATCTCCTCTCATAAGTGCCTGTGACCCGCTGATACAGGCTGAAAGAAGATTCAAAGCACACTGTCTGAATCAGAAGCAGGTGGGATTTGTTCCCTTGCCGCGGGCCGGTGGTGCCCTGTCGCACGCTGTGCCCAGTATCGGCTACTTGCAAAGCCACGGTCAAACCGTGGTTCGCTAGACCAACTGCGTCCGGGCAAGACATCAGCACCAAAAGCCGGTCAGTCTCCAACGATCCGGCCGGTCGGCTGTCAACTGTTGACTCCAGGCCTTACCGCTCATCGAGCCTAGGGGCATCCGAGCCAGCACGACCGCAGTGGTCAAAACAGTCGAAGCGTGGATGGACGCTGATGAGACACCAAGATGGTTATCGTTTGAATGCCCATGCCACCATCAACGGGAACTCTTCTCGCCAGAATGCGCCCCCGTGCGACCCGGCTCGCTCATTCATGACGATATCCGCACCCGCATAGCGAAGCGCGTTCGCCCATCTCCTTGCGTTTTCGAGGAAAAATGGCTCCTGTGTGCCAGCGACGAGGTATGTGCACGGAAGCGGACTCGGCATAACGCCAGGCGGCTTATAACCGCCGCCGGGCGAGGCGCAGAAGACCGCACCGTAAACATCGGGATGCCGAAGCCCAAGAGCGAGGGCCAGCTCTCCACCCGCCGAGACCCCCAACACTGCGGTACGTTCACGAGCCAGCGCCACACCAAACCGCGACTCCGTCCACCGGTGAACGTCCTCGACGAAGAACTTCTCGTGTGCCGCGAACCGCTCCGGCTCAAATCCCGGTGAGTACTCATGGAGCCGCTGCATCTCATCGGTCAGACGATGTACACCGACGATCATTGTGGATGGTACGTCTGCCTTCTCGAGCAACCGGCCCCATTTCGAAATTCCCTGACCGTCACCGGCAAAGACGATCGCTTGGGGCGGATTCGGTGGAACGTACACCGTGACCTGACGCGCACGGTCGTACTCGAACGTCTCTGTGACAAACTCGCCCAAGACTGCGCCGTTGGGCTCGGCGGGGCCGCCGTCAGGCTCATTTGGCTTGCGGTTGACTTGATTGCCTGTTTGTTTCTCCATGGCCTGCCTTTATTTATAGAAGTATGGTCGCCGGCGCGCACAGCCGCATCCCCGCTTCTAAGAATGTCGCCTGTCGCGTACAGGCCTTATCACGCTTCCAGAACCCAATCGCCTCAAAATACGACTTGGCGATTTGGCGTCAACGCAGTTGGATGAACTGGGTGAGCCAACATTGCCTCGATGTCCGTATTCGGAGCAACCCTGTCCGCATCCGAACATCCGTGAGCGTATCCCAAGCGGGTGGCTCCGGCCGAATCGAGGGAGAGTTTTGCGCATGGCCAGCGTAACCTGCGCCGTAGCAATAGATTGGTGTTATTACAAGTATTGGTACTGAAAATCTCAGAATTGGCTACCGGCATGCCGGGTATGAGACAAGGTATGGCCGCCTGCGGAGAACTTTACGCCAAATGCTCCAGCTTATTGGCCGCCTGCTTGCGGAGTAATGCGATGAACAAACTTTTTGCAGCGCCGACTTTGATCATTGTCTCTCTTTTCGTTCGTTTTGATCTGCCACTCAGGGGCCAAAGTGTCGACCAGCTCGCAGGCAAGAATGTGTCGATTCGACAGACCGACTATAAAGGTCGCAGTGCGGTTCAGGTAATCGCAACGCCCGGTGCCGCAAACGCAACCTCGTATGCGGTGATCAAGGATGCAACGTTTCGAGATGGCACAATTGAAGTGGATCTGGCTGGCCAGCCCGTCGCAGGAGCCACTGGTGACGCACGTGGATTCATTGGCATCGCCTTCCGTCTCCAGGCTGATGGAAGTTACGAGTACATCTATCTCCGACCCACCAATGGCCGGGCTGACGACCAGCTCAGACGCAATCATTCAACGCAATACAGCTCCTACCCGAATTTTGACTGGGCCCGATTGCGGAAGGAGGCCCCTGGACAGTACGAATCGTACGTTGACCTGGAGCCCGGTGTCTGGACAAAGTACAAGATCGAAGTGGAAGGTCACAAGGCAAGGCTTTACGTGAACGGAGCGGAGCAACCTTGTCTTATCGTCAACGATCTGAAGCTCACGCCGCAGCAAGGCGGAGTTGCATTATGGATAGAGCCTTCCTCCGAGGGTTATTTCGCTAACCTGAAGATCAGAGCGAAGTAGTCTGGCTGAGTATCTGTTCGGTATGTCAGCGTAATAGTTCTGTGTGACGAATCATCGAAAAGCCTTTCTGTTTAAGAAAGGCTTTTCGGCGATTCGTTGCTGTTATCACCAGAATTACGGCAGGAAATTCTTGAACAGATCGTCCGCGATTGTGGGTGCGATGACGATGCGGTCAAGGTCAGGTGCAAAGTTCGCGGGATTTTCGAAGCTTAAGGTGTTCGTCCCTGCATGGAGATGAACACGATATACATTGTTGGAGGGCTCGTCGAAGGTGCTGCCGTTTAGGTCCAGTTCCTGCGGTGTTCCCTCGTTGATTGTGAGGAAGAAGGAACGAGGACCGCTGGTCGCGGCGTCGACTTGAAGCTGGTAAATTCCATCGGATGGAACCTTGACATTCGAGAACGTAACAGCGCTTCCTGCTCCTCCGATGTTCCCGGCTTTCGCTAGCCCAGAGGAGTAATTGCTGAAACCTCCACTGACAGAGCCGCTGAGAGTAGCCACTTCCGCCTCATAGGAAACAGGAGTGGGCTCAATGCCATCTCCGTTCCCGCGGATGACGATCCGGTCAAGGTCTGGTGGATAGCTGACCGGACTGCCAAACTGGATGGAGTTCATGCCCTTCTCAAGACGAACAGGAACAACCGTGCTGGCTGGAAGAAGGAAGCTGCCTCCGCCTGAGTTAAGTGTTCGGTAATCTCCTCCATTGACGGTATAGAGATACGAACGCAGGCCCTGTGTCATGGAATCAACCTGCATGTAGTAAACACCAGCGCGTTTGACGTAAACGTTGCTGAACGTAACGGTGTTTCCCGCACCCAGTCCCAGATTACCTACCTTGGCTCCGCCCGTACATGGAGCGCAGTCGCTCACACTGGCCGAGCCTCCGAGTGTCGCCGATTCGGCTTCATAGCTGGTTGATGGCATAGGTGCTGCGTGCCCCAGACCAACAATCTTGAGAAGCCGTACACTGTGGCCTTTGAGAATGGTGGAATAGGTTCCAAGAGATGGCTTCTGATTTACATGGTTCCAGAGATCGCGGACCAAAAGCGCTCCGTTGACGCCGACCAGGTTCCAGGGAACATGAGCAATCGTGGAAACGTCGTCAAGGTTGAAGATTGCAACATAGTAAGTGTTGTTCCCGAGACTTGAGACCCAGACCGGCTGGTTACCTCCTAGAATCTGCCTGGCCGGATGGGCGGATTGATTGATGGCGACAACCTCATCATTGCTGAGAAGATCCTTGGCGAAGCTGTCGAGTTTAGTAAGGTCTCCGCCCAGATACATCGGAGCATTTGCCATGGCCCAGAGAGAGAACGCGGTTCGCTTCTCATCATTGGTCAGGCCGTCGAGCGCGCCGTCGCCAATATCAAGCGAGTCAAGGTCATTCCATCCCAGCGACACGCTGGTGGCATCCTGCCACGCGGGCAGGTCGCGGAAGCGTTGATAGATGCGGTTCCAGTTGGTAAGTGTGGCGCAGCGACCCTCGCATTCGACATCGTCCTCGATGCGGCGGGCATTAGAGTACTGCTGCCAGGTGGAGAGATAGTCTGAATCGATCGCCCAGGAGACCGTAAGCCAGATAGGCCGTCCGCTCAATGCAATTGCTTTCGACCACGCAGCAACATCGGGCCGGTTATCAATTGAAGTGTTATCGCTATAAGACCCTGGCGTAACACCGTCAAGCTTGATGAAATCGATGCCCCACGAGGCGAATAGCGCGACAACGGAATTGATGTACTCCTGAGCACCGGGCTTGGTGAAGTCGATCTTGTCGTGAAAGGGATTGGGGGGAGCTCCCGCGAATGCGTTTCCCGGGGCTAGCGGTATTGCTACGATTTGCTGCGTGGTGTAAGAAGTGCCGAGGATCGGGTAATTACCGTCGACGGCTGGCTGCTCGATCCCGGGAATCCAGTAGATTCCGACCTTCTGGCCATTGGCATGGATGTGATCGACAAGTCCCTTAATGTCAGGAAACGTCGGTGCCGCAGGAATGGGACGGCCATTCGCGTCAAAAGTCGACATCCAGCCGGAGTCGATATTGATGTATTTGAAGCCGTGCTTCTGAAGGCCAGAGGCCGCGAGTGCATCGGACTGGGCCTGAATATTGGCCTGGGTAAGGAAGCTGTTGTTGATGGTTTGCTCGCTGAAGGTGCTCCAACCGAGATAGGGTTTCTGGCCTACATCGTTGACCTGCGCCTGCAAAGTTAAAGATGAAGCGAACAAGCTACCGGCGAGAAGAATGCGAAGGGAGAACTTGCGCGTCCCGAGAATATCGGATCTGCGAAGGGGGATTTTCATGGAAATGCTCCGTACAGTTAAACCCAACGTTGGAGGTTTCGAACTTGGATAGCGGAAACGTAAACGATTACATTTTGAGTGAAACAAACCGAATTTAGAATCGCGCTTTTGTGTCTGTCAAGTATCTTAACGATATTTAAATACAACTATAATTATCTTCTATCAGCACTTTCGGGGAGTTCACGCTAATCATCAAGAACGAATGGCTGTTACTTATCTGCTGTGTTACATTCATCGTGTCAGGTTGCGGTACCACCCCCACAAACTCCACCCGGCCCTCGGGTACAGCTACTCCTGCTCCGCATCAAGTCGATCTAAGTTGGGATCCGCCTGGCAAATCACCTCTTGATGTGATCGGCTATAACATCTACCGTTCAATTGACGGCACGTCGACATATCAACGGCTGAATTTTTCTGTAGACGCTGAAACAGTCTATTTGGATAGCACTGTCCAGAGTGGCCTTACTTACGACTATTTTGTCAAAAGTGTCGATCCTGCCGGAATTGAAAGTGATCCCTCGAACACAATCAAGGTGACCATCCCCTAGATTCTCGGGGGATATCACATATAGCGATGATCATGGTTCGAAGTTAGAGAGTTATAAATGGAAATCCGATCTGCAACTCAAGAGTAAACGCTTGAGATCGAGACGGCCGCCCTCATCCAGGATAGATGCCGAAAACGCCGCAGCATCGGGCAATAAGTTCCTGGCCGTGCCCTTTCAGAATTCCTGCCGCCATGCCGACTTGCGAGTACGAATCTCCTGACAGAGAACCGTTCTGGTCAGAAGATTCCCAGGAGTGCATCAATTTTCTTTCCCTCTTTGAGAGGATCGGCATCCTTCTCGATACAGACAGAAATGTGACCTTCCCGGTAAGGACGCACATATTGATAAAAATTCCCATACGACACGATCAAAGAGCGCAGCCCTCCGCAGTCGATCTCCCCACGCTGCTTTGCCAGGAGTAAGAGTGTTGGGTTTACGAGCAGCTCCTCATAGCGATCACTTTCACTATCGGAAGCTTCCTCAACTGTCTGACGTTGACGCGAGATCAGCCGCTTTTCTTGGTAGACGGCAACATACCGGATATTCGGCGACAACTTGAACGCTTGTTCGATAAAGTCAAAGGTCGTTTTCTCGTTCATATGGCAAATACGATATCAGCCCTCACAAGCCGACTTCCGAAGACCTGATTCTCGTTACTTGCGTGTAGGCGGTGATACGCCCGCTACTCTCGTTTTTCAGCC
>Ga0081540_1004035_pt1 | contig 11369 bp, 13 predicted proteins | sample TabmetS2T1R1_FD_71024 | JGI IMG/M metagenome (GOLD analysis project Ga0081540, IMG submission 71024) | Tabebuia heterophylla rhizosphere microbial communities from the University of Puerto Rico - S2T1R1 | ecosystem: Host-associated > Plants > Roots > Rhizosphere ...
CCCATAATGGGAGGGCTTCATGCCGATCCCGGAGAGAAGCGCGGGCCGCGAAAAGACGTCGAACGTCACCCAAGTGGGAGGCTCGAAAGTGCTTGACCGCAACACGCCGATTAGAGAAGACCGTATCATCCGCTTGAAAACCGTTCTTTCCCGGACCGGGCTGTCCCGCTCCACCATCTACCGCAAGATCGCCGATGGCACGTTTCCGCCGCAGATCAAGATCAGCGTCAACGGGACCGGCTGGCATGAGTCCGACATCAACCGCTGGATTGCCGATCCCGTCGGATGGCGCCCGAAGCACGAGTTCGGTGGGGTCAGATGAGGTCAGCGGTCGCTTGCTGCCGGCGATAATGAACCGGACCGGCGTCAGGCTGCAAAGGCTGGCGCTGTCGCGCCGCCCCCGCTTCGCGGCTTCGGCCTTGACGGCCTGACGCCGCCCCGGTTTTGGCAGACAAAGGCGGATTGGGGGCGCGGTCGCGGTTCCGATCCGAAACGGAGAGGCAACGGAGCGCGCGGCGCCGCATGCAAACGAAATCGCAGCAAAATCAACCAAGTCTTCCGACATTTTGCCGCTCATAACGGTCTGGTTGCAGGTTCGAGTCCCGATGTCCCAGTTGGTATTCAGCGGATTACCGAGCGTCGGTTTGGATTACCGCACCAGACAGCACTCAATTCCGTGAAATCTCATAAGCCCATTCTGAAATAGTTCACGCACGTGGACCTGTCCGATTTCCACTCCAAACTAACCAAATGCACGACGGACAGCCCTCTGCTCTGTTCTCAGCAGCTCTCTCGGCTTTGATCACAAAGATTCGCGGCAGTGGGAGTGTTGAATGATCGAGCCCCGTGGCTTGTCGAAAGAACAGGCTGCGGCTTACGCTGGTTGCGAGACGTTATCGGCGTTCAACGACTGGATTCGCCGCGGGATCATGCCGGGACCGATTCCTGGAACGCAAAAATGGGATAGAAAAGCTATTGATGCAGCCCTTGACCGGCTATCAGGCCTTCAGCTTAAAATTGAGTCCCAACTATCACCATACGACGCATGGAAGGCATCCCAAAATGCGAGTCCGGCTGAAGGGAATCAATTGGTCAATCAAAAGACTCGCTGACGGAACGTCGAAGACCTACTGGTATGCTTGGAAGGGCGGCCCCCGCATAGACGCTGAGCCGGGCACCCCCGAGTTCATGCGGCTCTACAACGAGGCTGTTGCCTCGTACAAGAAAGAGAGCGGTGAAACATTTAGCTCGCTCATTGATTACTTCAAGGATTGCAGCGAGTACAAAGACCTCGGCAAGAAGAGTAAGCGTGCCTACGATGGCTACCTCAAACTCATCGAAGCCAAGTTTGGCTCGATGCCAATCGGCGCTCTCGAGGACAAGCGCGTGCGGGGTGACTTCAAAGAGTTTCGTGATTCATTCTCCGACAAGCCGCGCAAGGCGGACTACGTCTGGACGACGATCGCGCGCGTGCTGTCGGTTGCGAAGGATCGCGGCAAGATCGCGGTGAACGTCTGCGAGCGCGGTGGCCGGCTTTATGAATCTGATCGGACTGAGATAGTATGGACCGCCGAGGACATTCGCGCTTTTTGCTGTGTCGCGTCCATCGAACTGCAGGCTGCTCTCCTTCTCGCGCTATGGACGGGCCAGCGCCAAGGTGACCTGCTGCGACTGACCTGGAAGGACTACGATGGCACGTACATCCGGATGCGTCAGTCGAAGGGGCGCGGCAGCAAGGGCCGGCGCCGTGTAACCATACCAGTCGGCCCGCCTTTGAAGGCGGCGCTTGATACCGCGCTGAAGGAAAAGCGCTCGGCTGTGACCATTTTGGTCAACTCGTTCGGCCGGCCGTGGACGGAGGACGGTTTCAGGACGAGCTGGGACAAGGCGTTCAGGAAAACGTCGCTGAAGGACCTGCACTTCCATGACCTGCGCGGTACTGCTGTTACGCGCCTTGCGCTGTCGAATTGCTCGGTGCCGGAGATCGCCGCGATCACCGGCCATTCGATGAAGACGGTGCAGGAGATCCTGGACGCGCACTACCTGGGTGGCCGCCTAGAACTCGCGGAGTCAGCGGTCAAGAAGTTGAGCGAAGTATACGGTTAGGAACACAAATGAGTTTGGGATGTGGATCGGTTCCAGGCGAAGGCATCCTCGGTCGCCAAGGCTTCTGCGTGGGAGAGTGCTCCGCGTCGCCGGGGAGTGAGGTAGCCGCTGTGGTAACGCGCAGCCATCCCGCCACTCCCGGCAGGCGCACGGACGACGAACAAATTTCTCAAACTGGACGTCAAACCGAACAGTCCGTTCTGATACCTATGAGTGCTAAGCGCTTGAAAAGCTTGGTGGGCGCACCAGGGCTCGAACCTGGGACCCGCTGATTAAGAGTCAGCGGCGATCTGATACCTATCCTCGTCTCCTATCCATCGCACCAGTTGGTCTCAGATCACCACACCAGAAACGTCCCCGTTTAACGATGCATACTACCGCATGAGCCACGCCTCCCTTTACTACGCTAGGGGCGCCAAATTCCGCCTACGACGGAAAAGATGTCACAGGGCGGAAAGTTTTCAAGTTAGATAGGGCTACCGAGCGGATAAGACCGACGCACACATCGATTGCCGGCCCAAGGGACGCGGTAAGCACGAAGCGCCGCTTAACTGGGTCGAGTTTGAAAGTGGCCCAATGAACACCGCGTTCCTTTTGATGGCGCAGTATGGGGGTAAGGCCATCGTCCCGATCGAGGACGTGTGTCGGGATTACTTTTCGCATCTGAATCCGACCAAGCTAGTGCAGAAGATCAACGCAGGCGAAATAGCGATCCCGTTGGTGAGAATGGAAGCAAGCCAGAAATGCGCAAAAGGCGTTCATCTTCTGGATCTCGCCAAATATCTCGACGCGCGAGTTGAAGCCGCCAGAAAAGAGATGACGGCTCTCACGACCTAGCTGCGACTCCAGCTCCCCTCCTTCATCGCGCCAGACAGGGTTGCCAGAAACATGCCGCGCGCTCTGGTCGAGGCGCACACCATAGCTCCGAGCAACGTTGCTTTAGCTCTAAGCTGTTTGCTGATAGAGGCGTGAGTTGATGTCAATTCGGCTGGGATGTATTCCTGCTGGGCGGTGTGCACGCATCGCGTCAACGCATTGTGAGTCAGGTCTCCCACCAGCAGCGACCTACGTGTGACCGCCGTTTACCTTGTTTGGAGCGCGCAGTATTAATTTTGTGATTGTGGTGTACTCTTATATTTATGCACGTCGAGGTCGACTTGCATTGAACCAACTTTGGAATCGTGGAGGGCACCATGGCTAAGAAAGCGAAGAAGGCAAAGAAAGCAAAGAAGGCCGGCAAGAAGAAAAAGAAGTAGCCTTCGCTGACACACAGTACCTTCGCTGAGACACATCAAGGCGCGTGCGCGCGTTTTGGCATCGCGACACGAAATGCCGCGACTTGATGTGGTTCAGTGGCTGCAAATCCAAGCCGGACCACGATGCACATGTGTGTTGAGCGGTACGGCTTTTCGTTCAGCAGTGTCGGACTGCGATCGTTCGAAAAAGAGCGTCAAAAGTCTGAGAACGAATGAATTCCCCTATTGCAGACTATTCAACATCACCGCCGCGAGTGGAGGTGGTGCAGCGTAGCAATCGAACAAAAACAGGACGCACACCGAAAGCGCGCCAGGCAAATACGAAAATGAGGCGATAGCGCCGCCATGCCTTGCATGCAGCCGCGGAGCCGCATCAGCAGCGGATAGGACATTACCCTGCCTTACGCTGCAGCCGCTCAGCAAACGCAGGAGCGCGAAATCGCTTGCTCTCGGGTCGCCTAACAAACGCCGGTACGCCATTTGGTACGACATGGATCACAACGATCTCGCTTAAGTTCTGATCGCGCTTCGCTTTTCGCGATGTCCCGGTCCAATCCATCATGGGCGCAATGCAAAATCGATGCGCTAACATGTTGATGTTATTTCGCTTTGTCATCTCGGATGGATTAGCTGATTTTTGGGCCGACAGTCGATCAAAAGTTTGGGCTAAATCATTTTCCTTTCGTTTCAACCACTTGCGCACGTCGCACATTTGGCTGCGACGACCTCGCGATGCGGCCGGTACGACATTGTCGTACCGGCTGAACACGTGATGTACCGTGCTAGATTGTGTGTCTCCCGCTCAATTCCCGTACTTCAGGCGCAAAGTAGCGTGCCGCCCTCTCCTCACCTAGCGCTGCTGGAGCGCAGTCGTGGTTTTGGCGACGGTAGCGTGGGAAAACCTGCGTGGTGCGGGTGGGATGGAGGTGGCATTTGTCGCCGCGAAAACGGCGCTCAAACATGTCGGCTCAGCAACGACGCACCGACAATAGACAATGCGATCTCCTCGTCTCGTGATCCAACTGGGCTCAGCCTCAAGGCTGATGCCCCAACTTCACAATCATCTTTGGGTGGCGTTCACTCAAGGCCTTCAATGCCAACAAACTCTTTCGTTCGCTTTCCCGGTTGTCCGTGTAAGTCCCGGGCTCGACGTCATTCTCCCAACCCCAACGCGTGTGGGCAGTGTCGCCCGTCATGAGCACCGGACCTGTTGGCGTGCGAGCGAGATAGGAGACATGGCCCGGAGTATGTCCCGGGGTCTGGATCGCAAACAATGAACCATCACCGAACACGTCGATCACCCCTTCGAATTTCCCATCGGGATCTTTCGAGAACTGGAACTCCCGAAGTGCGGGCCGTCCTTCAAGCAGGCTATCCTCCGTCCCCTGAACGGCAATATGCACAAGGCTCGAATACTCCGGCTCACCGGGACCCGTGTAAATCGGAACGTCCTTTGGAACGTCTGGCATCCCGGAGATATGATCGAGATGCAGATGAGTCATAAGGACACCTTTGAGCGGAGCGCCCTCCGACTTGATGACCGACAACGTGTCTTGCCGGACCTGCATCCATTGGATCTTCGCGAATTTTCTCAGCACCCATCCGACTCCTACACTCGCGGGATCCTCCACCAGCCGCTTTGAAACACCGGTGTCGACCAGGAAAAATCCCTGCGTCGGATGCCGCACGACGTGCGTATAGACCTTGATCGGCTCCTCGTGATCCTTGAACCCGGCCTGAACGGCTTTCGGATCGTTCAGATTGAGCAATCCCGAAAGATCGGCGATCCAATCCGCGCCGACGACGGTCTTGAGCTCAATCGGTCCCGGCTGATCGATCAAGGCTTCCATGGCCGCCGAGCCGACTGGCTTGCCGAGATCGGCCGGCTTCCCCGGATGCGAGGTCTGCGTGCAGGCGGAAAGCGCGGCAATGGTAAGGGCGCCAATAAAAAAGAGACCTGACTTGCGGAGCATGATTGTTTTCCTCATTTCTGGTGCCGCTTTTGCCGTAGACGGCTAGAATAGCAATCGCCTAAATTCCTATGTTGCCATACATAAATGGATGGCCGCGAATAAGCCTGAGGAGCGATAGGTGGAACTACAGTGGGATGACCTTCGGATTTTTCTCGCCGTCTGCGACGCCGGGAGTCTGAGCGGCGCCGCGCGACGCCTCAGGGTGAGCCAACCCACTTTGAGCCGAAGGATTGCGGAGATGGAGTACGGTCTCGGCGAGCCGCTTTTCGTTCGCAAGAACCAGGGCATCACCCTAACGAAAACTGGAACGAGGCTGCTTCCCGCAGCCCAAGGTATGGCGCAATGGGCGACGGAAGCCAGTCGTTCACTCGATGCGAAGAATTCACCCGTGAGCGGCCGCGTGCGCATCACAGCGGCACCATCGTTCGCCTTCGATTTCCTGGCGCCGATCGCGGAAAAGCTCAAGAGAAAGCATCCACAGATCACTCTCGAGGTTCTCGCCAGCACACAACGGTTGAACCTCTCGCTCGGCGAGGCGGACATCGCGCTGAGGATATATCCGTCCGATGATCCTGATTTGATCACAATCGATGAAGTTGTCATTCCGATCGGCGCCTACGCGAGCAAGGACTACGCACGGAGGCTGCCCGCGAAATATGACTACCGCGACCTCGACTGGATTGCATGGGCGGGAGAGCGTGAGATGACGAGTCCGAATCCGGAACTCGCGGCCAAGATTCCAGACTTTTGCCCCGCTTTCACATCTGACGATTACAGCGTGCAGGTCGCAGCCTGCCAAGCCGGCGTCGGCGCGATGATCCTTCTGAAGACGTCCTATCGGCTCAAGCGGCCGGGCGAACTTGTGGAACTCAAGCTCGAGCTTCCAACCTCGCTCCGCGCAAGACTCGCGATTATCTGCCACAAGCGCATGGCGGATCTCCCCAAGGTCAGAACCGTCGTGGACGTGCTCAGGCAAGAGTTCGCTGATCTGAGGAAGACCCAAGGCGCGAAGAGGCCTCAAATGGTGACGCCAACAAATCCCAAGGCAAGCCAGAGATAAGAAAGAAATCTCGTGAAAACTTAAATCGAGCGGCGGCGGCCCGGCCGATCATTCGCAGTGAAACAGCAGGGACGATCGCAGCGCGAAGTCGCGCCTTGTGCCAGCTGTTGCCGAGCACAGTACTACATCCGGTACGACATGGATGATCGGGACTGCGCCTAAGTGCTGATCGCGCTTCGCTTTTCGCGATGTCCCGGTCCAATCCATCATCGGTGCAATGCAAAATCGATGCGCTAACATGTTGATGTTATATCGCTTTACTGTCTCGACTGTGATAGCTGATTTTTGGGCCGACATAACTTCGAATCTGGTAGTCGGAGCATTTCCCCTTCTTTTCAACTACTTACACCCGGAACCGTGTGGTGATTTCGCGATGTGGGTAGTACAACATTGTCGTACCAAGTGGACTCGTGAAGTACCGCGCTGGTTGCCTTCCCGTGGACCCATCTGCTTCGGTCGCAAACTAGCGCGCTGTCCTCCCCATCGCCTAGCGCTGCAGGACCGCAGTCGTAGTTGCGGCGACGGTAGAGTAGGAAAACTTGCGCGCTGCGGATCTGGGATTGGCAGTTTTCGCCCTCGGCACTTGAGCAAATCGGCGCGTCACCAACGCCACCGGCCGCCGCCATTACGCCTGACGTGTCTGGTGAAATCTAGCGAACCAGCCTCGCAACGTCCTACCGCCCCTCGATCCCTTCACGAGCGCAAGCGAAAATTTGTGGGAGGCTCAGTTTGGCCCAAATGTCGGGGGGTCGAGTGGTCCGCTACATCGCGAAACCCACTGTTACGGAAGCACTGTTTTCTTATCGAGCAGCCCAACTTGGTTAGTGACGACTTCATAGTTCGCCAATAACCGCCGTTCGTAACCGATGCCACGAATACGAACGTCTGGATGCGAGCTTCCGAAGTTCCGACAAATGGACCGATAAACCTGACCACATCGCTGTGGTCGAGACTTCAACTTCCTGTACTCGAGGCGATGAGTAGCTGATCCATCGCTTGGCGCAGCACATTGATCGCCTTCAGCGGCCGAACCATCACTTTGAAGTGGCTGATGCGGTCTTCTGAATTCCAGCCGATGATATCGACGGCATTGATCTTCACACCGTCGATTTCCGTCTCAAGTTCCAGCACTGCCGACCGATCTTCGAACCAGCGGCGGACAAATCTGGCCCTCGGACCACCCAGCACCTGCACCGCCCCGATCAAATATCGCGTGGTGATTACGCGACCGACCTGCGGCGTATGCACGATTGGGGATTCGAAAACGACGTCGTCGGCCAGCAATTCGTCGAGCAGCGCAAAGTCGCGCGTGCTGGCTACGCTTTCCCAACGTTCGATCGCCAAGGGCATTCTCTTCATATCCACACTCCATTCGACCGGCGCTTCAATGAGGCATCGGGTTATCGGGCGCGCGCGAACACCTCCGCCGTCTCGAGCCCGATAGGCATGTCGGGCATGCGCGATCTCCAGGCGGTCAGACGGCCTTCGGCCTTCGACGCATCGGTATCGCAGCGGACTCGGCGGCCGGGGAAGCCGGCAGGCACCGCAGCGCGTCCTGACACCACTCGATACAGATCTGCTCATAGCGCAGGCCCATGCGAAGTCCCACCAGTCGGCCGGTTTGCGACAAGCTCAACTCCTTGCCGGAATAGTGATGCTCCAGGATCTGCGTGAATTGGCGCAGGCGATCGGTGTGCAGGTCGAGCCGTTCCATCAATTGTGCCCGTAGCGCGCCGACATCGACATGGTCGAGCGCGTAGAAGCGCACCAGAAGTTCATCCTTGATCGGCGGTGGAGGGCTCGTCTTTTGCGACCACGCTTTCAGCGCGGCGAGGCCGGACGGCGTGATCGTGTAGACGAGCTTGTTGGGCCGGCCGCTTTGCACGACCTCGTGAACGCCGATGTGCCCTCTTTCCTTGAGACGGCCGAGTTCCCGGTAGATTTGCGGATGATCCGCCGTCCAAAAGAAACCGATCGACGCGTCGAAACGCTTCGCCAAGTCATAGCCTGACATCGGCTGTTCCGTGAGAAGCACCAGAATTGCGTCCGAGAGAGCCATAGGTCGCTCCTTACGGGAACCACCTATATGTGTACTTGACCATATGTGTCAAGTTACATATAGGAGACGGACAAGCGTCCGAACCGAGGCGCTATGCGCCGCCCGATCTTCGAGAGCGAGCACAACTCGTACTGGATCGGGTTGAAGGGTGGAGTTTCCAATGTCGCAAGTGCAAGTAGGCCAACTCCTCGCTGGCGCGAAAAAGGTCGTCGCAAGTGTCCGCTATTGCTGGCTGCTGACGGAAGCCGAGACTGGCGGCGCGAATGCGCGGCCAATGGGACGCTTGCTACCCGGTCCCAACGAGAAGGATTGGATGATCCGCTTCATTACCGGCGGCCTTTCGCGCAAGGCGTTCGATATGCGGCGCGCCAGCAAGGTCGGCCTCATCTTTCAGGACGCTGACGATGCCTTCGTTGTGTTGGCTGGCAGAGCCATCCTGATCGAGGGTGCATCCACCCTGCATCAACTTTGGAAGGACGACTACAAGGTCTATTTCCCTGACGAGGAGGAGCGGGCCAACGCGGCTTTCGTCGAGGTCAATGTCGAGCGGATGGAGCTCTGGATTCGGGGCGTCACGCCAGAGCCGTTCGGATTGCACACGACAATCCTCGAACGGGATGCCACGGCTGCCTGGCGATTGAGGGCCGACTAGCGCAACGCTGCATCCGGCTCCGAAACTCACGAGGTAAGGCCGTGACCGACATTCGCATCGCACGAATCGGCACCAATGGAATCTCACTGCACGTTGCCCAGGCGGGCCGGATCGGAGATCCCCTGCTTTTGCTGTTACACGGCTTTCCAGAATATTGGGAAACTTGGCGAGATTATATGACCACATTTGCGGCCGCAGGGTACCACGTCGTGGTGCCGGATCAGCGTGGCTACAATCTCAGCGACAAGCCCTGCGGCATCGAGGCCTATGATCTTGACCGGCTGGGGGCTGATGTCGTCGGGCTTGCTGATCACTTTGAATGTCGGCGCTTCACGGTCGTCGGCCATGATTGGGGCGGTGCGGTGGGCTGGTGGATCGCGACGTTCCAGCCGGAGCGGTTGGAGCGCCTCGTCGTTATGAACGCCTCCCATCCCTCCGCCTGGCGCGAGGCGATGCGAAGCAATCCGGCGCAGCGGCGCCGAAGCCGATACGTGGCCCTGCTCCGGTTGCCGTGGTTGCCAGAGCTTCTGTTGCGACGGAATCATTTTGCGGCGCTGGTCCGCGGAGTTGAGCAGAGAGCCACAGATGATGGACTTACGCAGGCCGAGCTCGACCGGTATCGAGCGGCCTGGGCCGCGCCCGGTGCACTCACAGCGATGATCAATTGGTACCGAGCGTTCATGCGCAGAGACTTGCGTTTGAGCTCAGGTCTTCGGATCAAGCTACCGGTGCTGTTGATCTGGGGCGAGCAGGATCCATACGCAGTTCGCGAACTGGCCGAGGACAGCCTGCGGCTCTGCGACAATGGACGATCCATTTATTTCCCCAGCGCCAGCCATTGGGTGCATCATGACGAGCGCGAGCGTTGCCGCGAAGCCGTGCTTGATTTCACGCGGAGACTTCCGCAAGCGCTGAGGTCGCTCTGAATGATGCCACGCAAACTTGCACGTTGAACTTGTAGGAGGCGCAAGTGTATCACGCAATCGTCCGCCGCCGAGTCAGAGAACTGTTCAACGCCGTAAACCAGGGCGACGCCGAACCCGTGCTGCGACAGTTCGCGCGCCGATTTGAGCATTCGTTTCTCGGCGACCATGCCCTGGGTGGGTCGAGGAAAACGCCCTTGGCGACCCGGCAATGGTACGAGCGGCTCTATCGGCTCCTGCCTGATATTCGATTTGATCTCACGCAGATCAGCGTCAGTGGCGCGCCGTGGAATACAATCGTGGTGATCGAGTGGGATGAAACCAACTCAGGCACCGATGGCGTGCGCACCTATAATCGCGGCATTCATGTAATGCATCTCAGTTGGGGACGCGCCACGCGTCTCCTGATTTGCCCTGACACCATCGGACTGAGAGCGACCCTCGATCGGCTGGCAGCCGCTGGCAACACCGAAGCTTTGGCCACGCCAATCGTGGATTGACTTCCATCATCACTTGGACCGCTATCGCTGGAAGCTGCCGATGCCAGAGCCCCAACCGCTACCATTAGGAATACAAAGTCGTAGATGATCGCGGGTTGGCGTAGGAGTTAGTGGGAAAATGTAGCGGGGGACCGCTACCAACCGACACCGGCCGAGACTTCAACGTCTCCTCCGATCCTCAGCGTGAAGCTAACGGCGCGCTCAATCGATCGGGATCGCAGCCGCAACCACGGCACTCTGCAGCCGCCGAACGAAGCTCGACATCGTTGGCTGAAGAGAGCTCGTCAACGGAACGGTACGACATTTGGTACGACATGCCCGACCGCGGGTAGGCTTAAGTGCTGATCTCGCTTCGCCTTTCGCGGTATCCCGGTCCAATCCATCATGGGTGCCACAGGAAAGCGATAGCCTTGCGATTCCAATGATTTACCCCACACTCTCAATGGGATGAAAGAAGAACGTGTGCACTTAAACCTAGCCGAAATTGCACACGTTTGTACCCGTTTGGACCTCTCGGTGCACACATAGTGCACACGAAAGCCGGAGTGCACACGCGTGGCGACCTTCACTCAGTTGGCATCTGGAAACTGGCGCGTCCAGGTCCGCCGCAAGACCCGTTATGTGGCCGAGACGTTCCGACGACGCAAGGACGGAGAAGAATGGGCGCTCGAGATGGAGAGCAATATCGACCGCAACGGATCGTCGAAGCCGCGCGTGGTCCGGAACGTTCGCACATTTGGCGATCTGATCGACCTGCACGACGAAGACATGCGCGAAGTTGGAAAGCCCCCTCCCCGGTCAAAAGCTGCGGTGATGGCGTCGCTAAAGACTGAGCTCGGC
>Ga0081540_1004036_pt1 | contig 11369 bp, 8 predicted proteins | sample TabmetS2T1R1_FD_71024 | JGI IMG/M metagenome (GOLD analysis project Ga0081540, IMG submission 71024) | Tabebuia heterophylla rhizosphere microbial communities from the University of Puerto Rico - S2T1R1 | ecosystem: Host-associated > Plants > Roots > Rhizosphere ...
CCGGACCTGTCCACTGTGGACCTCGTGGTGTCCGCGACCGCGTCCGCCGGGTACGTGCTGGGACCGGCCGACGTCACCGGCCCGGTGACCATCGTCGACCTGGCCGTCCCGCGGGACGTCGACCCGGCGGTCGCGCAGCTGCCCGGGGTGCACCTGGTCGACATCGAGCGGCTCGGCGCCGTGCTGCGCGGGAATGGCGCGCTGACCGCCGACCAGGACGCCGTAGAAGAGATCGTCGCCGCCGAGGTCCAGTCGTTCCTCGGCTGGCTGCGCAGCGCCGAGGTCGCGCCGACCGTCGCCGCCCTGCGCGCCCGCGCCGATGACGTGGTGAGCGCTGAGCTTCGCCGGCTGGCGGGCCGGCGACCCGACCTGACCGACGCGCAGCGCTCCGAGGTGGCCCGCACGGTGCACCGCGTGGTGCAGCGGCTGCTGCACCAGCCGACGGTACGGGTCCGGGAGCTGGCCGCCGGGCCGGGTGGCGACCGGTACGCCGCCGTGCTGCGCGAGCTGTTCGACCTCGAGGTACCCGAGCCGGGCGCGGTCGACGTCGTGCCGGAGGTAGACGAGTGAGCATCCGGCTCGGTACCCGGGGCAGCGCCCTGGCCCTGGCCCAGTCCCGCATGGTCGCCGCCGCGCTGTCCGCCGCGTGCGGCCAGGACGTCGAGCTGGTCGAGATCACCACCGCGGGCGACCGGTCCACCGCACCGATCGCGCAGCTCGGCGTGGGCGTCTTCGTCTCCGCGCTGCGCGAGGCGCTGTCGGCCAAGGAGATCGACCTGGCCGTCCACTCGTACAAGGACCTGCCCACCGCCCCGGCCGACGGCCTGGTGATCGCGGCCACTCCGGAGCGCGAGGACCCGCGCGACGCGCTGGTGGCCCGGGACGGTCTGACCCTGACCGAGCTGCCCGCCGGCGCCCGGGTCGGCACCGGTTCGGTGCGCCGCATCGCCCAGCTGCACGCGCTCGGCCTGGGGCTGGAGCCGGTACCGGTGCGGGGCAACGTCGACACCCGGCTGCGCAAGGTCGCCGACGGCGAGGTCGACGCGGTCGTGCTGGCGCGCGCCGGGCTGGTCCGGCTGGGCCGGGCCGGCGAGCTGACCGAGATCCTCGACCCGATGCTCATGCTGCCGGCCCCGGCGCAGGGCGTCCTGGCCGTGGAGTGCCGGGCCGACGACCCGGACCTGATCGACGCCCTGGCACCGCTCGACCACGAGGCCACCCGGGCCGCGGTCGACGCGGAGCGGGCGCTGCTGGCCACCCTGGAGGCCGGGTGCAGCGCACCCGTCGCCGGTCTCGCTGAGATCAGCGGGGACGGGGAGATCTACCTGCGCGGTGCGGTACTGAGCCCGGACGGCCGAGTTGCCTTCCGGCTGTCCCGCACCGGTACGCTCGCCGACGCCTCGACGGTCGGCCGCCTTCTGGCGACCGAACTGCTCGACGCCGGCGCCGAGGAAATTCTGGGAGTACAGCAATGACGCGGACGCGCAAGTCCACCGGTCACATCAGCTTTGTCGGGGCCGGCCCCGGCGACCCTGGCCTGCTGACCCGGCGGGCCTACGACGCCTTCGGCACGGTCGACCAGGTCGTCCACGACCGCGGCGTGCCAGATACGCTGCTGGCCGCGGTCCGTGAGCTGGCCCCCGGGGAGGCGCAGTTCACCCCGGCCGAGGGCGCACCAGGTGACGTGGCGAAGATCCTGCTGTCCGCGGCCCGGTCCGGGCTGCACGCCGTGCACCTCGTCGCGGGCGACCCGTTCGGCCACGACTCGGTGGTCAAGGAGGTGCAGGCCGTGGCCCGCACCGCCGTGCCGTTCGAGGTGATCCCGGGCATCGCCCAGTCGGCCGGCGTGGCCGCCTACGCGGGCGTGCCGCTGACGGGGGTACGCACCAGCGCCGACATCGACGACGTGACCGCCGTGGACTTCGACGCGCTGTCGGCCGCCGTGGGGCGGGGCGCGACCGCGGTCGCGGTCGACGCGGGCGACCTGGCGGCGGTACGCGACGGGCTGCTCGCCGCTGGGGTGGATCCGATGACCCCGGTGGCGGTGACCGGCGACGGTACCGGCGAGACGCAGTACACCTCCTCGTCCACCGTGGACAGCGTGGTCGCCGCGGCGCTCGGTTTCAGCGGCCGGGTCGTGCTGACCGTCGGCGCCTCGGTCGGGCACCGGGACAAGCTGAGCTGGTGGGAGAACCGGCCGCTGTACGGCTGGAAGGTGCTGGTACCCCGGACCAAGGAGCAGGCCGGCGCGATGAGCGAGCGGCTGCGCGGGTACGGTGCGATCCCCTGCGAGGTACCCACCATCGCGGTCGAGCCCCCGCGCACGCCGGCCCAGATGGAGCGGGCCATCAAGGGCCTGGTCGACGGGCGCTACGCCTGGGTGGTGTTCACCTCGGTCAACGCGGTCCGCGCGGTCTGGGAGAAGTTCGCCGAGCACGGTCTGGACGCCCGGCACTTCGGCGGCGTGAAGATCGCCTGCATCGGCGAGGCGACCGCCGCCGCCGTCCGCGACTTCGGCATCCAGCCCGAGCTGGTACCGGCGGGCGAGCAGTCCTCCGAGGGCCTGCTGGCCGAGTTCTCGCCGCACGACGAGATCCTCGACCCGGTCGGCCGGGTGCTCCTGCCGCGCGCCGACATCGCCACCGAGACGCTGGCCGCCGGTCTGACCGAGCGCGGCTGGGAGGTCGACGACGTGACCGCGTACCGGACGGTGCGCGCCGCCCCGCCGCCGGCCGACATCCGCGACGCGATCAAGTCGGGCGGCTTCGACGCGGTGCTGTTCACGTCGTCCTCGACGGTGCGCAACCTGGTGGGCATCGCGGGCAAGCCGCACACCCGCACGGTGGTCGCGGTGATCGGCCCGAAGACGGCCGAGACCGCGGTCGAGTTCGGGCTGCGCGTCGACGTCCAGCCGGGCCAGGCGTCGGTACCGGACCTGGTCGAGGCGCTGGCGCAGTATGCCGTGGAGCTGCGCGAGAAGCTCGCCGCGATGCCGGCCAAGCAGCGCCGGGGCTCGAAGGTCCAGGGGCCGACGGCGCTACGTTTCCGCTAGAGGTTCGGCTGTCGCCGAGCGATACTACGTTGACGTCCATCGATTGATAGGGGCCGTCATGGGCTACCCGGAGATCCGTCCGCGCCGGCTGCGCACGACGCCGGCCATGCGCCGCCTGGTCGGCGAGGTCGACCTCGCGCCACGGCGGCTGGTGTTGCCGATGTTCGTCCGGGAGGGGCTGACCGAGCCGCGCCCGATCTCCTCCCTGCCCGGGGTCGTGCAGCACTCACGGGAGTCGCTGCGCAAGGCCGCCGCCGAGGCGGTCGCCGCCGGGGTGGGCGGGCTGATGCTGTTCGGCGTACCGGCGACCCGCGACGAGTGCGGCACCGGGGGTACCGACCCGGACGGCATCCTGAACGTGGCCATCCGGGACGTCGTGGCCGAGGTCGGCAACTCGACGGTGGTCATGGGCGACCTGTGCCTGGACGAGTTCACCTCGCACGGGCACTGTGGGGTCCTCGCGCCCGACGGCGGCGTGGACAACGACGCGACTCTCGCCGCCTACGCCGAGATGGCCGTGGCACAGGCCGAGGCGGGCGTCCACGTGGTCGGTCCGTCCGGGATGATGGACGGCCAGGTCGGCGTGGTGCGCAAGGCGCTGGACGCGGCCGGGCACCTCGACGTCGCGATCCTCGCCTACGCCGTCAAGTACGCGTCGGCCTGCTACGGGCCGTTCCGCGAGGCGGTCGAGTCGGCCCTGGAGGGCGACCGCCGCACCTACCAGCAGGACCCGGCCAACGCCCGCGAGGCGCTGCGCGAGGTGGCGCTGGACATCGCGGAGGGCGCCGATCTGGTGATGGTCAAGCCCGCCCTGCCGTACCTCGACATCCTCGCCGCCGTGGCGTCCACTGTGGACGTACCGGTCGCGGCCTACCAGGTCTCCGGCGAGTACGCGATGGTCGAGGCGGCCGCGGCCAACGGCTGGCTGGACCGGGAGCGGCTGATCCTGGAGACGCTGACGTCGATCCGCCGGGCCGGTGCCCAGCAGATCCTCACGTACTGGGCGGTGGAGGCGGCCCGGCTGCTGCGCGCCGCCTACTAGCCCTCGTCAGCCGAAGTTGACCTGCAGCCGGCGGGCAAGGTCGGCGACGTCTGCCTCGTACTCCGACCACTGCCGGTCGGGCTCGAAGCCCAGTTCGGAGTTCACCTTGAGCATGGGCTCGTTCTCGTAGGCGTTCCAGGTCTGCACCTCGGTCACCCGGGGCTCGGCCGACCTCAGCTCGAACAGCATGCGCGCCTTGATCGCCCGACCCAGCCCGTACCCCCGGTGCTTCGGTACCACGACCGTGTCGTACTGGTCGGCGCGGGTCGGGCGCTGGGCGGGTACGACAACCTCGGTCAGCCCGGCCACCTTGCCGGTCGACTCGTGGACGCCGAGCACGATGTAGGGTTTGAGCCCGCGCCCATGCAACGTTGCCAGGCTGTCCCGCAGCCGGTCCGGATCGTAGGAGCTGGGGCGCAGTTCCAGGTCACCGAGTTCGTAGGACTCGCGGACGATCTCCTTGGCCTCCGCATATGCCTCGAACAGGTCCTCCGGCGGCCCGCCGGGGTAGAACTCGACCCGGTATCCCGCGCCGACCCCACCGGCCATCTCGCCGAGGCGCTGCCAGTCCACAGTGGACATCTTCAGCACGTTGCGGATCTCGACGAACGCGCAGCGGAACCCGTACCGCTCGTAGAAGCGCGCGGCCGGGGTGTCGCCGACCACCTCGACTCCCATGGACCGGAAGCCCTCGCCGAACGCGCGGCGGACGGCCGCGCCGAGCAGTTCGCGGCCCAGCCCGGCCCGGCGCGCCTTCGGGTGCACGACCAGGTCGAGCACTCCGATGTCTCCGAGCAGCAGCACGTTGGCCTGGCCGAGCACCGGCTCGCCGCGCGCCGCCGCGCCCGGGCTGGACTCGGCCAACCAGCACACCCGGCGCTCGCCGGGCATCGTGACCGACAGGTACTCGCGGAAAGACTCACCGCGCCAGGGCGGATCGTCCGGAAGATCGACCGACACCGCGGCGTTGAGTGTGGCCAGGACGGATTCGATCTCTACGGACGGCGCGGTTCGTGGATCCCACTCGCGTACCATCACCGCTCTAGCTTGCCGACAAACTGTGCCATGCGAAAGTGCTGAGCGGTCCGACCTTTACTGAGCGGGAATCCCACCTGACGCTACGCAACGGTCCGGCTCTTCACCCCGTAGTCATTTGCGGCATTGAAGACGTCCACGGCGTATGCCCGGACGGCGTTGTAGGCCAGCACGGCGCTCCACCAGGAGGGGCCGTCCGCGAGGTTGCGGCCGCCCGCGCAGAGGTAGTCGGCGGCGGCCAGCGATGCGTCGTTGATGTCGTTCGGGTCCGACACCCCGTCACCGTCGGCGTCCACCTGGTACTTGTGCCACGTGTCCGGGATGAACTGCATCGGGCCGACGGCCCGGTCGTAGACCGGATCGCCGTCGAGCAGCCCGTGGTCGGTGTCCTTGACGAGGGCGTTGCCGGCAGTGCCGTCCAGCGGCACGCCGACGATCGGCGGCAGCGCGCGGCCGTCCGCCAGGAGGAAAGCGCCGCCGTCGCGCCCGTGGTCGGATTCGACCTTGCCGATGCCGGCGAGCGTCGTCCAGGTCAGGTGGCAGCCGGGCATCGTCTGCTGCGCGCGCAGTTGGGCGAAGCCGTATGCCTGCAGGGCGATCGTCGGCACACCGACCGCGGGTGACATCCGGGCCGCCCAGGTGGCGAGGGTGTCCTGCGGCCGGGCGGCCGCGGTCGGCGAGGCGTTGGGATCGGGGCTGTCCGTGGGCTGCGGGTCGAGGCCGGTGCCGGGCTCGTCGGGCGCCTGGCTGGGCAGGGTCCCGGCGTCCGATCCGGTGGGAGCGTCGGACGGTTGGGCGACCGGGCGAGCCGGCGCCACCGCCGGCACCAGGTAGCGGCCGCCGACGGCCACGCCGGCGAGCAGGACGAGGACGGCCAGGGTCGGCAGCACGAACCGGCCGCCCGGGCCGGCCGCCCACCGCCGCAGGGCACGGCCGAGGCGCCGCCGACGGCGGGCGCCGGGCCACCCGGACCGGCGACGGGTGCGCCGCCGGGGTGTCGCGGTCGGCGGCTCATCCGGCTCGGCGGCCGGCGACTCGTCCGGGTGCGCCTCCGGGTCGGCCGCGGGCAGCGTCTGGGCCGCCGCCCCGTCGACCGGTACCGCGGGGGAGACCGGCGCCGCCTCGGGCGCCTCGGCGAGCGCGACCGGTCCGGCCGGCTCGACCGGTTCCGCCCGCTCGATCGGTTCGATCGGTTCGGGCAGGGTGGCTGGATCGGGCGCCTCGGCATCCCGCACGGCGGAGTCGAGCGTGGCGGTCGGGTCCTGGTCCGTGCCGGTCACACGGTCGAGTATTGCACCCGCCGCCGCGCGGCCCGACGGTCCCTCGGCGCGGCCGCCCGCGGGCGGTAACCTGATTCCATGCCGCGCTACGAATACCGCTGCCGCGCCTGCGGGGACACCTTCGAGGTGAGCCGGCCGATGCACGAGTCGGCCGCGCCCACCCGCTGCCCGGGCGGTCATGACGACACCGTGAAGCTGCTGTCCGCCGTCGCCGTCGGCGGGCGGTCGGCAGGCTCGGGCGGTGGCCCGGCCGCGGGTCCCGGCGCGGGAGGCGGCTGCTGCGGCGGCGCCTGCGGCTGCTGACCGGGCCGCTCGGCACCGAGCGGCTGCTCATGATTGGTACGGCCGCAACTTGACCTTGGCGCGGTCGTTACGTCAGCCGTAGTGACCTTCGAGTCACTCCGCCGTTTCGCCGTGTCACATGCCGAATCGGCCCAAGGATCCACCTAGGGCCGATCCGTACCGGACCGTTTCTCCGATGTGGGCGCTTGCGGAGCTACGGCAGCATGGGGCTCGACTTCCAGGGGGCGGAGGTTAGGCGTGTCGGACCGGATCCAGCTGCCACGAGGCCTGGTGACCTTCCTGTTCACGGACATCGAAGGGTCGACCCGGCTGGCCCGGATGCTCGGGACCGGATATCCGCCTGTCCTCAACGCGCACCGGGACCTGCTGCGGGACGTGCTCTCGTCTGGCGCGGGTACCCCGCTGTTCGCCGAGGGCGACTCGCTGTTCGTCGCCTTCCCGGACGCGGGTGCCGCCCTCCAGGCGTGCGCCGAGGCGCAGCGCGCGCTGGCCGTCCACGAGTGGCCGACGCCCGAGGCCCGGCCGCAGGTGCGCATGGGCCTGCACACCGGCCGGGTCGAGCCACAGGGCAACGAATACGCGAGTCCGGAGGTGCACCGGGCGGCGCGCATCGCCTCGGCCGCGCACGGCGGACAGGTCCTCTGCTCCGCGGCGACCGCACGGCACGCCGGCGCGCTGCAGGACGACGCCTGGCTGCTCGACCTCGGGCTGCACCGGCTGCGCGGCTTCGATGACCGGGAGCGGCTGTTCCAGCTCGTGGCGGCCGGCCTGCCCCGGCAGTTCCCGCGGCCCCGCACCCAGGACGCCACCCCGCACAACCTGCCCGGTACCGCGACCAGCTTCGTCGGGCGCGCGGCGGAGCAGCGGGAGCTGAGCGACCTGGTGGACGCGCACCGACTGGTCACCGTCGTCGGCCCGGGAGGCGCGGGCAAGACCCGGCTCGCGGTCGAGGTCGCCGGCGCCCGGGTCGACGGGTACCCCGACGGTGTCTGGTTCGTCGACCTCGCGGCGGTGACCGACCCCGGCCTGGTCGCGGTGTCTCTGGCGGCGACCCTGGGCCTGCGGCCGGAGCCGGGCCGTCAGGTGGTGGACACGGTCGCGGAGTATGCGGCTAACCGGCGCTTCCTGCTCGTGCTGGACACCTGCGACGCGCAGCCCGGTGCCATCGCGATGATCGCCGGCCGGCTGCTGGCCGCCGGCCGGGGTGTGCGGATCCTCGCCACCAGCCGGGAGCCGCTGGGCCTGCCGGGCGAGGTGGTGTGGCGGATCCCGCCGCTGTCGCTGCAGCCCGCGCCGGGTGGAGCTCCCGGCGACGCCGTCGCCCTGCTCCTCGACCGGGCCGCGGCCGCACGGGGTGGGCGGCGCCCGGACGGCCCCGAGGTGGAGCAGCTCTGCCAGGTGGCCCGCCGGCTGGAGGGCCTGCCCCTCGCGCTGGAACTGGCCGCCGCGCGACTGCGCGTGCTGACCGCCAAGGAGCTGGTGAACCGGCTCGACGACGTGGTGTCCACACTGGACGCGGGACTGTCCATGGTGGACACCGTGCCGCTGTCCGGTGGAGCCGCCCTGCGGCACGCCACCCTGCAGGCGACGGTCACCTGGTCGTACCGGACCCTGGCTCCCGGCGCCGCCCGGCTGCTGCGCTGGATGTCGGTGTTCGCCGGTGGCGTCGACCTGTCGACGATGGAGTGGCAGCTCGGCGAGGACCCGCTGGACGCGCTGTCGGTACTCGTGGACAAGTCGCTGGTACTGGCGGAGCCGCACACGGGCGGCACGCAGTACCGGATGCTCGACCCGATCCGGGCCTACGCGGCGCGCCGGTTGACCGAGGCCGGCGAGGAGCACGCCGCCCGCAACCGGCACGTGGCCTGGTCGCTGCACGCCATCGAGCGCGCCCACCTGGGCCCCGACCAGCGGCCGGTCACCCTGTCGCTGTCCGCCCTCGACCCGCTGGCCGACGAGCTGCGGGTCGCGCTGCGGTGGGCCACCAGCCAGGGCAGTGCCCGGGAGGGGCTGCGCATCGCCAGCGGGCTGGACCAGTGGTGGCGCGAGCGGGGCCTGGCGCGGGAGGGCCGGCTGTGGCTGTTCCGGCTCTACGAGCGGATGGCCTCCACCGGCGAGGAGATCCCCGAGGCCGAGCTGGCGGCGGCCTACCACATGCACGCACAGCACGCCGGGGCCGACGGCGAGTTCGCCGAGGAGCTGCGTTTCTCCAGGCGCGCCGAGACGGCTGCACGCCGGGTCGGCGACGACGGGCTGCTGGCCCGGGTGCTCGCCGGGCGCGGCGTGCCGCTGCGGGAGATGGGCGAGACGGACGAGGCCGAGGCGGCCTGCCGGACGGCCATCGCCTGGGCGCAGGACCGCGGCGTGCTGGGTGACGCGCTGCCCGCCGTCTACTGCCTGGCGCAGCTCCTGTGGGAGCGCGGCGACCTGGACGAGGCGGCCGAACTGCTGGGCGCGGCCCGCCCGGTCGAGGCCGCCAGGCCGGTGGAGCGCGGCCGGCGCACCGTCGACATGATGCTCGGCATGGTCGCGCTGTCCCGGGGCGACCTGATCGCCGCGCACGACCACCTCGCGGTCGCGCTGCGCTCGCGGATGAGCCACGGGTTCCACTCCCGGGCCGTGGAGACGGTCGGCGCCTTCGCGGTGCGCTGCCTGCTCGGTGGCGAGCTGGCCACCGCCGCCCGGCTTTTCGGCAAAGGCCGGCGCGGCAAGCGCGACAGCCGAAGCGGTTGCCAAGGCAAACGCAAGGGAGTGGCATTTCCATGAGAGGAATTTCATCGATCAACCCAAGCCGCCGCGTCGGGCCGGCCCCTTGCTCGCGGCCAAGCGCCGCCACTCCGCAAGCACGAATTGGACCCCTACGCGTGGCAGATGTAAGGCGACCGCCCGTCACTTCATACCGGAATTCCTGCTCCTTTGTTAATGACGCAACGAGTGTTGCGAGCACGCCTCACCACAATGTGACCGCAAGCGTCGGTTGCAGGGGAAGACGTTCAGCCAGCCAGCGCCACCCGGTTGGCGTCCGACAGGAAAGCGACCGAGCGCGTCACCACGCCGGGGTCGGCGAGAATGCGGCGGTGTCCGAGGCCGTTCATCCATTCGAGCCGGACATGGCTGCCTGCGGCAGCGTGGTCCTCGGCATGCCAGGCGGCGACCTCGCGGTCGTCTCGGGAGTGGAGCACCAGCGTCGGCAGCGCGATCCGGCCGAGCTGCAGCGATCCGACATAGTGGTGCAGCGGGTTGCCGGCGATCACCTCGACGCGATCGACGAAGCTTCGGTAGGTCCGCTCGCCGAGGCTCAGGGCGCGGCCGAAGTGGCGGAACAGGGTCGGCATCGAGCTCGGCGCAGCAATCAGCACCAAGCGATCGACGGCGAGCGGCGCAATACCCTTCACCGAACCGGCCGCCGCGTTGACGGCCACCGCGCCACCGAAGGAATGGCCCACCGCCGCCACAAACGGCCCGAACCACTGGCCGGCGACATGCACCGCGTCGACTGCGCTCACCATGGTCAGACGGCGGCCGGCCGAATGGCCGTGACCGGGCAAGTCGAGCGAGATCACGCGGTAGCCGGCAGCGAGGAAGCCCTCGATCAGCGCTTTCATGTGCTCGGTCCGTGAAGCCCAGCCATGCAGGACAAGCACCGTGCCACGCCAGACCGTGCCGTCGGCGGGCCGGAACTCGAAGGCGGTCAGGCAACCAAAGCGCGATGTCAGGGAGTGCCGGCGCGCCTCGGCCAGCAGACCCCCGGCGCGCTCGAGCGCCCGTTTCTCGCGCTGGGAAGGGCGTCTGGCATCGGGAGTGCGGGCAAACAGCTCGAAGGCGACACGGCCCGCGAGCGACGGAGCGACATGCTCGCCGGCCCAAAACAGCGCACGGATGGATTTTTGCAGGAGTGGTGCCATAGTGAACACCATCGAAAATGGTTCAAACGTGAACATTATCGTTCAAGCATGAACAAAAGACAAGACCTGCCCTGGGACAATCCCCGCTTCCGCAACTGGGTCGCAGTGGCACGCGCCTGCCATTCGGTCGAACGCGCGCTCGGCGCGGCGCTGCAGCCGCTCGACCTGAAGCCGGCGCAGCTCGACGTGCTGATGAACCTTTACCGCCATCCCGGCATGTCGCAGCACGACCTGGCGCGCAAGCTGCTGGTCGGCCGCTCCAACATCACCATGCTGCTGCCGCAACTGGAGCGGCGCGCACTTGTGCGGCGCGAGAACGACGACAAGGACCGGCGCGTGCTGCGGCTCTTCCTCACCGCTTCCGGCGAGGCGCTGCTGATGGAGGCGCTCGCCTTGCACATGGCTCTGATCGAGAAGGTGATGGCGACGTCGACGCCCGAGGAGTGCGCCTTCGTCGCCGATCATATGCGCCGCATTTCGGAGGCGCTGAGCATCGAGTGAAGCGGTCGGCGGCGACGAGCGGGTCGATCAGGACTGATGGAGCAACAATCATGCATGGCCGGTGGTTCTCGACCCTTCTGACCGCACTCAATCTAGGGCTGCTGGTGTTCCTGCTGGCAAAGACCTGGACGGTCGAGGTTCACGACCGGCAATCCGTGCTGCGCGGCAGCGGGCTGCAGATCGTGGACGGCCAGGGCCGCGTCCGCGCGAGCCTCGCCGTCCTCCCGGCCAGCACGAGCAATTCCGAGACG
>Ga0081540_1004037_pt1 | contig 11368 bp, 11 predicted proteins | sample TabmetS2T1R1_FD_71024 | JGI IMG/M metagenome (GOLD analysis project Ga0081540, IMG submission 71024) | Tabebuia heterophylla rhizosphere microbial communities from the University of Puerto Rico - S2T1R1 | ecosystem: Host-associated > Plants > Roots > Rhizosphere ...
GCGGAGATCCGGCTCCCGGCCAGCGTCACCGGCGGGTTCACCGGCACGGCTCAGGCGTTCCAGCAGTCGCTGTCCAGCCAGCCGGTGCTGATCATCCTGGCGCTGCTGGCGGTCTACATCGTGCTCGGGGTGCTCTACGAGAGCTACGTCCACCCCTTGACCATCCTCTCCACGCTGCCCACCGCGGGCGTGGGCGCGCTCCTCGCCCTGATGCTCACCGGGACCGACCTGAGCATCGTGGCGATCATCGGGATCATCCTCCTCATCGGAATCGTGAAGAAGAACGCGATCATGATGGTGGACTTCGCCATCGAGGCGGAGCGGAGCGAGGGGCTCCCGACCCGCGACGCGATCCTCAAGGCCTCCGAGCTGCGGTTCCGGCCGATCCTCATGACCACGCTCGCCGCGATGTTCGGCGCGCTGCCGCTGGCCCTGGGCTCCGGCCTCGGCTCCGAGCTGCGCCGGCCGCTGGGCATCAGCGTGGTGGGCGGGCTCCTCCTGAGCCAGCTGCTGACCCTCTACACCACGCCGGTCATCTACCTGTTCCTGGACAAGTTCTCCCGGCACCGGCGGCGGCTGCCGGACGGCTCGCCCGTGGCAGTCGTGGAACCCGTTCCCGGCTGATTGTTTCACCGGCTCACGGCCCTGGCCGTGCCCGTTTCCTGCCGGCGACATCGCTCCTCTGGGGGTTGCGGCTGCCTGGCCGCCCGTTACTGTCGGCGATCTATGGCCGTCACCCCCCTGCAGGTCGAGCGCCGGGAGCAGATCTTTCCCACCCTCAGCGAGTCGCAGCTCCAGCGAATCTCACGCTTCGGCACGCGCCGCACCGTGAAGGACGGTGAGGTCCTCTTCAGACAGGGGGACGACAAGGCGCACTTCTTCGTCGTCCTCGAGGGGGCGCTGGACGTCGTGCAGCCCCAGGGCGAGACCGAGACTCTGATCGTCCGCCATGAGCCGGGGAACTTCACCGGCGAGACCGCGATGCTCGCCGGCCGCCGCGCCCTCGCCACCGGGCGGTTCCGGGGCGACGGGGAGGTGGTGGACATTCCTCCCGAGGGGCTGCGGAACCTGATCGTGGCCGACGCGGAGCTGAGCGAGCTCCTGATGCGGGCCTTCATCCTCCGCCGCGTGGCCTTGATCAACAACCACTTCGGCGACGCGGTGGTCGTGGGCTCGCGTCACTGTCCGAAGACGCAGGCGCTCCGGGAGTTCCTCGAGCGGAACTCGCATCCCTACGTGTACCTCGACGTGGAACAGGACGAGGGGGCGCGGGCCCTCGTCGAGCGGTTCCAGATCGGGCCCCAGGAAATCCCGGTGCTGATCTGCCGGGGGACCAAGCTGCTCAAGGTCCCGAGCAACGAAGAGGTGGCCGAGTGCCTGGGCCTCAACGCGGGAATCACTTGCACAGCGGTCCGTGACGTCGTCGTGGTCGGGGCGGGGCCAGCGGGGCTCTCGGCCGCCGTGTACGCGGCCAGCGAGGGACTGGACGTCCTCGTCCTCGAGAACAACGCTCCGGGAGGGCAAGCCGGATACAGCGCCAAGATCGAGAACTACCTGGGCTTCCCCACCGGCATCTCCGGACAGGCCCTGGCCGGGCGGGCGTTCACCCAGGCCCAGAAGTTCGGCGCCGAGGTCGCCATCACGAGCAAGGTGGCCCGCCTGGACTGCACCACCACCCCCTACGCCATCGAGCTCGACAACGGGCATCGGGTCCGTGCCCGGAACGTGGTGATCGCCACCGGAGCGGAGTACCGGAGGCTCGAGGTGGAGAACCGGCCTCGGTTCGAGAACGCGGGCGTCTATTACGGGGCCATGTTCCTCGACAAGAAGTTCCTGGAAGGCCAGGAGGTGGTGGTCGTCGGCGGCGGCAACTCCGCGGGTCAGGCGGCGGTGTACCTCTCGGGCTTCGCCGGGCACGTGCACCTCCTGGTGCGCTCCGGTGGGCTGGCGGACTCGATGTCCAGCTACCTCATCCGCCGCATCGAGGAGAGCGACAGGATCACCCTGCGCACGCGGACGGAGATCGTCGCTCTGAACGGGAACACGGAGCTGGAAGCCGTGCAGTGGCGAAACCAGGCGACCGGGGAGACCGAGGACCGTCCGGTCCGCAACGTCTTTTGCATGATGGGAGCCAGCCCCTGCACCACGTGGCTCCAGGGATGCGTGGCGCTGGACGACAAGGGGTTCGTGAAGACCGGCCAGGACCTCACCTCCAAGGATCTGGAGTCCACCGAGTGGACGCTCACCCGCCCTCCGATGCTGCTCGAGACCTCGCGGCCCGGCATCTTCGCCGTGGGAGACGTCCGGTCCGGCAACGTCAAGCGGGTCGCCTCGGCGGTGGGCGAGGGAAGCATCTGCATCCAGCTGGTGCACCGGATCCTCTCCGGGGTGAGCTCCGGGGCCTGAGAAAGCCTGGGGTTTCCGCGCGCCGGCCGGCGCAAGCGGTAGGCTCGTGACCGCCGTGACCTGCGCCCGCGGACTTCGCTCGCTACTCGCCGTCTCGGCGCTCGTGGCCTCGGTGCCCGCCGCCGCCCAGGACGAGTTCGAGATCCAGGTCTACGACGCGGCGGTCGCCGGGCCCCTGGAGCCCGGCCTGGAGGTCCACCTCAACCACTTCGTCCAGGGGTCCACCACCCCGGGACCGGGCGGCGAGGTTCCCACCAACCACCTCACCCACTTCACCTTCGAGCCGCACCTCGGCATCACCCGCTGGTGGGAGCTGGGGATGTACCTCCAGACGGTGATCCGGCCCGACGGGGGCTGGGACTCGGGAGGGGTGAAGTTCCGCACCAAGTTCCGCTGGCCCGAGTCGGTGGGCGCCTTTCGCTTCGCCCTCAACATCGAGGTCTCACGGGTGTCGAAACACTACGAGGCCGACGGCTGGGGCTCCGAGCTCCGGCCGATCGTCGATGCTCGCTGGGGCCGCTGGTACCTCTCCATCAACCCCATCGTGGACATTCCCCTGGCGGGAGCCGACGCCTGGAAGCCCGAGTTCCAGCCGGCGACCAAGGTCAGCTTCGACATCGAGAAGAGCTGGGCGGTGGGATTCGAGACCTACTCGAACTTCGGTCAGTTCGGGAACCTCCTCCCCTGGGACCAGCAGACGCACCGGATCTTCGCGGTGATCGACTCCGGCTGGAGCTGGTTCGCCCTCAACGTGGGCATCGGCTACGGGACCGCGCCCGACAAGTGGATCGTCAAGGCGATTCTCACCTTCGCTCCGCCCGAGCCGAACTAGTGCATGTGCCAGCCGTGGCTGGCGACCATGAGCTGCCCGGTGAGCGCGGCGCTGGGGAACGCGGCCAGGTCGATGGCCAGCTGGGCGATGTCCTCGAGCGTCGTGAACTCCCCGTCCACCGTGTTGCCGAGCATCACCTTCTTCACCACCTCGTCCTCGCTGATCCCGAGCGTGCGCGCCTGCTCGGGGATCTGCTTCTCCACCAGCGGGGTCCGGACGAAGCCCGGGCAGATGACGTTGGTGCGAACGCCGAACTTCGCTCCTTCCTTGGCCGCGGCTCGCGCGAGCCCGAGGAGCCCGTGCTTCGCGGCGACGTAGGCGGCCTTCAGCGGCGAGGCCTCCACGCTGTGCACGCTCCCCATGTAGAGGAGGAGCCCGCCCTTGCCGCTGGCCTGCCAGTGGCGCATCGCCGCGCGGGTGAGGAGGAAGCCGCCGTCGAGGTGGATGGAAAGCACCCGGCGCCAGTCGGCGAGCGTGAAGTCGGTGATGGGAGCGATGTGCTGCACGCCGGCGTTGCTCACCGCGACGTCGAGCCGACCCAGCGCCCGGACCGTCTCCGCGACGCCGCGGTCCACCTGCTCCTCGGAGGTGACGTCCATCGGCACGGCGAGGGCGCGGCCTCCCCGCTCCTCGATGCTCCTCGCCACCGAGCGGGCCGCGTCGAGGTTCACGTCGCTCACCGCCACCGCGGCGCCCTCGCGGGCGAACCCGTCGGCCATCGCCCGGCCCAGCCCGCCGCCGCCACCCGTCACCAGAATCACCCGTCCGGAGAGTCTCATCGCCTGCCTCCTCGCGGGCGGAGTCTGCCCGAGGACGCCCGCCGGGGGAACGGTTCCAGGCGACGCGGGCTGCACGGAGCATCCAGCCGCCCCCGGGGTCTGCTATGCACCGAGCCCTTCCTTCCCTGGAGGATGTCGCCCATGAAGCGGAGCGTGCTCGCGATCTCGATGCTGCTCGCCGGCGTGGCGGTGGCGCAGGAGCCGGACTGGTCGAAGGTCGAGGTGAAGGTGGTGCCGGTGGCCGGCGGCGTGTCGATGCTCGTCGGTCAGGGCGGGAACATCGGGGTGACCACCGGGAAGGACGGCACCTTCCTCATCGACGACCAGTTCGCCCAGCTGCTCCCGAAGATCAGGGCGGCGGTGAAGACGCTCGGCGACCAGCCCATCCGCTTCGTGGTCAACACCCACTTCCACGGGGACCACACCGGGAGCAACGCGCCGCTCGGCGAGGCCGGGGTGGTGATCGTCGCCCAGGACAACGTCCGGAAGCGGCTGGGCCTGGAGCGCGTCGACCGCGACACCAAGGAGAAGATTCCCCCGAAGCCGCCGTCCGCCTGGCCGCTCATCACCTTCGCCGACTCGGTCGCCTTCCACCTCAATGGCGACGACGTCGACGTCATCCACGTCTCCGCGGCCCACACCGACGGCGACGCGATCATCCGCTTCCAGAAGGCGAACGTGATTCACATGGGAGACACGTTCTTCAACGGGATGTATCCGTTCATCGACGTCGACAGCGGAGGGTCGATCGACGGGATCATCGCCGCTACCGACAAGGGGCTTTCGCTGAGCGACGCGGCGACCAAGATCATCCCCGGCCACGGCCCCCTCGGCACCAAGGCGGACCTCCAGAAATACCGCGACGTCCTGGCCGGCGTGCGGGACCGGGTGAAGGCCCTCGTGGCCCAGGGCAAGACCCTCGAGCAGGTGTCGGCAGCGAAGCCCACCGCGCAGTGGGATGCCACCTGGGGCAAGGGCTTCATGAAGCCGGACATGTTCGTCTCCTTCGTCTACCGGAGCCTCACCGAGAAGAAGGCGGCAGGGCCGAGGTGACCGACCCCGCCCCGCCGAGGCGTCCGGTCTCCATCTTCCTCACGGTGGCCTGCGCCTTCGCCGGCCTGGCGGATCTGCAGGCCTTCGCCTTCGCCTTCTCGAAGGAGAACCGGCAGCACTTCGCCGCCGCCCCCTGGGTCATCCCGCTCGGCGCCGCGGTGGCGCTCCTCCAGATCGCCTGCCTGGTCATGCTCTGGCGCGGACGCAAGGTGGGCCTGTTCGGGTACGTGGGCCTGGCGCTGATCCAGGCCGTCTCCCTGGCCCCGGTCGTGGGCGCGTGGGCGCTCTGCTCGCTGCTTCCGTCGGTGCTGGTGGGAGCCGCCGGCGTGTGGAACTGGGAGCGCCTCCAGTAGCTCACACGGGCTCGACGACCACCGCGCTCCCGTAGCAGAGCACCTCGGTCACCCCGGCGGAGATCTCCGTCGCGTCGTAGCGCGCGCCGATCACCGCGTTGGCGCCGATCTGCCGGGCGTGGAGGGCCATCAGCTCGAAGGCCTCGCGCCGGGCCTGCTCGCACATCTCGGTCCAGAGGGTGATGTTCCCCCCGAAGAGCGTCTGCAGCCCGGCGACGAAGGTCCCGACGATGTTTCGGGAGCGGACCACGATGCCTCGCACCACCCCGAGGTTTCGAACCACCCGGTGCCCGGGGAGCTCGAAGGTGGTGGTCACCCGGTCCAGCGGGAGGATGGAGAGGTTGGTCAGCGGCGCGCGGCTGCTCATGGTCGGCCTCCGGACGGCGGGGCGGTCCGAGGGTAGCCGGGACAGGAGGGCCTCCCTAGCCTTTTCAGGGCATGCGCGCACTCGCCTACCAGGGCCCGGGCAAGGTCTCGGTCGTGAAGAAGCCGGACCCGAGGCTGGAGCATCCGCAGGACGTCATCCTCCGCGTCACCCGCGCGGCGATCTGCGGCTCGGACCTCCACCTGCTGCACGGTCTGGTGCCCGACACCCGGGTGGGTTGCACCTTCGGCCACGAGTTCACCGGGGTGGTCGAGGAGGTGGGCCGCGACGTCAAGACGCTGCGGCGAGGCGACCGGGTCGTCGTCCCCTTCAACATCGCCTGCGGGCGGTGCTTCTTCTGCGAGCGCGGCCTCTTCGGGAACTGCGAGAACACCAACCCCTCGTCGAACGACATCGCCTCCGGCGTCTTCGGCTACTCGCACACCACCGGCGGCTTCGAGGGCGGACAGGCGGAGTACGTCCGGGTCCCGTTCGCCGACGTGGGGCCCACCCGGATCCCCGACGACATGGAGGACGAGGAGGTTCTCTTCCTCAGCGACGTGCTCCCCACCGGCTACCAGGCGGCGGAGATGGGCGAGATCCAGAAGGGCGAGACGGTCATCGTCTTCGGCTCGGGGCCGGTGGGGCTCTTCGCCCAGCTCTCGGCGTGGCTGATGGGAGCCGGCCGGGTCATCGCCGTGGACCACGTCCCCGAGAGGCTGGCCTTTGCCCGCGAGTACAACGGGGTGGAGACCCTCGACTTCGACGAGGTGGACGACCCGGTCATGGCCCTGCGGGAGCTGACCGGCGGCCGCGGCGCGGACGTGTGCATCGACGCGGTGGGCATGGAGGCCGAGGGAGGCACGCTCGAGGCCGGCGTGGCCACCGCGCTCGCCTGGTGCATCCAGACGGTGCGCAAGGGCGGCAACGTGTCCATCGTGGGCGTCTACGGCCCGCCGTGGAATCTCTTACCGATCGGGACGGCGATGAACAAGGGGCTCACCCTGCGGATGAACCAGTGCAACGTGAAGCGCTACGTGCCGCACCTCCTCAAGCACATCCGCGAGGGCCGCATCGACGCGAGGCGGATCATCACCCACCGCTTCCCGCTGCAGCGCGCGCCCGAGGCCTACCGGCTCTTCGAGTCGCGGAGCGAGGGGTGCATCAAGTGCGTGCTCGTGCCGGACGGAGCGGGCCGATGAGCGCCGGGCGCCACGACGACGGGATGCACGTCCATCTCCCTCCGGGCGGTCCGGGCCGCGTCGACGACGTGGATCTCACCGCCCGACCAGGGGTGCCGATGGAGCACGCTCCCGAGCCCTTCCCCACCGCGCCCGAGCGGGTGGTGGTGCAGCGGCCCCGGGTGGAGGTGCTGCAGATCCCCGGGCGAAAGAAGCCGGCCTGGGTGGTGAGCAATGCGCAGCCTCCACGAGGCCTCGCGGGGCGGCTGCGCCGGAGGGCGTTCCGGATCCCCGAGCATCACCCCGAGCACTGGGCGCTGCTGCTCGCCGCCGACCGGCTCGAGGTCCGCCTCACACGGGCGAAGCGGTGGCTCGGGTTCGCCGGGGGAGCGCTCGCGCTCTGGGCGCTGCTGCACGCGCTCGAGGAACGTTGAAGTCCTCGGGACGCGAGACCACGACCTTGCGGAGGGCCGCGATGAGCAATCGCCTCTCCGCGGGACGGAGCACCGCGAGCACCGGCGCCGTGGCCTGGTCCACCAGCGGCTTCGTCTGACGGAACCAGCGGAGGCCCGCCGCGGTCAGCTCCACCCGGCGGCGGCGGCGATCGGTGGGGTCCGTTCCGCGAGCGGTGAGCCCCTTGCGCTCCAGCTCGTCCAGCTGCCGCGAGACGCCGGCCGGATGCTGTGCCGAGGCATCGGCGAGCTCGCGCTGCGTGAGCGGCCCGAGCTCCGCGAGCCGGTTCACCAGGCTCCAGGCGACGATGGACTCGCCGCGCGCGGCGAGCGCCCGGGCAGCGGCAATCCACAGGCGGCGGCGCACCTGGCCCACCAGCCGGACTATCTCCGCAGAGACGCGGTCTGATTCAGGCATCTTCACCCTTCTTCACGCTCGTACCGTTCTCTCTCGGGGCTGTCCAGCTTCGGGAAGGCCCCCCTCTCGTTTTCCGCCGGTGGAGGCCTACTTCGGCAGGCGAATGGCGGGGGCCCGCGCTATAGCGCTGCGCCGCCGTTTTCACCCCCACGACATCGCAGGAGTCGGAACAGGTGAATGCTTTTCGGAAACCAATCCGCCGCGCCGCACCGGGGCTTCCCCTGGTGGTGGCCCTCGTCCTCGCCGCGTCCGCCGCCGGCCAGAACGTCTCGAACACCCCGCTGCTGAGCGTCGACGGAGGCGCTTACGCCCCGACCTCCCAGGCACCCGACACCAACCGTCCGGTCGGGCGCAAGATCAGCTTCCGCGAGGCGGTCGCCCAGGCCATCGCGAAGAACCCGACCTCGCTCATCGCGGCGGCGGACATCCGACGGGTCGGCGGCCTCATGGAACAAGTGCGGGCGTCCTCCCTTCCGACGCTCGGCGTGAACGCCAAGTACACCCGCCTGAACAAGGACGTGACCGCTCCGCTCACGGCTCCCGACGGAGGGACCGAGAACGTGGTGTTCTCCCCCAGGGACACGCTCAACATCAACGGCGCGCTCTCCGTCCCCATCCTCGCGCCGCAGGCCTGGGCCGACTGGAAGCGGGCTGCAGATCGGCTGGAGAGCTCGAAGCTCTCGCAGCGCGACGTGGAGCGCACGGTGGGCATCACGGCCGCCCGGACGTACCTGACGGTGTTCGCCCAGAAGAGGCAGGTGGACGTGAACCGGCAGGCCCGCGACAACTCGCTCTCGCACATGCAATACGCCGACGCGCGGCTGCGGGGCGGCATCGGAAACCGGGTCGACTGGGCGCGCTCGGCGCAGGACCTGGAGCAGAACGAGGCAATCTTGCAGACGAGCTTCGCGAACCTGTACCGCGCCCAGGAGGCCCTCGGCATTCTCCTCGGCGAGGACGAGCCGGTGGACGTGGAGGACGTTCCGGCCGTCCCGGGGATGCCCACGATGGACCAGGCGCTGGAGGAATCGCAGGGACGGACGGACATCCTCTTGCTGCGGCAGGAGGAGCAGGCCGCGGACCGGTCCCTCAACATGAGCTGGACCGAGTACCTGCCGAGCATCGACGTCGTCTTCTCGCCGTTCTACAACGAGCCCTCGTCGGTGGGGACGCTGAAGACCGGATGGCAGTTCCAGGCCGTCCTCACCTGGTACCTGTACGACGGCGGAGCCCGCTACGGCCGCACCCACGAGCGTGAGGCGCTCCTCTCCCAGTCCCGCATCAACCTCGACGCAACGCTGCGGCAGGCGAACTCCGACGTCCGCGCCGCGGTCGACAACGTGGAGCGGACCGCAGCCGCCGTCGAGCGCCAGCGGAACTCGGCCCGGCTGGCCGAGGACGCCATGCGACTGGCCGACATCGCCTACCGGGCGGGAGCGAGCACCAACCTCGAGCTCATCGACGCCCAGCGCCGGGCCCGAGACGCGGAAACCCTGGCGGTCATTGCCGAGGACAACCAGCGGCAGGCGGCCATCGACCTCCTGTCGGCGTCTGGACGCTTCCCCATCCAGTTGGCTCAGCCGCCCCCCGCCCGCCAGTAACCCCTCTCACGGATGGGTTAGAAAGTCTTGCATGGCCGGGAGGGGCGGCCCGTGAGACAATTGGGACTTCATGTACCTCCGGTATTCCGCTGACCGGCGGACGCTGGCCTGGGCTGTCGCCATGCCGGTGGTCGCCCTCCTCCCGTACCTTCGTCCCGAGCTCGCGGTCTGGCTGTGTCCCCTGAGCTGCTATCTGGCGCTCTCCGCCGGGGTCATCGCGCACAACCACAACCACACCCCCACCTTCCGGGATCGCAAGCTCAACGGCATCTTCGGGAACTGGCTCAGCATTTTTTACGGGTATCCCACCTTTGCCTGGGTTCCGACGCACAACCTCAACCACCACAAGTTCGTGAACAAGGCCGGTGACGCGACCATCACCTGGCGCTTCACCAACAAGCACAACGCGCTGGTGGCAGGGACCTACTTCTTCGTCTCCAGCTACTACCAGTCCGAGCCGATCAAGGACTACATCCAGAAGGCGAAGGAGAAGAACCCGCAGCTGTACCGGACCATCCAGGGCCAGTACGCGCTCTTCGTCGGTGTGCACCTCTCGCTCTTCGCGCTGGCCATCGGCCTCCACGGGTGGCGGACCGGCCTCTGGGTGTGGAGCCTGATGTTCCTCGCCCCGGCGCTCTTCGCGCTGTGGACGATCATGTTCTTCAACTACGTCCAGCACGTGCACACCGACCCGTGGAGTGACCACGACCACTCCCGCAGCTTCACCTCGCCGCTGCTGAACTACCTCCTGTTCAACAACGGTCTGCACTCGGCCCATCACGAGCTCGCCGGGGCGCACTGGAGCACGCTGCCCGAGCTGCACGCGAAGCTCGCGCCCTCCATCGACCCGCGGCTGAACGAGCGCAGCTTCTGGTGGTTCTGCCTCCGGAACTACCTGCTCGCGCCGCTGGCCCCGTCGCTCGGGACCAAGCAGCTCGGCCGCGCCCCCTTCGACGATCCGGGCCGGACCGCCGTCGTCGCCCCGGTCACGGCCGAGGTGGATGCGTTCGAGTCGGGCGTGAACGCCGCCCGCGCCTGAGCCATCGCAGCACGAGCACCCTCGCCCACTCCCGCCCTTCTCGCTCGCCGAGCGCGTCCACGTCGGCCAGCAGCCGCTCGAGCCTCGCGGGGCCGAGGGCCGGTCCTCCGTAAGACAGAGAGCGCACCACGGCCCGGAGGCTCAGGGCCGGGAGCAGGACGCGCTGTTCCCAGCGCTCCTCGTGTGGGCGTCCCGGTCCGGCGGCCAGCGTGAGGAACTGCCGGGTGCGCGCTCCGGCGGGAAGGCTGCCGGCCTTCGGGTTGGCGGAGACGAGGAGCGCGCGGAGCCCGCGCATGAAGGGCGTGTCCATCGGCTCGGGGGCGACCACCGCGGCCACTCCATCGGCGGCGAGGAGCCGTCGCGCCTCGGCGCCCACCGCGTCGGGGCGAACCCAGTGCACGGCGTCGGCGAGCAGCACCAGCCCAGCGTCCACGGCGCCGAGCCCGGTCGACTCCGCGGGTGCGAGCACGGCCGAGACGGAAAGGCCGGTGCAGGACTCACGGCAGGCGGCGAGCATCGCCGCGGCCGGCTCGACGGCGAGGACAGGATGCCCGAGGCGAGCCAGCGGCGCGGCGAGGAGCCCGGTGCCCGCGCCGAGGTCCACCACCGCACGGTGAGCCCCGGCCAGCTCCGAGAGCCGCTCGACCAGGGCCTCCGGGTAGGGAGGGCGGGCCCGGTAGTCGGCGGCGAGGCGCTCGAAGACGCGCGACGGCCCGGGGCGGGAGGTCACGGTCCGGTTTGTAGCGGAGTTCGGGGGACGGGGAAGCAGCCCCGACGGGACGCGCGACGCCCGGGGCGGGAGGGCACGGTCCGGTTTGTAGCGGAGTTCGGGGGTGCGAGAATCGGCCCGGACGGAACGAGCGACGGCCCGGGGCGGGGGGGCACGGTCG
>Ga0081540_1004038_pt1 | contig 11365 bp, 12 predicted proteins | sample TabmetS2T1R1_FD_71024 | JGI IMG/M metagenome (GOLD analysis project Ga0081540, IMG submission 71024) | Tabebuia heterophylla rhizosphere microbial communities from the University of Puerto Rico - S2T1R1 | ecosystem: Host-associated > Plants > Roots > Rhizosphere ...
ACGAGAGTTACAGGATCTGGGGGTTTGATCCGCTGCAGGGCCTTCCAAGTCGACAAAGTGTGTGGGAACGCGTTCACCCGGAGGACCGCGACAGAGTGTGGGGAGCGGTTGAGGAGGCCGTGCACCAGAAAAGAGATTTCCAGGCGGAGTTCAGACTCGTCCTACCTGATGGAACAATCAAATGGGTCGAAGGAACCAGCTATCATTTGTTTTCCCCCGGGGACACGCTGGCTGAGGTTATCAGCACAACCGTCGATGTGACGGAGCGACGGCGGGCACAGGACGAACGTGAAAAGCTGCGCCAGCTCGAGTTGGATTTCGCCCACATGAACCGCGTCAGCATGATGGGAGAATTGGCCGCCTCGCTTTCACATGAAATCACGCAGCCAATTGCTAGCGCGCGCAATAACGCGCGGGCGGCTCAGAATTTCCTAAAGATGCAGCCGCCGGACCTGGGGGAGGTCATGGAGGCACTTGCCTGCGTCGTCGGAGATACCGATCGGGCCGGGAACATCATCGATCGCATGCGTGAGCACGTGAAGAAAGCACCGCCGCGAAAGGAGCGTTTCGATCTTAACGTGGCGATCAACGAGATGATTGTATTGGCCAGAAGCGCAATCATTCGGTATGGCGTCTCAGTCCAGACCCGGCTTTCGGAAGGACTGGTCCAAATCCAGGGGGATCGGGTTCAACTGCAACAAGTCTTGCTGAACCTGATCCTGAACGCAGTTGAAGCAATGGATTCGCTTGAGGTGGGAGTGCGAGAGCTGTTGATCACTACCGAGCAAGACCAGACAGGCGTCCTCGTGGCTGTGCGCGATTCCGGGCCGGGCATTGATCCAGCCCATCTCGATCGAGTCTTCGACGCCTTCTACACCACGAAGTCAAGTGGAACAGGCATGGGGCTGTCGATATGCCGCTCTATCATCCATGCTCATGGGGGCAAGCTGTGGGCGGAAGCGAATGAGCCTCGTGGCACCGTATTTCAGTTCACCTTGCCCGGCACCGACGGCGAACTCACGAGTCCGCTTCAAGTGTGTCACCAGACCTCAGAGCTGCGCAAACGCATCGGGTGAGATGCTCTTCGTCAACTGGCTTGCGCAGGTAGCACACGACTCCGTCGTTCAAGGCGCGAGCCCGGTCAACATCATTGGGGAAAGCGGTCACGAGAATTGTCGGAATCGCGTGGCCCGTGTCGATGAGGCGTCGATAAAGCTCGAGCCCCGTCATGACAGGCATGTGGATGTCGGCGATCAGACAGGCGGTTTCGGCAAGGCGCGGGGACGCGAGAAATTCGGTTGCAGACGAAAAAATCTCGACCGTATAACCTAGCGATCTCATGAGCCTACCCATGGACTCACGAAAGGACTGATCATCTTCAACGACCGAAATCAGTACCATTTTCATCATGCCGCCTATGGCCATTCGCTGGACGCGTCGTGCGGGCAGCCAGTTATCCAATCATGGTGACGCTCCGCATCGAATTGCATGATATCTGACAGGATGCCACTAGTGTGCCGCCTGTGCCCCGTAAACTTTGGTTTATCTGGACGATGATTGCGAAGCCAATCCGGCGTGGCTTGTGATCGAGGCTTCCGTCGGAGGAAAGCGGTCGCGGGATCGCAGCGGGCGAACTCCGGGACTCATCCGAGCGCCCTAAGCCTTCGTATCATCGTCTCGCCCCCTTTGCATGCCCGCGCTCAACCTGCGCTCAATTGAGCCGTTGGTGACAATCCTCTTCAGTCTTAGTGCATCCGAATGCGCACAGGCCGAAAGGAGAAAGCAATGCCTTACCGCTTGGAAAGTCACGGGTCTGACAAGGCCATGCGATGCGCAGTCTGTGAGGGAAAGTTTGGTCTCGTCCGTCATTACTCGTGGCGAAGGCCGCTTTGCTCCAGGAAGTGCGTCGATCGCTTCAAGGCGCGCCGCCAAAGTGACCACAATTGGATGGGCTGGTTCCTGATCGCTTTCGACCAAGCGCCCGAAAAACGCGCGAAGGCGTCATGACGGTTCAGATCTCACAACGAGGCAAGGAATATTTGAAGCCAGCGCAGGCTTTGCTCCGCACTGCCGGAACCATGACCGACCGAGCGATTGCGGCTCAGCTCAAGGCTCTTGCCGACGACTATGAGCGGCGAGCCGAGAAGGCTTCGCTCGACGATGCAGCCAACGCATTGGCTCGATCCGCCGAGCGCTGAATATGAGTAGCATACATGAGCTGATGGGCAGCTTCCCCGCAGCTATCGGGTCCACCACAGATCGGACTTCAACCGAAAGTCGAGGTGTGTGAGCGCGCGTAAGCTTTGGTGCCCGGCGCGCATCCTTGAAAAAGGGGCTGTTCAGGTTCCAGCATTGGGATTAGAAATACCGGTCTGCCGGGCCTGCAGAGCAAGATACAGGCTGATTTTCGTGATCTCTCCCGAGTGGCAGCGATGCCTGACCCAACCTCCACCGTATTGGTCATCGACGACGATCCGGATCTCCGAGCGTCGGTCGGGCGCCTGCTGCGATCACTCGGCATTGACGTTCAGCTATTTGCCTCCATTTCCGACTTCCTCAAATCCGATCCACCGGATTGCCCCACCTGCCTGGTGCTCGACATCAGGTTGCCCGGCCAAAGCGGTCTCGATTTCCAGCGCGAGCTAGCCGCGGCAAACAGGGAAATCCCGATCATCTTCGTCACGGGCCACGGCGACATACCGATGTCTGTGCAGGCAATGAAGCGGGGTGCGATCGAGTTCCTCACCAAGCCGTTCCGCGACCAGGATCTTCTCGATGCCGTTCAGCTTGGCTTGGCCCGCGATCGTGCGCGGCGGGAGAATGACCAGGACCTGGTCTCCCTGAGGCAGCGTTTCGCCTCCCTAAGCCCCCGGGAGCGCGAGATCGTAATTCAGGTGGCGCGCGGCCGACTGAGCAAACAGATTGCCCACGATATCGGCATCGCCGAAGCCACGGTGAAGGTGCATCGCAGCAGGGCGATGCAGAAGATGCAGGCCGGTTCGCTTCCCGAACTCGGCCGGATGGCGGACAAGCTCAAGCTGGTGCCCGACACGCCATAGGCGCCAGACCCTGCCAAGCTTCGCGCGACGTGGTGACTTGCACCGGCAGACTGGGGCAGGTGCGTCGACTGGTGTGCCCCGCAAGGCGCCGCGATTCGTAAATTTAAGTTTAGCTGACGCAGCCAAATCTATCGTTGCGCGCCACCCGGGTGGAATAGCTCGCGGCACTCCCAATCGTCAGATTACCGGTCACTACAGCGCGGGGATTAGCCCTGCCGAAGCACGCGAGGTCATAATGCGCGGATCAGGATCGACTGCAGTTCTCGAACGTTTGGCGCAATTTCATCCTGACGCGGGAGCCGATGCGAGACGCCCCGCTCAAGGTTCGGATGCCCTTCAGTCATTCCTTGGGAGGCGGGCCGGATCGATCGACGGTACCCCCGCGGACGTTTCCTTCGGGCCGTTTCGCCTGCTTCCGGCACAGTTTCTTCTGCTGGAAGGCGATAAGCCCGTGTCCCTCGGAAGCCGCGCTCTGGAGATCTTGATTGCTCTGCTTGAACGCCGCGGCGAACTGGTCAGCAAGCAGGACTTGATGGCTCGCGTTTGGCCCAACGTCTTTGTCGAACCTGCCAACCTGACGGTCCACATGTCCGCACTGCGTCGCGCGCTGCGTGACGGCCGGGACGGACATCGGTTCATCGTCAACATTCCAGGGCGTGGCTACCGCTTCGTGGCCTCGGTGGATGGTTCGGGAAACGAGAACTGAGCGCTAGTGGCTAGGCATCCGCAGAGGTATCACCGTGGTCGCGACGATAGCAGGGCAGCCGTTCACTTTAGCGAGGATTCCAGTCAGCTCCTGGAGCTTCGCCATCCGCGTTTGGTTGGCGACGATGCTCGCCTTGCTTGTGAGCTTTTGGCTGCAGCTTGAATCACCGACGACGGCCGCGCTTACTATTGCAGTTCTCGCCTTGCCAACCCGCGGTCAAGCGCTGGACAAGGCAGGCTTTCGATTGCTCGCCACGGTCGTAGGCGTGACGGCATCAATCGCAATCACCAGCCTCTTCTCGCAAGCGAGGGACTTGATGCTTGCGGCGTTTGCGGTCTGGCTGGGCATTTGCGTCTTTGCGGCGAAGCTATTTGACGGCGATCGGGCCTATGCGGCGGTGCTGTCCGGTTACACTGTCGCACTTATTGCGACACAGATGATCGATAGCCCGCAGCACGTGTTTGAATCCGGCATGGCGCGTGGCGCCGCGATCGTGGTCGGCGTTGTTTCGATTGCAGTGGTCAATGCGTTGGCATTTGCGCCCGACCGTCAACCGCGGCTGCAGGCCGAGCTAGCAGCGATTCATCGCCGGGTTCGGGAATATGCTGGCACAGTCCCCCGCGGCGAGCCCGACAGCCTGACGACATTCCTGACGCTGCTGCGGGAAATTATGGCGCTCCGGCCAGAGCTCGCAAGCGTAGCTTCGGAGTCGGGCTCCGCTATGAGTGCCGCCGCCCGCAGCGCTGCGGTCGCGCTGGTCGCCGAATTGCAGGCAGCGCGGACTAAACATAATTCTGGCAGCGACGCTTCGGCATGGGCAGCCAGAGAGTTACTGTGCCGGGATGATGAGGTTCGTGAGGATCTGCTGGCTCTGAGGTCGGCGAGGTGGCCGCTGCGGGTCTGGCGCGCACCCTTGCACCGTTCCTATAGAACGGCGGCCGAAACGGGTATCCGCGCGGCCGCATGGTTTGCGATAGCCTCCACGTTCTACATTTGGGTCGGGTGGCCTGCGACAAGCGTTTCGCTGTCTTTCGTGACGCTGATAGCCGCTTTGGGGGCCATAACTCCGAATCCGCGCGGCTTCACCGCTATCGCGCTTGTTGTCACGCCGATCTCAGCTCTACTGACCGGCATACTCGAGTTTATCATCCTCAATGGCGCCGACGCCTTTCCTCTGCTGGTCATCGGTCTTGCTCCTTTTGTGATCGGCTCAGCAATCCTCATGACCTCCAAAAATCGCCTGTGGTCGTCATTTGGTACCGTCAATCTACCTTTCACCATAATGTTGTTGGCGCCGAGTAATCCGCAGACTTACAGTCCGCAGGCCTTCCTTTTCACCGCTCTATTCATCATGGCGGCAGCGGCGCTCCTGCTTGCGGCACAGACGCTGATTCCGCCCGTCTCCGACGAGAAACACAGGATGTGGTTGCTCGCGAAGGCTCGCAGCGAACTGCAGGAACGCGGCCATTCGAATGGTGAAGCTCCGGAAGAAGCAATGTTCCGGAACGCCTCGCGAATTGGACAGTTCCTCGCCGCCGGAGGAGCGCAGGACAGTCGAGCCCTCGCGGACATGCTCTCGTGCTTCGACCAATCGGCAATGCTGCGGCTTTGCGATGCGAAAATGATGCAGTTAGTCGGCGGTCCACTTGGACCGCTGGCAGCCGAAGCCCGCGCGGCGATCGTCACGCGAGATGCGACTACCCTACGCGCCATTGCAAGCAGGTTTCGTGAGCAGGCTCTGCAGAACGACGCGATTGAGGCCGATGCTGCGGCTTGCCTTGTCCTGACAAGCAACATCCTTGATCGGAGCAACAGAGTCGAATTCTCCCGGGAGGCAACCTGATGGCACACACCTTTCCAGAGCTGGTCATAGAGGGCGTCCTGTTGGCCCCGTTTGTAACCTATTTGCTGATGGCTCTAGCCATTGTCATTGTGCTGCGACCGCTTCTGCATGTCGTCGGCTTTGCGAGGATGTTCAGCCACGCCGCAATTGCGCAGCTGAGTCTGTACGTGACTATTCTGGGCGTGTTGATGTTGTTGTTCTAGAGGAGTTGTCCATGGATGCGGTCGTTCATGATGAGATTGTTCAGCGAGACAAGGTACAGACAACCGTGGCGCGCTCGTCGCCAAATATCGATGGCGCGTCGGCTCGCCAGGCAAGTGAGCTAGATGACATCGCGCGCAGGGTATCGGAAGATAAACCGATCGTCTCGTCTTCCGGAAAGTCGACGGCAGGGCGGCGAAGCGGTGCATCGCGAACCGCGCGGCTTCTGTTGCGCACGGTGGCTACAGCCGCCATCGCCGTCGTTGCGGTGGCGGTCGGTCTCGTGACCTGGGACCAGTATAACGCCGGTCCCTGGACGCGAAACGGGCGAGTGCGAGTCCACGTTGCCAGCGTCGCGCCGCAGATTTCCGGTCAAATCAAGGAGCTGCGAATTGTCGACAACCAATTCGTCCACAAGGGCGATATTTTGTATGTCGTCGATCCATTCGATTTCGAAGTCTCGCTCCGTGCGCACAAAGCGACATTACAGCAAAAGATAGCTGATCTGAACGTGAAACAATTGCAGTCGGAGCGGCGGAACCGCTTGTCCGAATTATCTACTTCCGTTGAACAGAAGCAAGTCTATGAGGGAAGTGCGCTTCAGGCGAAAGCGGCCGTTGATGCGACTCAAGAGCAGGTGGCACAGGCGGAGATCAACCTGCAGCGTACCGAGGTGCGTAGTCCGGTAAACGGGTTCGTTACCAATCTCTTGCTGCGGGAGGGAGACTACGCGCATCAAGGCGCCACCAACGTTTCGATCATCGATACGGATAGCTACTGGGTGGACGGCTATTTCGAGGAGACGAAGCTGGCCCGGCTGTGCGTGGGTGATCGCGCCGAGGCAAAATTGATGGGCTACTCGGCACCGATCATTGGTCACATCGCAACAGTGACGCGTGGCGTCAGCGTATCCAACGCGGCGGCCGCTACACAGGGGCTGCCCAACGTCGATCCGGTCTACACCTGGGTGCGCCTGGCACAGCGCGTGCCGGTCCGGATTGCGATCGACACGGTGCCGCCTGGAGTTCCGCTGGTATCCGGCTTGACTGCGACTGTCACGATCCGGGAAGGCGAGAACGGATCGCTGTTGCAAAGAGTTCGCTCGGAGTTCGAGACGAGCTTCTTCGGATTGACCGGAAGGCTCTCGGCACGGCCAGACTGCATTCCCGGCCCTTCGTCTCCGTAGCCGCAGGAAACGGCTATCCGCTGGAAGTGCAAGCAACCGCGTCAGCTGTCGACGGAGCCTTGTGCCGTCGCTCGTGAAGAGACGTTGGTTTCTTTGTCGCGCCCGAAACGATCGCTCGTCTTTTCTAAACCAAGGTTTATGCGGGCCAACCACAAAGCGTGGTCGGAGCAACTCACGTGCAATAGAGGGCAGGCACGCTAAACTTGTAATTCTCCTCGCAACAATTCGCTCTGTGGAGTTCGATCATGAGGAGAATACTTATCCTCTTCGCTTTTGCCGCGATCAACGCGTCCGCGATTCCTGCGGTCGCGGCAGAATGTACATCGGCCAAGGAGATCGATGCGTCTCGCTCGCGCTGGGAGCTGGTACGTAGCCAACCTGCCAAAGCAGCAGACAACGAGAGGGCCTGTCGTGCCTACGCCGCCTCGTTTTTCGAGTCCGTCACGCTCCGGCAGGTCGCGGCAACGTGCGCCGCCGACGACAGGCGAAATCTGGCTTTGCTTGACACTGAAATCGACGCTTTCAACGACCTGTTGGCGACGAGGTGCGGCGGCTGAGTGCCTCGTGACCGGTCAGGCGAAAGGCAATCCGGGAGATATGCAAATGATCTTGCTTTCTCTCATCACGACCTTGGATGTGGGTCGAAATTTTCAGGGCGTCACCGCTTCTGCCTTTCGCGCCGCGCCGTCGAGGCCAGCAAGGTTGAGATCTCGTGGCTAACCGTTCCATCGAAGGAGGTTGAACATGACCCAGGTATTCTTCCACTGCTCCAACACAAAGAAGGTTTTCCTCGATCATCGCGGCGCCGTGGTGAACGACATCGCCGAAGCGCGCGATCATGCGACCCGCCTTGTGCAATCCTTCACCAACGAGCGCAGCCTTGAGGATTGGCGTGACTGGGTGCTGCATGTCAGCGACGATCGGGGCGATGAGCTCTTCGTTGTGCCCTTCACTTTTCTAATCGGCAAGCCGCATTGACGGTCGCATTGCTCTGGACGATCCCGTGGGCCAGGCCTAACCAAGGAAGCGGGAGCTTCGGTAAAAGGCGGATCGCGCGGCCATTCGCAACGATTTGCTGAGATTTGGATTGCTTCACTCGCGCCGACGCTCCTTGTCGCATACCAATTGGCCTATAGGAGCAGAACACCACCAAGGTGCTTGGCGCCCGGCGCATCTTCCCTTCGCCGTGTCACGCCGCGGCCGGTCCTTTCCCTCCCGAGGACCGGCCGCGCCTTCTGGGCTGTTGGACAATCGTTGGGCTCCTTGAACCGACGGGTGTGGGAAGCCCGGCGCAGAGCACAGGACGGATGGAGATTTGCTTGACGACCTATGATCATCTTCAGCAACTCGACGAGAGCCAGGTCATGGAGACGATGAGCCCTGCCAACAATATCTGGAGCCGCGAAGCCGGCGCTAAAGAAAAGCGCGATTTATGGTCGTCCTTGTGGCGTGGGTTTCGCGGCCGTTGCCCGCGCTGCGGCGAAGGCAAGTTGTTCCGCGCCTTTCTCAAAGTCGACAATCGTTGCTCCGCGTGCGGGCTCGATTTTACACCGCATCGCGCTGACGATCTGCCGGCCTATCTGGTGATCGTTATCGTCGGGCATATCGTGGTTCCTGCTGCGCTTATGATCGAAACCGACTACTCGCCCCCAGTGGGGCTGCAGCTTGCGATCTATTTGCCGCTGACGGTGCTGTTGTCGTTGGCGCTGCTGCAACCGGTGAAAGGAGCGGTTGTCGGGCTGCAATGGGCGCTGCGCATGCACGGCTTCGACGACCATGTACCTGAGGGTATTCCGCCGGCCTAGGTTCGGCATTTTCGGAGAGTTGCTCCATGACCTTTGATCATTTCTTTTCCGCCGCGCTTGCTCGCCTGCACGAGGAGCGGCGCTACCGCGTGTTTGCCGATATCGAGCGCATTGCCGGCCGCTTCCCGCACGCAAGCTGGCACTCCCCGGACGGCCCGCGCCCGGTCGTGATCTGGTGCTCGAACGATTACCTTGGCATGGGCCAGCATCCGAAGGTGATCGGCGCCATGGTCGAAACCGCAACCCGCATGGGTGCGGGTGCGGGCGGCACCCGCAACATTTCCGGCACCAACCATCCGCTTGTCGAATTGGAACGCGAACTCGCCGACCTGCACGGCAAGGAGGCGGCTCTGGTCTTCACCTCGGGATACGTGTCCAACGAGACCGGCATCGCGACTATCGCCAAGCTACTGCCTAACTGTGTGATCCTGTCGGACGCCTGGAACCACAATTCGATGATTGAGGGGGTGCGGCGTGCCGGCGTGGAAAAGAAGATCTGGCGCCACAACGACGTCGGTCATCTCGAAGAATTGCTGGCGGCTGAGGCACCCGAGCGACCAAAGCTGATCGTGTTCGAGGCGCTCTATTCGATGGACGGCGACATCGCGCCGGTGAACCGCATCTGCGGTCTCGCGGAGCGCTACGGCGCCATGACCTATATCGACGAGGTCCATTCTGCGGGCATGTACGGCCCGGCCGGCGCCGGCATCGCCGCGCGGGAAGGGGCCTTGCACCGCATCGACGTGGTCGAGGGCACGCTGGCGAAGGCCTTCGGATGCCTGGGCGGCTATATAGCAGGCAGCGCCGACGTTATCGACGCCGTGCGCTCTTACGCGCCGGGATTCATCTTCACGACCGCACTGCCGCCGGCGGTCTGCGCCGCTGCCACTGCCGCGATCCGGCACCTCAAGACTTCGCAATGGGAGCGCGACCGCCATCAGGAACGCGCGGCGCGGGTAAAGTCCGTGCTCAATGCAGCAGGCCTGCCCGTTTTGCCCAGCGAGACGCATATCGTGCCTGTCATGGTGGGTGATCCAGAGAAGTGCAAGGAGGCGAGCGATCTCCTGCTCGCCGAGCACGGCATCTATGTGCAGCCGATCAACTATCCGACCGTCCCCCGCGGCACCGAACGGTTGCGCATTACGCCAACACCCTACCATGATGACGCACTGATCGACGAACTCGCTGAAGCGCTGATCGACGTGTGGAAGCGGCTTGGGTTGTCACTGCAATATCGCGCGCTCGCCGCGGAATGAACAGATCACATTGGGTAGCGGCTTGCGTCGAAAGCCTTCCGTCTGGCTCGTTGCGGGGCCAGAATGCCCCTTGTCTCTCGATCGGGTGATGAGAGCGGCGGTGATACCTGGACAGTAGCAGGCCTTATTTGGCAATTTACTTCCTGGCCCGAAGCGAATCCAAACTTCGCGCTCCTCGTCTGTCTGTGGGATGAACAGCATCGGTTTCGGGTGGATCGGCTCGACCACGGCGTTGCGGACGACTGGCGCGGGATAATCGGGAAACACGCCCGGCATCGGCGGCAGATTACCGACATAGCGGTTCACCACGCGGAAGAACGCGCGGATAGTCGCGGGTTCGCGAGTTTACCATCGCTGTCGCGCCTCGTGTCGCCCCGACCAGCCGGCAGTGCGGGGGACTCGTTGGAACCCTTGAGGAAATTTGCGCGACAGGTGCAACAAGGAGCAAGCTCGAAAGGGAGGGTGGATTGATCGGATAATACAGTTATTTCAAACACTTTCCATTCTTTCAGGAAGGTCGGTGGTGCAGACTTGAAGGATGCCGGCGTCGTTTCCGAACTCCGGGGCCATGTAGCGCGGGAATCGTAGTCCGAGGGCAGGGGTTCAAGGGCCTCGGGTTTCGCATCACCTCGCTTAGAGAGATTAAGGGGCTTACGAAACTGTTCTGAAGCTTGACTGCGGCCGACTACGCCCTGCCACCGTTGCTACCTATGGTATGGCGTAATGCCCTCGATCGCCATATAAGGCAGGCTACCGGCACTGTGCTTCATAGGCTTTGGTAAGCATGTTGACATCATGTCCAGCCTTCGGGCGGCTGAGCGAACCACCAGCCTTCCATTTAGCCGGCGCCGCATCGATAGGCGCGCAAAAGCTGGTAAATTGTAGTGAATGAAATTTAGTGGAACAGAGTGGTTTGGAACGGGTCAAGTTTCGACCGAGACTTCACGAATGGGGCGATGTTGGCTGCAACGGCGGATACATCTAACCGGCTTTTACGAACTTTAACTCCCCTGTGGAGCGTTCGGGCGATACCATGACCTTCGGTTCATTATTTGAGGTACGCCATGAAAGTCAGGGATGCGCTGTTGAATGGTCCTTTGGGCTTTGGCGCGGCCCCTCTAGGCAACATGTTCCGAAACATCCCCGATGAGGAAGCCGCCGCTACTGTTGATGCGGCGTGGGATCTAGGAACGAGATACTTCGACACTGCGCCGTTCTATGGAGCCGGCTTGTCCGAAATCCGGCTTGGCAAGGAGCTCTCAAAGCGCAAGCGCAGCGAGTACATCCTCAGTACAAAAGCCGGTCGACT
>Ga0081540_1004039_pt1 | contig 11363 bp, 14 predicted proteins | sample TabmetS2T1R1_FD_71024 | JGI IMG/M metagenome (GOLD analysis project Ga0081540, IMG submission 71024) | Tabebuia heterophylla rhizosphere microbial communities from the University of Puerto Rico - S2T1R1 | ecosystem: Host-associated > Plants > Roots > Rhizosphere ...
AAGGCGGGTAGCCCGCTCAGCCGTGCAAGCGCCTGCTTTTCCAACCTGTCGGGGCTGTTCAGCATGTCTTTATACTGTTGCACGCGCTGCGAATAATAGTATATCTCCTGGTTCATGGCGCCATACGGCTTGCTCAGTAGATTCTGCAGATCGACGTGCCGCGCGACATACTGGCTGATCTCCTGCTTTCGTTGCCGGACGAAGGCCTTTGCCTGGGCAGCCACCTGCAGCTTTGCCTGCGCCGTCTGCAACTCGTTTGCGGTGCCCGGGTTCTTGCCCAGGAAAGCGATCACCCCTTTCAGACTATCCACATACGGCTGATAGACCCCGCTCACCGGCTGCCGCGTCGTCCCCGGGGGGGCGTTCAGCTTTTGAAGCAACGCAGCATACTCCGCCTGTGCATTCCCGAACAGCTGCCTTGCGCCAAGGCTGTCGGTCCCGGCCATCTTCTTTTGCATCCGGGCTTCCCGCCGCGCCATCTTTGTCAGCATCTTCCCCGTTTGCTGTGTCAATTGATGATTGACGTCCGCCGTCCGGGATTGAATATGATTCAGGAGCCGCGAAGGAAAGCTCAGGATCTTGCCTGAAAGAGAGTCGACCGACTGGGCGCCGGCGCTTCGCGCTGCGAGAAGGAGTAGCAGTAACAATCCATATTTACCCATGGCTGATTGAATTGATAAAATGATCTCCCGGAGCGCTCGTATAGGCAACAGGATGCCCTTTCCGGAAAGCGCCGGAATTTTAGTTATGGCTGATAAAGCGACTGATTAATCTAGAAAGTAAGAAGGGTAAGGACCAACGTCGACGTTGGGGCCGCGCAGGCGGACATCAGGTGTTCTCATGAATAAGCAGTTTTAGTAGTTAGAGGAAAGATTATTTACTATCGGGTAGGATAAATCGAAATAAGAAAAAAGTTTTAACATTTCTTATAGGTGTTTCTACTAGCGTGTCGGCTAAACCGACAAACGTGTCGATTTTTATCTTACTGTGTTTTTTTTCTGGATTCTCTGCACTAATATTTCAGTAACCAATTGGTACGCCGGCGCAAATTACCGCTGTGAACCAATTTGACCGGCTTTGAACCGGCTTTGAAACAGCCCACTACTGGATCCATCGTTATCTTCAGTCGCAAATCTACCCGTATGCGCGTCGCTCCCATCCTGCTGACCGGCCTCATCTATCTTGCCGCCTGTATTCCCGCCAGGCAACAATCTTTTTGGAACAATCCCCATGCCTATCTCGATCAGCCGCCACCGGGGGATACCCCGCAACGCTTCGCCCCAAAACTGCTCACCGATTCCGGGTACTTTGTATTGGGGCGCGTTGCATTCACCCCAGATGGAAAAGAATTCTTTTACGGCAACAACGACGCATGGTTCAGTAACAGACACCAACGCCTCAGTTATTTTCGCTACGACAGCGCTTCCGCCAGTTGGAAAGGTCCCACGATCCTCGCCCCTCAATACAGCACGCCAACGTTCGCTATGGACGGCGAGACTCTCCTCGTCACCGGCGGCCCCGGCATTCAGCGAATGCATCGCACAAACGGAGGCTGGAGCACGCCCGAGCCGTGGCTTGATAGAAGCTATGAACTCTACAACTATATGCCCACTCAAAGCGGCAGGGCGTACCTGGGCAGCAATGGGACGTGGGGCAGACCCGGCGATTACAATGCCTGGCGATTTGCCGTGATGCCCGCCGACCCACGGGATACCTCAATCCGCGACCTCGGCCAACCACTCAACTCCGCGGGATTCAACGGTGACCTGTATGTGGCGCCGGACGAGTCCTATATGATCGTCAGCGCGAAAGAGACAAAGGATTTCGAATGCGAGTTGTGGATCAGCTTTCGCAAGCCAGATAGCAGTTGGAGCCAACCACAAAGCCTTGGGCCCCTCATCAATGAAGGTCCGGCCCACCGATTTGGCCAGTACGTAAGCCCCGATGGGAAATATCTTTTCTATACAAAAGGAACCAGCGAAAAGGATTGTGGGATCTACTGGGTCCGCTGGGATGATCTGCTCAAAAAACTGCGGGCCCTAGCGGGGTTGTAAAAAAGGCGGTATAGTATTTGCAACGGAAGCGGGAATCCCGTTCAATATGAAAAACATCCTGTTCATCAGCCTGTTACTGCTTGCCGCCTGCTCGAAAAAAACCTCCTCCGGCTCCAATCCCGGCGGCGATGATCCAAAAGCTCCCGATGGCGGCGGCTCCGCCTGTCAAACACAGCCCTCGGACGTAAATTCACTAAGTATCTTTCCCGCCGACAATTCCTGGAACCAGGACATCTCCAATGCGGAGATAGACGCCAACAGCACACAGATCCTCACCCCCTATGCGGGTACCGGTTTGCATCCGGATTTCGGCAGTGGGTTATGGGACGGAGCGCCTATCGGCATTCCTTTCGTCGTGGTCTGCGGCAGCCAGCCCAAACTTTCCGTCGTCTATCGCAAGAACGGCTATGACGGCAATTACGGTGATGAAAGCGACCCGGGTCCCTATCCTATCCCGCTGAACGCGCCCATCGAAGGCAAGGGCAGCGGCGATGCGCATGTCATCGCCGTGGACAAAGACAACGGCGTCCTGTACGAACTCTACAATGCCTCCGTCAACGGCGACCACTGGGAAGCATCCAGCGGTGCGATCTTCCATTTCAACTCGAACGCCCTCCGGCCTGATGGCTGGACCTCGGGAGATGCCGCCGGTCTTCCCATCTTCCCCGGCCTGGTCCGCTACGACGAGGTCGCTCGCGGAACGATCACGCATGCGCTGCGGTTCACCCTCGCGAAAAGTCATGTGAAGCCCGGCCATATCTCTCCCGCGCGCCATGATGTCAACAGCACCGGCGGCCAGTATTCCATTCCCTTTGGCGCAAAGCTCCGGCTGAAGGCCTCCGTCGATATCAGCGGTTATCCCACAACGGTACAGACCATTCTCAAAGCGATGAAGAAATACGGGCTGATCCTCGCCGATATCGGAAGCGACATGTATGTCTCCGGCGCGCCCGACGAGCGGTGGAATAACGACGACCTGTCCAAACTCGGTAAGATAAAGGCGTCCGATTTTGAGGTGGTGAAATTCTAGTCCTCAACCGTCACCGCAACCTGCGGGATCAGCCGGTACACCGGCACCGGGATACTCTCGGGTTGCGTCTGATGCGGGTATTGGAATAGCACCATGCAACGCTCCGTGTCGGCGTAATAAACCTGGACGACGCCTGCGCCTGCAGGCTTGTGAGTGGTGTCCAAAACGATCACGGGTTGTCCGGGGAAAAACATCATAGCTATAAGTTAGGACTTACTGCTGAAATAAACGTTTCAATTTATGAACAGGTTGTGCACTTCGCATGAATTCCCCAAACACCATTACCCGAAAGTGGTAATCCAAACAGCAGCCGGATAACACCAATCCGCCGGATAACGCATTCATACAGGAGCAAAGACCCGCCGATGGTGAGCGCAAGGGCAAGCGTAAATTTCAGATAAGCATTCGTCTGCAGCGGATATATCAACTCCGAGGCGAGGTAGAGGAAGATCATATGAACGATATACACCGGGTACGCCGCCTGGCTCAAATACCGCAAGATCCTGCCAGGTCTGTTCAGGTATCGAAACCCAAAGGCAAAAACCGAAAAGATCCATCCGCAACTTTCCACCACCAGTTGAACGGCGTTCACCCTCATCCCCGGCTGCACCAGCCGGTAGGCATACAACCCAACCGCGACAGCAAGGAACAGCCACCGCCATCTCAGCAGCATAGCCTGGAATTCCGCTCCGCCAAGCGCGAAACAAAATCCAAAAACAAACGCAAGCATTCCCAGAAAGAACCCATGCCAGGTGATCGCATACAGCTCATAGATCGCCGGTTTCACCAGCCACACCTCTGCAACAAAGGCTCCAACCACGATAAGCAGCGACAGCGGATTGCTCAGCAGTTTCCTGATCCCGGCGACAACTTTTTCCTTCCGCTTCACCCAAAAAAGCGCAGGCAACAACAGCACCACATAAATAAAGATATTCCCAAGGAACCACAAATGCGCCGGGTTGGGAACATAGCTCAACGACTGGCGATAAAAACCCTGCACGATAAGCACCTGCATCGGAACCACAACAAAAACTCCAAAAAGGAACGGTATAAGGATCCTCCTGCTTCGTTCCAGCAGCAGCTGACCCCGGTTCCTGCTCCGGGCGGCGAAACAAAGTCCCATCCCGGAGATAAAGAACAACAGCGGGATCCGCCACACATTGAGCATGGCCATCGGGACCCAAAGGGCCTCGGCCGGCTTGTCGTTCGTGATGAAGCCAAGCAGGAAACCCCAGGGCTGAAAGCCGATCGCGGTATGATACACCAACAGCAACCCGATGGCGATCACCCTCAGCCAGTCGATATCGTATCTTCTGTCGTTCATTTCAGCATCCCCGCGATGACGGGCCTCATTTTTTCGATGTACGCATAATCGAAGCTCAGTCCCATCGGCGCCAGCAGTTTCTCGATTCCCGAATAGACAGGCTTCATATTCGCAAAAGGCGCCGACACCGCGTCGCACGCATTCTGACCGTACTTGTTCCGGATGCCCTTGTTCGCACCCTTCTCCAGCAACAGCTTCACGATCTCCGGGCGGCAAAAAAAGGCCGCCGTCAGCAACGGCGTACTTCCGTCATTGTTCTGGAAATTGATATCGGCGCCGGCGGCGATCAGCATCTTCGCCATATCCGTCCTGCCGAAGACGCAGGCGCTGATCAACGGACTGCTCCCGCCCATGGGGTCCTTCTGGTTCAGGTTGGCGCCCGCCGCTATATGCTGCCGCAGCGCAGCCATGTCCCCGGTGATGACTGCCGTGTGTATATCCACCTTCGGCGCCTGGGCATTCACCTTTGCACCGCTCAGGACAAAAACCCCGCAAAAACCCAGGGCAATAAGTGCCCTTTGCAAAAGATCGTTTTGCTTTTTCATTGTAAGAGAATTATATCGTTAGGAAATAGATTGCGGTTAGTCTTCCTTTTTGTATTCAAGGATGTCCGCAGGCTGGCAATCCAACACCCTGCAGATGGCTTCGAGGGTGCTGAACCGGATGGCCTTGGCCTTCCCGGTCTTCAGGATGGACAGATTAGACAGGGTCAGTCCGACCTTCTCGGAAAGCTCGTTCAAGGACATCTTTCGCTTTGCCATCATGACATCCAGGTTGACAATGATCGGCATGGCTATACGGTTAATTCGTTTTCGGATTGGATCTCGATCCCCCGCTTGAAGATGTGCGCGATCACGAAAAGCGTGACGCCCATAAAGAGCCATACATCGGCGCCGCCTAACCGAAGATAATGCACGTCGGGCATCTTCACGCCCTGTTGGACGAACCATTCGGCATACTTCGTACCCATTTGCGCGAGCACCCCCGTCATCAGGGACAGGTACGACAGCATGGAAATAAAACGCCCTACTTCCTGGTTGAAGGGTTGCGACAGATCCAGCTTCTTATTATGCAGGATGCGGATGATCAGGTAGAAGATCCAGGCCCGCATCACGGCCACGAGGCACATCAGCGAGGTCTCCACAAGGAAATATCCCCGGTCCCAATGGTACAGCGGGGACAGGTCCATCCCCTCCCAGAAGTTCCTGGCGCCGATGGGGCGCACCAGGTCGTAAACGGTATTGAAGATAAACCCACCGGCCTCGACACAGACGCCGGCGAAGATGATCCAGGAAAAGATATACAGGATGCCCAACACCTGCTTCGCACTGATTTTCATGTTTTTTGACTTTTGACATAGCAAAGATAATAAATATTTATTGATAAACAATAAATATTTGTCAATTATGCCAAAAAAAGGCCGCCCTACGGCGGCCTTCCTATATAAGACACACTAAAACAATCAATGAACGGCTTCCTGCAGGTGGTCTGTGCTCGTGATCACGGTTTCCCATTCGTTCACTTCTTTCGTCATGGCTGCGGTCTTGTCCCGGAAATTCTGAAGGGAATCCCTACCGATCGGCAGGTGCAGCGGCGGATTGTCGCTGTTCACCAGCTGAACGAGTACGGCTCCGAGTTTCGCGGGGTCGCCCGGTTGATTGCCGTCAAAATGTTTCATATTCTCCCGAACCGCGCCAACTGTAGCGGCATATGCGTCGAGCACGACGGAGCTGCGCTGGTAGGATTCCGTCGATGCGAAATCCGTCCGGAAGAACCCCGGCGCTGCGGCGGTGACCCGGATGCCCAGGGGCGCCAGTTCAACGGCCAGCCCCTCGGAGATGCCTTCCACGGCATACTTTGTCGAACCGTATAGGCCAAAGCCGGGTACGGTGTTGTGATAGCCGAACAGGGAGCTGATGTTAATGATATGACCCGATGCCTGCCTGCGCATATGCGGCAGGACGGCCCTCGTCACGTTCAGCAGGCCAAAGACGTTCGTGTCATATTGTTTCTTCACTTCTTCGGCGGACGCTTCTTCCGTTGCCGCCAGGAGGCCATAACCCGCGTTGTTCACCAGGACATCGATCCTGCCGAAGGTATAGATCGCCGCCTGAACGCCTTTCTTGACGTCATTTTCATTCGTGACGTCGAGGGTGACGACCAGCGCACGATCGCCTGCACCCAGCCGATCGGATAATTCGCCGGCATTCTTTCTCACCGTTGCGACAACCCGATCGCCGTTGGCCAGCGCGGCCTTCGCAATCTCAAACCCGAATCCCTTGGAGACCCCGGTAATGAACCAGACTTTGTTTTTCATGATGTGTGTTTGTGTGTGTTTATTAGATGACGTTGTATTCCACTTCCACGTTGCCCTTTATCGCCTTCGAATAAGGACAGATGCCCGTGGCAGCTTGTACTAAAGCGACTGCCGTTGCCTGATCGATACCGGGCAGGTGGATATTGAGCCGGGCCTGCAAGAGAAAGCCGTCATTGAATGCCAGGTCGACTTCGGCGTCGATGCTCCGGCCTTCCGGCAGGGTGACCCGCATTTTGTTGGCCGCGATACCAATCGCCCCGTCGAAACAGGCCGACCAACCGGCTGCAAATAGTTGTTCGGGATTCGTACCGTTGCCCCCGGCGCCCGGAGTGGAGAACTTAAGATCGAGCACGCCGTCCGAACTTTTGGATACGGCATTTTCGCGATTACCGACCGTATGGGTCTTTGCGGTATAGTACACCTTCGTCGAAGGAATTGTTGTAGTTGACATGGTATAATTTTTTATAGGTGAATTAATTCTTGAGAAAATTGGCGGCTTCCTGGACGAAGATGTCGGGATACTGGAAGAAGGAGGCATGACCTGCGTCCGGCAACATTAACAGCCTGGCATTCGGCAGGGTCTGGTACAGTTTCAGCGGGTTGACCACCGGGATAAAGAAATCGTAATTCCCGTCCACGATCAGCACGGGGTTGCTGACGGATTTCGCTTTTTCAATGGCTGTTGGACTTTGTGCCGCCCAGCCAAGGACTGCGGTGAATTCTGCCGTAAAGCTTTCTTTCGAAATAGCCGGGTCGCGTCCTTCCTTCTTTGCCTGGATCCGGTCAAACGATGCCTTCCCCAATCCCCTGCTGTAGTCAGAGGGTGAGAAGAATCCCACCAGGAAAACTTCCTCCGGGCTCAGCGTAGCCGCACCCTGCAGTTTCTGGCCTATTTCCGACAGCCCTTCGGATCCCTGGGGACCGGTGCCTACGAGGATCAGTTTGCCGACCAGCTGGGGTTGGGTCTCGATAAGTTCCTGGGCAACAAATCCGCCCATCGAGAAGCCGAGGATGTCCACTTTTGAGTAGCCCAGCGTCTTGATAAACGAGGCGGCATCCTGCGCCATTTCGCCAATGGTCGCCGGTGTCTTCCCTGAAGAGGCCCCAACTCCCTTGTTATCGAAAACGATCACCGTCGAATTCTTCGCCAGCCCGTTGATAACGGCCGGATCCCAGTCGTCCATCGTAAATCCCAGCGGTGCAAACAGCACCAGCGGCAGTCCGCCTTTGTCCCCATAGGTCCGGTAGACCAGTTTGGCATCGTCGACTACTACGGTCTTTGTCTTTCCATTCTTCCCTCCATCGCTTGCGAAAGCAGAGGCGGAGAGGATCATTATTGCGGCGGCTATTGAAAGCACGCCTTTGATTACCTGTTTCATAACATTTGTATTGAAGTGTATAATTTACTTTTTTTATATGACCGATCGGTCATTTTTTAGGGCCAAAAAAACGGCAACCTTTTTCATGCCATTTTATATTCAGGCCAGCTGGGCCTCGATCATTTTCCTCAGGGTACGGCCGATGATCTGCATCTTGTCGATCTTTTTGGTCGTCCGGCTGATCAGCGTCCCGCCCTCGATCAACGCGAACATCGTCGTCGCAAACTCCTTGTAATTCCAGGTCGGTTTGAATTCCCCATCCCGGATGCCCTTCGCGATAATATCAACGATTCGTTGCTGGCTCTTGTTGACCATATCGGCCACCTTTTCCCGGAACTGCTCATCCTGATCGTCCACCTCCACTCCGAAGTTCATCATGGGGCAACCGCCACTGACAGGCGGCGTCAACGGATTCCGGTAAAGGTCGATATAGGCGTAAAGCTTGTCCCTGGCGCTCTTCTCCCGATCCAGCGCCGCCGTCATCTTGTTACTTAACAGTTGCATATTGAAGTCGATAACCGCCTCGGCCAGCACCTCCTTGTTCTCGAAATGTACATAAAGACAACCCTTGGACAACCCGGTCACCTCCATGATATCGCTCATCGCCGTAGCCGCAATGCCCTTCGTGTTGAAAAGCGCTGCACTCCGTTCGATGATCATCTGTCTTGTTTGTTCGCCCTTACCCATATTATCCTTGATTTGACAACACAAAATTAAGTGACCGATCGGTCATTTCCAAATTTAATTTTTTCCCTAGATTTAACAAATGAACAAGTACTTCTTACTCATCACGTTGCTGGGGCTGTCCACCGTCCTGCCCGCCCAGGTCTACACCCCTTCTCCGGAGAACCAACAAGCCCGCGCCTGGTTCACCGACGCCAAATTCGGCCTTTTCATCCACTGGGGTCCCTTCAGCATCCCCGGCGACGGCGAATGGGTGATGAACAACCGCAACATAACGGTCGCCAATTACACCCGCCTGGAGAAGTTCTTCAACCCCATCGACTTCGACGCCCATGCCTGGGTGTCGCTCGTAAAGTCCGCGGGGATGAAATATATCACGCTCATCACCCGCCACCACGACGGCTTCAGCATGTGGGACACCAAATACTCCGATTTCAACATCATGCATACGCCTTACAAAAAGGATATCGTCCGCCAGCTGGCGGATGAATGTCATAAACAGGGCATAAAACTCTTTCTCTATTATTCCCTCCTCGACTGGCGCCGCGACGACTACTCCTGGTGGACCGGCAGGACGGGTAAAGGCACCGGCCGCACCGTCCACGGCGACTGGCTCGCTTATGTCCAGTTCATGAAAAACCAGCTCACCGAACTGCTCACCAACTACGGCGCCATCGGCGGCATCTGGTTCGACGGCTACTGGGATCAGATGGCCGAGGAAAGCAAGGACCGCAAGGACAACGACGTCCGCATCGACTGGCACATAAAAGAACTGTACGATCTCATTCATAAACTCCAGCCCGCATGTCTGATCGGCAATAACCATCACATGACACCCCTCCCCGGCGAAGACTTTCAGATGTTCGAGCAGGATGTCCCCGGGGAGAACAGCAGCGGCCTCAGCTTTCAGAAGATCTCGGCGTTGCCGCTCGAAACCTGCGCAACGATCAATAACTCCTGGGGCTTCAATATCACCGACACCACTTATAAGACCCCGGCCCAGTTGGTCGCCCTCCTCGTCAAATCCGCGGGCAACGGCGGCAACCTCCTGCTCAACATCGGCCCCATGCCAAACGGCGAGATCCAGCCCGAATTCGTCCACCGCCTTCACTGGATGGGTAATTGGCTCCAGACCTACGGTTCCTCTGTCTATAACACAAAAGGCGGCTATCTCCGGCCTCAAAAATGGGGCTGCCTCACCCAACAGGGAAACACGCTCTACGTCCACGTCCTGCAGCCGAACGCCGGCCCCATCCGCCTCGAACAATTCCCCTATAAATCCATCACAAAGGCATGGCGCCTCAAAGACAAGGCGCCCGTCACCGTTTCATTGCAAAATGGCGTAGCGGAGATCCCCGCGCAATCCCCCACCCCCGACGATCCCGATGCGGTCGTGGTATTGGAGGTCAGGTGAGATTATTGTACCTTTACATAACACTATGTACAGCAAGGATCAAATATTGGCGCGCATCAAACAATCCGTCGTGGACACCGCACCAACAGCCAAACTGGTGCTATTTGGTTCCTATGCCCGTGGCACAAACACGGAGGAATCGGACATTGATCTGTTGATCCTGATCGATAAAGACAAACTATCCTGGCCGGAAGAGAAGCGAATAACTTATCCTTTATATGATATCGAATTTGAAACCGGTACCCTGATCAGTACGATAGTCATCCCTATGAAAGAATGGGAATCAAAACACAAGATCACTCCATTTTATGAGAACGTCGCCAGGGAAGGCATTGTACTATGAACGCGCAGAACAAGGCCCAACTGGTTAAATACCGAATTACCAGAGCCAGGGAAACATTTAATGAAGTAGATATCCTTGTAAAGAATGAACTTTGGAACACCGCCGTAAATCGCCTCTACTATTCTTGCTTCTATGCGGTTATTGCGTTGTTGGCAAACGATGACATCGAGGTTCTAAGCCATTCCGGTGCACGTCAAATGTTCGGCTTACATTTCATTAAGAGCGGAAAGATCGAATCTGAATCAGGAAGGTTTCTTGCACGACTGTTTGACCTTCGGCAAACCGGGGATTATGACGACTTCATTGATTTCGATAGGGAGAAAGTGACCGAACTACTTGAACCTGCAAATCAATTGATTTCCACAATTGAAGGGCTTTTGATGGCCTGATCTCTTAACAGGTCCCCATCCCCCTATCTCTCATCATCCTGTTCAAACTCCTCAGCGTGATCCCCAGGTAATCCGCCAGCTCCTGCTTGGTGCAGGGCAGGTTCTCCTGCTGCAGCGCATCCAGCAACTGCGCCAGGTTGTGCTCCAGCGTGTTCAGCTGTTGCTTCGCCGACCGCAGCGCCGTATCCGTCAAGCGCCTCGCCATGAGCTCCAGCATCGCAGTATTCAACTCCGTGTTGCGCCGCAGCAGATCCAGGAAACTCCCCTTGTCCAGCATATAGACCGCGAGCTCGCTTATCGCGTGCACGCTTGACATCGCGGCCATCCCGCCGATTGCCTCCAGCTCTCCCAGCACCTGTCCCTCACCGAGGAACTCAAGGATATATTCCTTCCCGTTATCCGCCCCGAAGGTACACTTGACGATGCCTG
>Ga0081540_1004040_pt1 | contig 11362 bp, 10 predicted proteins | sample TabmetS2T1R1_FD_71024 | JGI IMG/M metagenome (GOLD analysis project Ga0081540, IMG submission 71024) | Tabebuia heterophylla rhizosphere microbial communities from the University of Puerto Rico - S2T1R1 | ecosystem: Host-associated > Plants > Roots > Rhizosphere ...
GTGCGCTCAGCAGCGTCGGGAAGGACCGGCGGGCGGCGTGATCAAACGAGCCATCGGGTCGCTCGAGCCGCGGTCCCGCCACGGCTACCTCCGGATGGGAGTCGAGCACCCCCGCGACGTCGTCGATGGCGCCGGCGGTCACCGCCGTGTCCGGGTTGAGGGCGAGCAGATAGGGGAGCTCGCCCCGCGCGGCGCCGAGGTTCGTGGCCGCCGCAAAACCCAGGTTCTCCGGGGACGCGACCAGGTCGACCTGCGGATACTCGTGCCTCACCATCTCGACCGACCCGTCGGCCGAGGCGTTGTCGACGACCACGATCGACATCGGCCGGGAAGGAGCATGGTCGTGCAGGGCGTCGAGGCACTCCCGCAGCAGGTCCCTCGACCGGTAGGAGACGATCACGACGTCGACCCCGGCGGCGGTCATCGCGGACTGCGGTCGGGGCCCGGCAGGGTGGCGTGGCTGCGGTTCGCTCCCGGCGGAATCGCCGCGTCGCGCGGGAGGAAGCGGCTGGGGCGCCCGCGACCCGCAGTCCGCAGGGAGATCGCCCGGCGGCGGAGCAGCGCGTAGGAGTAGAAGAGCTCGCGATCGAGCGTCTCGTTGTGCCCCCAGAGCCGGCGCGTCCGGCGCCCGAGCATCCAGGCGAGACCGGCGACGCCGCTGTCGGCCGCGAGCAGCCGCCTCAGCGTGCGGCGCTTGCCCGGCGCCATCCGGTCGAAACATCGGAGGCGCAGGACCTCGCAGAAGAGGAGCTGCTGGTGCCAGTCGTAGTAGTAGACCGCCCGCGACCCGCCGGTCGGGTGGCGCAGCCGCTCGACCAGCTGCTGGCGGACCGGGCGTGGGCGTTTGTTGGCGCCCGCGTGGCCGATGACCGCGGTGTCGTGCTGCACGTAGTCGTAGAGTGGCTCGTCGAGGGACGCGACCTCCCCGAGGGCCATCGCGACCAGGGCGAGCCAGTGGTCGTGGAACCCCTTCGCCAGCAGGGGCGGGAAGGGGAGCACGTCGTCGAGCAACTCGCGCCGGAAAAGAGACGCCGCGCCGGTGACCGAGTTCGCGAGCAGCAGCGAGCCGAAGTTGGTGTGGTTGTTGCGACGTTCCGTCCAGTAGGAGGGCCTGACCAGGTCACCCGACGGGCTGACGATGCGGGCATCGCTGTAGACGAGCCGCGCCTCGCCGATCCCGTCGACCAGGCGCTCCAGCTTGCGAGGGCGCCAGCGGTCGTCCTGGTCGCAGAGCGTGACGAAGTCCGCTTCCCGCGGTGCCATGGCGAGCGCCCGCTCGAAGTTCCGGTAGAAGCCGAGGCGCTCCCGGCTGCGCGAGACGACGAAGCGCGGGTCATCCTGGGTCAGCTCCCGAAGTCGCTCGAAGCTCGGCTCGGAGGAGGCGTCGTCACTGATCATGCAGACCCAGTTCCGATGGGTCTGCTCCCGGATCGAGTCGAGCTGGACGCGAAGCAGGTCGGGCGGGGGTTCGAAGGTCGCCAGGCAGATCGCGACTCTCGCGTGCCGCTCGCCGAACGGCGGCGCGGACGCATCGGATGGCGCGGCCGGCCGCGGCAGTACCTCGATCGAGCCGGCTGGTGCGCGCCTTTCCCGGCCGTCCGCGAGGGTCAGGGACAGCTCGATCTCGAGCGTTTCCGGCTCGGGCACGGGCGTGAGGTCGACGAGCGCGACGAAGCCGCTGCGATACGCGTTCTCGGCCGCTCCGCCGGCGCGCTCGTAGACGTCGTCGCGCGGGAGGCCGAAGTGCTCGACGGGCTGGTGTGACCCATCGACCCGAACCGAGAGCTCGCTGGTGCGGGCGGCCGGGTCAAAGCACCAGCCGCCGATCACGAAGGCGTTCCCGCGGCCCACGGCGAGGCGCTCGGGCGGCCTGATCTCGACCCCGAGCTCGATTCCCGGCGACTCAGCCATGTCTGCCCATTCGGTTTCGGCTGAGACGCTCGAGGTCGGCGAGGCGAGAGAGCGTCAGCGCCGTGATCAGGTTCCTGGCGTTGTAGCCGTAGGCGACCCCGGCGGCGGTGAGGTTCCCGGGCCGGCAGCCCGGCATGCAGGTGTTCGGATCGCAGGGCCCGGCGCAGTCGGGGCCGCCGAATAGGCTCAGGTGGATCCCGTCACGCGCGAGCCCGTGATCCGGGAGCGGCTCCAGCGCGCGCCAGAGGTCGATGAGGGGCGCCCGCATCCGGCGCGCCACTGCATGGACGGCGGAATTGAGCGCTCGGACCTCCGGCTCGGAATCGGGAAGATCGGCGCGCCGCGGAATCGTGCTCAGGATCGGGACGACCCCGCTGGAGCGCGCCGTCTGCACGATGTGGGTCACGTTGGCGACGAATCCCGGTACCGGGTCACCGCCGAGAGCCGCGGCCAGCGCCAGGTCGTTGGTCCCGATCAGGACCAGCGCGTAAGCCGGCCGGATCAGCCGGATCTCGCACGCGAGCGGGGTCTCATCGCTCCCGCAGCTCGGGTCCACCGCCGCCCCCGGGGTCAGCGGCCAGTCCGAGGCCTTGCCCGAGAGGGTCGCCGCGCTGTTGCGGCTGAAGGAGTCGACGCGAGGGCAGTAGGCGCTGGTGCCCGTGAGCACCCGGCGCGAGAAGAGGCGCACGACTGGACGCAGCCGATCGGGGCGCTGCGCCGTCCAGCGGCCGCACCCGAGGGCCTGTGCGAACGCGGGGCTCTCGCTGATCGAGTCCCCGACCTTGGCGAACACGTTCACGCGGTTTCCGAGCCGGCGGCCCCGCCGCAGAGTGGCGATGTGCTTGCCGCGAACCTTGCCGGTGATCCGCGGCACGACCGGGGTGGTCCTCGATCCTGCCCGCGAGGCGTCGGCCCCGGCTGCGGCGACGAGTGCGGTCACGACGAGGACCGAGATCAGAATTCGCGCGCCCCTCATCGGCCCAGCAGGCCCACGGCGTGCTCGTAGAGCTCCATGTCCAGGCCGTTGTCCTCGGCGATTCGGCGGCGAAAGGAGGCCGGCACGTCGACGGCCTCCGTTGCGTTCTCTCGGACCGGCGCCCCCAGGCGCCAGCCGAAGCGCGACTCGAGCGTCCGCGAGAACTCCTCCAGATCCCGCTGGAGGCCGAAGGCGTCCATCCCCTCCAGGGCGGTCTTGGCGCTCTCCAGCCGACCTCGGTCGAAGTCCACGATGGTCATCATCGCCGTCGGCCTCATCTCCTCCGCTCGCAGGGAGAGCATCTTGACCATGTGGTTCTCGATGAAATGACGGAAGTTGCCGCCCTCCTGGTAGATCTCCTCGAGCGGGCGCTCCCGGTCCTCTGGGGTCCGGACGCGGTGGTGGCGGAGGTAGCTGAGCGTCCGCTCCACCGGGTCCCGTAGGATCGTGAACGTCCGAAAGTCCGCGCCGAGGAGGTCCGTGGCGCAGAGCGGGAAGTGCCCCGTGACCACCCGGATCTGGTCGCGACGGGCGGCCCAGCGCTCGAGCAGCACGGGGAGCATCAGCTGAGGGGAGACGGCGACCGGGTCCCCGTCGCTCGCATCCGGATAGACGCCCTGCTCCCCGAACTCGCGCTGCATCCGCAGGTACAGCGAGACCCCGCCGGTCTTCTGCATGTGGACGAAGAAGAACCGCTCGGGCTGTGCCGGTCGCTCAGGCGGCAAGCGGCGAGTACTCCGCGGGTGACGCGGAGGCCCCGAAGAACCAGCTCTCGATCGCCCAGCGGCTCTTGCGCATGTCGGGCTCGGCCGCGGTCGAATGCAGGAACATCTCGTCGAAGAGCAGCACGTCGCCCGGCTCGAAGATCGGCCGCAGGACACCTGCGTCGCCGGCCGCCTCCTCGGCGACCTGCTCCGACACCGACCACTCGAACATGGCCCCCTCGGTCCCTGTCGGCACGATGTGGTCGAGTCGGCGGGGCACGACATCCATGCCGGGTGCCTCGTCGCCGCAGCGGGAGAGCGAGAGCCAGACGTTGAGCGCCCGGACGTCGCCCATGAAGGCGCCGTCCTGGTGCCAGCCGCGTCCGGCGTCCGGGTCGACCCGGCGCAGGGTGCACTTCTGGACCGAGATCACCGGGGGCTCGCCCAGGTAGCCGCGAATCGCGTCCCTGAGGCCGGCGCGGTCGAAGGTGTCGAGCATCTCGAAGAGCAGATGGGGCGAATCCGCCGCCCAGAGTCCCCCGCCGCCGGCGATCCAGTCGCGCCCCAGGGACTCGCGGAAGGCCGGGGCCGGGACGAACTCCTCGTAGTAGGCGGAGTCGCCGTCGCTGCCGCCGGCGCTCTGATCGCGCGCCTCGAAGGCCCGATCGATGTCGGCGGCGAGCGCCAGCGCCGCGTCCGGCTCGACCAGCCCGCGGACGAGGAGGCAGCCGTCACGCAGAATGCCGGCGCGGATCAGCTCGGGAGAGAGCTGGTCGGGTCGGACCCCGGCCAGGTCGCCGTTGCGGTTCGGGAGCCGGTCGAGGGCCGGCTCGGGGTAGGCGACGCCTCCCCCCGGGGGATCGTCGTGGTGCCGGATGCCGGCGGCGTGACGGAGCTCCACGAGGCGGATCTCCCGCCCGGCGTCGGGGCTCTCCCGGTTCGCGCGCGTCAGCTCGTCGATCTCGGCCAGCAGCTCGTCCGTGCTGCGCCCGGCCGCGACCTCGGGCTCCCGCTCCGCGACCGCTCCGCCCGCCTTCTTCCGCCTGAAGATCACGCTCGAAAGGCTAGTCAGTCATCGGCTTGCCGGGCACTCCGACGACGGTTGCGCCCGCGGGCACGTCCCTGAAGACCGCTGCGTTCGCGCCGATCGTGGCGCCCCTGCCCACCGTGAGCTTCCCCAGGATGCTCGCGCTCGTGCCGACCATCACGTCCTCCTCGATCGTCGGGCCGCCGATGTTCCCGGAGACCAGCCCGATGGAGACGAAGGGCCCGATCACCACGCCCGGATGGATCTCGGTGACACCGTCGATCACCACCTGGCCGTGCAGGAGGTGGACGCCGGGATGCATGACCACCGGGTCCCCGATGGTGACGCCGGCGACCATGATCGCGAGGCGATGGCAGAGGCGCGGAATCACGGGGACGCCGCGGCGCTGGAGGGCCGCCTTGACCCTGTAGAGCGACTGCGCGAGGAATGCATCGCTCGCCCAGCAGAGCCGGAGGATCTGGATGATCGTGTCGGCGCCGGGCTCGAGCTCGAAGCGCTCCCCCCTGTGGAGCAGGGCCACCCGTGCGTCTGCGACCAGGGCGTGACGCAGGCCCGGGTGGCGTGATCGAACCTCACTCATCATCGCGTTGGCGAGGGGGTTGTCCGACTTGAACATGCGCGCGGGAGCGTAGCCGGGGACGCGCTCCTCCTAGACTCCGCCGCGGCCAGCCGGAGCCGGCCGCCCGAGTCCCATGGCGATGAAGGTCACCTCCTACTACCACCGCACGAATCCGGACGAGGCCGGCTACTCGCTCGGCAACTTCTTCGAGATCTGGGCCGCCTGCTTCGACGCCGCGGGCGTGCGCTCGGTGATCGAGGTGGGGGCGGAGCGTGGGCGGCTCACGCAGGAGCTCCTCAGATGGGCGGCCCCGGGCAGAGCTCGCGTCACCGCGATCGAGCCGGCGCCGATCTCGGATCTGCTCGAGCTGGTCGCGGAGCATCCGGAGCTCGAGGTCGTCGAGGAGACGAGTCTCGAGGCCCTCGAACGCCTGCCGATCGCCGACGCGATCGTGCTGGACGGCGACCACAACTACTACACGCTCTCGAACGAGCTGCGGCTGATCGCCGAGCGGGCCTCGGAGGGACGGGTCCCGCTGCTGATGTTCCACGACGTCTGCTGGCCGCTCGCTCGCCGCGACCAGTACGCGGCACCGGACCGGATCCCGGCCGAGCATCGCCACGCCTACGGCGAGGACATCAGGCTGGTGCCCGGCAACGAGGGAACCGTGGAGCGAGGCCTTCCCTTCGAGTGGGGCGCGCTCGAGGAGGGCGGACCCGCGAACGGGGTGATGACCGCGATCGAGGACTTCATGGCCGAGCACGGCGGCCTGCGTCTCGCCGTCATCCCGATCTTCTTCGGCTGCGGCCTGCTCTGGTCGGAGGACGCGCCGTGGTCCGACGACGTCGCCGAGATCACGGGACCCTGGGATAGCAATCCGATCCTGGAGCGCGTGGAGAGCGCGCGCGTCACCCAGCTGGTCCAGCGGCACTCACGCGAGCAGGAGATCGACGAGCGCTTCGCCTACACGCTCAGGCTGGAGGAGGCGGTGCGGCGGATCCTGGCGTCGCGCGCCTTCGGCCCGCTCGAGTCGCTCTCGCGGCTGCGCCGGGGCGGAACGCCGGCCTTCTCCCGCCGGGAGCTCGCGGACCTGCTCGCGGAGGGCGAGCGGCTCCGCCGAGACGATCAGCGCTGACGGGTCGGCAGCGCCCCGATCGAGTTTCCGTTGCGGGATGGCTCGCCGCCGCGGCGCAGCACTGACTTCAGCCAGCGGAGCGGCTTGGTGATCCGCCAGCTCGCGCTGCGCTCGATCGACTGGAGTTGGCGCTCGAGGTCCAGCACCGCCGCGTCTCGAGCGAGCTCCGCGGCGTTCGCCTGCATCAGGGCGGCGTCACGGCGCGCCTCTGCCCACCGGGCCCGGTCCTTCCATTCTCCGGGGATGGTCTGGGACGGAGAGAGCCTCCCGTCCCACTTGTCCGCCACCCGCATGTGGGCGGCGATCCAGCCCTCGACGTCCCCGATCAGCTCGAGGGAGTGGTGATGGATCACCCGGATGTGCTCGGTCCAGACCTTCTTGCCGGCGGCGCGCACCTGCTGACAGACGTCGAAGTCGTAGCCGTGGAGCTGGCCCAGCGACTCGTCGAAGCGGATGTTCTGGATGAACCAGGGGGGCAGGGCCATCATGAAGCCGTCGATTACGTCCACCTCGCCGGTCCTGGCCTCGGGGGGCCTCTCCTCCCAGTTGAAGCTGGCGCCGAGGATCTCCCCGCCGCCGTATTCCGTGTAGTGATGGGAGAACGAGGCGAGCGTCACCGAGCCGTCCCACCAGGCGATGTTCCTGACGCCGATCGCGCCGGCGCAGCCGAGGATCCCGATCTCGGGGTCCTCCAGGGCGCCACGCACCTTCGCCATGAACTGCGGGTCGACGATCTCGGCGTCCTGATGGACCAGGACGAGTGCGTCGAGCCCATCGAGCTTCGCGGCCTCCTCGATCAGGAGGTTGTAGTTGCGGAAGATCGAGGCGTCGCCCAGGCCTGCTGAGCCGAGCGCCAGGACCTCCGAGTCGGGCTCGGCGACCCGCCGGATGCCGGGCTCCGCAAAGGCCTCGTATTGGGCGTGATCGGTGATCGGACAGCCGAAGGCGATCATCTCGGGCGGAACATAGCGGCACGAATCAATCGATCAAGGGCGGTTGGCGAGCCCGATCGAGGCGATGCGGCGCATGGGATAGTCGTCATAGGGGAGGGCTCCGCGCCAGCGCTCGTGCGCCTCCGCCGAGACGAAGTAGGCGTCCGGATCGGACTGGAGATCAGCGATGGTCCTGTGCAGCTCCTCCACCGAGAGCTCGGACAGGCGCACGATCTCCTCCAACCGCTCGCGGTGGGAGTCCGCTCCCCAGCCGGCCACCACGTGATCGATCGCGTGGATCGAGCACCCGTTCGGCGCAGTCAGCTCGGCGGCCGCCGCGATCACCCCGCCGATGTCGTCGGCCGGGACGTGTTCTAGGACCGACACCGAATACACACAGGCGGCGGTCTCCGGGAGACCGCGGTCGGGGGGAAAGCGCTCACGGATGAAGTCCACCTCCGGGTAGGCGGCCGCGAAGCGGTCGAACTCACGTGGCCCCTGGTCGCTCCCGTCATAGGGGTCGACGACGGTTACCCCGTGGCCCAGTCGCGCCAGCAGCCCGGCGACCAGCGGCTCGCCGGCGCCGATCTCGACCAGGGGCGCTCCCCGCTCGACGCTGCCGAGCACGGCCTTCAGCACCCAGCAGCGCTGCAGGTCCTTCATGTCGCCGTTCGCGCGGGCGAGCCCGGCGAGGTTGTCGAGGCTGTCCGCGAAGTCGCGGACGGTCCCGTAGGAGATCGGGTCGGTCGCAAACCTGCCGCGGTAGTGGTCCTCGAGCTCCCAGAGCCGCTCCTCCGGGAAGGGCTCGCTCATGCCGCCGCCCGGGCACGCTCGGAGTCGAGCACCTGCCCGTAGAAAGTCGCCAGGGCAGCAGCGTTGCGCGGCCAGCTCAGCTGCTCGACGGCAAACCGGCGCGCTCCCCGGCCGAGGCGCTGCCGCAGCGGGGCATCGTCGATCGCCCGCTCGATCATCGAGGCGATCTCCAGGGCATCGCCTCTCTCGAGCAGGAGCGCGTTCTCCCCGTCGTCGAGATCGTCGGCGAGGTTGCAGGCGGGCAGGATGACGGCACGTCCCATCGCCAGGAACTCGGGAAGCTTCGAAGGAAGGCGGTAGCGGTTGAAGTCGTCTGGGGGGCCGGGCTGGACGTAGGCGTCGGCGAGGGCGAGGTAGCCCGGAACCTCCCGCCAGGGCACGTCCCCGAGGTCGGGTTCACCGGCCCTCAGCGCCTGGAGGGTCCGAGGGTCGACGCCGCCGGGCTTCGTGCTCCCCAGTCGGACCAGCCGCACGCACCGGCCGCGGCGCTGGAGGAGCTTGACGGCGAGGTAGAGGCTGAACAGCTCTCGCAGGTTCGCCCAGTGGCCGATGCCGTGGTAGACGAGCACGAAGTCGTCGGGGTGCAGGCCGAGCCGTTCCCGGCTCGCTACAGGGGGCAGGTCCGGGCGGAAGCGCTCCCCGTCCACTCCGGGCCGCGCGAGGTGCTGCGGTCGCGCCCCGAAGTTGAACTCGCCGAGCTCCTCGGTGATGACGGTGACGCCGGCGGCGCCCTCGACGAGGCGGGGGTAGTGCAGGGGGTGGATGAAGTCCTCGCCGCAGAGCTGATCGAGCCGCTCGGCCGGGAGCCGGCGGAGCTCGTCGTAGGGGCATCGCAGCGCGCTGGCGAGCAGGTGCTCCTCGTTGTCCTCCAGGTGGACGACGTAGGGACAACCCAGGGCCGCGACCGCCCGCTCGGTGGCCCTGCGGACGATCTCGCGCGGGGTCCAGGCGCAGACCACGGTCTCTTGCCCGCGGCGCGCCATCTCCCGCAGCCGTCCATCGAGGTCCTCGTAGGCGATGCAGTCGAAGCTCGGCTCGCCGATCTCGGCGATCCGATCGGCTGGGCCCTTGCCGCAAAGGGTGACGTCGTGACCCTTGCTCGTCAGCTCCTCACCCAGGTGGAATGCCTGGATCACGCTGTTCACGTTGAGCTTGCCGAAGTGGAGGATGAGCACCCTCACCGCGCCGACTCCCTCATCGCGACCTCGAGCGAGTCCACGCCGAACGGCGGCAGCGCGTAGTCGGCGGCCTCGCGTGAGAGCCCACGCCCATAGAAGGGGTCGCCTGCGGCCAGCCGCTCGTACCAGCGGTCGACGAAAAGGGCCCGGTCGAGCACGTCGAAGTCCGATCGTCGCCGCGCCTCGGTGGTGCGGTCGACCGCCCGGGGCGCGGGCGAGCAGATCACCGACAGGCCGGCCTCGCGCAGCTTCATGCAGAGGTCGAGATCTGCGAACTGGCGGCTGTATGCCTCCTCGAAGCCGCCGACACGGTCGAAGTTCGCCCGGCTGACGAGCAGGCAGCCGACCCCGACGGCCGACACCTCGCGCGCGCAGGCGAGGGCCCCGTAGTAGCCGTCGGCCCCGGCATCGAATCCCCGCATGACCGGCGCCGCCGGGTCGTCGAGGCCGATCGCGAACCCTGCCGCGGAGACGCGGCCGTCGGGGTGGATGAGGGTGGGGCCGACGGCTCCGACGCCCGGCAGCCGCGCGCAGACGAGGAGCTCTTCGACCCCGTCGGGGTCGGTGACCTCGACGTCCTCGTCGATGAAGAGCAGGTACTCGGACTCGGATCGCCCGGCGCCCCGGTTCCCCACGCTCGCCGGCCTTTCCCCGCTGGGGATGGTCACGACGGAGACCTCAGCCCTCTCGTGCCGCCCCGTCGGCCGGAGCCTGAGGCGGTGGGGGACGATCGAGTGCGGGACCGCCTCCGCCTCGATGCCGCGGCGGGCGAGGTGGGCGTTGACGGCGCGTGCCTGGAGGTCGGTCACCCCCGGCTTCTGATCGACGCCGAGCGCGATGCTGCCGGGGATGGCGCGCCAGTGGTAGAGGACCTCCGGAACGTGGCCGATCCGGTCGGTGCGCTCGGAGAGCCGCAGCAGCAGCTCGAAGTCCTGGATCGTGTCGTAGGCGGGGTCGAGTCGGCCGGCCTCGTCGATCAGCTCCCGGCGGGCGACGAGCAGGTGCCCCACGTACATCGCCCCCAGCGCGTAGACGGGCGAGAAGCCGGGCTTCAGGAAGGGGTCGGCTCGACGGCCGCCGGGGGTCAGCTTGTCCTGGTCTGTGTAGACGACGTCGGCGCCGTGCTCGGCGAAGGCCTGCGCGACGCGGAGCAGGGCGTCGGGCGCCATGGTGTCGTCGTGATCGAGGAAGGCGACCAGCTCGCCGCGACAGAGCTCCAGAGCGGCGTTGGTCGCGGCCGAGATTCCCTGATTGCGTTCGAGCAGCCGCGCGGTGACGCGGGCGTCGCGGGAGACCGCGCGAGACAGCGCACGCCGGGTGTCCTCACGGCTCGAGCCGTCGTCGGCGATCACCAGCTCCCAGTTCGGGTAGCTCTGGGACCTGACGGAGCCGATCGCCTCCCGCAGGTGGCCCGGGTCGGTGTCGTGGGTCGGCATCACCACCGAGATCAGCGGCCGCTCGACCAGCAGCTCCAGCTCGCGCGCCGCGCCGTTGAGGGAGCGGCGTCTACCGATCACGCCGGAGCAGCCTGCCGAGAGCGCGGAGCGGCTTCGTCAGCCGCCAGCTCGTCGTGGCCTCGTACTGAGCGGCCACGGCCGTGGCCGGCGAGCCTGGTCCCCCACGGGACCACTCGGCGTCGGCCACGGCGAACGATCGCCGCATCAGCTCGCGGCTCAGGTCCTCGCGCTGCTGATCCAGCTCGCGGCGAGAACGGTCGAGCTGATCGGCGAGGTGGGCGGCGTTGGCGCGAGCCGCGGCGAGCTCGCGCGGGTCGTCGGCCGGGCGCTCGAGCTCGTCGGTGGTGAGCTCGCCGGAGCGCTTCGACAGCACGACCTGACGCTTGCCGTCCGACTCGTCGATCGAGACGATCTCGAAGGCACGCCCCCAGTGGGCCCGCAGCCACCACTCCGAGTGGAAGACGTCCCGCCGGCCAGGGCCATCCAGCGCCGAGACGACCGTCATGCCGATTTGCGAGTCGTCCCAGGTGCCGCCGGTGAGCTCCTCGAAGCGGTCGGGCCGACCCAGGCCGATCATGAGGCGGCCGCCGTCGCTCGCCACCCGGCGGAGCTCGAGCAGCCACGCGGCCCACTCGTCGACGAGGTGGGT
>Ga0081540_1004041_pt1 | contig 11359 bp, 13 predicted proteins | sample TabmetS2T1R1_FD_71024 | JGI IMG/M metagenome (GOLD analysis project Ga0081540, IMG submission 71024) | Tabebuia heterophylla rhizosphere microbial communities from the University of Puerto Rico - S2T1R1 | ecosystem: Host-associated > Plants > Roots > Rhizosphere ...
CCGGACCGGCCATGCCTGACCACCGCCGAGGACGGGCGCACCTACGGCGACGTGCAACGCCTGTCATATCGCATTGGGCAGGCGTTGCAGCGGTCCGGCATCAAGCGCGGAGACAAGGTGGCGATTCTCTCCGCCAACGATCCCGTCGCCTTTTCGTGTGTGTTCGGGATATCCCGTGCCGGCGCGGTCTGGTGCCCGATCAATCCACGGAATGAGGCCGCCGAGAACCGTGAGCTGTTGGACCTGTTCGACTGCACGGCGCTGATTTACCAGAGGTCGTTCGCGCCGCTCGTGGATCAGATCCGCGATCAGCTACCCAAGCTCACCGTGCTTATTTGCCTGGAGACCGAATTCGAGACCTGGCTCGACGGGATTTCCGATGAGCCGTGGCAGGCCGGGCCGCCGCCCGACGATGTGGCGATGATCGCCGGGACCGGTGGCACGACCGGCCGTCCCAAGGGGGTCGTACTCACTGGTGCGAACCTCGAAGCGATGACCGCGATCGTTCTGATGAGCTACCCGTTCCAGGGAAGGCCCGTCTATCTGGCGCTGGCGCCGCTGACGCACGCCGCCGGCGTGCTGTGCTTTCCGATGCTGGCGCTCGGCGGCCAGATCGTGGTGCTGCGCAAACCTGACCTCGGCGACTTCCTCGACGCCGTGACCCGGTACCACGTCACGCACACCTTCCTCCCACCAACGTTGATTTACCTGCTGCTCGACAAGCCTGAGCTCGAGTCCACGGACCGGTCATCCCTGCAGTGCTTCTGGTACGGAGCGGCACCCATGTCCACTGCGCGGCTGGAGCAGGCCCTTCGCGCGATCGGACCGGTCATGGCCCAGCTGTACGGCCAGACCGAGGCGCCGATGATGATCTCAACGATGGCACCCGCTGAGCACTTCCGGGCCGACGGGACGCCAGCGACACAGCGCTTCGCCTCGGCCGGGCATCCGGCCCCGCTCGTCACCGTCGCCATCATGGATCTGGACGGACGGCTGCTCGCGCGCCGCGAGCGCGGCGAGATCGTCGTCCGCGGATCGCTAGTCAGCCCCGGCTACTACAAGAACCCGGACGCGACCGCCGAGGCCCGCAGCGGCCCCTGGCATCGGACCGGAGACATCGGCTACCTCGACGATGACAACTACCTGTTCATTGTCGATCGGGCCAAAGACATGATCATCACTGGCGGGTTCAACGTGTACTCGGCCGAGGTCGAGCAGGCACTGCTGAGTTACCCGTCGGTTCGCGACTGCGCGGTCATCGGCCTTCCGGACGACAAGTGGGGAGAACGGGTCGTGGCCGTGCTCGAAGCCAGGCCTGACCTCGATGTTGACGAGCTGCGCGGCTACGTCCGGGAGCGAATCGGCGGAGTGAAAACCCCGAAACAGTTCGAGATCTGGTCAGACCTGCCGCGCTCCAAGGTCGGCAAGGTCCTCAAGGCCGAGGTAAAGCAGCAACTGCTCAGCACCACGCAGCTCAAGCACGACAGCTGACCAACGGTCGGTGCGGACCCGGCGCTGAGGTCATCACCGCGCGACGCGGCGGTAGTCCTGCGGAGTCAGACCGTACTTGCGTTTGAACGTGCGGGTGAAATGCGGCGATGCGCCGACCCGATCACTGCCTGTGCAGGTCGGCGTCGTAGCCGACCACCATGGCGGCCGCACTGTGATCGATGAACTTACGCTCGTCCTCCAGCAGTCGGTGCACAACCGCCTCGTTCGCCATGATGGCGAGGAAGGCCGCTTGATCGGCGTAGCAGGCGACAGCTACGCCGTCGTAGTCCGGTCCGTTCATTCCGAGAATTCCGCGGGCTTGATTGGTCAGCGCCGCATCAGTGTGCACCTGCCTATATCCCTGCGAACCTGGCACCTGGCGGCCCAGCTCCGCATGGTTCGTCGACCAATAGCGCTGGAACTCCACTCGGCTCATCGCGTCCCATCGACGAAGTGCCATAGCCAGCAACAGCGGCTGCTCCCCCGGGACGACGACAAGCTCCGGGCCGACCACCACGGTCGACCGCTCACGGTCAAGCCACGGCCACTGATCCAACTGAGCCGCGAGCGCCTCCAATATCTGCTGCGTCAGCCCGTTGGGGAGCTGGCGTAGTTGCAGCAGCGCGACGAAGGCCGGCGCGCTGCCAGTTTCGTCACCGTGCGCCAGCCCACCCAATGCGGTTGCGTCGTGCACCACGACGCGGCCATCGACAGGGTCCAGATCGCGGACGGCGGATGACCAATGCGCTAGCTCAACTGCATGGGCGGACCCATCCGAGGTGGCCAGAAACAATTCGACCGTCACGATCCCCGGACCGCTCATGAACACCTCCTTTTGCAAACCGCATGAGCGCGCTCAGCTCAGCGGCGCCATCAACGGGTTGACGGAAGCGATTGATGAAAGCTGAAGAAATTATCCGGGTCGTACCTGGTCTTGACCTTCCGGAGTCGGTCGTAGTTTTCGGCGTAATAGGCGCGACCCGAATCTGGGAGATCCGGATCCGGGAAGTTCGGATAAACCCCACCTGAGCCGAATGGATGCAGAAGGTCCCAGGAGCGCGAAAGCCAGCCGCGGCCGGCTTCGAGCTGAGAATCCGGATCGGTGTCGACCAAGTGTTGGACGAGGAATCGCTCGTTACGATGCGGGAAAGCGCTGGCGTCTGAGGCCACTTCGTTGTAAGCACCACCCCACGGCATGAACGCCACCTCGCGGTTCAGGACGCCAGCGGCATCCCGCGCCAGGTTATCGACGAGCGCCTTGATCGTCCGGCGATCCAGCGACTGCCGAAAGAACTCCGATTTCGTGTACAGGTAGCCCTTGTGGTCCGCCTCGGGCGAGAGGGACTCCACGTTCTGATCGAGGTCGTTCAACTGCCGTTTCGCGGCCGGATAGGTCATCTGGCCGGACCAGGCCGAGGCCGGGTTTCGCCCGGCGCTTGAAATGAATACATCGAGGCGCGCTGCTGCGTCGGCCTCGCTGCCGATGACGGCACCGATAAGTTCGACCTGCGCCGTGTCTCCTCGCGGGCCAGCACTCAATCGCAACGTGGCGTCGACGTCGTCGGGAGCTGTGGGCGCCCATTCCTGCCAGGTCTCAACCAACGCGACGGCATCCATAAATGACCAGCGGAGGTGAAAGACTGTCGCGTCCGCGGCGGGCACGGTCTCGAAAGCGAGAGACGTGACGACGCCGAAGTTGCCGCCACCAGCGCCACGCAACGCCCAGAAGAGGTCTGCGTCCTGCTCCTCGTCACACTCGATCGAGCGACCGTCGGCCAGCACGATGTGGGCTCGACGCAGGCGGTCGCAGGTGAGTCCGTATCTCCGACCGAGAATTCCAATCCCTCCGCCGAGCGTGAGACCGGCAATACCGACCGACGGGCCGCAGCCGGCTGGAATCGTGACGCGATGCTCGTAGAGAGCCTCATAGAGCTCACCGAGACGCAGCCCAGCGCCGATCGTTGCTATCCCTTCGCTGACCGAGACGCCGCGCATTGGCGTGACGTCTATGACAATCCCGTCGGTGAACGAACGGCCTGCAACGGAATGTCCACCGCACCGGACCGCCACCGGCAACTTGGCCCGCCGAGCGAACCGGATTACCGCGGACGCGTCTTCAGGGGCGCGGCATCTGACGACGGCCGCCGGTCTGATGTCGTCAAACCGGGCCATCGCCGTCTTGCGGACGATGTCGTAGTCCAAGTCGCCCGGAACGATCACATCACCGACCACCAGGCCAGTCAGCACATCACGGTCCAGACTCAACGCAACCATGGGGTACCTTAACGGCTCGATGGGCGGACGGTCGGCCGAATATCATCCGTCAGAACCGCCAACGGGTGGCGCCGCCGGGATCTACGGTCTGCAATGCCGTCGCGCTGTGAGGGCTAAGCCGATACACGAACCATGGGGGCGGACCAGCGGACGGCGCGTTGAAGTCGGCCGTGAGCGCCCGACCCGTCTCATCCACCTGAGCCGGCCAGCCTTCCGCCGCCCAGCGCGCGGCCATGGCGGCCACCGTTGGTGGGTCAGTGACTTCCCGGGCCTCTCCTTCTACGACGAGATCGAACTCTTCCGTCGCGACACTCAGCGCGCAGCGTGGGTCACGGGCAAGATTCTCGGCCTTGCGAGTCCGCTCACCCGACTGGAACCAGAAAGAGCCATCGACAAATGACGCTCCGATGCCCGTGACGTGCGGGCTACCGTCCGGATTGATCGTTGTCAGCCAACAGGTGTGCCGGTTCGGACCACCAGTGCCCGGTCCCTGGCTAATGCCGGCGTCGAGCCGCGCTTGGATGGGGGCCCACTCGAGCGGCGGCAGGTTGTAGAGGTCGGCCAAGTTGGCTACGTCCATGACCGCAGACGCTACGCGCGCCGAGTACCACCTGCATGGCCATAGCGGCGAACCGACCGGGGGCGGCCGTGACCTTCGTTAGTGACGACGCCCGACACGCTCCGATTACCGTCGCCAGCCGCCACAGGGCGACGGCGGCCAGTACATGCCAGATCGCGTGTCGCGGAAGAAGACCGTCGGCTCGACACACCGAGGTTGGATCGGACGGTGAGCCGATCGTCGCGCCAGCGGCGGCGATCACCAGCGCGGAGATCAGGACTCTGCGCAACACCGGACGCCTCGCTGCTCGCAGCACGTTCCCACCGATCGCGGCGGCCGCTATCCCTGCCTGCGCGATGGTGGATGCCGTCGCGCCCAACGCTACGACCGGAACCATGGCCATCGACGGGATCAGCCACCAGCGGTTCGACAGCTGGCGGCCAGTGAGGTCGGCGGCCGCATCGGTTGCGACGAAGACCAGAACGGCGGCGAGCGGGAGATCATGGGCGTAGGCCTGCCAGTCCGGGTGTGGTCCGTGCTGGATGAAGGACCCCACGCCGACGCTCGCTACGAGCAGGGCAAACATGGTTCGCCGATCACGGAGTAGGGCGTATCCCGAAGCCTCGTTCCGCCGACTGGCAATGAAAATGCCCGCGCCCGCAACCACGAATGCCGCGCTGGAAATCGCATTCGCCGGCTCCTGGAGGAACCCGATCCGATACGGCTCACAGGCCGCGGTCAAGTCCATCCAGTCGAGTATGAATCACAATGCCGGACTACGGGCAATAGCCGTCACGGGGGCCGCGAACGTTCCGGTGGCCGAGCAGGTACGTCAGCACGAACCAGGCGGTAGCGGCTCGGCCTCCGATGGCGCAGTACGTAATGACGTGGCCGACCGGCCCTCGCTGCTCAAGACAACGTCGCTGAAGCAGTTCAGATCTATGGCGAGCTTCGGGTCGTGCTGCGGGACGAACCGGGTGTCGATCCGGGTTTCGCTTCCCGGGCGGTCTACGCCAGGCTGATGCGAGGAAGCGGATGACACCGAGCGGCGTATTGAGCCGCATATTGCGGGAGCGTGGACAGTGTATGTAGCCGTTGTCGGACCGGGGCAGGACGCGAGCGAGCGCGATTGCGACCAGGCCCGAGACGTTGGCGGATTGCTCGCCGAGCGAGGCATCCGTCTCGTGACCGGTGGCTTGACCGGCGTGATGGCGGCAGCAGCCGAAGGATGTAGTCAGGCGGGAGGAATCTCGGTCGGTCTGCTGCCGGGAACAGATCGCGAGGCGGCGTCTCCAGCGCTGACGCTGGCGCTGCCGACCGGTCTCGGGGAATTGCGCAACGGTCTCCTGGTCCGAAGCTCGGACGGGGTCATTGCGGTAGGTGGAAGCTGGGGCACGCTATCCGAGGTCGCGGTGGCGCACCGCCTTGGCGTACCGGTGGTCACTCTCCACGGGTGGTCGGTCTGGGATGCCGCTGGTGTCTCCGTTCCGATGATCATCGCGTCCTCCCCGCTAGCCGCGGTCGAGCGCGTCGTCGAGCTGATCGAAGTACAGCGCTGAGCCGGCTCGCGTCACATCGCTGCGACTGCCTGACGGAGGTCGCGGACCAGTCCGTCGAACGTCTCGCGGCGCGACCGGTCGTCGGCCCGCAGAACGGCCGACGGGTGAACGGTGGCGAGGATGACGTCAATCGACTGCTGTGAATCGGCGTATGGGCCGGTGGGAGGCGGCCAGGGGAGAAATTCGCCCCGGTGCTGGGTGAGCCGGAAGGCTCCGCCGAACAACGATTGCGAGGCAACCGACCCAAGCGCGACGAGCGCCGTAGGCCGGATGGCTTGCAGCTCACCCGTGAGCCAGGGACGGCAGGCGGCGATCTGACGTGCGCTGGGTGTGGCGTGCAGCCGCCGGGACGTCGATTCCGTAGCCTTCCAGCGGAAATGCTTTACCGCGTTGGTGAGGTAGACATCGGATCGTTCGATCTTGGCCGCCGCGAGAGCTCGGTCTAGTACCTGCCCAGCGGGCCCGACGAATGGCTCGCCGCGGCGGTCCTCGACGTCGCCGGGCTGCTCGCCGACGAGCATCATCCGCGACTTGACCAATCCGGCTCCGAACACGACTTGCGTGGCCGACTCATACAAGTCGCACCCTCGACAGGCACGCGCTGCCCGCCGCAAGTCAGACAGCCGCATCTTCTCCGGCAGAAATCGATCCGCGCCCGGATACGTCATACGTCACTTTTCGAAACATGGAAGGGTCAGCCCGGAAGCGACCAGCATCACGCCAGTGCCCGCAGTCCGGGGAGGACGTCTTCGCAGAATTGATCGAGGAAGCGCAACTGGTCGGCGCCGGGCCCGTGGAACACCAGATGGTTCAGCCCGGCATCCACGTAAGGCTTGATCTGCGCGAGCGCCGTCTCGGGGTCGGACGCGACGATCCACCTCCGAGCCACCTGCTCAATGGGCAGCTCGTTGCAAAGGCGCTCCATCTCGAGCGGATCGTCGACGCCATGCTTCTGTTCTGCCGTCAACGACAGCGGGGCCCAAAAGCGTGTGTTCTCCAGCGCGAGCATCGGCTCACGGTCGTAGGAGAGCTTGATCTCGATCATCCGATCGATATCTGACCGATCCCGTCCAGACGCCTGCAAGCCTTCGTCGAGAGCGGGCATGAGCCTCTCGGTATACAGGTCCATTCCCTTGCCGCTCGTGCAGATGAACCCGTCGCCCGCACGACCCGCGTAGCGGGCGACTACCGGCCCTCCGGCGGCAATGTAGATCGGGACGTTCTCCGGGCGGTCATAGATCGTGGCGTTGCTCGTCTGGTAGAACTCGCCGTCGAAAGTGACCTGCTCTTCCTTCCAGAGGATTCGAATTAGCCGCACCGCTTCACGTAACCGCGCGAAGCGTTCCTTGAAGTCCGGCCACTCCAGGCGGGCCACCGCAACCTCGTTGAGCGCCTCACCTGTCCCGACGCCAAGGAATATGCGGCCCGGAAAGAGCTCGCCCATGGTGGCAAACGCCTGGGCGATCACGGCCGGGTTGTACCTGAATGTTGGCGTGAGGACGCTGGTCCCGAGTATCACCCGCGACGTCCGCTCGCCGAGAGCGCTCAGCCAGGACAAGGAATGGAACGCGTGACCGCCCACGTGCCGCCAGGGCTGGTAGTGGTCAGCGACCGTCACGCTGTCCAAGCCGCGCTCCTCGGCCGCAATCGCGAAGTTCAGCAGCTCGCGCGGTCCGAATTGCTCTGACGAGGCCTTGTAACCGATTCTCAGATCCACGATGTCTCCGTTCACGATCAGGTCAGAGCCGGTATCACCTCGTGAGCAAACAACTCGATGCTCGACCGGTCGTACGCGGCGTCCCGGAAGTTCGTGATCGCGTAGCTCATGCCGAGTGCCGCGAGCTCCTGCAGCCGTTCGATGATCTGTTCGGGTGTGCCGACCAGTGGACCGCCCGCATATAGCTTGTCTTGCGCGGCCAACTGCTCGGCGGGCACCAGCGGCTCGTACTGCGCGTGAATCCAGGCCAGGCGGTCAGCGACGTCCTTCGCCGTCTCGCCGATGACGACGTTGAAGTTGACCGATCGGGTGATCGCGTCGAAGTCCGATCCGACATCACGGCAATGGTCGGCGAGGATCTGCGACTTGCGGGCGAACTCGTCAGTGCGACCGTCGGAGAAGTTCGTGTACTTGGCATATCGCGCCGCGATCCGAAGGGTTCGCTTCTCTCCGCCGCCGGCGATCCAGAACGGGATGCCACCGGCCTGGACAGGCCGCGGATGCCCAATCGCCCCGTCGACGTGGTAGTACTTGCCATCGAGTGTCGCGACGCCGCTCGTCCAGAGTTGGCGCATGATTTGTACGCCTTCGTCGAGCATGCCGATCCGGTCTCCGGCGGGCGGGAATCCGTACCCGTAGGCCTCCCATTCGTGCTGATACCAGCCGCCGCCGATACCCATCTCGGCCCGTCCACCAGAGATGACGTCGACCGTCGCCGCGACCTTGGCGAGGTAAGCCGGATTGCGATACCCCATGCAGGTGCACATCTGCCCCAGCCGAACCCGTTCGGTGCTTGCCGCCAATGCGGCCATGAGCGTCCAGGCCTCGTGGGTGACTTCGTTGGTCGGCACCGGGACGGTGTGGAGGTGGTCATAGACCCAGATCGATTCCCACGGTCCGGACTCGGCGGCGTGCGCCACCGCCAGCATCGTCGGCCACTGCTGGGCGGCCTCGATGCCAGCCAGATCGAGTCGCCAGCCCTGTGGGACAAACAGTCCGAAGCGCATGGGAAAGACAGTAGTGGTCACGTCTATTGGCTCGCCGGGAGTTGGCTCCATGCGGTCGGTGAAGCTCCACCTACGGATCGCGGACGGACTCGATCTGGACGACCGCTAGCGAGCTGCGACTAGATCGATAGCGCGAATCGGGCAGCGCGTCATCCACGCTGCACTGACTCGGCGTCGGCCAACACTCGGAGGATGTTCCGCCGAGTTAGCGCCGCAATGTCGTCGTCGGACCAGCCGCGATCGATCAGCAGAGCGATCAGCGTCGGGTAACCGGACACGTCCTCGAGGCCCGCTGGCATCGGATCGCACCCGTCGAAATCGCTGCCGAGCCCGACATGCTCGACTCCGGCCACATCTCGCACATGGTCGATGTGGTCCGCGACCTGGGCCACGGTTGCAATCGGCGGTGGCGCCTTGGCGGCGCGGGCCTGCAACGCGGCCGTGTAGACCGTCCAGTCGACCGGGTCCTCGCCGCGCGCCCGCATGTCGTCCACGACGTCTTGCTCCCAGGCTCGACAGTCGTCCGAGACGAACGCAGGGACGAAAGTGACCATGCACACGCCGCCGTTCGTCGCCAGCGCGGTAAGCACCTCGTCGGGCACGTTGCGGGCGTGATCACACAACGCCCGCGCAGCCGAGTGACTGAAGATCACCGGCGCGGACGTCGTCTCGAGCGCATCTCGCATCGTGCCGACGGCGACGTGGGACAGGTCGACGAGCATGCCCAGCCGGTTCATCTCCCGGACGACGAGGCGGCCGAAGCCGGACAGGCCGCCGAGGCGAGGGCTGTCCAGGGCCGCGTCTGCCCACGGAACGTTGACGTTGTGGGTGAGTGTCAGGTATCGCACGCCGAGCCGGTGCAGGATCCGTAGCACACCGAGGGACGAGCCGATCGAGTGGCCACCCTCGGCGCCCAGGAGTGAGGCGATCGTTCCGTTGGCTTGCGCCTTCTCCACGTCGGCGGCGCTGAGCGCGAGAGATAGGCGGTCCGGGTACCGCTCGATGAGGTGGTGTACGAAGTCGATCTGCTCCAGAGTCCCGATCACGGCGCGGTCGCCGGTTCCCGATGACGGGACGTACACCGACCAGAACTGACCCCCGACGCCACCCTCCGCGAGCCGAACGAGGTCGGTCTGGGTCAGAGTCTGCCGAGCCGTGACGTCGAACCTATCCAGGTCGTAGTCCACCCGTTCGCGCAGCGCGAAAGCGAGGTCGTTGTGGCCGTCGACGATGGGATGCGCGGCGAGCACAGCACGGGCGCGGTCGAACGAGGTCACCCACGAAGGGTAATCAAACCTCGACCGTCTCTCTCGTGGCCAGGTGCCGGTAATGTGTGCCATGCTGCCCGCCGATCCGGCTGACATGGGCCTCGGTGAACTGGAACCCAGCGTCGTTAAGCAGCCCGTCGTGGATCTGGTAGGCGTTGCTCGCTCGGACGCTGACGACGAAGTCCACCACCTCGGCCATCTTGGACCACGGAGCGTGGATCGGCACGAGCAGGGTTTCTACCGGCGCAGTCGGGACGATCAATGAATCCCCGGGGTGGTAGACCCGTTCGTCGATGAGAAACGCAACGTTCGCGATTATCGGAACCGTCGGGTGGATCAACGCGTGCTGGCCACCGAAGGTCTGGATAGCGAATCCGGCCGCCTCGAACGATTCGTTCTCACGGACCGTGTGGACACGATCGCCGAGTCCGGCGAACTGGGTGGACACGCTTGCCGGCGCCCAGATGTGTAGTTGCGGGTCTGCGGTCGCGACCGCCCGCACGGCCTCGACATTAATGTGGTCGCCGTGCTCGTGAGTGACGACAACGGCGTGCGCGCCCTGAAAGGCGTCCCCGACTTGGGTAGCGTCGAGGAAGATGCCTGGGTCGACGACGAGCGCCCGACTGTCGTCGTCTAACCGAACGCACGAGTGCGCGAACTTCGTCAGGCGCATTTCACTCCTCTTCGATGATGTGAACGGCGGCCTCTTCGGCGCTCGCGGCGCCACCCGATCGGCCGACGTCCTCCGCGACCTCGTCGGCTTCAATGTCGGAATGCGTACCCTCGTCCGGAGCGACGAGCCGTCCAGTGCGCGGATCAGGCGCGCTGAATTCGATGTCGTAGTCATCGGCGACGGGGTAGTCATCAGGCGAGACGTCGGGCTCCTCTTCGGCGAGCAGCTGATCGAGTGATTCGCCTTCCCATTGCTCTTCCGCAGTCGTGCCGAAGCGGGTCGCATGCGGCTCGTAGTCGGGCGGCGAATAGCCGGCGTCGAGCGGATCTTCGGTGTTGTCACCCGTCAAGGTCTCGGACGGGTCCAACTGGGTGTCGCCCTCGAATCCCGCCACATACAGGTCGTCGGACTCGCTCACATTTGCCTCCGGTTGCCTCGCGCGGGCGCAACGTTTCGGGTCAACTCAAGCACGATGACCGGCAGACTGGCCATGTGGCCAGCCCAACGACCTCGGTGATGTGGTTCCGCCGCGACCTGCGATTGCGCGACCATCCGGCGCTGGCCAGTACTGCCAGCGCGGATCGGGTCGTGGCGCTGTTTGTGCTCGATGATGCGTTGCGTCGGCCGTCGGGCACGCCCCGGCTGGCGTTCCTGTACCGGAGCTTGCGCGATCTGGACGCGGAGTTGCGTCAGCATGGCGGGGAGCTGGTCGTGCGGTGGGGCCCGCCCGAGAGCGTCGTTCCCGCCGTCGCCAAGGAGGCCGGCGCCACCAGCGTGCACGTCAGCGCAGACTTCGGGCCCTACGGCGCCG
>Ga0081540_1004042_pt1 | contig 11359 bp, 10 predicted proteins | sample TabmetS2T1R1_FD_71024 | JGI IMG/M metagenome (GOLD analysis project Ga0081540, IMG submission 71024) | Tabebuia heterophylla rhizosphere microbial communities from the University of Puerto Rico - S2T1R1 | ecosystem: Host-associated > Plants > Roots > Rhizosphere ...
GCCACGGTCTATCTGCCGCTCGCCGACGTCATCACCTATTATCTGGCTTCGCCGATCTTCGTCACCGCGCTTTCCGGTATCGTGCTCGGCGAGCATGTCGGTTGGCGGCGCTGGACCGCAATCCTGATCGGATTCTTCGGCGTGCTGATTGCGCTGCGCCCATCATCGCAAACCGTGAGCTGGCCTGCAATGATTGCGCTCGGCGGCAGCCTGTCGTTTGCACTCCTGATGCTGATCACGCGCTCGTTGCGGTCGACGCCGGATATCGTGCTGACCACGACGCAATTCGGCGGCACGTTCCTGCTTGGCGCGCTGATGTCGCCGATTGGCTGGGTGACGCCGACGCTTGGCAGTCTGGCCCTGTTTGCGGCGGCGGGAGTTACGTCGGTGGTCGCACTGCTGTGCATCAATCGCTCGCTGAAGCTGGCGCCAGCGAGTGTGGTCGTGCCGTATCAGTATTCGATGATCGTGTGGGCGGTGATCTTCGGGTTTGTCGTGTGGGGTGACGTGCCGTCGATCTCGACGCTGGTCGGTGCGGTCATCATCATCGGTGCGGGCTTCTATATCTTCCTGCGAGAACAGAAGCTCGGGCGCGAAGAAGCGGTGGTCAATCCGCCGGCGTGAGCAACTTGGGCAGCTGTCGTCCCTGCGAACGCAGGGACCCATAACCACCGTCGTCCGTTGTTGAAACGAGCTGGAGCAACAGCTCAGAATAACCACGTGCTCCTGTGGTTATGGGTCCCCGCGTTCGCGGGGACGACGTCTGTTGCTGGACGCTTACCGCTCTCTCCTCGTCGAGCTTCCCCAGTTCTTCAGCGATGACCACACGCCGCGCGTCAGGCGGAAGCGGTCGACGGGGGTGGAGGAACCCAGCGCCTCGAATCGGTGCAGCTCGACGCCGCACCACTGGAAGCCGCATTTCTCCAGGATGTTGCGCGAGGCCGGGTTGGCGACGCGGGCGCCTGAAATCAGATGCTCGGCATCGCATTCCTCGAAGAAGAAATCGATCACCGCGCGTGCGGCTTCGGTGCCGAAACCCTGGCCCCAATGCGCGACGCCGAGCCAGTAGCCGAGTTCCGGCGCATCCGGCCCGCTGCGGTCGATGCCGACCATGCCGATCGGCGAATGGTTTTGTTCGATCAGAAACACGGTCTCACCGTTATCGGTGGATGTCGCGCGCACGAACTCGACCGCGTGGTCCTGCAGATAGGGGTGCGGCAGGCGGCGGGTGTTTTCCGCGATGCGCCGATCATTGGCGAGATGGGTAATCGCTTTTACGTCCGCGAGCGTCGGCCGGCGCAAGGTCAGCCGTTCGGTCTCGAGGACGCAGCTAGTCGACTCACGCAAGGCCGGAGTCGTGATCGGGATGTCCTGCAACATGTCGGGCTCCTGATTGCGAGTATGCGCAAAATGAAAAAGGGGAGGCCGGTTTCCCGCCTCCCCTTTGGAGCCCATTTCGACTCCGCCGGTTCAACAGGACCCGGCGGACTCGGATGTGTCCACCGTCTATTCAGCAGCCTCCGTCATCGGAAGTACCGATACGAAAGTGCGACCATTGGCTTTTGCACGGAACTCGACATGACCCTCGACCTTGGCAAAGAGAGTATGGTCAGTGCCCATGCCGACATTAAGGCCGGGATGCCAGGTGGTGCCGCGCTGACGCACGATAATGTTGCCGGGAATCACGCGTTCGCCGCCGTAGGCTTTGACGCCAAGGCGCTTGCCCGCTGAATCGCGACCGTTTCGCGATGAACCGCCTGCTTTTTTGTGAGCCATGGCTCGTCTCCGACTTCGAGTATCTCTAGATCAATTCCTTGACGGAATCATTTCACTTTGTCGCGCTTCAACTTTTCGTCGCAGCGCATCACTTCCTGTCGCTCGTGCCCTTCGCAGCGGCCGCCTTCTTGGCCGGGGCCTTCTTTGCGGCGGGTTTTGCCGCAGCCTTTTTCGCGGGCGCCTTCTTCCTGGCGGCCTTCGGCGCCTCGTCGCCCTCAGCGGCGGGTGCGGCAACCTTTTCCTTCTTCGGCCGCGGGCCGATCGAAGGCTTGGCGTTATCGGTCAGGATCTCGGTGACGCGAAGCACCGTGATCTCGTCGCGATAGCCGCGCTTGCGGCGCGAATTCTTGCGGCGACGCTTCTTGAACGCGATCACCTTGGGGCCGCGCTTGTGGTCCAGCACTTCGGCCGCAACGGAAGCGCCTGCCACCGTCGGCGTGCCCAGCACCGGCGTGTCACCGCCGACCACCAGAACTTCACCAAGCTGCACGATCGTGCCGACATCGCCGGCGATCTTGCCTATCTCGAGCACATCATCCGGAACGACGCGGTACTGCCGGCCGCCGGTTTTGATGACTGCGAACATCGTTTTTTTCCTTCGTGTTCGATCCCGGCCTCGGACATATTCCCAACAGGGTTGCCCGGGTCGGCTTTTTGGTCAGTCGTTATGGGTACGATTTTCGCGCGGTCGGGGAGCGAGCCCCTCAGAATTCGCGCAAAAACAAGCGGCGCGAGAAATCCCGCGCCGGATGCGGGGACTTATAGCCGCAGAATGCCGTGAGTCAAGGCAAAGTGACCTAAAAACCGGCCAAAAATGAAGGATTTGGGCCGAAAAGGGCGAATGGCGAGTAGCGAATAGCGAGTAGGGCGCCCCAATTTGCCATCCCTATTCGCTACTCGCCATTCGGTCTGTTTTGAAACCAATGAGTTCCCCGGCCGTTGTCGCCAGCGAAATCCGGCAGGGGCTCAGGCTACATGGCAGAAGACATCATAACGACCACGGGGATCGCCCGCCACGGCGCCACCCGGCTGCCGTCGGTCGAGGTCGATAGCTTCAATGTCGAACTGAAGGACGACGAAGGCTTTCTCGGCGACCGCGCCAGCAAGGGCGCCTTTCGCAAGATCCTGGACAGCTTGCGCAAGCCGCTGAAGAAAAACGGCGATGATCCCCTCGGCAAAAAGAGCGCAGGCGAGATCCCCAAGGGTGATCTCGACGCGGCGTTGGTCGGCGACGATGTCGGCGCCGCCGCGCTGGTACATGGCGCGATCGAGGAATTCGCGCAGGAACTGGCCTATGTGACGGGACGATTTCTCAAGACCAAGGCGTGGGCCGATACCGAGCGCATCGTGGTCGGCGGCGGTTTTCGGCAGAGCCGGGTCGGCGAGCTCGCGATCGCCCGCACCGACATCATCCTCAAGGCGGAAGATCTTGAGGTCGACCTGGTGCCGATCCGCTTTCATCCCGATGACGCGGGCCTGCTCGGCACGCTGCATCTGGCGCCGTCATGGATCTTCGAGGGCCATGACAGCATCCTCGCGGTCGATATCGGCGGCACCAACATCCGCTGCGGCGTCGTGGATACGCGCTGGAAGAAGGCGCCCGATCTTGCCAAGGCCGAGGTGTGGATGTCCGAACTGTGGCGGCATGCCGACGATGAGCCGACGCGCGAAGGCGCGGTGAAGCGGCTGGTCAAGATGCTGAAGGATTTGATCACCGCAGCCGAGACCGAAGGCCTCAAGCTCGCGCCGTTCATCGGCATCGCCTGTCCCGGCGTGATCAACGAGGACGGCTCGATCGAAAAGGGCGCACAGAACCTGCCGGGCAATTGGGAGAGCAGCAAGTTCAACCTGCCGGCAAGCCTGGTGGAGGCGATCCCGCGGATCGGCGATCACGACACCGCCGTGCTGATGCACAATGATGGCGTGGTGCAGGGCCTTTCCGAAGTTCCCTTCATGCAGGATGTCGAGCGCTGGGGCGTGCTGACCATCGGCACCGGCCTCGGCAATGCGCGCTTCACAAACCGCCGGAAAGAGAACGGCAAGGACGACAAGAAGGCAAAAAAGAGCAAGGATTAACGCTGTCCCGCGCGGGTAAGGTTGACTGGTTAGGTTAAAACCGGGTTCGCGTTGCCGTTTCGCTCCGCCTTGCTACCGTCATTTTCGTCGCTCCGCCTGGCCGCGAAGCCGCACTTCCCGGCCGGAATTTCAAAGCAGCGGCACGGGGCCGCCAGTATTTTGTCGCGTCTGGCGGTCCCACCCATTTTTCCTCAGTTCCAGCCGATGCGCGTAAAGAACGCCGCGATCTCAGATGCTGCGCGATCGGGATCCTCGCGATGGGGAAAGTGGCCGACATCCGCAAACATCGCGAGATCGAGATTTGTAAAGGTCTCGCCGAGGCGGTCGGTCCATTCATAGGGAAACAGCGGGTCGTGCTCGGCCCAGCGAACGCAGGTCGGCACGCCGATCGGCGGCAGCGCCGGCGCTTCACCCTTCATCATCCTGACCCGGCCGGCATGGGCTGCGCGGTAATGCGCGAAGCCACCGGCAAGGTTTCCGTCTTTGAGGAAATTGTCGGTGAAGGCCTCGAGTTGATCGTCAAAGACGTGCTTGCGATGCGACCAGGCTTTCAGGAAATGCCCGATATAGCGCCGGCAGTTTTCGCGGCTCGCTCCGACGAGGGCAGGCGCCATCTCCATCTGGTGAAAGGATTGATACCAGATGTTGTTCAAGCGCTCGGGTTCTGCCATCCGGGGTCCTATTCCAGGATAGACGAAATCGAAGAAGAACAGTCCGGCGATGCGCTCCGGCGCCAGCCGCGCCAGCGGCTGCATCAATGCGCCGCCGACATCGTGACCGACGATACCGGCCTGCGCGAGGCCAAGCGCATCCATCAATGCCAGCATGTCGGCCGCCTGCTGGTCGGGCCCGAACAGACCTTCCGGCTTGTCGCTGTCGCCGAAGCCGCGCAGGTCGGGAGCATACAGCGTGAAGCGATCGGCGAGCCGCGTCATGACCGGCTCCCAGGTCAGCCAGAATTCGGGCCAGCCATGCAGCAACAGCAGCGGCCGCCCGGAGCCTATACGGGCGACGTGAAGCGCCGCGCCATTGGCCTGAACCGTCAAATGCTCCATTTTGGGCTCCTTTTTTGCTTCCCGGGGCGGGAGCGGATTTCTTGGCCCCGCGCCTTGCCCGGCCCGCCATCCTCGCCTAGAACTCGCCCCGACCGCGGGCCTGAGGAATCACCCGTCATGGCGCCTGGAGAGGTGGCAGAGTGGTCGAATGCACCGCACTCGAAATGCGGCATAGGTGCAAGCCTATCGGGGGTTCGAATCCCTCCCTCTCCGCCATCTTTGTCTGTTGTCCAGCCCGGAGACATAGGTCACGGGTCGTACCCAGGACATGGGTGACAACCTGGTGCTGAAAATCATGATCATTCGAGCGTCAATCAGGCGAGTGCAACGCGCCATTGCGGCGTTGCAAGGTCGGAGGGCCAAAGCAGACCTCGCACGCCCGCTGTCGACGTTCGCCAGCTTGCTCTTCCTCGGTGGCGCCACCGTTCTACCGGCCCCTGCGTCCGCCATCGAACCCGAGCGCCCGGGCCAAGAAGCCTTTCTGACACGTGCGGTCTTTGCAGACGGGCGCCTCTGGATTCTTTCGGATGCCGGCGATCTCTCGTCCGTCGCGGAGGGGCAGGACACACGCGTTGTAGAAACGCTGCCCGAAAAGGCTTTCGACCTATGCGTGCTCGACCGGCATCCGATGGTGATCACTGGCGCGTACAGCCCTGAATGGAGGCTTCGTCGGCGTGCTGAGGGCGCGTGGTCCGTCGTGGCCGCGATTCAGACAGAGGGCGACCTATTACTCGCTATGGATTGCGCCGCGAACCGGGTCACGCTGCTGACCACCCGCCGACTTATTGACCTCGACGGCAATAGGCAGAATACGGTGATGCTGTCCGGGATGCCGTACCGTGGGTCGGTCAGCACGTCCTATGGAACGCCCGACCATTTCTTCATCGGCATGAATGCCGGTGAATGGGGCGGTGGATTGCGTCGCATAGATCGGCATGACGGCAAGGTGACGGTGATTGAGCACAACGCGACCGGAGAGTTGTGCGGAGGGCCGCTCAATACGTCGTGCGATCCAGTCACTGGTATCGTCTCGGTGCCTTGGAAACCTGGCTGCATTGCCGCCGCGGTCGGCCTCGTTCACGAGCGGTCGCGCGGTCGCGTGGTCGAGGTTTGCGGCGATCAGGTGAAACGGCTTTATTACAAACCGTATGGTGACAAGCCTTCAGGTGGCAGTACCAAGGACGATGAGCCTTTCCGCACCGTAGCCTTCTTTGGGCTGGCTCGTGACGCTGATACGCTATGGGCGGTCGGTATCGACGATATTTACAGCATTGGTCCGGACGGTGCAGCCAAAGTCGTTCCGCTACCGCGCTTCAAGGAAATCGGGGGAATCAGTTTGAGTTTTGACCTGCCCGAATTCGTTCTTGTGCTCACGAACGTTAACCAGCGTCGTTCTATCGGCGGACCCGTGCCGATCCTCGTGCCACGCGGATAGACGTAGTGCTCATCTTCGTCGAGTGCTGCCCGCTAACTTCCGGCTAACTCGCCGCTTCACATACCAACTCGGCTCCACCCCGCTCCGTGATCTCCGCGATCTTGCCGTCGACGATGTGGATGCGGCGGTCAGCACGGGCGGCGAGCGCTGGATCGTGGGTCACGACAACCACGGTCTGGCCGTTGTCGGCGATGTCGCGGAGGATCGAAAACACCTGTTCGGTCGATTTTGTATCGAGGGCGCCGGTCGGCTCGTCGGCCACGATGATCTCGGGGCGGTTGGCGAGCGCGCGGGCGATGGCGACGCGCTGGCGCTGGCCGCCGGAGAGCTGGTTGGGGCGCTTGTTGGCGTGCTCGGCAAGGCCTAGCGAATCGAGCAGCGCGAGGCCGCGCTCGCGCATTTCACCTTCTCCCATCTTGCCCGCGGCGCGCATCGGCAGCAGCACGTTGTCGAGCGAGGTGAACTCCGGCAGCAGGAAATGGAACTGGAACACAAAACCGCATTTGGTCAGGCGGACATCGGCCCGGTCCGACTCCGACAATTTCGACGTCGGCTGGCCGCAGATCATGACTTCGCCTTCGCTGGGCGCATCGAGCAGACCCAGCAGATAGAGCAGCGAGGATTTGCCCGATCCCGACGGCCCGGTGATGGCGACGAATTCGCCCTTGCTCACCGCAAGATCGATGCCGTTGACGAGGGTGTGCGAAACATCGCCCTCGATGCGGCGAACCAGCTCCTTCGCCTGCAAAGCGATCTCGGTCATGATGCTCCCCTGATAATTTCAACCGGATGGACGCGCGAGGCCTTGCGCGCCGGGAAATAGGCCGCGCCTGCACAGCAGAGCAGCGAAATGCCGCCGGCGACGACGTAGTGCATCAGCGAGTAATAGATCTGCAGCGGAACGGTGGTGCCCGTCAGCGGATTGAAGATCGTGATCTTCGACCAGCCGTAGCAGAGCAAATAGCCGAGGACCCACCCGAACAGGATGCCGACCACGCCGATCATGGCGGCTTCGATGATGAAGATCCGTCGCACCGCATATTCGCGCATGCCCAGCGACTTCATGATCGCGATGTCCTGGCGCTTCTCATGCGTGATCGTCGAGATGATGTTGTAGGTGGCGAAGGAGGATGTCAGCAGCATCGCGCCCATCACGGTGAGTACGATGAAATCGCGCACGCTGAAGGTCGACAGCAGGTCGGCATTGGCTTCCTGCCAGGACACCGCCTTGTAGCCGGTCTGCGCTTCGACTTGGGCCGCGACCTTCTGCGCCAGCATCGGATCGCTCAGCCGCAGCCGTAGCTGGTTGACCACCCCGCTTTGCCCCATCATGACCTGCGCCGGCCCGGTCAGCGAATAGATCTGGCTCTCATCGACGCGCTTCAAGCCAGAGCGATAGAGCCCGGCCACGGTCGAATTCAGTTGGACGCCCTGGCCGCCGATCAGGAGGACGGTGTTGCCGGTTTTCACGCCGAGTTTTTCCGCCAGCGCCTCGCCGACGATGATGCCGTTCGGCACACGAGAAAGGTCGTCGAGCTTTCCCTCACGCATTTGCGAGGCGAGTTTCGAGACCTGAACCTCACGGCGGGGGTCGATGCCGGTCAGGGTGATGCCGATGCGCGCGCCGGCGTGATTGATGATCGCGGTGGTCTTCACCGACGGAGCCACGTCGCCCGGTATCCAGGAGCGCAGCGAGCTCATCACCGTGTCAGGATATTTGATGCCGGGACGCTTGCCGACATTGGCGATGTCAGGCATCTGCACCGCCGCATATTCCTGCTCTGCGGGCTGTATCGGCACGGACCGCCGCTCATCCTCGACCGTGATATGCGGCATGGTGTCGACGAGCTGCCGCAGGAAGTCGATCTGCGAGCCCTGCATCAGGCCCGCCATCATGATGGTGAAGCCGACGCCCATGGCCACGCCCGCCATGCCCACGAGGGTCTGCCGCACCCTTGTGCTGACATGGGTCCATGCGATGTTGAACAGAAGCTTCACGGCGGCTACCGGCTGTTGCTGATGATGTTGCGACGCGCGTCGCTGACGACGGAATCGATATGGGCGGTTATGGCTGCCGAGATCACCGCATCGTCGGGATCCGAGGGCGCTGTGGCAGCCACCGCTACCACGGTAGTCTCAGGTGTTGCGCCCGGCTGATCGGTCGGCTCACTCACGGCCGCGGGTTCCACAGCTCTGGTCAGGCTGTTGTCGATGCGAATCCTGGCGCCGTCGGCGAGGTCCCTGCGTGCGGGCGAAAGCACAGGGGTGCCCTTGGATATGTCGCCGCTGATCTCTACATTGCGGCTGCCGCGGATGCCGACGGTTACGGGCACGCGCCTGATCCGACCGTCATCGACCGTCTGAACCGCATCGCCCGAGACGGCCTCCGCGGGCACGACGATGGCCGCCTGCTTTTCGCGGAAGATGATATTGACCTCGGCCGACATGCCAATCCGCAGCGGCGTATCCTGCGGCAGCCGCAGATAGACGCGGAAGGTCTTGCGGGTCGGGTCGCCCTTGGGCGTGATCTGCGACACCGTGGCGCGCAGAGCCCTTCCGGGGAAAGCCTCGCTGCGCAGAAAAGCCTTCTGGCCAGCCGCGATGCGGTTGATTTCTTCCTCATTGATTTCAGCAACGACCTGCATTGGAGCGGGCGGTCCCACCCAGAACAGGACATCGGTGGGACCGGCGATCTCGCCGACCTCGCTGTCGCGCCGCAATACCATGCCGTCAAGCGGCGCTCGCAGCAGCAGCGAGTCGAGGTGCACCTTCTGCGCGGCGATCCGCGATTTTGCTTCCTCGAGCTTGGTCCAGCGCTGCTCATATTCGGTGCGCGTGGCGTCGTTCTTGTCGCGATCCTTCTCGGCACGCACCAGATCGCGTTCGAGCTGGCGTCGATTGATTTCCATCTGCTCCAGCGCGCTGCGCTCCTCGGCGTCGTCCTGGCGGCCGAGAACCTGACCGGCCTTGACGACCTGTCCCTCGCATTTGCAAAGCTCGACCAGCCGGCGGCGCTGCAGCGGCACCACTTTGGCCCAACGCTCGGGCTCGACGGTGCCTGTTCCGTAAACGGCTTCGGAAACCGGCGCGAGGCTCGCAATGCCAGTCGTCACCAGCGGCGGATGGAGCAGATTGGAATAGGCGTAGTAGCCACCCCCTGCTGCTGCGATCGCCAGGACCCCGGTTGCGATGAGATGCTGCAATTTCATGGCGCGTCCCCTTAAATCAGAAGCCAAACCGCTTGCGCAGGCCCGTTGGAACCTGGTCGAGCAGATCACGAACGTCTTCTCTCTTTGCATTCTTCACCGGCTGTGCCGACGCGGCCTTGGGAGATGCCGGCAATAGCGTGACGTTGGATGACGCCGGCTGCGAGACCACAGGTGACGGCGCGGCAGCGGGCGCTGTCTGCACGACCGCGGGAGCGGGTGGGGGCGCTGCCGTCGCAGGTTGGTCTGCGTCTGTAGCCCGTTCGATCTGCGGAGCCTTGCCGGCAGTCCGAGCGGCGCGCCAGGCTCTTGCGGAGACCACGGCACGGCCGATCTCGTCGCTCGTCATTTTCTTCATGAGCAGCGACATCAATTGCCGCGCGCCATTGCGGTCCTCGTCGACCTTGCCCGCCGAAGCGACGATGTAGGCCCAGGAATAGGCCTTCACATAATCCTTTGCCGTGCCGCGCCCGCTCGCGTAGAGGCCGGACACGATCAACATGGCGTGGGAGTGTCCCTGATCGGTGGCGCGCGAGAACCAGCGAAATGCCTCCTGGTCGCTGCGCGGGCGGCCGACGCCTGCGGAATAGAGCGCCCCAAGATAGAACTGGGCCTCATCATCGCCCGCCTGAGCCGCCTGCTCGTAGCGGCCGGCCATATCCCGATCGGACGCGGTGTCGGCAAGAGCAGGGCCGAGATGCACGGCGAAGCAGCAGGCGATGACGATGGTTGCCCGCTTCACGGCTGCCGAAATCGCGGAACGAAATCCCGGCCACAATGCTCGGTTTGAGATCGAAGTGGTCGACCGGAAATTTGGGATGCGCCGCATGGTACACGCTCTCAGCTTTTGTTCTTTCATGTCGGAAAGGCGTCGAGCGGGTGATGCGGGAAGTCTCTCCACAGCGCCTCTCGCGAACAGAACATTAGCCCATCCCCGTGCCGACAAATGTGCGACCCATCACACATCCAGCTCGCTGCGGGTGGAACCCATTGAGACCAGGGCAAATGCGTTCAAGGACGCTTGCGTTGACCAGGCAATATTGAGGCTCGGTTCCCACCGAGCTCTGTCGCATTCATCCAGCGCATTTGGCTGCACACAACGGTGAAATCGGAAAGTGCCGTGCGCCTCGTATCGCGCAGGCCGGCCCGCTGCCTCGACCCCGGCTGAATCCCAATCTACGGTCGCGCTAACGCCGGGAGGATGTGATAACGGCCGATCTCATGAGAAAATTCGCCTCGGTTCGCCAGGAGAAGCAGCCCGATCCTTCTTGCCGGCACGATCCCCACATAGGCTGAAGCATTATTGAGACCGCCCGGCTTGTCGACAATGGCAACTTCGCCAAGATCTACATCTTCCCAGGCCATCGCTTGTCCGAACTCCTGATCGACATGGAATACTTCCCGCTGGGTCATTCGCAGGGCGTCGCGCAACTGCGGATCGGCCACGTTGCCGTCGATGCAGGCAGCCATGAAGGTGGCGAGGTCTTGCGCGGTGGAGAACATCTGTCCGGTACCCGGAAAATCGAAATAGCTCTGCTGGTTTCCTGGAGGACCGACTGGCGTGCCCTGGTCGGAGTAACCCTGGACGGCCTTATGCAATAGCTTCGGCGGCATGATCGCGCGGTTATCCCGCCCGCGTTCCGGGATCAGCGTCGAATACATGCCGAGGGGCGCCAGGATACGGCTTTCGACAAGTTGTCCGATCGGAACGCCATAGCGACGCTCAAGTGCGAGCTGGAGCAGGACGTAGCCTGCATGGGTATAGATGCGCCGCTTGCCGGGCTCTTCGCCGGCCTGCGGCGTCCAGGCGT
>Ga0081540_1004043_pt1 | contig 11359 bp, 6 predicted proteins | sample TabmetS2T1R1_FD_71024 | JGI IMG/M metagenome (GOLD analysis project Ga0081540, IMG submission 71024) | Tabebuia heterophylla rhizosphere microbial communities from the University of Puerto Rico - S2T1R1 | ecosystem: Host-associated > Plants > Roots > Rhizosphere ...
TGGTGTCAGCGCTGTCGCGGCCGGTGATTGCCAAGCACCTTGTTGGCGCCGCTTGCCGATACGGAGCCGACACAGTCGCGCATGGCTGCACCGGCAAAGGCAACGACCAGGTGCGCTTCGAGGTGGGCATCGGGGCGCTGGCGCCCGAGCTCAACGTGATCGCGCCGGTCCGGGATAGCGGCATGACCCGCGACAAGGCGATTGCGTTCGCGGAGGAGAAGGGCCTGCCGATCGATCAGTCGAAGCGCTCGCCGTACTCGGTCGACCAGAACCTCTGGGGCCGCGCCGTGGAGACCGGTTTCCTCGAGGACCCCTGGAACGCCCCGATCGAGGACCTGTACGCCTACACCGCAGCACCTGAAACGTCGGTCGATCCGGACGACGTCGTGATCTCGTTCGGGGACGGTGTGCCCACCGGTATCGATGGCCGATCGGCATCGGTTCTCGACGTGATCCTCGAACTGAATCGCCGAGCCGGCGCGCAAGGTATCGGCCGGCTCGACATGGTCGAAGACCGGCTCGTAGGCATCAAGAGCCGCGAGGTGTACGAGGCACCCGGGGCGATCGCCTTGATCGCGGCACACCGAGAACTGGAAGACCTCACGGTCGAGCGCGACCTGCGCCGATTCAAGTTCGCGGTCGAGCAGCGGTGGTCCGAGCTGGTCTATGACGGGCTCTGGTTCAGCCCACTCAAGCGGTCTTTGGACGCTTTCGTGGACTCGTCGCAGCGGCATGTGACCGGCGATGTTCGGCTCCGCCTGTCCGCGGGCCGGGCGGTTGCGACGGGGCGTCGGGGCAGTGGATCGCTCTATGACTTCGAGCTCGCGACCTACGACACCGGCGACGCGTTCGACCAATCGCTGGCCAAGGGTTTCGTGCAGCTCTGGGGGCTGCCGAGCCGGATGGCGGCTCGGCGCGATCAGCGTGACTCCTGACGGTGCCGCAAACCGACAACACCGGCGAGCCAACCCGGCTGTGGGGCGGGCGGTTCGCGTCTGGGCCGGCCGAGGCGCTGCGCGCCCTGTCCGTATCCACGCAGGTCGACTGGCGCCTGGCCCGTTACGACATCGCGGGCTCACGCGCTCACGCGCGTGCACTTCGCCGGGCGGGACTGCTGACCGACGGTGAGACGAGCGCGCTCGTCGACGCGTTGGATGTACTCGACGCCGATGTCGCCGCGGGCCGGGTGGTCGCCGGTCCCGACGACGAGGACGTACACACGGCGCTCGAACGACTCCTGCTGGAGCGGGTCGGCCCGGAGCTGGGTGGGCGGTTGCGCGCCGGCCGGTCCCGCAACGACCAGATCGCGACGCTGATCCGCATGTATCTGCGCGATCAGGCCCGGGCGCTCGCGGCCGAGGCGCTTGAGCTCGTGGCGGCGTTGGCCGGGCAAGCCGAACGCCATCTCGAGGCACCGATGCCGGGGCGCACCCACCTGCAGCATGCGCAGCCGGTGCTGTTGTCCCACCACCTGTTGGCCCACGCTTGGGCCGTCACCAGAGACGTGGATCGATGGCAGGACTGGGATCGGCGCGCCGCCTACAGCCCGTACGGCGCGGGGGCGCTGGCCGGCTCGTCGCTCGGTCTCGATCCGGAGCCCGTGGCCACCGAGCTGGGCTTCGAGGGAGCGAGCGAGAACTCCATCGATGCAACGGCCTCGCGAGACATCGTCGCGGAGTTCTCCTTCGTCGCGGCGATGCTCGCCGTCGACCTGTCTCGGTTGGCGGAGGAGATCATCCTTTGGGCCACGCAGGAATTCGGATTCGTCACGCTGGACGACGCGTACTCGACCGGGTCGTCGATCATGCCGCAGAAGAAGAACCCGGACATCGCGGAACTCGCGCGGGGCAAGGCGGGTCGGCTGATCGGCGATCACGCTGGGCTGCTCGCCACCCTGAAAGGGCTGCCGCTCGCGTACAACCGGGACTTGCAGGAGGACAAGGAGCCCGTATTCGACGCGATCGACAGTCTGCATCTGCTGCTGCCGGCACTCACCGGGCTCGTGGCGACTCTCGTGTTCCACACTGGCCGGATGGCCGAGCTGTCCTCGCAAGGTTTCGCGCTGGCCACGGATGTCGCCGAGTGGCTGGTCCGCAAAGGCGTGCCGTTCCGGGTCGCGCACGAGATTGCGGGCCGGTACGTGCGGGCCTGCGACGACAAAGGCGTCGACCTGCCGGGCCTCTCCGACGTCGATCTTGCCGATCTCTCGGAGCATCTCACGCCGGACGTGCGCCAGGTTCTTACGGTCGAGCGCTCCGTGGCATCCCGGACCGGGTTCGGGGGCACCGCGCCGAACCGGGTTGCCGAGCAGCTGGCGCGGCTGCGGGAACGCTCTGCGACCCAGTCGGGGTGGACGAGGACGGCCGTGGCCAGCCCGTGACCGTCGCCCGGGAGCGGCTCGCGCGGCCCGCCCCATGGCTCGCCCCCCGACTGCTTGGCGCAGTACTCGTGTCCGTCGTGGACGAGGTCGAGGTGGCCGTCCGGCTGACCGAGGTGGAGGCGTATTCGGGTCTCGGCGATGCCGCCTCGCACGCCTTTCGAGGGCAAACGGCGCGCAATAGCGTCATGTTCGGCCCGCCCGGTCACCTCTATGTCTACTTCACCTACGGCATGCACTGGTGCGCGAACGTCGTCTGCGGGACGGACGGCCGAGCGGAAGCGGTGCTGCTGCGGGCCGGCGAGGTTGTCCGTGGGTTGGACGCCGCGCGAGCCCGGCGGCCAACCGCGCGGAGTACGGCTGAGCTGGCGCGGGGGCCGGCCCGGCTGGCCATGGCGCTCGGTATCACCAGCCGCCAGTACGGCGTCGACCTGTGTTCCGATCAGTCGCCCGTTCAGTTGGAGCGGTTAGCGCGATACCGCGCTGCGGACGTGGCAGCTGGACCGCGAGTCGGGATTACCGTCGCGGCGGATCGCCTGTGGCGGTTCTGGCTCGTCGCGGAGCCTTCGGTGTCATCGTTTCGGCCGGGCAGCCGCCGAGTCCGAACCTCCACCCGGCACACTGGCACCTCGTGAACCAGCATGGTGGCGACGCGCGAGATGTGACGGTGGCGGGATTGCCGAGCTCGTTGCGGGAGGCGCACGAGATTCTCGCATCTGGTGCGGCCCAGATCTTGCCGGAGAACGGTCTGGCGGAACGGCTGCTGGCCGCCGACCGCGCCGGCCGCCCGCTACGAGTCAAGCTGGGCATCGACCCGTCCGGCAGCCAATTGACCCTCGGCCACGCTGTCGTGCTGCGCAAGTTGCGGCAATTCCAGGACCTCGGTCACCTAGCGGTGCTGGTGGTGGGAGGGTTCACCGGGCAGGTGGGTGATCCGTCCGGCCGGACCGCGACCCGATCGGCGCAGAGCGCGGAGGACGTGCGCCTCAACGCCAGCGGCTACTTCGGCCAGCTCATGCGGGTGCTCGACGAGGACCGGGTCGAGATCGTGAACAACGCCGACTGGCTCGCGCCGATGCAGCTCCGCGACATCCTCGATTACACCCGGCAGATCACGATCGCCCAGTTGCTCGAGCGTGATGACTTCGCGCGCCGTTTCGCCGCTCGGCAGCCGATCACGCTGTCGGAGTTCGTCTACCCGCTGCTGCAAGGCATCGATTCGGTCGAGATCCATGCTGACATCGAGCTCGGCGGGACCGACCAGACCTTCAACAACCTGGTCGGTCGGGAACTACAGCGCGCCCGCGGGCAGGATCCACAAGCCGTGCTTACCGTTCCGCTCCTCGTCGGGACCGACGGCACGGAGAAGATGAGCAAGTCGCTGGGCAACTACATCGCCATCGACGACCCGGCCGACGAGCAGTTCGGGAAGCTCATGAGCATTCCGGACCCGCTAGTCAGCATGTACGCCCGGCTGTGCACCCCCCTGCGTCCTCGAGAAGTTGAGCACATCGAACGGCAGGTAGCGGCCGGCGGCAACGAGGCCAACGCCGCCAAGCGCCGAGTCGCCCGGGAGATCGTCGCTCTCTACCACGGAGCCGACCAGGCAACGGCCGCCGAGCAGCGGTTCGACGCCGTCTTCAAATACGGTGCGCTGCCGACCGACGTGCCCGAGCATGCGCTGCCGGCAGGCGACACCGTGCACCTGCCGGCCGTCCTCACCTCAGCCGGGCTCGCCGAGAGCTCGAGCGCCGCCCGTCGGCTGATCGACCAAGGCGCGGTTCGCGTCGACGGCAAGCCGGTTCGGGTCGGGGAGTACGACCTGCCGGCGGCCGCGCTGGCTGGCTCGGTGGTCACGGTCGGCAAACGTCGCGCGATACGCCTGTACCCCTCGGCCTGACCCAGCTGCCTGCCGGGTAGGTGGGGCCCACACAGGCGGCGACCGGAAAGCGACCGCGGCACGTCATTCGGGCAGCATCGCGTGGAGCCGTTGCGGACCCCGGTCGTGGTGCCGGTGCCAGGTGGGAAGGGCTCGAGCGAGCGCGTGGGGGCCCTGGACTTCGATCGCGCTGGACCGCAGGGCCGCAGCCCACCGGATCTCTCCCAGGTGCCACCGGGCAAAGACCACCGGATCGTTGACGACGACGACAAGATCCTCTTCTCCGCCCGGGTACTTTTCGCAGATCTCTGCGTCACTGCGCTCGATCAGCAGCCAGTTGCGGCTCCCGCCGCCGCGCACCGTGGGGTAGTCGAAGCGGACCAGGACGCGCCGCTGCGGAAGCACGTCGTGGTCGAGGTAGAAGGTCGCCCACATCCACAGCACTACGCCGGGGTGGGCCTGCTCGGGCGTGAGGTCCGCCCATTTGGTTCCCCAGCGCTGGAGGGCCGTCATGACCTCCGTCAGTTCACGACCCGCCTCGGTTGGCTCGTACATCGAGCCCGGGCCGTCGGACTTGGGGCGGATCTCGATCACCCCGGCGTGCTCGAGCTCGTGCAACCGCTTCGACAGCAGGCCGCGCGACAGACCCGGAGCACCATCGGCGATCTCGTTGAAGGTCCGGCAACCCAGGATGACGATGTTGCGCAGGATGATGATGGACCAGCGCTCGGCCAGCAGCTCCGATGCGCGGGCGATGGGGCAGTACTGACCGTAGGTCCGCATGCGACCAGCGTCCCATCGTGGCTTCCTGACGGCAGGTTCACGATCTGAACTTGTTGGGCCTGCCTGCCCGCGGGAGGGTGGATCCGTCGGAGTCGCGGGAAGGGTCGCCATGGAGGTCTCGACGAAGGTGGACCTCGACGAGCTGGTCTTCCATCCGTGGACCGTCCAGGGGCCGCGCACAGTGTCGACCTTCGTCGGAGGCTCGGGCAGCTACCTGGTGGACGCCGCCGGCCGGCGCTACCTGGACTTCGGCTCGCAGCTCGTCTTCACGAACCTCGGCCACCAGCACCCCCGCATCGTCGCAGCGATCAGGGACCAGGCGAGCCGGCTGTGCACCCTTGCCCCCGGGCATGCCTCCGACGTGCGCGGCGAGGCCGCGCGCCTGATCGTCGAGGTTGCGCCGGAGGGCTTGGGGCACGTGCTGTTCACAACCGGGGGCTCAGAGGCGATCGAACACGCCGTACGCATGGCCCGCTTGCATACCGGACGACCCAAGGTGCTCGCCGCCTACCTTTCGTACCACGGCTCGACGACGACCTCGATCCACCTCACCGGCGACCCGCGCCGCTGGGCCTCGGACACCGGAAGCGCTGGTGCCGTTCACTTCTTCGGCCCCTTCCTGTACCGCTCGGCCTTCGGGTCGAGCACGCCCGAGGAGGAGTGCGAGCGGGCACTCGCCCATCTCGAGCAGGTGATCCTCTTGGAGGGCCCGTCGACGGTCGCTGCGCTGGTCCTGGAGCCGGTGACCGGGAGCTCGGGCGTGATCGTTCCGCCCGACGGTTATCTGCGCGGCGTCCGCGAGCTGTGCACCAGGCACGAGATCGTCTTCATCGCCGACGAGGTCCTCGTCGGCTTCGGCCGAACCGGGGCGTGGTTCGGGGTGGACCACGAAAGGGTGACCCCCGACCTGTTGGTCTTCGCCAAGGGTGTCAACTCCGGATACGTCCCGCTGGGCGGGGTGCTGGTCGGCGGAGCGATCTACCGGACCTTCACCCAGCGGCCCTACCCGGCCGGCCTGACCTACAGCGGGCACCCGCTCGCCTGCGCGGCCGCCGTCGGTGCCATCGCCGCGATGCACGACGAGGGCAGCGTCGCCGCAGCCGCGCGGCTGGGCAAGGATGTCCTCGGCCCCGGACTCGTCAAGCTCGCCGCGAACCACTCCTGCGTCGGCGACGTCCGTGGCATCGGTGGGCTCTGGACAGTTGAGCTGGTACGCGACCGCGACACCAAGGAGCCGCTGGTGCCGGTCGGCGCCTCGAGTGCGGCCAACGCCCCGATGGTCGACCTCACCAGAGCCTGTCTCGAACGGGGGCTGGTCCCGCTGGTGCTCGGCAACCGGATCCACGTCGCGCCGCCGCTGAACCTCAGCGACACTGAGGCGGCCGCCGGGCTGGCCATCCTTGACGAAGCCCTGGCCGTGGCCGACACGTCACTAGCGTCAGCCCCTGAGTGTGGCGGAGCCAAGTGACTCGTACCCCTTAACCCCCGCAGGTCCTACCGACTCTGACAGCCAGTCCGACAAACTGAAGCGTCAACGCCGGGTGCTGATCAGGACGTGATGACCTCGAGATCGTCATCGGGAGGTGCGCCTCTCACGTCACCTCGCCGACGGCCATCCACAGGTTCTGAACACTGCTCGCGGCTTATGGAGCGATGCGCGACCAGCCGGAATAAGGTCGGCTAGACTGGTGTTTGGTTACAAGGTCGGCGTTCAGTCGCACGGCCATGTCAGGGTCGCCCGGGTTGACCGGGCTGATCGAACCGAGTAGAGTTTCGTGGGTTGCCCCCAATCGGTCCGAAAGGTCCGTGCCGGTGTGCCACCGCTCCTTGAGAACTCAACAGCGTGCCGAAAGTTAGTGCCATATGCATAACCTCGTCCGCGTCCATCATTAGCGATGGCGCGAACGATTCCTTTGGTACATCGAGCTATTAACCAGCTCGTATGAACCAGTGATCGCGCCGCGTAAGCGGTGACTTTCTGTGTCGACATTCTGCGACCGGTGATCGCCGGACGCAGTAGCGTCAATAAACCTTCACGGAGAGTTTGATCCTGGCTCAGGACGAACGCTGGCGGCGTGCTTAACACATGCAAGTCGAGCGAGGCCCACACCTTCGGGTGTGGTGCCCTAGCGGCGAACGGGTGAGTAACACGTGGGCAACCTGCCCCTAGCACTGGGATAAGCCCGGGAAACCGGGTCTAATACCGGATATGACGTCGGAGGGCATCCTCCGGCGTGGAAAGGATTCTGGCTAGGGATGGGCCCGCGGCCTATCAGCTTGTTGGTGGGGTAATGGCCCACCAAGGCGACGACGGGTAGCCGGCCTGAGAGGGCGACCGGCCACACTGGGACTGAGACACGGCCCAGACTCCTACGGGAGGCAGCAGTGGGGAATATTGCACAATGGGCGAAAGCCTGATGCAGCGACGCCGCGTGAGGGATGACGGCCTTCGGGTTGTAAACCTCTTTCAGCAGGGAAGAAGCGAAAGTGACGGTACCTGCAGAAGAAGCGCCGGCTAACTACGTGCCAGCAGCCGCGGTAATACGTAGGGCGCAAGCGTTGTCCGGAATTATTGGGCGTAAAGAGCTCGTAGGCGGCTTGTCGCGTCGATTGTGAAAGCCCGGGGCTTAACTCCGGGTCTGCAGTCGATACGGGCAGGCTAGAGTGTGGTAGGGGAGATCGGAATTCCTGGTGTAGCGGTGAAATGCGCAGATATCAGGAGGAACACCGGTGGCGAAGGCGGATCTCTGGGCCATTACTGACGCTGAGGAGCGAAAGCGTGGGGAGCGAACAGGATTAGATACCCTGGTAGTCCACGCCGTAAACGGTGGGAACTAGGTGTTGGCGACATTCCACGTCGTCGGTGCCGCAGCTAACGCATTAAGTTCCCCGCCTGGGGAGTACGGCCGCAAGGCTAAAACTCAAAGGAATTGACGGGGGCCCGCACAAGCAGCGGAGCATGTGGCTTAATTCGACGCAACGCGAAGAACCTTACCAAGGCTTGACATACACCGGAAAGCATTAGAGATAGTGCCCCCCTTGTGGTCGGTGTACAGGTGGTGCATGGCTGTCGTCAGCTCGTGTCGTGAGATGTTGGGTTAAGTCCCGCAACGAGCGCAACCCTTGTTCTGTGTTGCCAGCATGCCCTTCGGGGTGATGGGGACTCACAGGAGACCGCCGGGGTCAACTCGGAGGAAGGTGGGGACGACGTCAAGTCATCATGCCCCTTATGTCTTGGGCTGCACACGTGCTACAATGGCCGGTACAATGAGCTGCGATACCGTGAGGTGGAGCGAATCTCAAAAAGCCGGTCTCAGTTCGGATTGGGGTCTGCAACTCGACCCCATGAAGTCGGAGTTGCTAGTAATCGCAGATCAGCATTGCTGCGGTGAATACGTTCCCGGGCCTTGTACACACCGCCCGTCACGTCACGAAAGTCGGTAACACCCGAAGCCGGTGGCCCAACCCCTTGTGGGAGGGAGCTGTCGAAGGTGGGACTGGCGATTGGGACGAAGTCGTAACAAGGTAGCCGTACCGGAAGGTGCGGCTGGATCACCTCCTTTCTAAGGAGCGTCTGGCTCGGCTCGTGCGGCCTGTGGGTCGTGGGGTCGGGTTCAGGGCCACTGCCTGGACGGGTGTTCCGGGGTGGTTGCTCGTGGGTGGAACGTCGACTAGTTGGCTGCTCGTGCACCGTCGTGTCAGTACGTCCGTCCCGTGTTCGGGGTGGAGGGGAACGCGTGGGGGTGGCGGGTGGTCTGGCACGCTGTTGGGTCCTGAGGGAACGGGCGTGTGGTCTGGTCTCTCGCGGGCCGCCTCGTCGGTCGAACCGCTCGGCCTCGGGTTGCTGCTGTTGGTGGCGTTGCTGCTGGTGGTGGTGGCGTGGGGTTGGGTAGGCGCCGGGTGCGGGGTGGGTTCCGTCCGTTGCTTGAGAACTGCATAGTGGACGCGAGCATCTTTAGTATCTGTGGTCAAGTTTGTAAGGGCACACGGTGGATGCCTTGGCACCAGGAGCCGATGAAGGACGTAGGAGCCTGCGATAAGCCTCGAGGAGCTGGCAACCGAGCTGTGATTCGAGGATGTCCGAATGGGGAAACCCAGCCGAGCAGAACTCGGCTACCCTCGCCTGAACACATAGGGCGTGTGGAGGGAACGCGGGGAAGTGAAACATCTCAGTACCCGCAGGAGGAGAAAGCAACCGCGATTCCGTGAGTAGTGGCGAGCGAAAGCGGATCAGGCTAAACCGGGCGCGTGTGAGAGCCGGCAGGCGTTGCGCGTTCGGGGTCGTGGGACCGTCCGGTCCGAGCTGCCGCTCGGGCAGGGAGTCAAAAATTCGCGTCATAGTCGAGAGGCTTGGAAAGGCCTGGCACAGAGGGTGATACCCCCGTAGACGAAATGGCGTGAACTCCCGGGCGTCATCCCAAGTAGCACGGGGCCCGAGAAATCCCGTGCGAATCTGGGGGGACCACCCCCTAAGCCTAAATACTCCCTGGTGACCGATAGCGGACAAGTACCGTGAGGGAAAGGTGAAAAGTACCCCGGGAGGGGAGTGAAATAGTACCTGAAACCGCGTGCCTACAATCCGTCGGAGCCGGCTCAGCACCGGTGACGGCGTGCCTTTTGAAGAATGAGCCTGCGAGTTAGTGGTATGTGGCGAGGTTAACCCGTGTGGGGGAGCCGTAGCGAAAGCGAGTCCGAACAGGGCGCTGTAGTCGCATGCTCTAGACCCGAAGCGGAGTGATCTACCCATGGCCAGGTTGAAGCGCGGGTAAGACCGCGTGGAGGACCGAACCCACCAGGGTTGAAAACCTGGGGGATGAGCTGTGGGTAGGGGTGAAAGGCCAATCAAACTCCGTGATAGCTGGTTCTCCCCGAAATGCATTTAGGTGCAGCGTCACGTGTTTCTTGCCGGAGGTAGAGCTACTGGATGGCCAATGGGCCCTACAAGGTTACTGACGTCAGCCAAACTCCGAATGCCGGTAAGTGAGAGCGTGGCAGTGAGACTGCGGGGGATAAGCTTCGTAGTCGAGAGGGAAACAGCCCAGAACACCAGCTAAGGCCCCTAAGCGTGTGCTAAGTGGGAAAGGATGTGGAGTTGCACAGACAACCAGGAGGTTGGCTTAGAAGCAGCCACCCTTTAAAGAGTGCGTAATAGCTCACTGGTCAAGTGATTCCGCGCCGACAATGTAGCGGGGCTCAAGCACACCGCCGAAGCTGTGTCATTCACACTGGTGCCAGGTCTGGTGGTTCGCCGCCGGGTCCAGGCGTGTGGATGGGTAGGGGAGCGTCGTGTGGCGGGTGAAGCGGCGGGGGAACCCAGCCGTGGACGCCACACGAGTGAGAATGCAGGCATGAGTAGCGAAAGACGGGTGAGAAACCCGTCCGCCGAATGACCAAGGGTTCCAGGGCCAGGCTAATCCGCCCTGGGTAAGTCGGGACCTAAGGCGAGGCCGACAGGCGTAGTCGATGGACAACGGGTTGATATTCCCGTACCGGCGTGAATCCGCCCAAGCTGAACCCGGGGATGCTAAGCGCCCGAGGTGCGGCGGGTCTTCGGACCCGCGGCGCCGAGCGCGTGAACCGAACCGGCAGTAGGTTAGCAATGGGGTGACGCAGGAAGGTAGCCGCCGCGTGGCGATGGTAGTCCACGTCCAAGAGCGTAGGGCGAGGGGAGTTAAAAGGCCCCTCACGTGCCTGAGACTCGATGGTGACCGCATCCGCGGGAAGCAGGGTGATCCTATGCTGCCAAGAAAAGCCTCTAGCGAGGATTCGGCCGCCCGTACCCCAAACCGACTCAGGTGGTCAGGTAGAGAATACCGAGGCGATCGAGAGAATCGTGGTTAAGGAACTCGGCAAAATGCCCCCGTAACTTCGGGAGAAGGGGGGCCTGAGGGGTGAAGCCGCTTGCCGGCTAGCCCTTGAGGGCCGCAGAGACCAGGGAGAAGCGACTGTTTACTAAAAACACAGGTCCGTGCCAAGTCGCAAGACGATGTATACGGACTGACGCCTGCCCGGTGCTGGAACGTTAAGGGGACGGGTCAGCCGCAAGGCGAAGCTCAGAACTTAAGCGCCAGTAAACGGCGGTGGTAACTATAACCATCCTAAGGTAGCGAAATTCCTTGTCGGGTAAGTTCCGACCTGCACGAATGGCGTAACGACTTCTCCGCTGTCTCAACCACGAGCTCGGCGAAATTGCACTACGAGTAAAGATGCTCGTTACGCGCAGCAGGACGGAAAGACCCCGGGACCTTTACTACAGCTTGGTATTGGTGTTCGGAACGGCTTGTGTAGGATAGGTGGGAGACAGTGAAGCGGTGACGCCA
>Ga0081540_1004044_pt1 | contig 11357 bp, 10 predicted proteins | sample TabmetS2T1R1_FD_71024 | JGI IMG/M metagenome (GOLD analysis project Ga0081540, IMG submission 71024) | Tabebuia heterophylla rhizosphere microbial communities from the University of Puerto Rico - S2T1R1 | ecosystem: Host-associated > Plants > Roots > Rhizosphere ...
CGCCGACGAGCGAGACCCGCTCGCGGCGGCGCACGAGGTCGGGATCGGTGACGACGTGCTCGCCGGGCTCGAGGTCCACGATGGCGAATGCCGCGGCGACCAGCTCGCCGACCGTGCGGCTGACTCCGCTGCACACGACGTAGTCGTCGCCCGCGTCCTGCTGGAGCATCAGCCACATCGCCTCGGCGACGTCGCCCGCAAAGCTCCAGTCGCGGCGCGCGTCCAGGTCGCCGAGCCGCAGCTCGGTGGCCAGCCCCAGCTTGATCGCGGCGGCGCCGCGGGTGACCTTGCGGCTGACGAACTCCGGCGGCCGGCGAGGCGACTCGTGGTTGTAGGCGATGCCCGAGCTGGCGTGCATGCCGTAGCGCTCGCGATAGGAGGCCACCATCAGGTGCCCGTAGAGCTTGGCGACGGCGTACGGGTTCTGCGGGACGAAGCGCGAGTCCTCGTTCTGGGGCGACTCGGTGGTCGCGCCGAAGATCTCCGAGGTCGACGCCTGGTAGACGCGCAGGTCGGGCTTGGTGATCCGGACCGCCTCGAGCATCGACGTGACGCCCACCGCGGTGAACTGCGCCGTCATCACCGGCTGGCGCCAGGACGCCGGGACGAACGAGGTCGCCGCCAGGTTGTAGAGCTCGTCGGGCTCGGCTCGCGTGATGGCGTCCAGGAGGGTCATCTGGTCGAGCAGATCGCCCTGCAGCAGCGAGACGTCGTCCTGGACGTTGGCGAGGTTGGGATAGCGCACGTGCGGCGACCCGCGGACGATCCCGAAGACCTCGTAGCCCTTGTCGAGCAGCAGCTCGGCCAGGTAGGAGCCGTCCTGCCCGGCGATGCCGGTGATCAGGGCCCGGCGTGCGCTCATCGCGCGGCGACGTGCTGCGCGCGGAAACTCTCGATCGTCCGGCGCAGACCTTCCTCGAGAGGGACCTGCGCCTCGAAGCCGATCAGCTCCCTGGCGCGCGAGACGTCGAGGAAGCGGCGTGGCTGGCCGTCCGGGCGCGAGGTGTCCCACACCGTCTCGCCTTCGTAGCCGACCAGGCGCTCGATCGTCTCGGCGAGCTCGCGGATGTTGGTCTCGGTGCCGGTGCCGATGTTCACCGGATCGGAGACGTCGAGGCGCTCGGCGGCGAGGACGAGCGCGCGCGCCGCGTCGTCGACGAAGAGGAACTCGCGCGACGGCTTTCCCGTTCCCCACAGCACGACCTGCTCGTCGCCGCGCTGCTGGGCCTCGACGTACTTGCGGATCATCGCCGCGATGACGTGCGAGCTCTCGAGGTCGAAGTTGTCGTCCGGGCCGTACAGGTTGGCCACGATCGGCGCGCAGGAGTCGAAGCCGTACTGCCGGCGGTAGGCATCGGAGAGCACGAGCATCATCTTCTTGGCCAGCCCGTAGGGCGCGTTGGACTCCTCGGGGTAGCCGTCCCAGAGGTCGTCCTCGGAGAACGGCGACGGCGTGAACTTCGGGTAGGCGCAGACCGTGCAGGCGCTCACGAGCTTCTCGACGCCGGCCTGGCGCGAGGCCTCGAAGATGTTGGCCGCCATCATCATGTTGTCGTAGACGAGCGGCGCGGGGTTGGCGCGGTTGAAGCCGATCCCGCCGACGTTGGCGGCGAGGTGGATCACCACTGCCGCGCCGTCGACCGCGGCGCGCGCGGCGGGCGGGTCGCGCAGGTCGTGGTCGGCCGAGCGGATGACCGTCGGCTCGGCGCCGAGCTCGGTGATGCGCCGCACCAGAGGGCGGCCGAGGAAGCCGGCGCCGCCGGTGACGACGACGGGCTTGCCCTGCCAGAACTGGGGGCTGGGCTCAGTCACGCCCGACACGCACGTCGCGGCCGGCGAGGCGGTCCTCGAGAGCCTTGACGTCGGCCTCGACCATGATCCGCACGAGCTCCTTGAAGCTCACGGTGGGCTGCCACCCGAGCCGCTCGCGGGCCCTGGTCGCGTCGCCGCAGAGGGCGTCGACCTCGGCCGGGCGGTAGTACTTCGGGTCGATCTCGACGACGTCGTTCCAGTCCATGCCGAGGCACTCGCCGGCCTCGTCGAGGAACTCGCGCACGGAGTGCATCTCGCCGCTGGCGATGACGTAGTCGTCGGGCTCGTCCTGCTGGACGATCCGCCACATCGCGTCGGTGTAGTCGGGCGCGTAGCCCCAGTCGCGCTGGGCGTCGAGGTTGCCGAGGTAGAGCTTGTCCTGCAGCCCGAGGTGGATGGCGGCCAGGGCGCGGGTGATCTTGCGCGTGACGAAGGTCTCGCCTCGGCGCTCGGACTCGTGGTTGAAGAGGATCCCGTTGGACGCGTGCATCCCGTAGGACTCGCGGTAGTTGACGGTGATCCAGAACGCCGCCACCTTCGCCACGGCGTACGGGCTGCGCGGATGGAACGGCGTGCTCTCGCTCTGCGGCGGGGGCGTGGAGCCGTACATCTCCGAGCTCGACGCCTGGTAGAAGCGCGTCTCGACGCGGGCGTCGCGGATCGCCTCGAGCAGGCGGACCGTGCCCATGCCGGTGACGTCGTTGGTGTACTCGGGGACGTCGAAGGAGACGCGCACGTGCGACTGCGCGCCGAGGTGGTAGATCTCGTCGGGCTGGATCTCGTAGACGAGGCGCACCAGGCGCGAGGACTCCGTCAGGTCGGCGTGGTGCAGCAGCAGGCGCACCTGATCCTCGTGCGGATCGCGGTACAGATGGTCGATCCGCTCCGTGTTGAAGGACGACGACCGGCGCACCAGGCCATGGACCTCGTAGCCCTTGTCGAGCAGCTGCTCGGCGAGGAACGAGCCGTCCTGCCCGGTGATGCCGGTGATGAGGGCGCGCTTCATAGGGCGACCATGCTAGCCGCCTGTTCGCCGCTAGCCTGCTGTGGCCATGACCTACGACGTCGCCATCATCGGGTGCGGTCGAGTCGGCCTGCCGCTCGCCCTGGCCTTCGCCGATCGCGGCCTGCGCACGCTGGGGGTCGAGACCGATCCCGAGCGGCTCGAGGCCGTGCGCTCGGGGCGCATGCCGTTCGAGGAGCCCGGGGCCGAGGAGATCCTTCGCCGGGTCGACGTCGACTGGTCCGACCGCGCTGCCGACGCCGCGCAGGCCGACGCCATCGTCCTCACGCTCGGCACACCGTCGTTCTCGCACATCGAGATCGACATGCGCGACATCCGGTCGGTCCTGGACGACCTGCTGCCGGTCCTCCGGCCCGGGCATCTGCTCGTGCTGCGCTCGACGATCGCGCCGGGGACGACGGAGTTCGTTGCGGGCTACCTCGTCAAGCACCGCGGCGAGGACGTCGGGCGCGAGATCTCGGTGGCCCACGTACCCGAGCGGATCGCTGCGGGGCGCTTCTTCGAGGAGATCGGGACGCTGCCGTGCATCGTCGGCGGCGTCGGGGAGGCGGCGGGCCGCGCCGCCGGCGAGCTCTTCGAGGTCCTGGGCGCGCCGATCGTCCAGACGAGCCCGGTCGAGGCGGAGCTCGCCAAGATCTGGACGAACATCCTGCGCTACACGATGTTCGCGCTGCCGAACCGGTTGATGATGGAGTGCGAGCAGTACGGCGCGAACGTCTTCGAGGTCATCGACCTCATCAATCGCGACTACCCGCGAGGCGGGATGCCGCTTCCCGGGTTCACCGCCGGCACGTGCCTGCGCAAGGACTTCACGTTCTCCGAGGAGCGCTCGCCGGCGCCGGGGATGCTGCTCGCGGTCTCGCGCGTCCACGAGTCGGTGCCGCTGTTCATCGTCGACGGGCTGAAGACGCGGCTGGGTCCGCTCAACGGGCGCAAGGTCGCGGTGCTGGGCCTCGCGTTCAAGGCCGACACCGACGACGAGCGCGATTCGCTCTCGCACAAGCTCATCCGGCTGCTCGAACGCGAGCTCGCCGACGTCGCGATCCACGACCCGCACGTGCAGACCCCGACGCAGAGCCTCGAGGACGCGATCCTCGATGCGGACGCGGTCGTGATGGCGACCAACCACAGCGAGTTCCGCCGGCTCGAGGTCCTGCGAGCGATCGCCGACAGCGCGAAGGGCGACGCGGTGCTCGCCGACCCGTGGGACTGCTTCGGCACGCAGCAGGTCTTCGCCCGACCGGCCGAGCTCGTAGCCGCCGCCTGAAGCGCGGCGAAGCGCCAAACACTCAACAGTTCTCCGCATTTTGCGGAGAACTCGCACCACATTCCGTCCAGTTGCATCCCTGCAGGGGCGAATCCGGCCGACGCCTCCCCTAAGGAGGCAAATGACGACACTACGCGCAGGGATGCTCATCTCCGCGATCGCGTGCGCGATCGCGCTCTTTCCAACCCCGGCCTCGGCCGGTACGTACACGGTCTTGTCATGCCGAGACCGCGCCGGCGCTCCGGCGCCGATCAGCGACGCAGCTGGCGGCTGGGTGGCTGGGAATACTGGCGGGTCCGGGCTCGACACCTGGACCTACTGTGACCAGTTGTCCAGAGGGCTCGTGGCGACCGTCGGCAGCTTGCAGTCGCATCCGGTCGGCAGCGCTGCATGGTGGCGATTCAGCGCGCCACCGTCCACGCGCATCGCAACCGCGGACGTGCTTTTCTCAAGCTACACGCGCCCGTACAACGGGACCAACCGAGGCATCGCCTACCTGCGCCTATCCGACTTTGGGGATATTGGACACCACTGGGGCCTAGGGACGATGCCAGCGCAGTGGTTGCATCAAGGCGGTTTGCATGATGCATGGCTACAGGCGGGAGCCCAATGCGACGGGGGGGCCGGCGTCGCCGATTGCCAAGGCGGCGTGGAGCACGCGACAGTCGAGGTTCTTCGCTCGGAGATCTCCCTCTCCGACACCGAACCGCCCGCGAGCGGGCCGGTCAGCGGCAGCGCCGTAACCTCGCCGACGTGGCAGGGCGCGCAGGTCTTCGCCTTCGCGGCCACCGACCAGGGTGGTGGGGTCTATCAGGCGGTGCTCGACGTCGACGGCGCGCCGGTGCTCACGCGGACGATCGATGACTGGGGTGGGCGGTGCGTCGACACCACTGCCGGCCAGCGCGTCTTCAAGTACCCGCAGCCGTGCCTCTCGAGCGTGGACGCGATCGTTCCGGTCAACGCCGATGCGCTGCCGAGTGGCGAGCATGACGTGACGCTTCGTGTCTCCGACGCCGCCGGCAATCTCCGGACGGTCTACGCGGCGCGCAAGACGATCGTGGCTGCGGCGAAGCCGATCGGGCCTGGCAGCTCGCCTGCGGATCGCGGGCCTGCGAACGGGGAGAACCCGGCCGACGATGCGCGGCTGAGCGTGCGGTGGGACAGGACGACGCGCCCGACGCTCACCTCGCCGTACGGCAGGCGCAATGTCATCCGCGGTCGGCTCACCACCCGCGGCGGCGCCGGGATCCGCAACGCGCGGATCGAGCTGCTGACCGCCGTCGACGGGCGCAAGGGCGCGCCGATCGACAAGGGCGGCGCGCGGACGCGGCGCGACGGACGCTTCACGCTGATCCTGCCGGCCAACGCGTCGTCGCGGGCGCTCATCCTGCGGTATCGCAGCCACGCCAACGACACCGTGTCGGTGGCCGAGAGCACGCTGCGGCTCAAGGTCCAGGCGGGCGTGCAGCTGCACGTCACGCCGCACACCGCGGCGCGCGGCAAGACGGTCAGGATCACCGGCAAGCTGATCGGCGGACCGCTGCCCGAGACCGGCAAGGTCGTCGAGCTGCAGGCGCGCTCGCCGAGCGAGAAGTGGATCACCTTCCGGACGATCCGCGCGACGCGTCGCGGCACGTTCGCCACCCGCTACAGGTTCCGCCAGGGCGGGCCGGCGCTCTACCTCATGCGCGCCCGCGTCCGCGAGACGGGCGACTACCCGTACGCCACCGGCGTGTCGCACGCGGCGCGGGTGCGCGTGCGCTGAGCGCCGCTGCAGGCCTCCGACGGCTACCGTTCCCGACGCATGAGCCGCGTCCTCGTCACCGGCGGAGCCGGCACGATCGGGGCCGCGGTCGTGCGTCGCCTGCTGCGCGATCCCGAGTTCGAGGTGCGCGTCTCCGACCAGCGTGAGGCGCCGCAGTGGATGCGCGAAGGGTGCGAGGTCCACACCGGCGACCTGCGCCAGCTCGACGAGGCGCGCAGGGCCGCGCAGGGGTGCTCGCAGGTCATCCACCTGGCAGCGATCGTCGGCGGCATCGCCAACTTCCACCAGCTTCCGCACACGCTGACCGAGGTCAACAACGCGCTCTACAACGCGGTCGTCCGTGCAGCGCTCGACCACGACGTGCAGCGCTTCGTCTACGTCTCGAGCTCGATGGTCTTCGAGCGCGCCACCGAGTACCCGACCACCGAGGAGCACATCCGCGACACGCCGATCCCCCAGTCGGCGTACGGGTTCAGCAAGCTCACCGGGGAGGTCTACGTCCGCGCCGCCCACGACGAGCACGGGCTGCCCTACACGATCTGCCGCCCGTTCAATGCCTACGGCCCCGGCGAGACGCCCGAAGCCGAGCCGGGGATCGCGCACATGGTCCCCGACGTCATCCGCAAGTGCCTGACCCTGCCGCCCGGCGCGCCGCTGCCGATCTTCGGCGACGGCACCCAGACCAGGACGCTGACCCACATCGACGACATCGCCGACGGCATCGTCACCGCGATGAGCTCGCCGAGCGCCGCCCAGGAGGACTTCAACATCTCCGCCTCCGACGAGCGCACGGTCGCCGATCTGGCCCGGATCATCTGGGAAGCCTGCGGGCGCGACCCGGCGCAGTTCGCCCTCGAGCACCTGCCGAGCTTCGAGGTCGACGTCGTCCGGCGCTGGCCGTCGGTCGAGAAGGCCAGGCGCCTGCTGGGGTGGGAGGCGCAGATCGGCGTCCACCAGGGGATCGCCCAGACCGTCGCCTGGCTGCGCGAGACACTTCAGCAAACCTCCAGCTAGGTGTCCCTCGCCCGTCAGGTGGGGTAGCGTCTGGTCATGGCACGACTTCCAGTCCTCCGCAAGCGCCGCTCCAAGCGCGAGCAGGCGCTCGACGACCTGGCCAGGCGTTACGCAAAGGCGTTGGTGATCGTCAAGACCGCCCCCGCCGGGGCACGCGTGGCCCTCAAGGGCGCCAAGCATTACTCGACCGCACGCTGGTCGACCACCAGGAAGCGCTCGAAGGCGAGGGTCCTCGCGATCCCGGTCGCCGTCGCCGGCGGCATCGTCGTCTTCCGCAAGGTCCGCGGGAGCAACGGCGACGCCGACGCAGATACCGGCCGTCCGCTGGGCCCCGTGGCCAGCGCCGACACCGTCTCGCCGCCGCCCGCCGCCGCCGAAGCGGCCGAGCGCGCCGAGGAGCAGCGCGCCGAGGCCGAGCACGCCGAAGCGCACGCCTCCTAGACGCCGGCAGCAGCGCGCGCCCACTCGAGCGTCGGGCGCAGCCCGGAGACCAGGTCGGTCCGGGCGGTGAAGCCGAGCTCGGCGCGGGCGCGCGTGACGTCGAGCCAGCTGCGCTGCAGCTCGCCCGCGCGTGCGGGCGCGAACTCCGGCTGGAACTCCTCCTCGCCCAGGCCGGCCGCCTCGCGCAGCGCGTCGACGACGTCGAGCACCGACGACTCGACGCCGGTGCCGGTGTTGAACGACCCGTGCGCGTCCGGGTGCGCGGCGGCCGCGAGGTTCGCCTCGACGATGTCGCCGACATAGACGTAGTCGCGGGTCTGCAGGCCGTCGCCGAAGATCCTCGGCCGCCCGCCCTCGAGCAGCAGGCCGCAGAAGATCGCGATCACGCCCGCCTCGCCGTGGGGGTCCTGCCGCGGGCCGTAGACGTTGCCGTAGCGCAGCGTCACCGACGAGAGCCCGTACAGCCGCTCCGACCAGCCGCAGTAGGCCTCGGCGCAGAACTTGCTCTGCCCGTAGGCCGACATCGGGCGGGGCGGCACCGTCTCGGGCGTGGGCATGACGTCGACCTCGCCGTAGATCGCACCCCCGGTCGAGGTGTTGACCACCCGCGCCACGCCGGCAAGGCGCGCGGTCTCGAGCACGTTGATCGTGCCGACCACGTTGATGCCCGCGTCCCACGCGGGGTCCTCGATCGACTTGCGCACGTCGATCTGCGCTGCGAGGTGGAAGACGATCTGCGGCCGTGCGCCCTCCATGACCTCCATCAGCGCAGCACGATCGCGGATGTCGACCTCGTGCAGCCGCGCCCCGCCCGCCAGCGCGCCGTCGAGGTTCTCGCGCCGGCCGGTGGAGAGGTCGTCGACGACCGCGACCTCGTCGCCGCGGTCGAGAAGCGCGTCGACGAGATGGGAGCCGATGAAGCCGGCGCCGCCGGTGACCAGGGAGCGCATGAGCGCCTGATGCTACGCGAGCACCCTGGGGATCAGCTTGGCGCGACGTCGCTGGTTTGTATGACGGACATATCGGGCAGGGAGAAAAACGCACGCCTGTGCGCTAGCCGCACACTCCCTCATGAGGTCATCGATGTCAGCGGACACGACGGAGCGGCGCTTCACGCCAGGGGTCAGCGGCGCGCTCCCAGACGGCCAGGCCGAGATCGACATCCGCGGGGTCTCCAAGCGCTTCACTGCGCGCGGTCGCGAGACGCTCGCCCTCACCGAGATCGACCTGGGCATCCGAAAGCAGGAGTTCCTCACCCTCCTCGGCCAGTCGGGCTGCGGCAAGACGACACTGCTGCGCATCCTCGCCGGGCTCACCCAGCCCACCACGGGAGAGGTGACCATCGCCGGCCGCCGGCTGTGGCGCGGGGACCATCGCGACGACGACGCCCTGCGCAAGATGGGCCTGGTCTTCCAGGACGCCAACCTCTTCCCCTGGTACTCCGTCGAGGACAACATCGGCCTGCCGCTGCAGCTGCGCAAGGTCGACAAGCGCGAGCGCCTGCGCCGCGCGCACGAGCTCAGCGAGCTCGTCGGCCTGCAGGGCTTCGAGAAGGCGCTCCCCCGCGAGCTCTCCGGCGGCATGCGCCAGCGCGTGGCGATCGCCCGGGCCCTCAGCTACCGCCCCGAGATCCTGCTGATGGACGAGCCCTTCGGTGCGCTCGACGCGATGACGCGCGACAAGATGAACATGGAGCTGCAGCGGATCGCGCAGACCACCGGGGCGACCGTCGTCTTCGTGACCCACTCGATCGCCGAGGCCGTCTTCCTCGCCGACCGCGTGGTGCTGCTCTCCGCCCGGCCGGGCCGCATCCGCTCGGTCACCGAGGTCGACGCCGCCCACCCGCGCTCGCTCGAGTTCACCGCCGAGTCGGGCTTCCAGGACAAGGTCCTCGAGCTGCGCCGCCAGCTGACCGAGGACGAGGAGCGCCTCAGCCGCCAGGGAGCGATCAGCGAATGAGCAACCGCTACATCCCGTGGATCAGCACAGCCGTCGCCGTGGTCGTGATGATCGTCATCTGGAAGCTCGTCATCGCGATCTTCAACGTCTCGCCGTTCGTGCTGCCTCAGCCGGAGGACGTGATCACGGGCGTCAAGGACCTCGTCAACTCCAAGGGCTTCTGGACCGACGTGCGCGTCACGCTGACCGAGACGCTCGTCGGCTTCGCCATCGCGCTCGCGCTCGGCCTCGGGCTGGGGATCATCCTCGGCCGCGTCGTCTGGCTCGAGCAGGCGATGCGCCCGGTGATCGTCGCCTCTCAGGTCGTCCCGAAGGTCGCCCTGATCCCGCTTTTCATCATCTGGTTCGGGTTCGGGATGACCTCGAAGATCATCATCGTCGCGCTGCTGTCGTTCTTCCCGATCCTCTTGAACGTCATCTTGGGGGTGCGGTCGGTCGACGCCGGCCACCGCGATGTCATGCGCAGCCTCAACTCGACGCGGTGGCAGACCTTCCGCCGCCTGGAGTACCCGAGCACGCTGCCCTACGTCCTCGCCGGAATGGAGGTGGGGATCGTCTTCGCGGTGGTCGGCGCGGTAGTCGGCGAGTACCTGGGTGGCGACCAGGGGCTCGGCTACCGCATCGTCACCAGCCTGAACAACCTCGAAGCGGAGACGCTCTTCGCGGTCATCCTCGTGCTGACGCTCTTCGGCTTCCTGCTCTATCTCGCGGTCGTCGCGCTCAAGCGGTTCCTCATCCCGTGGCACGACTCGACGATCGACAGCACCCGGGCCAGCACCTGAAGTCAGGAGGAGAGAAGATGGTCATGCAGACAGGGGACATCCCCTCGCGCTCGACGCGGCGCGCGTTCATCACGAGGTCGGCCGGCGCGCTCGCCACGGTCGGCGGCGCGGGCGGACTGCTCGCCGCGTGCGGCAGCCCCGCGGCCCAGAAGGCCGAGAACACCTCGGGCAACGGCAGCGCCTCGGGCACCGTGCAGGTGGTCAACATCCTGCCCCCGCAGCTCGGCTACACGGCCGAGTACATCGCCGACATGGACGGCTACTTCAAGAAGGAGGGCCTGGACGTCAAGGCCAACACGGCGCGCGGGTCGGCGCCCGCCATCCAGGCCGTCCTCAGCGGCACCGCGCTGCTGTCGTGGGTCGGCTGGTTGGAGTCGGTGATCGACATCGCCAACCAGGGCGCGCCGATCCAGGCCGTGGCCTTCACCGGCCGCCGGTCGACGCTGGCGATCGTCTCCGACAAGGGCAAGCCGCTCAGCACGCCGCAGGACTTCCTCGGCAAGAAGATCGGCATCCCGTCGGAGGGCGGGACCAGCGAGACGACGCTCGACCTCATGCTCGCCGCCAACAACATCCCGACGAGCAAGGTCGGGCGCCAGGTCACCGGCTTCACGCCGGGCACGTTCGAGCTCATCAAGCGCGGGCGCATCGCGGGCTTCGTGATCGGTGCCTCCCAGGAGGAGCAGTTCCGACAGGCACAGCCCGCGTCGACCTTCCTGGACACCGACAAGTACGTCACCGACGGCCTTGCCTACATCACCTCCCAGAAGGGCCTTCAGGCCAACAAGGCCAAGATCCAGGCCTACCTGAAGGCGCTCAAGGGCGCGATGGAGCAGGTCCTCGACGACAAGTCCGGGGGCTACGCGAACACGATCAAGAAGCTGCGCTCCAAGTACGACTTCCCCGAGCTCAAGGACGACGCGGTGGCCAAGTACTACGTCGACTACATCGCCAGCGGCTGGGTGGTCGACGGGCGCGACAAGCTGCTCAAGGTCGATCCGAAGCAGTGGCAGGACACCTACGCCGCGGCGGTCAAGGTCAAGGCGGCCAAGCCCAACATCGACGTCACCAAGAACGTCGTGGCGGGACTCGTCTAGTAGATCTCGCGCAGGCGGGCGGAGACCGCGGCGGGAGACGCGAGCGCGCTGATGCGGTGCAGGCCGGCGGTCCCGGCCGCTTCGTCGCCGTAGCGCGCTCGCACCGCCGCGGCGAACGCCTCGGCGTCGCCGGACGCGACGGCGGCGTCCGGGCCGACCAGCCCGGGCAGCCAGGTCTGCCCGCCGGACAGCTCCT
>Ga0081540_1004045_pt1 | contig 11357 bp, 7 predicted proteins | sample TabmetS2T1R1_FD_71024 | JGI IMG/M metagenome (GOLD analysis project Ga0081540, IMG submission 71024) | Tabebuia heterophylla rhizosphere microbial communities from the University of Puerto Rico - S2T1R1 | ecosystem: Host-associated > Plants > Roots > Rhizosphere ...
GCGTTGGGTCGGCGCCTCCGCAGTCACGCCCGGCCGCGGTGTACCAGGGCAGGCCATGCCGCGGTACGGGCGAAGGACGGTGGACGCGGCGTACGCGGTGTGCAGGTAGTGGTCCATGGCCCGGCCACGGGCCTCGTCGCGATCGTCCTCAGTGTCCGATTCGCTGCTCAGGTCCCGGGCGTACGCGCGGATGAGGTCGTGCATCAGGTACCGACCGGGCTGACGTTCGAGCAGCAGGCGTGCCTCGGTCAGCTCGTTGACCAACGCCCTCGCGTCCCGCTGGGACAACCCAGACAGGCTGGCCAGGGCCGACAGTGAGATGTCGGGCCCGCTGTGCGCGGAAAGCAGCCGGAACACGCGCGCGGCCGCCGGGCTCAGCAGCTTGTACGACCAGGAGAAGACATTGCGGACGTCGGTCTGGGGATCCGAGCCGGCAAACGCCTCCAGGCTGCCCTGCCAGATCTGCAGCTCCGTCGCGATCGAGGCCAACGACGACGCCTCATGAGTGATTGCCCGGCCGGCGACCACGGCCAAGGCCAGCGGCAGCCTCCCGCACGATTGCGCGATCTCCTCGATGGCGTCCGGCTCGGCCCTGACCCGGTCCCGCCCGAGCCGCCGTTCCATCGCCTCGCGGGCCTCGTCCGTGGACAGTACCTCCAGCGTGGTGGGTACCGCGCCGTGCGAGACGGCCAGTCCGGTGAAGCAGTTGCGGCTGGTGATGATGACCGCGCAACCCGCCGTCGCCGGTAGCAGCGGCCGGACCTGTTCGACATCGCGGGCGTTGTCAAGGACGACCAGCACCCGATGGCCGGCCAGCAGGCTGCGGTAAAGCGCAGCCTGCCCCTGCAGGGTCGCGGGTACCCGCTCGGCCGGCGTCCCGAGCGCCTCGAGGAAGCCGCGCAGAGCCGCTCCGGGCTCCAGCACCGAGCCATGCAGGTCGAAGCCGCGCAGGTCCACGTAGAGCTGGCCGTCGGGGAACTGCCCGGCCATCTTGTGTCCACAGTGGACAGCCAGCGTGGTCTTCCCTACCCCGGCCATGCCGTCGATGACGCTGATTACCATCGAGTCGGTCTCGGCCGCGCTGGCCAGCGACGCACAGACCCGCGCCACCTCGTGGATCCGGCCGGCGAAGACGGGAAGGTCGGTGGGCAGTTGGGCCGGCGACACCACGGGAGCGGATCGGGCGCCGGCCTGAGCCGAGACCGACTCGGAGTGCAGCAGCTTGTCGTACGCGGCCCGCAACTCATCGCCGGGGTCGACGCCCAGCTCGGTGGCCAGCCGCTCCCGCGCCTCGTGGTACACCGAGAACGCCTCGGCCCGGTGGCCGCTCGCCTCCAGCGCCTGCATCAGGCGGGCCTGCAGTGGCTCGTCCAGCCCGTCGGAGGCCGCCGCGGCGCGCAGCACCGACAGTACCTGCTTGGCTACGCCGGCGGCCACTGCGGCGTCGGCCGCGTCGCGGACCGCGGCGAGGTGCTCGCGGTCGATCGCCGTGAACGCCGCCGGTCGGCCCGCGGTGAGGCTGAGGTCCTGCCCGCATGGGCCCTGCCACAGGTCCAGCGCACGCAGGTACAGTGCGCTGGCCGCGGCCGGGTCGCCGGCTTGGCGGGCCCGGGCCAGCAGCAGCCGGAATTGGAGCAGGTCCAGCGTGTCGGCGCTGACCAGGAGGCGGTATCCGGTACCGGCGCGTAACAGGTACCGACCAGTCACCCGTACCGGCAGCTCGGGCTGGAGCAGCCTACGCAGCGCGCCGATCGCCCGATGGACCAGATTGACCGCGGTCGACGGTGGTGCCTGACCCCATACGGCCTCCACCAGTTCGTCGACGCTGACGTGGCGCCCGGCGTGCGCCATGAGTAGTGCCAGGATCGCCTGATGTTGCGGTGGACCGACTTCGAGCTCGACCCCGTCGCGCAGCGCCCGCACCTGGCCGAGTATCTGGAAGGTGACGCGCTCGGTTCTGGCGTTCTGAGCCATGTGCTGAGGGCCGTTCCGCACCAACTCCTGCACAACCATGGCGCAAGTATCCACAGACTTTCGGTTACTTCCCAGCCGCACAACAACGATGCTTTTCGCCCGGGAGAATCGTCGCCTGACGTACGTCAAATGACGCTTGCGGACTACCGGCCTCTTTCCTCGGGATATTCGCACCCCCTCACGGCAAAGGAAAGCACGACGCTGTTGCCGTCGAGTTGATGGCGTGGCCGGCGCGATCACTCCAGCCGGCTGTCTTATCTCCAATCGTCATTTGACGGGTGTGTCCCCGGCGGCGCCCACGGATATTGGGTCCGGACAGATCCCGGGACGTTGGTGCCATTCGGCGTGGAGAGGCGGGACGGTGACGAAAACCGTATTGATCAGTGGTGCATCCAGTGGAATCGGCGGCTTGGCCGCACGGGCATTGGTTGACGCGGGGCACACGGTGTACGCGGGAATGCGGGACATCCAGGGCCACAACGCCGAGGCAGCCGAGCAGGCCGCCGATTACGCCGCCGGGCACGGTGTCGAGCTGCGAGCCGTCGAGCTGGACGTGACCTCGGAGTCGTCGGTGGAGCAGGCGGTCGCGCTCGTCATGAAAGAACAGGGCCAGGTCGATGTCCTGGTGCACAACGCCGGACACATGGTGACCGGGCCGACCGAGGCGTTCACGCCCGAGCAGCTGGCTTCGCTGTACGACACGAACGTGCTGGGGGCTCACCGGCTCAATCGTGCGGTGTTGCCGCACATGCGCGCCGCGCTGGACGGGCTCATGGTCTGGGTCGGCAGCTCGAGCACCCGTGGTGGCACGCCGCCATACCTGACGCCGTACTTCGCCGCGAAAGCGGGCCTGGACGCGCTCGCGGCCGGATACTCGCTGGACCTGGCGCGCTTCGGTATCGAAACGACCATCGTCGTGCCCGGTTCCTTCACCCACGGCACCCAGCACTACGCGCATGCGGGCGGCCCAGCGGACACGGCCGTCGCGACCGAGTACGAGGGGCGCTATCCCGGCCTGCTCGAAGGGATCGGTCGGCGCATGGCGGCCATCGAACCTCCGGACGCCAACGTGTCGGACGTGGCTTGCGCGATCGCAGTCGTTGTCGACGCGCCGAAGGGCACGCGCCCGTTTCGCGTGCACGTCACCCCGACCGACGACGGAGCGTACGTCGTCAACACGGTCGCCGACCACATGCGGATTGAGTTCCTTCGCCGCCTCGGTCTGGAAGATCTCCTCCACCCGAGCTCCGTCGGTCAGGCGCAAACACCCCGATAGTCGTCCACAATGGACTCTCAGAAGGAGAATGTCATGAGCCGTACCCTGGACGGCAAGGTCGCGATCGTCACCGGCGGCTCGGCGAACATCGGCAAGTTGTTCGTCGAGTCCCTCGCGGGCGACGGTGCGAATCTGGTCGTGCACTACAACAGCCCCCGCCGCGCCGACGAGGCCAACGACGTCGTCAACCAGGCCAAGTCACTGGGGGTGGACGCGATCGCTCACCAGGGCGACCTGACCGTCATCGCCGAGATCGACCGGCTGGTGGACGCCACCGTGGAGCGGTTCGGACGGTGGGACATCCTGGTCAACACGGCCGGCATTATCATCCGCAAGCCGCTGGTCGACACCACCGAAGACGAGTACGACCGGTCCTTCGCCATCAACGCGAAGATCCCGTACTTCCTGATGGCGGCGGCCGCCCGCAAGATGGCCGACGACGGCCGGGTGGTCAACCTCGTCACCACTCAGGTCGCCGTGACCGCGGCCACCTACTCCGCGTACGCCGGCAGTAAGGCACCGGTCGAGCACTTCACCAAGGCGTTCGCCAAGGAGGTCGGCGTCCGCGGCATCACGGTGAACTGCATCGCGCCCGGCCCGCAGAAGACGAGCTTCTTCTACAACGCGGAGACCCCTGAGACCATCGCCTGGCTGTCCAGCATGACGATCAATGGCGACCTCGGAAACCCCTCCGACATCGTCCCGGTGATGCGGTTCCTGGTGGCACCCGAGACCCGCTGGGTCACCGCGCAGACCATCTACGTCAACGGCGGCATGATCTCCCCGATCAACTGAGGCGACCTCGCCGGGCGCCGTCGCGGTTCGACGCTCGGCGTCCAGCCACCAAAGGGGGGAGTTGGTGGGCCGGCCACGTCATCGTGGTCGGCCCACCGCCGTTGCGGGGTATGAGGGACACAGCACCGCCGCCGACCATCCACGGAGGACGGCCGGCGGCGATGGGGTTCGTCAGGCGAGCGTTGCGAGGGCTTTCAGGATCACCTCTGTGACCACGTCGGGTCGCGACATCATCGGCACGTGCGACGCGTCCACCTCGGTGATCGCGGCGCCGGCGCGCTTCGCCATCGACAGCACGACATCCGAGCCGGCCGCCTTGTCCGCGGTCGCGACGACCGCCCACGAGGGCAGCCGCTTCCACGCCGGTGTCCCCGTCCGTTCTCCGAACGCGAGGACCGAGACCGGTCGCTGCGAACGGGCCATCACCGCGGTCTCGCGCTCGGGTAGGTCGGCGGCGAACGACTCGTGGAACTGGGCCACGTCGATGGACAGCTCGCCCACCGTTCCACCCGACCCGTCCGGGTAGTCGTTCTGGCGAAGGGCCGTCGGCAGCACGCTGTCGCGCGAGCCGGCTTCGATCTCTTGCAGGTTCTCGCCCTCGTCCGGGGCGAACGCCGCGACGTAGACCAACCCGACGGTGTTGTCCGCCAGCGAGCCGGCGTTGGTGATGACCGCGCCCCCGTAGGAGTGCCCGACGGCCAGCACCGGTCCGGGAATCTGGCTGATGACGCTGGCGACGTAGGCGGAGTCGATGCTGATCCCGCGCAGTGGATTCACGATGGCGCGCACTTCCACGTCGGCGGCGATCAGCCGTTCGATGACGCCGCCCCAGCCGGACGCGTCCGCGAACGCACCGTGCACGAGGACTACTGTCGGCCTATTGCTGTCGGTCATGGCGTTTCCTTCCTCGATGAGAAGGGACACCCTTCCTGTCGAGGTGTCCTCCACCCGCCACTGTGGACGTCCCCGCCGCCGGCAAATAGCGTCGAATGACGCTGCTCCGGACGACCCCCGGGGGCGCGATCAGCGTCGCTGTTCGAGGGCGTTGAGCGCGTCGCGGAGGCCGGCCCGGGTGCTGACGCCCAACTTCGGGAACACCCGGTAGAGATAGGTGCTCACCGTGCGGGGGGAGAGGTACAGGGTGCCGCCGATCTGTTTGTTGGTCATCCCTGAGGCGGCGAGCGAGACGATCTGGTACTCCAGCGGGGTCAGCCGCGCGCTGGCCGCGGTGGGCGTCTTCGGCCGGGCCAGCGCGGCCTCGGTCCGCAGCAGCCACGGAGTGGCCGAAAGCTGCCGGAATGTGGCGGCCGCGGCATCGAGTTGGCGGCGGCCTGGTCCGCGCGCTCCCGACCGGATCAGGTGCTCGCCGTACAGCAGTCGCACCCGGGCCAGGTCGAACGGGACCCGGTCGGCCCCGGGCGTCGAGACGGCCCGCTCGAAAAGCTCCGAGGCGGCGTCCGGGCCGCTGATGAGCGCCTCGCCGGCGTCGGCGAGCACCGCGTACCGGGGGGCCAGCCGGGTGACTTCCAGCGAGCGGATCGCCGCGATGTGTTGGCGTGCGGCGTCGGTACGCCCGGTCTGCACCGCCGACTCGATCAGGTCGAACGCCACCCAGAGGGCCACCCCGAAATGCGGCAACACCCCGGCCGGGCTCACCTCGGTGGCGAGCGCGAACGCCTGCTCGAAGTCGCCGCCGGCGATGCCCTGATGAGCCAGGACGATGTTGCGGTAGTGGCGCTCGGCACCGTTTCCGGTGCGGCGCTGCCGGGCGTCCAGGCTCTCGGTGGTGCCGGCGACTCCGGCCGTGTCCCCGGTGGCTGCGGCGATCAGCCCGACGCACAGGGCGGTGGTGGATTGGAACAGGCCGCTCTGCGTTGCGTCGCCGAGCCCTTGAATCTCAGCGTTCAACTCAAGCGCGCGGGACCACTGGCCACGGCAGTACGCGTCGTAGGCGAGGATGGTTCGAGCCCCCATCGCCTGGATTGTCTCGGCTCCGTCGTGCTCGACCGCGAGGCCGCGTTCCAATGCGGAGCGACACTCGGCGATGCGGTCGGGGTATATGCAGGCGCCGGCGATACGAGCGACGTCGATCGGATCCGTGCATTGGTCGATCGTCGCGATCATTGCATCGAGCTCCGGGAGAAGCTCCACGCCCCGATATGCGGGGTCGAGCATCATGACGCCATACAACCTCAGCAGACGCGCGTTCGGCCCCCGCTGCGGTTGGACTGCCGAAAGGAGTTCGAAGAACCGCGCGGTGAGATTCGAATCCATTGTGGACAGACACAGCTGGATCACGGTATAGAACGCGTGGCGGTGTGCCGGGTTGTCGACATCGTACGACGGGCCGGCCGCCGTCAGGGTCGACCAAACGATGCGGGACGCGGTCTCGGTGTCGCCGCCGGTCGACATGATCAACCAGGCGGTCGCCGTCGCGCCGAACAACGCGGCGTCCGAGCCGGGCTCGGCATCACGCAGGCCGGCCACGAGTTGCTCGACCCGCTCGGCAGAGCCGAGCGCGTAATGGGCCAGGACAAACGCGGCATGGCCGAGCCGTCGGCTCCGGTCGGCCGGGCTCGGGCTCAGTTCGGCCGATCTAACCAGAAGGTCGACACCGCTCGAGTCGCCCCGACCGAGTGCGCGTTCGCCGCAGGCCTCGATCAGCGCGGCGATCTTCTCGTTCGGCTCGACACTGGCTTCGGCGAGATGCCAGGCCTGGCGGTCGGGGTCGTCCGTGCTAGCGTCGGCCAGCCGACGGTGGGCCTGGCGTTGTTGATCGGGGGTCGAGATCTCGTTCACCACCGCCGATCGCATGAGTGGATGGCGGAAGGTCATCCGCCCGTCCACGTCACGGATCATCAGAATGCCCAGGTCCTCGGCGCGTACGAGATCGGTCGTGTCGTCGGTGCCGGCCGCGCGGCGCAGCCGGCCGAGGTCGCCGGTCGGGTCCAGCGCCACCAGCAGCAGCAACGCCCGTGTCCTCCTGGGCAGCGTCCGGATCCGGGCCGCGAAGATCCCCTGTAGTCGATCGCTGAGCGGGAGGGTGGCCGGCGGGCGCACCAGGCCGGCGCGGGCCCCCGCACTCAACCCGGGCGGGAGCTCGAGCAGGGCCAGCGGATTGCCCTGCGCCTCGTCGAGCAGCCGGCTGCGGATGCGGGGAGCCAGCATCGGGAAGCGGTTGCGCAGCAGCTGATCGGCGGACTCGTGGTCCAGCGGCAACAGCTCCCGCTGCACCAGCCCCGACTGTTGCAGCACCCCGGGCCCGGGCCGGACAGCGGCGAGCAGGCCGATCCGGGACCCGCGCAACCGGCGCCCCAGAAATAGCAGCGCGTCACGGCTCGGCTGGTCGACCCATTGCACGTCGTCGATGACGATCAGGACCGGTGAGACGGCGGCGGCCGCCTGGACCAGACTCAGGGTGGCGGTTGACACGACCAGCCGATCGGGCGGCTCGCCGACCCGCAAGCCGAGCGCGACCGCCAGCGCGTCACGCTGCCCGGGATCGAGCGCGTCAAGGTACTGCCGCAGCGGAAGCAGCAGCTGGTTGAGCCCCGAGAATCCCAGTGCGCGTTCGAACTCGACTCCGCTCACCCGCAGCACCGTGTAGCCCCGCTGCTCGGCCCGCGTGGCGGCCGCGTCCAGCAGCACCGACTTGCCGACCCCCGGCTCGCCGAGATACGCCAAGGTACCGCCGCCCGCGGCAACAGCGGCGAGCAGCTCCTCGATCTCTCCCAGCTCATCGCGGCGCCCTACCAGATCGGCAGACGAAGCGCCCGGGGACGACTGTCCGTTCATTGGAAAATCCTAGGTACGTGTCTGGCTGGTGCTGGATCCGCACCGGGATAGAAGGTCCCTATGTCGTTCGTACGAGTCCTCCCGGTCGGCGGTCATCGGCTGCGGGCCGGACATCAGGCTCGGCCGGCCGCGGAAACGCGTAGGGTAGGTCATGTTTGATGATGTGCCTGACGATCTTCCAGTGTCCGCCGGTGCGACGCAGCGTCGTGTACATGTAGCCGGTTTCGATGGGCGCGATCGTGCCCTGGGCACCCGAGGCACCGGCGGGCCAACCTGTGGCCGGCCGCTGGTGGGCGACGACGTTGTACACGATGAACTGGGCGTCGTAGGTCGCGGTTCCGCCCGTCACGGTGATGATGGGGTTCAGGGTGGTGTGGTGGCTCCAGCCGCGTGGCGGGTGCGGGGTCATCAGACCGGCGACGGCCCGGCCGATGTTGTCCGCGCCCTGCACCTGCCCGAGCGGCTCAAGCTCGCCTTCGCCGTAGACGAAGATCTCGACGAGGCCGTCCTCGACGAAGACGTCGGCCATGGTGGTGGCATCGCGGTGGTCGGCTGCCCGTAGGTAGCGGCCCATGACCTCTTCGATGCGGCGTTCGTCGTCCATGGACGTAGTTCCTTCCGGTCAGAGTTCAGGAGACAAGAAGCACGGCCATGTGAGCGCCGGTCCCAGGATCGAGTGGGTCACAGTGTGGATCATGGTTCACCACCTCCGGGTCAGACACGTGCCGTCATTTCAATCAACCACCGAGCGCCGAGAGCGACCATGACGATCTCGGAAAAGACCCTTACCCTGGAGGTATGGATCGACTGGAGAACCGGGAGCTCGAGTACTTCGTCGCGGTCGCTCAAGAGCTGCATTTCGGCCGAGCCGCCAAGCGCCTGGGCATGTCCCAGCCGCCACTGTCCCGGGCGATCAGTCGCCTCGAGCGCCGCATCGGCGTACCGCTGCTCGAACGCACCAGCAGACACGTGCGGCTCACGCCGGCCGGCGAGGTGTTCTTGGACGAGTCGGTCAAGGCGTTGGCGGCGGTGGACCGCGTCATCGTCAACACCCGCCAGACGCAGCTCACGATGCCGCTGACGGTCGCGGCCCGCCCGGCCGCCAACTCCGGACTGCTGCGCTCCCTTCTGGACGCCTACGAACGGCTTCCCTCCTCGCGTCAGGTGCGGGTGCTGTTCACCAACGACCAGGGGGCGGCGGTCCGTGACGGCTCCGCGCAGCTCGCGCTGCTCTGCGCCACCAGCGACCTGTCTGGCCTCTCGACCATGGAGCTGGGGCGCGAGGCACCGGTCGCGCTTGTGGCCGCCGGTCATCCCCTCGGCAACCGCGCCACGGTCACCCTCCGCGACCTTGAGCGCGAGCCGCGTTACCAGGCGCAATGCCCCGTCGAGCCCACCGATCAACTGCTCGATCTGGTGGCGCTCGGCCGACTGATCATGGTGGCCGGCCAGAGCACAGCCGAGCGTACCGACGGCTCGATCCGCGCGATCCCGGTCTCGGACCTGCCCGAGTCCACCGTGCTGCTCGCCTGGCCCGAGCGGGCGCTGGACCCGGCCGCCACCGACATGGTCCACCTGGCGAGTCTGCTGACCGCCGGGCAACCTCCCGAACTCGCGGAGGTCTGACCGACCGGGACCGCCCGCTCCATTGCCGGCCAATCAGGCCTTGGCTTGCGTGAAGGCGTCCCGGTGCGCCCGCAGCCACTGGGCGAGGGTCTGCACCGACGGGTGAAGCCTGCGGGTCAGTTCCAGGTCGCGCCTGCTGAGAAAGGCCTCAGGGAACTCGGTGTAGTACTGGAACATGTTGCCGTACTCCACCGCCTCCGCGAAACCGAGACCACGGAAGGCGTCGTGCCCGAGCGGCCGGTAGGTGACCTTCTCGCCGACCAGGTCGGTGAAGAGCGCGGCGATCTGGTCGCCGGTGAGGGCCTCGCCGGCGATGCCGACGGTCTTGCCGATGAATTCCCCGGGGCTGTGGAAGATACTCACGACGGCCACGCCGATGTCAGCGGCCACGATGCCGGCGATCGCCTGGTCGCCCATGGGCAGAGTCAGGATCAGGTCACCATCAGCGTCGCGGATCGGTCCGAGGCCGGCCAGGAAGTTGTCCCAGTAGAAGGTCGTGCGCAGGAATGTCGTCGGTACACCGGCATCCCTGAAGAACGAGTCGGCCTCGCTCTTGGCGTCGAAGTGCGGCACCTTGTAACGCCCGTCCAGGGTCGGCATGCGGTCGTCGTCGAGCGGGATGTGCTCGCGCGAATCCTCCAGAGTGGACCAGACCACGTGCCGCACCTTCGCCGCGGCCGCCGCGTTCGCGAGGTTCTTCGCTTCGAGCAGCTCCTTCTCCGGTGACATGTGCGCCCAGAAGAACGTGACGCAGAACGCCCCGTACGCCCCGTCGAACGCCCGGCGCAGGCTGGCCTCGTCGTAGACGTCGGCCTCGACGACCTCGGCGCCCGCGGCCTGTAGCTCCTTGGCCTTGGGTGAGCCGGCGTCCCGCGTGATGGCCCGGACCGCGAAGGTTCCGTCGTTGAGAAGCGCGCGGACCAGGCCACCGCCCTGGGCGCCGGTGCTGCCGACGACAGCGATGATCTTCTTTTCGGGCACGGTGATCAGTCCTCCTTGCGACGGATGGGGCGGCGACCGCTGGACACTCGGTTTCCTCGGGTACTCGTCGCCGTAGAGCCGTTCCCGGCTCTCCCCGAATGTGGGTAGCCCCACCCTACTCGCTGTCTGTTCATTCGAGCTAGGCTCTAGTCAGCAAGTCGAGTGTCTTGACTCACACGGCTGGCTACGAACCCGAGACGCCGACCGGCCGATCGGGTGACTCGGGCCACGTACGGGCTGTACGCACTGGAGTCACGCCTCTCGGGTAAAGCCCCGCCGACAGGAGACAACATGAACGACACGATCATCCGGTACTTCGGAGATCTGGCCGCGGACAGCTACGGCACGGCCGACGACCGGCCACCGCTGCTGCTGGTGCACGGCCTGAGCTTCAACCGGCACCAGTGGCGCCCCATGCTGGACGAGCTGGCCACCATCGACCCCGGCCGCCGGGTGCTCGCCGTCGACCTGCCCGGGCACGGCGGCTCGCCGGCCCGCGACACGTACCCCCTGGACGGGGTCGTCGCGGCGATCCACGGGGCCGCGGCCGTCGCCGGGATCGAGGCGCCGATCGTGGTGGGGCACTCGCTCGGGGGCGTGCTGGCGACCATCTACGCGGCCACCTACCCGGTCCGTGGCGTAGTCAACGTCGACCAGCCCTTGCTGCCCGGCCGATTCAAGGACGTACTCCAGCGGGTCGAGCCTGTGCTGCACAGCCCGGCCTACGGCGAGGTGTGGAATTCGATGGTCGCCAACATGCACGTCGAGCTGCTGCCGCCGGCCGCGCAGGAGCTGGTCCGGTCCGCCGGTACACCCGCGCAGGGGCTTCTGCTCGGCTACTGGGACGAGGTCATGAACACGCCAGCGGACGACATCATCGAGCGCCGTATCCATGACCTGAACACCATCC
>Ga0081540_1004046_pt1 | contig 11356 bp, 10 predicted proteins | sample TabmetS2T1R1_FD_71024 | JGI IMG/M metagenome (GOLD analysis project Ga0081540, IMG submission 71024) | Tabebuia heterophylla rhizosphere microbial communities from the University of Puerto Rico - S2T1R1 | ecosystem: Host-associated > Plants > Roots > Rhizosphere ...
CCGCCCCGGCTGCACGTACGGCTAGACGCGCAGCAGATCCTTCGGCTCGGCGTCAGGTGCTTTGGGCGGGGAGAGGCGCTGGGGCGAGGGCCGGGGTGGGGCGGTGAGCGAGCCAGAGACCGAGGGCTACGAGGGCGAGGCCGAGGGCGGCAAGGGGAGAGATGCGCTCGTGGAGAAGGAGCGCGCCGAGGACGGCGGCGGTCAGGGGACTCAGGGCGAGGAAGACCGTGACGCGGGTAGCGCTCGCGTGCTTGAGGGCCCACAGCCAGAGGAAGTAGCCCACGCCGCTGCTGAAGCCGATGAAGACGATGGCGCCCCATCCGCCCGCGGTGATGCGCGGCAGCGAGCCGACCACGCCCTCGCGCCAGGCGAGGACGGCGAGGAAACCTACCGAGGCGAGCATGGCGAAGGCGCTCACGGGCAGGGTCGGATACTTGCGGAGATAGGGCCGATAGAGCACGCTGCAGACCGCACCGCTCAGGGCACTCAGGAGCACGGCGAGCTCGCCCAGCCACTGGTGCGCGCCGCTGCCCGGCTGCATGGCCTTGTCGCCGAGGGTCGCTCCCACTCCCGCGATGGTCAAGAGGACGGCGAGGGTCTTTGTGAGCGTCAGCCGCTCGTAGCCCAGAGTGGCCGCGATCACCATGGTGAGGAGAGGAAAGGTGGCGAAGATGAGAGCGGCGCGGCCGGACGGAATGAACCGCAGGCCGTAGTTGAGCAGAGCGATGAGGATGCCGAACTGCGTGATGCCGAGGAGCGCGATGGGCAGCCAGTCGCGTCCCTCGAAGCGCAATCGCTCGCCGGAGCAGAGCACGAAGGGCGCCAGGCACAGGACGCCGATGGCATAGCGGAGGAGGGCGAGGGAGGCGGGACCGGTCTGGTCGACCACGAAGCGCGTGGCGACCATGGCCGCGCCGACTTGCACGCCCGTGGCCGCCGCCGCCAGGACCGCACGACGGTCGGTCACGAGAGCTCTCGCTCCCACGTCTCGCCCACGAGGTTGTGGCCGAAGCTCCGGTGACGCTCCTGATGCACGAGGCGGAAGCCGGCCTGCTCGTAGATGCGGCGGGCCGCGCGCAGGACGCTGTTCGTCCAGAGGGTGATCGTCCGATAGCCGGCCTGTCGCGCGAAGCGCAGGCACTCGTCCACGAGACGCGCTCCGATGCCGAGGCCGCGCGCCTTCGGCTCCACGAGGAGGAGGCGCAGCTTGGCCACCGTCTTGGACTGCTTGACGAGAAAGACCGAGCCCACGATCTCGCCGTCCTTCTCGGCGATCCAGCAGCGCTCCTTCTTGGGATCGAAGTCGCGCACGAACCTGGCCACGATCTCCGCGACGAGCGCCTCGAAACGCTCGTCCCAGCCGAACTCCTGGGCGTAGAGCGCGCCGTGGCGATGGACGACCCAGCCCATGTCGCCCGCCTGGTGCGGGCGAAGGATGTAGGGCGCCTGGCGCTCGGCGCGCGCGCCCAGGATGCTCTCGATCACGTGCATCGCCTCCACGAGACGGATCTGCTCCGAGGTGGAGAGGCGCCCCACGATCTCGCCGATCTCCTGGTGCGAGCGCCGCTCGAGCGGCGCGAAGGCGGCCTGGCCGCGCGCCGTCAGCTCCACGTGGCTCTGCCGGCCGTCGTCCTCCGAGCGGGTGCGGGAGATGAAACGGCGCTTCTCGAAGTCGCGGAGCACGCGGCTCAGGTAGCCGGGGTCGAGGCCGAGGTCGCGGCTCAAGGCGGACGCGGTCAGCTTGTCCCGGTGGGCGAGCTCGTAGAGTACTCGCACCTGACTGAGGGAGAAGGCGCTGTCCAGGTAGCCTTCCTGGAGGAGACCGATCTGCCGCGTGTAGAAGCGGTTGAAGCGCCGCACGGCGGCGACGCGCTCGTCGAGCTCGCTCGGGGCCATGGCCGTCCCTCCTGGATGTCCGGAGTGAGTAGATGCCATGGTCATCCAATTAGTTGACGAAGTCAAGTATAGTGGAACCGCGACCCACCTCTGCTAGGGTGGCGCGTCGCTCATTCCCGGAAAGGAGGCGGTGCCGATGGAGCGCTCGCAGGAGCCGGAGGCCTTCACCGCCTTCGAGCGCCTCGGCTGGGGCGGCCAGATCGACGGCTACCAGCGTACCTTCGCCCGCCTCACCGCCCAGACCGTGCCGGCCATGTTGGAGGCAGCGCGCGTGAGGCGAGGGCACCGCGTCCTCGATGTGTGCACCGGCCACGGCATCCTCGCGGGCGCCGCCCTCGAGCGGGGAGCCGCGGTCTCCGGCCTCGACTTCGCGGAAGCGGTGGTGGCGGCGGCCCTGCGGAACGTCCCCGGCGCGGCGTTCCGTCAGGGCGATGCGCAGGCCCTGCCCTATCCCGACGCGAGCTTCGACGCCGTGCTGTGCGGCTACGGTCTGATTCACCTCTCCGATCCCGCTGTCGCCCTCGCGGAGATGGTGCGCGTGCTCGCGCCGGGCGGCCGCCTCGCCGTAAGCGTGTGGGAGCAGCCCGGACCCGACAACGGCTTCGGGCTCCTGTACGGCGCGGTGCGGGAGCACGGACGTCTCGACGTCGGGCTGCCGCACGGACCCGACTTCTTCCAGTTCAGCGAGCCCGCGCGCATGCGGGCGGCGCTGTCCACCGCCGGCCTCGTCGACGTCGAGGTCGCCTCCGTGCCGCAGACGTGGCGGTTCGATGCTCCTGGCGATTTCGTCGAGGCGATGCTCGACGGCGCGGTGCGCGCGAAGGCGCTCCTGGAGGCGCAGGAACCGCGCGCCCTCGCCGCCATCCGCCACGTGGTGGCCCGCGGCACTGCGCGCTACGCGCGAGCCGACGGCACGTGTCACCTCCCCATGCCGGCGCTCGTGGGAAGTGGCACCAAGCCCATCCCTCGGAGGCCGTGATACTGTCTCCGGGTATGCCAGGACCGACCTCGCACAGCTACTACTCGCAGCGCCTCCGCCTGCATTACGTGGACTGGGGCAATGCCGGGAAGCCGCCGCTCCTCCTCGTGCATGGCGGGCGCGATCACTGCCGGAACTGGGATTGGACGGCGGAGGCTCTCCGGGACGACTGGCACATCACCGCGCCGGATCTGCGCGGCCACGGCGACAGCCAGTGGTCGCCCGACGGCAGCTACACCATGGCGGGCTACATCTACGACCTCGCGCAGCTGATCCATCAGCAGCGTCTCGCCCCCGTCACCATCATCGCCCACTCGCTCGGCGGCAACATCGCGCTCCGCTACGCCGGCATCTATCCGGAGTCAGTGGCGCGGCTCGTGGCCATCGAGGGGCTGGGGCCGCCGCGCCGCGTCCTCAAGGAGCGCGTGGGCAAGACCGTCGATCAGCGCATGGACGCGTGGATCCGCGAGCAGCGCGCCCTCGCCGGGCGCCTGCCCCGCCGCTATGCCTCCATCGAGGATGCCTTCCGCCGAATGCAGGAGGAGAACCCGCATCTCTCTGCCGAGCAGGCGAGGCACCTGACCGTGCAGGGCGTGAACCAGAACGAGGACGGCACCTACAGCTGGAAGTTCGACAACTACGTCCGCGCCTGGCCTCCCTACGACATGTCGGGCCGCGACATCGCCACCCTGTGGTCGCGGATCGACTGCCCGACGCTGCTCCTGTACGGCACGGAGAGCCAGTCAGGGAACCCCGCCGAGGACGGCCGCGCGGAGCCGTTTCGCCACGCGACGGTGGTGGGGCTCGAGAAAGCTGGACACTGGCTGCACCACGATCGCCTGGAGGAGTTCCTCCGCACTATCCGCGAGTTTCTCGGGCGGGAAGGGAAGGAGTCGCGATGAGCGCGCTGAGTGTGGAGCCGACGAAGCGTCCTGAAGCCTGGCTGGGCCACGAAATGGCCCGGTCCACGGAGTGGATCGTCCCCGTGCCTCCGCGCGCCGCGGAGGAGATGGACGCTGCCGTGCGCGGTCTCGCGCGTCGCGGAATCTGCTGGCCGCGCTTCGGGTGCGAGGACTTCCCCCTGCCGACCTTCTCGCGCGACCTCGCCGCCGTCCTCGAGGAGCTGGAGAACGGTCGCGGCTTCGTGGTGCTGCGCGGCTTCGATGTGGACCGCTATTCCCTCGACGAGCTGCGCAACCTCTACTGGGGCGTGGGCGCCCATCTGGGCCACGCCCGCTATCAGAACGCCCACGGCGAGCTCATTGGCGAGGTGCGCGACGAGTACCGCCTCTATGGCGAGGTGCAGGAGGAGCAGGGCGACCCGGCCCTCGGCCGCACCTCGCGCTCCAAGGCGCGGTCGAGCGGCGCTCTGCGCTTCCACACGGATCGGTGCGACGTGGTCACCCTGCTCTGCGTCCGGCCCGCGCGCCGCGGCGGGGCGAGCAAGATCGTGAGCGCGGTGAGCGTGGCCGAGGCCATCCGCGCCCATCGTCCCGACCTCCACGCGCTCCTCTGCCAGGACTACTGGCGCAGCCGGCAGGGCGAGGAAGCGGGCGGTGAGCACAAGGTGTACGCCCTGCCGCTGTTCGCCGAGCGCGCCGGCAAGTTCACCACACAGTACTCGCGCACCTTCGTGGAGGCGGCCCAGCAGCTGCCCGAGGTGCCGCGCCTCACCGCGGCCCAGAGCGAGGCGCTCGATCTGCACGCGGCGGTGTGCGAGGAGCTGGCCTTCACCATGGACCTCCAGGCAGGCGACCTCCAGCTCTTGAACAACCACGTCATCTATCACGGGCGCACCGCCTACGAGGACGCCGGCGGAACCGATCGCGATCGGCTGCTCCTCCGGTTGTGGATCGCTCCGCCCAACTCCCGCGCGCTCCCCAACGGATTCGAGACGCTGTGGGGCACTACCGCACCCGGCGCCCCCCGCGGAGGCATCGCCCAACCCGTGGAAGCGGGCTGAGCGTCGCCGCCGTCGCACCGAAGAATTCACGCGTGTCCCGCTGACCGGAAAGTAGGCGCCGCTTCCCGATCTGCCCGCGTAGAGAGCGACGGCGCGTGCTCGTGCGATGCTGCTCAGGACCTGGGCGCGGCGCCTAAGCGCCTGTCGCACTGCGGCGAACGCCGTGTGTGTCGCGGATGTGACGTCGACTGGCACGCCATCTGCAGTTTCCTCAGCCCGAGAGCCAACGCAGGCCCACATCGAGCGTCGTCGCTTGTGTCACCGACGGCGCTTTTTCTTTGCCGCTCGCTTCCGCTTGCGGAAGCGCGCCAGGAGACACCATGGACCCACGAGAGGGAAGCACGGCCAGGCGTATTCTCGTTCCCATCACGCCCGGCGCGTTCGCCGACTGCGCGCTCGCCGCCACGACCGCCGCTCGGATCGCGCGGAAGACGGGCGGCATCCTTCGCCTCGCCTATCTCGCTCCGCTGCCGCGGCCGCGCGTGGACCGCCACGATCGCGTCGTGGCGGACACGGACCGCGAGATGGCGCGCATCGGCGCGGCGGCCCAGGCGCGACTCGACGCGCTGGCTGCGAGCCTGGAGGGCGTGCCCGTGGAGACCGTGATCCGCTTCGGACGCGCGGCAGCCGAGCTGTCCATCGAGGCCGAGGCATTCGGCGCGGACCTCATCGCGCTGGCCGCTGCGATGCGCCCGCGGATCGGGGAACGCGCGCGGGCCTGGCAACTCCGGCGCGCCGCCCGTGGAACGAAGGTGGCGCTGGTCTGCCTGCCGCTGGCCGCGATGCGGACGGCCTCACAGCCGGGAGGCGCGGTGTCCGTGCCGGCGCTGCGCTGACCTTCGAGGCCGCGCGCCGCTCAGCCCTTGCGGCGGAGCTTGGGATCCCAGGCGTCCCGGAGCGTATCGCCGAAGAGATTGAAGCCGAACACCGCGAGGCTGATGGCGAGGCCGGGGAAGATGGCGAGCCACGGCGCCTGCTCCATGAAGGCCCGCCCCGTGCTGGACAGCATCAGCCCCCACGAGGGCGTGGGCGGCTGCGTCCCCACGCCGAGAAAGCTCAGCGAGGCCTCGATGAGGATGGCGTTGCCGAGCCAGATGGACGCCAGGATGAGGATGGGCGCCGTCACGTTGGGCAGGATGTGCGAGGCGATGATGCGGTAGTCGCGGCAGCCGATGGCCTGCGCCGCCTCTACGAAGCGGTTCTGCTTCGCGGAGAGCACGGCGCCCCGCACGACGCGCGAGTTGCCCGGAATGATCACCATGGCGATGGCGAGCATGGCGTTGGTGGTGCTGGGCCGGAGCACGGACACGATGGCGAGAGCGAGGATCAGCCCGGGAATGGTCATCAGGGCATCCATGATCCGCTGGAGTACGAGATCGAGCCGTCCCTCCCAGTAGCCCGAGACGAGCCCGATGATCATTCCCGCAAACGTGCCGATGCCCACCGCGAGCAATCCCACCCAGAGGGAGATGCGACTGCCGTAGATCACGCGGCTCAGCACGTCGCGCCCGATATCGTCTGTGCCGAAGGGATGCGCCCAGCTCGGCGGGGCGAGGCGGATCTCCGGCTGGGCGGCGAGGGGATCGTAGGGCGCCAGCACGTTGGCGAAGATCGCGGTGAGCACGAGGACGACGATCAGGACCGCGGAGACCATGCCCAGCGGCTTCCGCTTGATCGCCGCCCACAGGGTGCGGGTCCGGCTCACCTGGTCGGTGACGGGCCCCTCGAAGGTGCGGCCGGGAGCGGTGGCGATGGCCATGGGCGGGATCTAACCTCTCACTGGTAGCGGATGCGCGGATCCAGCCACGCGTAGGTCAGATCCACGAGGAGGTTGAGGGTCACGAGGGTGACGGCGACCAGCATCACGTTGGTCTGCACGATCGGATAGTCGCGGAAGAGGATCGCCTCCACGGTGAGCCGCCCCATCCCGGGCAGGGCAAAGATCGTCTCCACGATCACCGTGCCCGCGAGGAGCGTGCCGAACTGGCCGCCCACCAGGGTGATCACGGGGATGAGCGCGTTCTTGAGGGCGTGCTTGTAGATGATGATGCGCTCCCCCAGGCCCTTGGCCCACGCCGTGCGCACGTAGTCCTCGCGCAGCACCTCGAGGAGGGTGGAGCGCGTCATGCGCATGGTGGCGGCGGAGAGCCGGAAGCCGAGAACGGCGGCGGGGAGGAGGAACTGCTGGAGGTTGGTCCACGGATCCGTCCAGAGGCTCGCGTAGCCGAGGGGAGGGATCCAGCGGAACCAGATCGCCGCGAAAGTGATCACGAGGGTGCCGAGCCAGAAGTCGGGGAGGGAGAGGCCGGTGATCGCCGCGACCCGTCCCGCGTAGTCCGAGGCCTTGTCCTGCCGGGTGGCGGAGATGACGCCGATGGGCACGGCGATGACGAGGCCCAGGATCATGGCGAGCACGGCCAGCTCCACGGTGACGGGAATGGACTTCTTGAGGGCCACCGGGATGGGCTCATTGGTGAAGATGGAGTCGCCGGGGTTGAGGCTCAGCATCTGCCAGGCCCAGATCAGGTACTGCTTGTAGTACGGGAGGTCGAGCCCGAGATCGCGGCGGAGCTTCTCCAGCTCCTTGGGGCTCACGTTGCCCGACTCGCCCATGAGAGCGGTGAGCGCGTCGCCGGGCATGACGCGCATGAGCCCGAACACGATGAGCGAGGACAGCACGACCACCGGAATGGACATGGCCAGCCGGCGCGCGACGTACTTGTACATGGAGGCCGCGGTGCCCGCTACTTGTCGATCCAGAGCCGCGCCAGCGTCGACGCCCCGTAGCCGTCGTTGCGGCGCAGGGCGAGCGAGCCGGTGTTGCGCAGGTAGGGCTGCCACACGAGGAAGCCCGCGTCATAGGGCATCCACATGCGCGTGACCTGGTCGTGCTCGCGGTCGAAGACCTTCTTGGTCAGCGCGCGCTGCTCCGCGCGGTCCGGGGTGCGGCGCAGCTTGGTCACCAGCTCGTCGATGACGGGATCGGAGAAGCGCCAGTAGTTCTTGGTCGACTTGGAGTGCATGTACTGATAGGTCTGCTCGTCGAGCCCCGTAGCGTAGCCCGTCTTGAAGCCCCACGCCATGCCGTCCCACTTGCCGTCGGCGTAGCGCCCGTAGAAGGTGGTGTAGTCGAGCTTGCTGATCTTGATCTCGATGTTGAGGTTCTTCTTGAGGTCCTGCTGGACCACCTGCACCTGCGAGGACATCTCCGGGAAGTACTCGTAGTAGAAGAGCGTGGTCTCGAAGCCGTTGGGGTGGCCCGCCTCCGTGAGGAGCTTCTTGGCCTCCGCGGGCTTGTACTGCCAGTAGGGGCCGAGCTGGGCCGCCGTGGGCATCTTGTCCTGGAAGTAGAAGTAGGGGATGCCCCAGCCCAGGATGCCGTGGCCGCCGTAGATGGTGTCGACCTGCCGTTGGCGGTCGATGGCCATCGAGATGGCCCGGCGCACGCGCACGTCGTTGAAGGGCGGCTTGTCCTGGGCGAGGGCGAGCCCGAACACCGTCTGCACCGTCTTGTACTCCTGGATCACCGCGGCGGGGGTCGTCTTCTTGAGGTTGGCGGCGTCGCTCAGGCTGGCCACGAAGTGGATGTCGCTCTGCCCCGAGCGGAAGGCGGCGAGGCGGGTGGCCGCGTCCGGAGTGGAGAGGATCTGGTACTCGTCGATGTACGGACGTCCCTGGTCGAAATAGTCGGGGTTGCGGGTGAGCACGAGACGGACCTTCCGCGTGTTCTCCTTGATCATGTACGGCCCCGTCCCGATCAGCCGCTTCTTGAGGTCGCCGTCCTCCTCCAGCACCTCGCGCGCGAAGATGATGGACACGGGCTCGGCGAGGTTCTGGGGAAACATGGTGTTGGGCGTCTTGAGGTGGATGCGCACCGTGTACTTGTCGGGCGTCTCTATGCCTTCGATTTCCTGGAAGGTGAAGGACTGCACGCCTTCCTTCGCATATTGCTCGTAGCAGTACTTGATGTCCGCGGCCACCAGTTCGCGTCCGTTGAGGGGCGCCACGTTGTGCCACTTCACGCCCTTGCGGAGCTTGAAGGTCCACACCCGGAAGTCCGGGCTGCCTTGCCAGGACTCCGCGAGGTCGCCCTTGAGGGTGAGGTCGGTCGTGTTCGCCGCCTCGTCGGAATAGGGGTAGCGCACGAGGCGATTGCTGGTGAGCGCGGCGAACTGCGAGAGCCCCACGGAGTTGGTGAGGCGCGGATCGAGCACGGGCGGATCCCACGCGGAGGCGCGCGTCAGGAGCTTGCCGCGCTTGGGCGGGTTCGGGCTGGGCGGCATCCAGTCCGGATACGGCGAGGCCGTCTGCGCGAAGGCGCGACGCCGGCCCGCGAGGAGAGGGGTGAGAGCCGCGGTGGTCCATCCCGCGCGCTTCAGGAACTCGCGGCGGGTGGCGCGGGAGCGGCTCGGGACAGGGCGCGGGTCGTGGGTCGGCATCCGGGCTCTCCTTCTTCATGCTTCCGGTCGGAGCGAAGGAAAGAGATCACGGCCAACTCGGGGCGGCTCGCTCCGCGGCACTGCCCGCGAGTGCGGCGAAGATGCCGCAGAGGCCACTGCGAGTCAAGGAGAATCGAGGGAACTGCGCGGGAATGACAGACACAGTGTCGGCGGTTGTCGCTCTTCTGTGACTCCGTGGTGGCCCGGGCCGCACGAATCTCCCCTGTTTGACCGCGATCACCACATCCCAGTGTGACGACGAGGACACGGGAGGGGCTGGCAAGTGGATTGCAAATTCGGTGGGGTTGGGCCAGACCATGCGCAATTTATTCTCCCCGCGGTCGCGCCGGTCCCGGGAGCGGCCAGTGTATAGTGGAAGTCCATGTCCAATTCCCTCGACCTGATCCGCAGGCTCGAGCAGAACGTCGGCCGCGCATTGGTCGGCAAGCCCCAGGTGATCCGGCTCGCCGTAGTCGGCCTCCTCGCCCGCGGCCATCTCCTCATCGAGGACGTGCCGGGCGTAGGGAAGACCACACTGGCGGCGGCGCTCGCCCGCTCCATCGGCGCCGGCTTCCAGCGGATCCAGTTCACCTCCGACATGCTGCCCTCCGACGTGATCGGGGTGAGCATCTGGGAGCCGGAGAAGAGCGAGTTCGTCTTCAAGCCCGGCCCACTCTTCACCAACATCGTGCTCGCCGACGAGATCAATCGCACCACGCCCAAGACGCAGTCGAGCCTCCTGGAAGCCATGAACGAGACGCAGGTGTCGATGGATCATTCGACCTACCCCCTCCCGCGTCCCTTCATGGTGTTGGCGACCCAGAACCCACGCGAGCACGAAGGCACGTATCCGCTGCCCGAGTCGCAGCTCGACCGGTTTCTCCTTCGCATTCGCGTGGGCTACCCGGATACGCCCGACGAGAAGTCGGTGCTGCGCGGGGCAGGCCAGCCGAGTCTCGACGTGCTGGTGCCCGTGCTCCAAGCCGAGGACGTGATGGCGCTTCAGGAAGAGGCGGATGGCGTGCGCGCGGACGAATCGATCCTCGACTACATCATGGCCTTGGTGGCGGCCACGCGCTCCTCGTCCCTCCTCTCGCTCGGGGTGAGCCCGCGCGGCTCCCTCGCCCTCCTGCGCGCCGCCCGCGCCCAAGCCCTCGCTGACGGCCGCGACTACCTCGTGCCCGACGACGTGAAGAGCCTGGCCGTGCCCGCCCTCGCCCACCGCGTGATGCTGAAAGGCCGGGGTGGCCAGGGCGGCGTGGATGCCGACACCGTGCTGCGCGCCATCATCCAGGACGTCCCCGTCCCGCGCTGAGCTTCACACGGCTGCCATGAAGTGGCCCACGCTGCCGCCGTGGCTCAAGGAGAGCGAGTGGTGGTGGCGGCCGTTCCGTCCGCGGCGCACCATCTGGCCCACCCGCGATGGATGGTGGTGCCTCTTCGTGGTCATCGGGATCGGCGTGGCGGCCATCAACACCGGCAACAACCTGCTCTACCTTCTCGTCTCCCTGCTCCTGAGCCTCATCGTGGTCTCCGGCGTGCTCTCCGAGCAGTCCATGCGCGGCCTCCGCCTCGAGGCCGACGTCCCCGAGGAGATCTTCGCGGGCACCCCCGCTCTCTTCGGTGCTGTGCTCACCAACGCCAAGCGCTGGCTCACCTCGTATTCCGTCACCCTCGAGCTGCTCGGGCGCGGCGCTCCTACGCGCTTCATCTATCTTCCCCGCCTCGAGGCGGGACGCGATCGCCTCCTCACCTGGGAGGACACGCTTCCCGCGCGTGGGCGCCAGCGGCTCGCCGGGGTGCGTCTCACCACGCGCTTCCCCTTCGGTCTCTTCCTCAAGGCAAGCCGGGTGACGCTGCAGCGTGAGGTGCTGGTGTTCCCCGCAGTGCGGCCTTTGCCCACGGAGACCCTGCACCGGCTCGCGGGGGGGGGGGCCTCCCCCCTGCGCCCCCCCCGGCGCCCAGCCGCTGATCGACAAATTCCTGAAGGAGCCGCGCGGCGCGACGAACTAGAAGCGCGTTTTTGGGGGGCCCATCTCCCCGTCATGGCCGGTCTTGCCCCGGCCATCCACGTCTTTC
>Ga0081540_1004047_pt1 | contig 11355 bp, 10 predicted proteins | sample TabmetS2T1R1_FD_71024 | JGI IMG/M metagenome (GOLD analysis project Ga0081540, IMG submission 71024) | Tabebuia heterophylla rhizosphere microbial communities from the University of Puerto Rico - S2T1R1 | ecosystem: Host-associated > Plants > Roots > Rhizosphere ...
CCGGTGGTGGTCCGGTCGGCGGCGGAGGCCCGTAGCCGGGTGGCGGTCCATACTGGCCGGGGCTCGGCGGACCGGCGGGCGGTGGGGCGCCCGGTGGTGGTCCACCTGGTGTCGGACCCGGCGGCGGAGGGGGCGTCGCCTTCCGGGGATCGTCCTCTGGCGGCACGTCTGTCATCCGGGCTCCTCGTGCTCGACGAGTAGAACCATTGCCGCCAAACTAGCGGTCGATCACCCCGTTCAACATCACCTTACGAGGGTTCACACGGCCGTGTCTCAACGAACCGCTCGGTTCGCTCGGTATGGCCCCGGGTGACTCGTGACCACTAGTGCGCCAAAATCTGATGCATCAGCCGCGCGGTCTCGCTCGGCGTCTTGCCGACCCGCACGCCGGCCGCTTCGAGCGCCTCCTTCTTGGCCTGCGCCGTACCGGAGGATCCGGACACGATCGCGCCGGCATGCCCCATTGTCTTACCCTCAGGCGCCGTGAAGCCGGCGACGTAGCCCACAACCGGCTTCGTCACGTTCTCCCGGATGAATGCGGCTGCGCGCTCTTCGGCGTCGCCACCGATCTCGCCGATCATCACAACGGCCTCGGTCTCCGGGTCGGCCTGGAACGCGGCAAGAGCATCGATGTGGGTCGTCCCGATCACCGGGTCGCCGCCGATGCCGATTGCGGTGGAGAAGCCGATGTCGCGTAACTCGTACATCATCTGGTAGGTCAGCGTTCCCGATTTCGATACCAGCCCTATCGGCCCCGGGCCGGTGATGTCAGCGGGAATGATGCCCGCATTGGACTTGCCCGGGCTGATCAGACCTGGGCAGTTGGGCCCGACAATCCGCGTCGATTTGCCGCGCGCATATGCCCAGAAGTAGGCGGAATCCTGCACCGGGATACCTTCGGTGATCACCACGACGAGAGGGATCGCGGCGTCGATCGCCTCCAGCACCGCGTCCTTGGCAAACGGCGGCGGCACGAACAAGACAGTGGCATCGGCGCCGGTTTCGCGCATCGCCTCCGCCACCGTGCCGAAAACAGGCAGCACGGTCCCGTCGAAGTCGACCTTCGTACCGGCCTTGCGGGCGTTCACACCACCGACTACAGAGCTCCCAGAGGTGAGCATCCGCCGAGTGTGCTTCGTGCCTTCCGAGCCGGTCATGCCCTGCACGATGATCCGCGACGTCTCGTCCAAAAAGATCGCCATTTAGTGTCCTGTAAACGAGGTGTGTTTACGCGTCTGCACGGCCCAGGCGGCGGCTCGCTTCGTTCTCGTCGTCGCGAATGGCGCTGCCATTCGTCTCCTCCTCCGCCTTGCGATCCATCCCCCTGGATCCGCGCATTCGGGCAAAGAACCCCGTTTACAGGACACTAGCTCACCGCCTCAGCGAGTTCGGCGGCCTTGTCGGCCGCATCGTCCATCGTGTCCACCAGTGTGACCAGTGGGTGAGCGGCATCCTTGAGAATGCGCCGTCCCTCGATGACGTTGTTGCCGTCGAGCCGGACGACGAGAGGCTTTGTCGCGCTCGATCCCAGCATGCCCAGCGCGGTGACAATGCCGTTCGCGACGGCGTCGCATGCGGTAATGCCGCCGAACACATTGACGAACACGCTACGCACAGAGGGGTCGGAGAGGATGATGTCGAGCCCGTTCGCCATCACCTCGGCGGACGCGCCGCCACCAATGTCGAGAAAGTTCGCCGGCTTCACGCCGCCGTGCCGCTCGCCCGCGTAGGCCACGACGTCCAGTGTCGACATCACCAGACCCGCGCCGTTGCCGATGATCCCCACCTCGCCGTCGAGCTTGACGTAGTTGAGGTTCTTCTCGATCGCGCGCCGCTCGAGCGGATCGGTGGAATCGGTGTCGACGTAGTCCGCGTTGATCGCGTGTCGGAAGTCCGCGTTGTCGTCCAGCGTCACCTTGCCGTCAAGCGCCTTGACACTGCCGTCGGCGAGCTTGGCCAGGGGATTGACCTCGACGAGCGTGGCGTCCGACCCAACGAACGCTGACCAGAGCTTGACAACCACGTCAGTTACCTGGATGGCCACCTCGGCCGGAAAGTGAGCCAGCTCGACGATTTCGCGGGCTTTCACCGCGTCGACACCCGAGAGCGCGTCGACGGGAACCTGGGCCAGCGCGTCGGGCCGCTCGACCGCGAGCTGCTCGATCTCCATGCCGCCCTCATAGGACGCCATCGCCAAATAGCTGCGGTTGGCTCGGTCGAGCAGGAAGGAGACGTAATACTCTTCCTCGATCTGCGCGCCCGGATCGATCAGCACGCGGTAAACGGTGTGGCCCTTGATGTCCATACCCAGGATTTGCCCGGCCAGCTCACCAGCCTCTTCCGGGGTCTTCGCTACCTTGACTCCGCCGGCTTTACCGCGTCCCCCGGTCTTGACCTGGGCCTTGACGACCGTGACGCCGCCAATCTCGCGGGCGACCCGCTCCGCGTCCTCGGGCGTGGTCACCACCTTCCCGAGCCCGACCGGGACATCGTGGAGCTGAAAGAGCTCCTTGGCCTGGTACTCGAACAGATCCACGTGCCGCCGCCGTTCTCACAGGATTCCTTTGGTCGCCCGGGCAGCCTATGCCTTACGGGCAGGAGCGCGTTCGCGCTGAGACCGGGCTCACCCAGCTGCGGAAGCGCTGAGCGTGGAGCGTACCCACTGGACGATATCGTCCATCGAAGCTCCGGGGGTGAAGACCTTCGCCACTCCCATCGCCTCCAGCTCCGGGATGTCCGCGTCGGGAATGATGCCGCCGCCGAACACGACGACGTCGGTGACGCCGCGTTCCTGGAGCAGCTGCATCAAGCGCGCGAACAGCGTCATGTGGGCCCCGGACAATACCGAGAGGCCAACCGCGTCCGCGTCCTCCTCGATGACTGTTTGCACGATCTGCTCAGGGGTCTGATGCAGCCCGGTGTAGATGACCTCCATGCCAGCGTCGCGAAGGGCCCGAGCCACCACTTTGGCTCCCCGGTCATGCCCATCGAGGCCTGGTTTCGCGACGACGACCCGGATCCGTTCTGCCATTGCCACACTCCACACCAAGCGATCCGACTCGACCGAGCTCCGGCCTATTGCTGATCACACGCAGACGATCGCCATACTTCACCTCACGGTCCATGATCACCACGGTGGGTCAAGCGGACGCGGCGCGCACGTTCGCAACTCAATCACAGCTGATCGACAACCGCGGTCCGGATGTGGCCGCGGCCCCGAGGTCGCCGGTAATCGCGTTCGACCGTCGCATTCAGCTCGGTCTGACAGAATCGACACTCAACTATGCCGACCACCCAGCTCGCGCCCGCGCCGAACGACGTCGATCCGTCGCTACGTGCGCGGCGGACCGCACGACGGTGGTTCGCGCTACCGGCCGATCTCTCGGGCGACGACACTAGGTCGACGGTGTTTGCCTGGCTAATCAGCCGGGCCCTGACGCTCACTCTCATGGTGTCGATCGAGCCGTCCGTCGTCGGCGATGTGAGCTACTACTCGCGCAGCCTGCGCGCACTGTTCTTCAACGGGGCCGGCATCCGGGAAACATTTCAGGAATACCCGCTGCCGGTTTTCGGCGTCATGCTGCCGCAGTTTCTCCTCGGTCTGGCAAACCCGGTGGCGTTCACGGTTCTGTTCGCCCTCTCCATGCTCGCCGCGGACGGCGTGTTCACGTGGCTCCTCTGGCGAACCAGCGGGCGTCGACGGAGCGAAGCGGTCACGTTCTGGTTGTGGTTCGTCCCGCTCATCGGTCCGACGGCATACTTCCGATTCGACCTCGTGCCAGCCGTCCTGGCAGGGGGCGCGGTACTCGCGCTGATGCGACGGCCGGCGCTCTGCGGCGCGCTTACCGCAATCGGAGCGGCGCTCAAGCTATGGCCCGCCATCATGCTTCCCATCTTCCTGCTGGGCCCTACGAATCGACGACGTGTTCTCGGCGGCTTCCTAGCGACCGGTGGAGCACTGGCCCTCGCCAGCCTGCTTGCTGGTGGCGTCGAACGTCTGATCTCGCCGCTCCAGTGGCAGGCAAACCGTGGCCTGCAGATCGAGTCCCTGCCAGCGGGACCGCTGATGCTCGTTCGCATGTTCGATCCGAAAGGGCCCTGGGACGCTCCCCTGTCGCTGTATAAGGCGCGCGAGCTGACCGGGCCGGGCGTATCGGCATTCCTCACGGTGAGCACGATTCTGATGATTGCCGGTGTCGCGTTCCTCGTCGTGTTGTGGAACCGAGCCCGGTTGGCGCCTACCGTCACCGTCGAAATTGTCGGCTGGCTGTTGATCGCAACCGCGGCCGTGGCCACCATCACCAACAAGGTGCTCAGCCCGCAGTACATCCTGTGGCTGGGTGGACCGCTCGCGGCGCTTGCGGTTCGGCAAATGGGTGATCAGCACGTGCGCCGCGCGATGCGGTTGCTGCTCGGCATCGCGTTACTCACCCAGGTGAACTACCCGCTGCTGTACCCGTGGCTGGTCAACGGCAATTTTCCCGTCCAGTTCGGCACTCTCGTGCTCGAGACGCGCAACGCGCTGCTCGTGATCTTCGCCTGGCAGGCGTGTACACGGGTATGGGTCCTCGCCCAGCGCTCACCCTCCCGGGACGCCGTCAGCACCCGATGACCGCCACCGCGTCCCGTCAGCCGTCGGTCGCGGCCGGTGCCGCGCGACGGCGCGTGGTCAACGCGTGGCCCCTCTGGCTGCTGACGCTGGCGACCTTTGCCATCTACACCCTGTTTGCCCTCGAACGACACCGCCAGTTCAACACCGCGGGTTACGACTTGGGAATCTTCGACCAAGCCGTGCGACGCTACGCGCATTTCCAAGCGCCGATCGTGCCGTTGAAAGGCATGTCCTACAACATCTGGGGCGACCATTTCCACCCGATCATCGCGACCGCCGCGCCGCTGTACTGGATCTGGGGCCACCCCGAGACCCTGCTCATCCTGCAAGCGGCGCTGATTGCCTCTTCAGTTCCGGTCATCTACCGATTCGCCCGGCGGCGGACTACGTCGCGGGCGTCACTGGTCATCTGCTTTGCGTACGCGTCGAGCTGGGCCTTCCAAACTCTCGTTGACTTCCAGGTCCACGAGGTCGCCTGGGGCGTTCCAATCCTCGCACTGGCCATCGATGCGCTCGATCGCGCCGACGATAAGCAGTTACTGATCTTCGCCGGATTACTCTTGCTCGTCCGCGAGGACATGGGGATTCTCGTTGTGCTGCTGGGGATCCTGCGGCTGTTCAATCGGCGGCGTCGATGGATAGGCCTCATCCTCGTCGCCGCGGGGGTCATCGTCTACGAACTTGCGACCGCGGTGATTCTCCCCCATTTCTCGCCCGACCAGCACTTCGCGTACTGGCAGTATGGACCGACGCTCGGTCCGAACCTGGGCAGCGCGCTCGGCCACGTCGTCCTGCATCCGCTCGACACCGCGCGGATGTTCTTCTCACCGATGATCAAGACACAGACTCTGCTGTTGTTCCTGGTCCCGGTGCTCTTCCTCGCCCTGCGGTCGCGATACTCGATTCTCGCCCTTCCCTTGCTGGCGCAGCGGTTCTTCGAACCCGCGGTACGGGACAACCTCTGGTACCCCAGCTTCCATTACAACGCGCTGCCCTGGGTCATCTTCGTGCTCGCGATGATCGACGGGGCCGCCCGACTCGGCGTGTGGTCCCGCCCACGGCTCAAGCTCACTGTTCTCACCGCGATCATGATCATTCCAATCGCGCTGATCGTGGTGAATCCGCCGTTCTCCGGACGGCAAGTTGCAGCGCTACACGCGATGCTGACCGGCAAGCTGTTCGGGACCACCGCGCACATGCAAGGTCAGCAGGCCGTCGTCGACCGTGTTCCCAGAAATGTCTGCATCGAGGCGGACGATCGGCTCGCCGGGCACCTCACTGACCGCGACTACGTCACGTTGTTCGGCATGCAGCATGATGCTGCCGACTTCGTGGCGATCGATCTGACCCAAAAGGATGTCGGCAACTTCGGGGCCAAGCCGGCCGCAGCGCTCGCCGCCGCCGAGGCCGCCGGCTATCGAGAGATCTTCAGTAAAGACCGGGTGATCCTCCTGCAGTCGCCGAACTATCAGGGACCGTCCGGTCACTGTGGTCCGCTCGGCAACGGTCCGGCCTAGTCTGCACCGGCGCTGCGCAGGATCGGGGACGGATTTGTGCAGTGAGCGCACCTTTCCGTCGCTGATCGGGACGGTTCCCTCAGAGCTTCTCGAGGGCGGCGTAGCGAAGTACCAGCCACTTGACCCCAGCGCTGCCGAAGTCGATCTGGGCCTGAGCCTTGTCGCCCGCGCCACGCAGGCCGACGACCGTGCCGAGGCCCCACGAGTCATGCGTGACGCGATCACCTGGCTGTAACTGCAGTATCGGCCGGTTCCCGACGCCACCGCGCAACCCGCGGCCACCGGCGCCGCTGCCCAGTCGTGACGCGGTCAGCTGTTCTTGCGCCGACTGGCGCGCGCCGACACCTACGCGATAACCGTGATCGGAGTAACGCGACGCGACATCGTCGCCGTACGAAGGAACAAACGGCGCCCGATGAACCTCGCCGGTCCACGTGACGAGCTCGGCCGGCATCTCATCCAGGAACCGGGACGGCGGATTCCACTGCGGCGCGCCCCACGCCGTGCGGGACAAGGCGCGCGAGAGATACAGCCGCGAACGCGCTCGCGTGATGCCGACGTAGGCCAGTCGGCGTTCCTCGGCCATCTCGTCGGGATCGCTGAGCGTGCGGGCGTGTGGGAAGATGCCCTCCTCCATGCCGGTCAGAAAGACGACCGGGAACTCGAGCCCCTTCGCGGTGTGCAGGGTCATGAGCGTGACCACGCCACCCGACGCATCCGGCACGGTGTCCGCGTCCGCCACCAACGAGACCTGCTCGAGAAAGGCGTTGAGATCGCCGGCTTCCGCTGTCCCCTCCCTCGTCTGTTCAAACTCGCGAGCCACATTGATCAGCTCACGTAGGTTGTCGACGCGACCCTCGTCCTGCGGATCACGGCTCGCCTCGAGCTCCCGGACGTATCCGGTTTTGTCCAGAACCGCCTCGAGAATCTCGCTGGGCGTGCCGGCCACGGCGACCGCCCGGATCTCGGTCATCATGATGAGGAAGTCCTGGATCGCGTGCAACGATCGAGGATTCATGCCCGGCGCGACGTCAGCGCGATCGAGCGCGGCACCGAAGGAGATACCTTCCTGCGTGGCGAACGCGGCGACCACCGCCTCGGCCCGATCTCCGATCCCGCGGCGCGGAGTATTCAGGATGCGCCGCAGGCTGATCATGTCGTCCGGATTGGCGACAACGCGGAGGTACGCCAGCGCGTCGCGAATCTCGCGCCGCTCATAGAACCGCACGGCGCCGATCACCTTGTACGGCAAGCCGACGCGGATGAACACCTCCTCGAACACTCGCGACTGCGCGTTCGTCCGATAGAACACGGCGACGTCCGACGGTTTGGCGATGCCTGCGTCGGACAGTTCCTCGATGCGCTGTACCACCCAGGCGGCCTCGTCGTGCTCATTCTCAGCGACGTATCCGGCGATCGGTTCACCTGCACCGGCCTCTGACCACAGGTGCTTCGGCTTGCGATCCGGGTTGCGGGCGATCACGGAATTTGCCGCGGTGAGGATCGTCTGCGTGGATCGGTAGTTCTGCTCGAGCAGAATCGTCCTCGCGTTCGGATAGTCGCGCTCGAACTCGAGAATATTGCGAATGGACGCGCCGCGGAATGCGTAGATCGCCTGGTCAGCATCACCCACGACCGCCAGCTCGCCGGCTGGCAAGTCTTCGGCCGGCCGGGTGAGTTCCCGCACCAGCACGTATTGGGCGTGGTTAGTGTCTTGGTATTCGTCAACCAGTACATGGCGGAACCGGCGCCGATACTTCTCCGCGACGGCCGGATAGTCCGAAAGCAGGCGGACCGCCGCCATGATCAGGTCGTCGAAATCAAGCGCCTGGGCCTCGGATAAGCGCAGCTGGTACCGGGCGTAGACATCCGCGAGCACCTTCTCGTGCGCCATCGTCGCTTGGTTCGCCCACGCCTCCGGCGACACCAGCTCGTTCTTCAGGTTGCTGACCTGGGCGGTGAGACTCCGGGCCGGATATCGCCGCGGGTCGAGGTCCAGCTCTCGACCGACGAGGGTTATCAATCGCTTCGAGTCGTCCGCGTCGTAGATGGAGAACGACGAGCGCAATCCCAGCGGCTTGCCATCAGCCCGGAGTATGCGGACGCACATCGAATGGAATGTGCCGACCCACATTGCCCGAGCTCGCGGGCCGACGAGACCAGCGACCCGATCTCTCATCTCGCCGGCCGCCTTGTTGGTGAAGGTGATCGCGAGAATCTCGCTGGGTTGTACGTCGCGCTCAGCGAGCAGATAGGCGATCCGGTGGGTCAGGACCCGAGTTTTGCCCGAACCCGCTCCGGCAACGATGAGCAGTGGGCTGCCGGCGTGTACCACGGCGGCGCGCTGCTGTGGGTTCAGCCCCTCGAGCAGTTTGGCCGGGTCCGCGGCGATGCGCTTGCCGGGAGGGGGTGCTGCGCTCGACTCGCCTGGGGGCAGCACAAACAGACCGCCGACCTCTGCGCTCACTGGCTAACCTGGCTCATCTCTCGTCCAGCTTAAGAGCACACCACGACGCCGCTGAACTTGCCGGGCGGCCACTCGCATGTCACCATGTGGAGCGTGTCAAGCCACACCGCCAGGTTTTTTTACGGGTACCGGTCCCCGGTGCCCGTCGATTGCGGCTGACGACAACCGACGACGCCCCGGACCTCACGCCTCCGGGGCTTTTTTAGTGCCCGGGGTGTAGGGACCGGCCGACCAGCTAGAGGACGAACCATGCACACCGTCACGACGACCAACACCGACGAGATGACATCGGCGCCGGACCTGCCGGCCGATCCGGAGTCGGCCGAGACGATCCCGATCCTGCGAGACCAGATCGACGCGATCGATATGGCCATCGCCCGGCTCGTCGCCGAACGGGTTCGGCTTTCAAGGCGCATCCAGACACTGCGCCTGAATTCCGGCGGCACTCGGGTACAGCTCGGCCGGGAGCGGATCATCCTCGAGCGCTACCGGGCCGCTCTGGGTCCGGACGGGCCGGTGCTCGGCGAGGCTGTGCTGCGGGTTTCTCGCGGCGTGCACTGAGCTAGTGCAAGTTAGAGCATGCGTCGGTCGGCCGCCCACCGGGTTAGCTGGTGCCGGTTGGAGAGCTGGAGCTTGCGCAGCACGTTCGACGCGTGTGTTTCCACCGTCTTGATCGAGATGAACAACTCATTCGCGATCTCCTTGTAGGCGTAGCCGCGCGCCAGTAGTCGCAATACCTCCAATTCGCGAGGCGTCAGCTGGTCCAGCTCCGGATCGACCGAGGGTACGACCGGAGCGTCACGAAACGCATCGAGGACGAACCCGGCCAGCCGCGGGCTGAACACCACGTCGTCGGCCGCCACTCGACGCACGGCATCCGCCAACTCGGGCGCCGAGATCGTCTTCGTAACGTAGCCACGGGCGCCGGCCCGGATGATGGCGATCACGTCCTCGGCGGCGTCCGAGACGGACAGCGCCAGATACCGCGCTCTGGTCTCCCCCACGCCGGCGATGACCGCTAGTCCGCCACCGTCCGGCATATGAACGTCGAGCAGGACGACATCCGGCTGGGATCTAGTGATTCCGGCAACAGCGTCGGCGACCGTACCGGCCTCACCTACGAGATCGACCAGCGTGCCCAGCTCGACTCGTACGCCGGCGCGGAACATCGCGTGGTCATCGACGAGATACACCCGGGGCTGCTGCCCGATCATTCCCTCACAACCTTGTCCTTGCTCTAGTCCGAGACCCTCATCGCGGCATGCTGATCTCTATCTCGGTCCCCGTACCCGGGGTGCTGCGCACGTCAACCTTTCCGCCGTGCCGCTCGATCCGCCCGATGATCGAGTTACGCAGGCCGTGTCGGTCTTCGCCGACCGCGTCGATGTCGAACCCGGCCCCGCGGTCGCGGACAAACGCGGTGGCGCCGCGGTCGTCGGCCTCAACGTAAACGGAAATCGTCGAGACCCCAGCGTGCTTGGCCGCATTCACCAGAGCCTCGCGGCTCGCCGCGACAAGGGCCGCGAGCTTGTCGTCGAGCACCGCGTCCCCGACCACCACTACCTCCACCTGGATCGCGTAGTCGTCCTCGACCTCGCCGGCAGCCGCTCGCACGGCGTCAGCCAGCTGACCGCTGGACGTGCGTGTCCCGTACAGCAGCGTGCGTAGCTCTCGCTCCTGCCCGCGGGCAAGCCGAGCGACCTCACGCGGCGAATCGGAATTGCGCTGAATGAGCGCGAGGGTTTGCAGCACCGAGTCGTGCAGATGTGCGGCAAGCTCAGCCCGTTCCTGCGAACGGATGCGCTCGGCCCGCTCCTCTCCGAGCTCCGAGACCAGCCGGATCCACCAGGGACCGGTGATCAGCGCAAGTCCGACCACGGCCACGATCACAGCGACGAATGCCTCACGTGCGGCCGAGAGGTCCGTCCCAATGACGACGGCGGCGGCTGCGAGCACAACCAGGGAGATGCCGACCAGGATCCGTAGCAAACCGATCCGCTGGCCGGATTCGGCTGACAGCGACGACCGCGACAGCCGCCACCAGCGCGCTCGCTGCGTCTCCGAGGCCTGCCGCCAGATGAGGGCCGCCCCGAAAATCGCAAGGACCGACGGCACGAACAACGAGCCGAGGGGCAGGGTATGCGCGACGACGCCGATAGCACCAATCGCCAGGATCGCACCGAGCACCCACTGCACCCAGGTCGCACGGATCCGCTCAGGCTGGCCAGGCGGTGGTGGTAAGACGATCCAGAACACGCCGTACAGAACAACGCCCACACCGCCGAAGAGGGCGAGCAGGACGAAGACGATGCGTACCCACCGGGCGGACACCCCAATGTGGTCGGCGATCCCGCCGGCCACCCCGCCTAGGATGCGATGCCGAGTACGCCGATACAGCCGCGGGGCCCGCGGCGGAAACTCAGGTGCGGCGTGATCAGCCGTCGTCACCCCACCATGATCGCCGGTTTGCCGCCTGGGTCGCATCGGGCGGTGCCCCCATCTCGCGTAGCCACGTGATTCAGGGTGAGATCAGGGGCGTGCCCGATGCCCTGACAACCCGCTCGACCGCATCGTGGGATGCATGACGACCGTGCCCGATTCCACTGCCACGCCACCCGGCTCGACGCCGCCGGGCGGCCCACCTTCTCCCGGCGCGATCCCGCCTCCCGGCTCGATCCCGCCTCCCGGCTCGATCCCCCCTCCCCCCCCCCTCCCCCCCCCCCGCTCCACCCCCCCCGGCCCCCCACCCCCCCCCCCCC
>Ga0081540_1004048_pt1 | contig 11353 bp, 8 predicted proteins | sample TabmetS2T1R1_FD_71024 | JGI IMG/M metagenome (GOLD analysis project Ga0081540, IMG submission 71024) | Tabebuia heterophylla rhizosphere microbial communities from the University of Puerto Rico - S2T1R1 | ecosystem: Host-associated > Plants > Roots > Rhizosphere ...
TTGTGACACCACCAGCCGCAATTGACGCGGGGATCAGGCCTCGGGCACCTCGGTTTTCCACCGAACTTGAACTTACTTTGCAACGTGCCCTCGGCTACGGCGATGCGCGAAAACACCAGTACACCACGCTAGAACATGTACTGCTCGCGCTGACAGATGACGCGAATGCTTCGAAGGTAATGCGGGCGTGCGGTGTCGATCTTGCGGTGCTCCGGAAGAGCTTGACCGATTACATTGAAAATGAGCTGCGGGCCATCGTGGTCGAAACCGGCGCATTGCCCGGCGGATCGCGCCCGACAGCAGCGTTTCAGCGCGTGGAGCAGCGCGCTGTATCGCACGCCGAGCAAATGGGCCAGCAGGAGGTCACCGGCGACAACATGATGGTCGTTATCTTTGCCGAGCGGTTAAGCCCGGCAGTGCGGCGGCTCTACAGTCAGAACATGACGGCTCAAGATGCAGCGAACTTCGTCGAGCGCGGCATCATCAAACGAAGTGGCACCGCCGCGCCCTGATCATTGCAGCCGCCGCGCCAAATTTGGGGTTTCCCTTATTGGCCCTGAGCTGACCTAGGCGCCAGCTACCCAGACGTCTGCTCTTGTGGGTAGGCGGACATAAGGCAGGCCAGGCATCAGGTCGGCTTCGACCCTTAGGCGACGTTCGCACTGGTGGTTCCTCAGGACAGCGCCAGTACCGGCAATACTATGGCGATACTGGCTGTAGGTTGTTGCGCATGAGACAAAGATTGCATTGCTTGCCCGAGATGATGTGAGCCCGCGCCGCTCGCGTGTCGTCAAGGATTAGTTGGTGGTGGGTCGCATCTGGGTCTTGATTGCAAATTCGCCGATTTGGCGGCCAATCTGGCTACCGTGCTCAACTGCGGTGCGGTAGTGTATACCGCCCCACACGCGCGCGTTCTCGACCTCCTTCTCGATCTGCGAGAAACTGTCCCACCGCAGTAGCACGCCGAGCGGAGGGTAGACGTAACTCGTGGCCAGTCTGTCGTCTCCGAACACGTGCTGCAGGACCGCTACTGCTGCGCCAGCGCCAAGGCAATGGGCCGACGGATATTCCGGGTGTGGCGGCGTAACAAGCAAAGGGTCCCAGCCGGAATCTGGGGCAATCGCCGCATTCTTTGCCAGACTGGCGTTGCGGATCGCAGTGACCGGACGCCAATAGTTGAACGTGTACTTGGCTTCAAATCCAGCGATGAGCGAGTCGGTCATGGCCATATTGAGCAGTGCGAAGAGCCGCGCGGTGTCGACAAGGCTGAGACCTTTGGCTGCCGCGGCCGCACGTGCCACCGCGTTCAGTGGTGGAACCTCCGAACCGGCCCAGTGAATGGCGATTGCGGTCTGCTCGACGGTGCGCTCTGTGGTGGCCCTTGATCCAAGGCGCTTGACCTCGTTGAAGTCCTTCGCGAAGGCTGCGCTATCTGGGGCCGGGGGACCCGCGAACACGAACTGCTTGGCGCTCGTCATCACGAATGGCTTCAGATTGCGCCAATACGGCAGTATCGGACTGGCGTTCATCGGTGGCGTCGCTTGATAGACCCCTGCACCGGTACTGAACGTATAGGATTGCTTGGCCGCAGAGCCGTCATCCTTGCGACGGGCAAGCATTTGTGCGGCGACCTCCTGACCCAGCCTCAGTCCGTTCGTACGCGCCGCGCCTTCAGGAATTTGTGTTAACGACGCGGCAAGAGCGGCGTCGATGATGGCTTTCTGCGGCGGATACAGCCACTCTAATACACCGTGGGCTGCGGCGGCTGCGGCGGCCTCGGCTGAAGCACCGGCCGGCGCGCTCACATTGACTGCATAGACTGCATACTTGCGCTCGATGGCATTCACCGCATCGAAGATGGCCGCATGAACGATTGCCATTACGCGGGTCTGGACCGGCACCGGGGCGCCGGCGATCTCGGTCGAACGGATGGCCGTCTGATTCCAGTCGGTCACGACATCAGCCCGCGCCACCGAAGCAACGGCCAGCACGACGGCAACTCCAAAGCAAGCCCGGAGTACTACGCTAGGTAGCTTGTTCATCATTGCTTCCTCCTGTTTCGCTGACCTTGGCAGCTCCCGATGGAGGTTTGTTGCCTATCTGGGTCAGCGCTGTCGTGAAGTCCTGATGAATTTGTCCTGAAATCCGGTAAGATGTTGAGATTGACCGAGGATTTCGGGAAGTCGGGCGCGTCGTGAAGGTACCGAGCTCCTACCACTTCGATGGCTTTGTCCTTGATGCCTGCTCCGCCTGCTTGCGGCGCGACGGGGCGCCGGTGCGGCTGCGGCCGAAATCGTTCGACGTGCTGCTCTATCTCGTGCGCAATCGCGGACGGCTCGTTTCCAAGGACGAACTGTTCGACAATGTCTGGGCCAACCTCGTCGTCACCGACAATTCGCTGGTCCAATGCATCAAGGAAGTCCGTCAGGCGCTCGGCGACAACCGGCAGACCATGATCGAGACCGTGGCCAAGCGGGGCTATGTCTTTACGCCTATCGTCGTCGAAAGCGACGACACGCCCTTGCCAACCGGCGCCAGTACCGTCGACTCGGCGCTATTGCCGGATCAGCCGGCGCCGGCTGGAGCATCATTCAACGGCAGCCGACGCATAGCCGCCACTGCGGGCATCGTCGCGGCGCTCCTAATGGCCAGCAGCGCCTGGTGGGCGTTGAACCAACGGACGGCTTCGCAACCTCCTGCTGAAGTGTCGATCACCGATCGCCCCGCGGAAAATCGCCTCTCCATCGCCGTGCTGCCGTTCGGAATATTGGGGGAGACCACGGATGACTACTTCTCTGTCGGAATCAGCGAAGACGTGGCATCAGCGCTTGGCCGCTTTCCCGATCTTGCGGTTGCTTCGCCCAAGGTCGTATCGCGGTTCCGCAGCGCTGGCTTGACCGCCGAGGACATCCAGCGCCAGCTGAAAGTCCGTTATCTTGTGGAAGGCAGCGTCCGGCGATCGGCCGAGAAAATCCGGATCGCGGTCCGCTTGACCGATCTGCCGCGCGGCATGCTGCTCTGGTCGGAATCTTATGATGCATCGCCGGCCGGCATTTTCGCGATCCAGGGCGACATTATCGTGCGAATCGCCGGCGCTCTCTCGGTGAAGCTCTCGAAACTTGAACAGATCCGGGCCGCCAATACCCCGGCAAGCAGCATGGAGGCGTATGATTTCGTGCTGCGCGGCCGGGAACTCCTGACGCGTCTGAACCGAATTACGTATTCCCAAGCACGCACGATGTTCGAGCGGGCCATTGCATTGGACGCGCAAAACGCAGCGGCTTACGTGGGACTGGGTCGCATCGATTTGAGCGCAGTTGCTTTGGGCTGGACCGCGGACGCGGAGGCGGCCCTCAAGCGCGCCGAAGACCTGGCCCGCAAGGCCATATCACTCGACGAGTTCAATCCAGCCGCCCACGTCCTGCTAGGACGAACCTACGCCAGAATGGAGGAATACGAACGCGCTGTGAATATATTGAGACGGGCCGTCGCGTTGAACCCCAGCGAGCCGGACAGCTATGCCGGACTGGGCGACGCGCTCTTGTGGAGCGGCAATGTCGAGGAGGCGATCAAGGCGCTTGAAATCGCAACGTCCATCGATCCTCGATTGTCAGCGGAAGACCTGTTCAGTCTGGGTGCGGCATATTTCATGGCAGGGAAGACAACGGACGCAATTCGCGTTCTTGAGCGCATTACGAATCGCAGAGAGGAGAATCCATTCATTTACGCGATGTTGGCAGCGACATACGCCGAGAGCGAGCGCGATGCCGATGCGCGATCGGCCGCGGCAGAGGTTCGCAAGCTTAATCCTTTGTTTGATGTAGCTCGCTTCGGTTCCCTGTTCAAGAATGCGGAGCATCGCGACCGATTGAGCAATGCGCTGAAGAAGGCCGGCTTTTGAGCGGCTGCCCTTATCGGCTTTTCATCGAACGCCAGTTTTCGTTCGCCTTGGCAGCCACCTCCTCGATGATCTTCCGAAACATCGGGACGCGATCTTTGAACTGAAAGACGAAGAGTCTGCCATTCGCGATGAGCCATGCTTCCGGGTCCGGCTCGGTCTTGTAGCCCTTCGAGACCGCACCAGCGCAATAGCCGTCATATTGCGGTGCGAACCGCTCTGGATCGGCGGCGAACTTGTCCCGATGCTGCGCCGAACGGAAAAGATAAACGACATCGTCGAAAGTAAACCAGAACTCACGCGATCCCTTGGCTGGCTGGCCGTCCTCGAAATAGGCAACCGGATCGTAGCCACTTAAAGCGATGCGCCGTCCCTCCGGAAACTGCTCCTCTTGAGCTGCGGATGCGCAACGCGATGCGATACCAAAAAAGGCCATCGACAAAATCACTCGCCGAGCAACAATCATGAAGGCCTCGCGAGTTTCTGCAATAAATGATAGGCGTGCCCAGAATTAAAGTAAACAGCGCACAAGTCATCCAGCCCTGTCACCGAGCCACATCAATCTCAATGCGCTGCCCCAACTGAACCGCACCAGGTCTGCTTCTGGCCCCGCAGTTTCTTAAGTGGGACTAGACCCAGCTCGCGCGCCTTTGTTCTTCACCGATGCGACGCGTCGATTGATAAGATGAGCTATTGACGAGCGGTGAGCCCTTTGCGGCAGCCCAGATCTTTTGTAATTCCTCTTCGGTCCAGGGTCGCTTCAGATTCCGCTTTGCGCAATCGGTCAGGACAGCTGACGATATGCGCTGCTTTCCGGACATGATGGCTGACGTCCGCCACGCATCATGCTACCCTGCTGATCGCTTGGATCGTGCGGTTATGCCTTCATGTGTTGACCGTTCATCAGCCCAGCCTGAGTCCGGTTCTACCAAGAAGGTCATGAATCGGCGATCGGAGCCACAATCTCCCACATACTTCGTCGGTTTGAGACGAAGCGTCATTAGAGGATGGTCGCGTTGGCGTTCAGCGCCGACGCACACTTCGACATTAGCAAGGAAAAGCACGCACTGTGCAGAGTGTCATTTCCAACTAGGCGGCAGTTCACGGCAGAGCCTTGAAGCCGCCCTCAAGGAGAAACCAATGAAGTCCATTTACCTGATCATAGTCGGCACACCCACTGCAGCCTGGAGGCTCGTTAAAACAACGGCTTTCGTCGCGGTGCTAGTGGCTATTGCCCCCGCGGCTATACAGAGCGAGCCGCTTGAGAAGAAGGGTACTACCCCCTATGTGACGCACTTCATTTTTAGGCCGTTGATGACCATTGATACTGCCGAACTCGGCAAAGCCACTATGCTGGAGGCGGTCGGAACTACCCAAAACATGAAGGGAGAGAAGATGCTAGACAAGATGTCCGCACGTTGCGTGGCGCTGAACGTCTCATCCGGTGAGAAGAAATACATTGACGGAGCCTGCGTGCTGGCCGACAGCGACGGCGACAAGATTTTCTCGACCTTCGATACTCGGGACCTCGACAAGTCCCAGCCGAAGATGGACTGCGGAACCCATATCATCACCGGCGGTACCGGGAAGTATAAGGGCATCACCGGCAGCGAGCCATTTGCTTGCATCACTATGCCTGCGCTGGCTGGCTCCGGCGATTATTTTGCGATGGACATCCCGCACAACACGTCGTGGGAAATCAAATGATCCTGACCTCGATGTCGCCCTAGACTCTGGCTGTCGAGAGCGGACGTCCATCACTGAACGAGAGCCCAGCCTAACAGCCGGGCTCTTTTTTCTGCTGATCCTCATCCGTAGAGAGCAGATGGCATCCACCTAGCGCCCTTTGAACAAGGCGAGATTGGCCCGGACTTGTTTCGCGCCGCCTGTGACATGATGTTGGAAGGCTTGGTTTCGAAACGCAAGGACAGTCGATACCGGCCTGGCCCTTCCCGCGACTGGATCAAGGTGAAGAACCCATCCTCGCCGGCAATGAACCGCGCGAAGGATGCCTTCTGAGCCCTCCACCCGAGCGCTAGTGGGGCGCGTACTCGTAAACAGGTAACGTCCGCTTTGAGGTGTGAAGCCGACTTGCCTTCAGGCTCGGCGGATGATCTGCAAATGACCCAAAGCGGTCATGAGTCCGGCCGATTTGCACCGGGACGAGACCATCGATTCCTACCTATTGGCGCGCAAGGAAACTGAGAACGGCGGCATTGAACGCCGCTGGATTGTCTCGGTGCATGGCGTGAGCGGCATTGGGGATCACCACCGGCTCGGGAATGTCCTTGCACTTTCGCATCGCCTGGTACATTGCGCCGTATCTCTTCGGGCTCCGCTCTCCATTCAACAGTAAAATTGGAAAGTTCAACTTTGAAATTTCCGCACAGGTTGTGACCGGCCGGACTTCGGGTATCAGGGCTGTCCGAATATTATCGAAGTATATCTGTTTGCGATCGGCGGCCAACTTCGACCACGAGCCGGCCCCGTTGAGGGATTCGATGAAGCGTTGGATGCCCGACTCGGTTTCGCCGGCTGCCAGCGCATGGGCAAGAGCCTCTCGGTTTGCCTTAGCTTCAGCTACGAGTTTGGCATTGTCAGGGCTCTCCGGGAGCAGTGCTTCGAGGCCGCTGGCATCTTCAAGAATCAACGATTTTATCAGCTCAGGATGCATTTTTGCGGCGTTAAGCACGACGGCCCCACCTCTCGAATGTCCTAACAGATGTACAGGTCCGAGATTCAATTGTCTGATGAAGACAGGCACATCGCTGATATGCTGTTCGATTGAAAAATCGTTTCCTTTCCCGTCCCAGCTTTCTGGGTAGAAATGCCGCAGGCTTACGGCGATGACGCGGTAATTTTTCGCGAATTCCCAGAGTTGCGCAGCCCACACTCGATAATCGTTGATTGATCCGTGCACCAAAACCAGCGGTGCACCCGAGCCAGTTTCTTGATACGCCATCTCACAGCTATTGACTTCGACGGACTTCACGCCTTCGGGCAGCGGCCATTTTGGCGCAGCTAGAACTGGCATGACGAAAATGAACAGCGAAACCAGATGCAGGAAAATTCTGCAGGTAACTGTCATGATCCCCTCCTGGGACCTTTCTTGCGGAAGAGCCTACCAGCCCGGTGCTGTCAGCGGGAGAGGCCCTTTTTTACGGCGATACCCGCTGTTGGCCCCCAAGCGGACATGCCGGCTGGCCCACCTGATGTCCGCTTCTGGGGGGGGGAAGAGCGGACGTGGGGCGGGGCAGGTCAAGACTTCCGGTTTTGACCCGTTGCAGACGAACGCAGTGTCTGGATGCTGCAATGCACTTGCGCCGTTTGGCGGGTCGCGGTAGGGACGCGAGTTACCTCGCGCCCCCGCCCAGACCCGTACTTGCAGCTTTCCCGCATACGGTTCCCACCTCGGGTACTGACAATCAAGCACGACAGCTTGACGTATGCTGGCCAGCGCCAAGATCACGCGTGCCCGGCACTGAGTCCGGTACGTGGAGTGCTGGTTCGTATTCCCCTTGGCCCCTGCCCTTCGCTCCACGGACTCCGCCGCAGTAACCGAATCTGGTTCTGCTTTGTTCGCCGGCTTCCTCGCTACTATGACAGGGCTCGACTTCCCACGCCCGTGCATCATCGGCTACAGCTCCTCGCTTTCCCGACACGTGGCCGCCAGCCTCATCGCTGTCGGTCAGACGTGGGATTCGCCAGCTTCCGACGCGATCCATTTGCACGTGATGTGGCCTTCGACCCCGGCAGGGCGACAGCACCTCGCATAGCGGTGCCGCACATGTTGCCTTCGAGCGAATAGAAACCCTCGGCCCCTGCGATATCTGATCTTTCGTGGCTCAATCCCACACCCCACGCAACCGCTGTGTACGCTTCGTGTTCGGCATTGCTGCCGCCTCACGCAACACTCGCTTCCAGGTGGCCCGCTACGGCCTTACCTGGACCGGACTTGCACCGGCTGATCGCGCCAGCTTTGGCTGGCGCCTCCTCATTCGATCACCTCGTCGGCGCGCAGGAGAATCGATTGGGGCACGGTAAGACCAAGCGACTTGGCAGTCTTGAGGTTTACGGCATCCCGCAGTTGCGGAATGCGCGGTGATCGGCATTGCCGACCCGGTCAAGGGCGAGGTGCCGTGCGGTTTCGTCGTGCTCAAGGCGGGAGTCGAGAGGCCGCCTGTGTAACCAATCAATGATTCGGGGCGGGCGCCCAGACCTCAAATTCGGTGATGTAAACGGACGCTCGGTAATTTGTGCCCATCGCGGTGTTGATTTGGATTTGAATGTTGTTAAAAACAGTTGCCGCAGTCAGGGCGTTGCCGAAATTGAAATGCACTGAATCCGCCAATTGATCCCCCACGAAAAGCATCGCATCGCCGGCACTGTCTGACGCGGAACGCTCTACGTGCAGCACGAGCGTAAAAGGCGACGGATGTTGCGCGTCGATCACTTCGTTGTAAAGGTTTGCCCTGATATCGTTACCAAATACCGGCGGCACGGCGAACGGTACGTTCAACCGTTGGCCAGGTGTCCGAGCAGCTCCTGACTGATCTTCATCTCTGAATTGACTTGTTGCTCCCGACAAAGTGTTTGCTCCCGTCAAAGTGTTCCTGAAACTCAGCGCTAAAGCTGCCGCGTAGATGCCCAGCGGCGGCGGCCGATTCGGAATCAGCGATACTTTCTTTGGCTCGATAAACGTTCCTGTTAGAACAAATCTTTGCGGGACCGTGATGTTCTGCCCGTTGACTGCCGCCCACGAACCTATACCTATATTGACATTGGCATTCGGTGGACGCTCAACTGATATCAGCAGGCCCTTCTCCTCATACGAATGAGCCGGATTCGAACCCGGAAATCCCGAATCGCCAAAGATGAAATCGCCCGCGCCGAGCTTGTCGATTTTCAGATGCGGCTGATTTGCATGTGTTGTCAGGTCCTGGTAATAAACCCGCTGGGCCGGGCCTAATAGATCATGTGCGATTTGAGTTGTGTTTAGCTTCGGGGCCGCGACAGCGGCGGAAGCAGTGGCAAGGACGAGCGCGACCGAAAGCGCGATCTTCGAGTTGGTCAACATGGCGATAACTCATTTGGTTGCTGAGAAGGACCTTCCTTGCGTTACAAACAATATCGCAGAAGATGCTCGCGCTTTCTATCCAACAGAGGTCTTGAGGCGCGCTCATACGCGAGGCGGTTGCGCATAGTACCAAAGTACTTGGTTAAATGGTCCTGAATCTACCCGGCTGGCTGGCTAACGGCAGCTATTGTGCACCTCTGATACGCGCTCTCGCCGACGAGGTGGGTCTCCCTGCTGCGCGCGCCGCGAGCGGCCATGCCGTAGCGCCTCCGACCAGGCCGATAAATTCGCGCCGCCTCATGACTGGCCTCCACTCCGACGAGTCTCTATCCGGTCGGGCAGGTAGATTAGCATGGGGCAATAGAGTGCGGCGACGCCCTGCCAGCGAGAACTTGCTGCGGGCCGCTCACGACCGTTTATGGCCCGAAGCAGACGTGGTAGCCGAATCCACGGACGTCCGCTTCCGGCAGTAAAGCAGTCGTGGAGCAGGGCAGGGTCGGATTTCCGGTTTTGACCCCAAGCGGACCAGCCGGATCAGTAAGCTGCGGGAGGCTTCTTACCGACAGAATTACTGTCTCAATTTGAATCGGCCGTGTCGTCGGGACCCAGCGCAGCGAAATCCGGGCTGCTTGCGAACCGATCGCTATTCGATATCCTTTGGTATGCTCCTCAGCGTTAGCGGATCCTTTCACATAATAGGAGGGACGCACGATGGAAACGCATGACGTTCTCAGGCGCGAAATCAAGGCACTGGCATTTGATCAATACGGTACCATCGTTGACATGCAGAGGGGCTTACGGAGGTCGTGACGCCTTCTTGAAAGAGAAGGGCTGGGATGGACAACCGAACAGTTTCGTTACCTGGTGGCGCCGAACGCACTTCGAGAACTCGATGATCGACGCGCTATGCGATCGCGGGCATACGCCGTATCGGCAGATCGGACATCGCGCTGTCTCATTTGTTATGGACCGCTGCGGCATCACCTACACCCAGGAGGAGGTGACTTGGCTCGTGAGCGAGATCGAGAAACTCAAGCCATTTCCAGATGTCGTTGCCGCTCTCGAAAAGCTTCAACTAAAGGGGTACAAGCTAGCGATTCTTTCGAATGGCGACCGCGACATGCTGACAGCGGCCGGACCTCACATCGGTTTTTCGTTCGACCACGTCATTTCGGTGCAGGAGGCTGGTTATTTCAAGCCACACTGGAAGGCCTATGCAAAAGCCGCGGAGATCATTGGTTGTGACCGCTCCAACATTCTGTTCGTTGCCAACCACGCCTTCGACTGCATTGGCGCAAAATCGTACGGCATGCGGACGGTGTTTATCGATCGACGGAAGCGGCCATTCGGCCAGACACCGCACCAACCTGATCTTATTCTAGCGAATTTCGCCGAGCTAGCCGCCACATTGACGTAAGGAGGCAGGCCATGCGACCTCTCGAAGGCATCCGTATCCTCGACCTTACACGAGTGGTTTCGGGGCCGTACTGCACCATGCTGCTCGGTGATCTCGGGGCAGAGGTAATTAAGGTTGAACGCCCTCGTGAAGGTGACGATACCCGTGCCTTCGCACCGCCTTTTCAAGGGGACCAAGCGGCCTACTTTCTCTCCATCAACCGCAACAAAAAGAGCATTACGCTTGATATGAAGAGCGAACGTGGCAAGGAGGTGCTCTGGCGGCTCGTGGACGTATCGGATGTGCTGGTTGAGAACTTTCGGCCTGCCGCGATGGAACGCCTGGGTTTCGGTTACGAAGCCGTGACGGCTCGACGCCCGTCGATGATCTATTGCTCGATCTCGGGCTTTGGCGATACCGGGCCACAAAGGGATCGAGCCGGCTATGATGTGATCGTCCAGGGCGAAGCCGGCATCATGGATCTGACCGGGCCGCGTGACGGACCACCGCACAAGGTCGGTACCTCCATTGCGGACCTCGTTGCCGGGCTCACTGCGGCGCAAGGCGTCCTCGCGGCGCTGTATGCGGCCAAGGTCGACGGGCGCGGTCAGCGGGTGCATGTCTCGATGTATGAGGCGGTCGCAGCTCTTCTGACTTTCAATGCGAGTATTTATTTCGCAACGGGCAAGTCGCCCAGGCGGCGCGGCAACGAACATGCCACCATAGTCCCTTACGAGACTTTCGAAGCCTCCGACGGCTGGATCAATATTGGCGTCGCGAATGACGACTTATGGCGTCGCTTTTGTCGTGCGGCAGGAATGCTAGAACTAACGGACGACCCGCGATACGCAAGTGCGCCCGACCGAGTGCGGAACCGGGATGCCTTGGTCCCGCTCGTACAGGCGGTGATCAAGCAACGCTCGCGAAACGACTGGCTCAAGCGATTTGATGACAGCGGCGTGGCCCGCCGGGGCCTTTGCAC
>Ga0081540_1004049_pt1 | contig 11350 bp, 7 predicted proteins | sample TabmetS2T1R1_FD_71024 | JGI IMG/M metagenome (GOLD analysis project Ga0081540, IMG submission 71024) | Tabebuia heterophylla rhizosphere microbial communities from the University of Puerto Rico - S2T1R1 | ecosystem: Host-associated > Plants > Roots > Rhizosphere ...
GTCGGGCAAGTCTCACTGAACGCCTCGAGCAGGCCTTCTCCGACCCGCTTGCGGGTCATCTGCACCAGACCCAGCGACGTCACCTCGGCGACCTGATGCTTGGTCCGGTCCCGTCCCAGGCACTCGATGAGACGCCGCAGAACCAGGTCACGGTTGCTTTCGAGCACCATGTCGATGAAGTCGATGACGATAATGCCGCCGATGTCGCGCAATCGCAGCTGGCGCACGATTTCCTCGGCGGCCTCGAGATTGTTGCGGGTTACCGTTTGCTCGAGATTCCCGCCGGCACCGATGAACTTTCCGGTGTTCACATCGATGACGGACATCGCCTCGGTGCGATCGATGACGAGCGAACCCCCGGACGGAAGGAAGACCTTTCGGCTCAAGGCTTTGGTTAACTGCTCATCGACGCGCAAGTCATGGAAGAGGTCGCCGTCGCCAGTGTGCTGGGTGACTCGATCGCGCAAGTCTGGCGCCACTTCTGCCACGTAGCTGGATACCGTGGACCAGGCCTGGTCGCCCTGAACGATGAGCCGGTCGAAATCTTCGTTGAAGACGTCGCGTACGACGCGGATGGCCAGATCCGGTTCGCCATAAACCAGCATCGGCGCGGACTTCGGCTGCCGGGCCTTGTCCTGGATCGCGGCCCACTGAGCGGTCAATCGCTCGACGTCGCGCGTCAACTCCTCTTCGGTGGCGCCTTCGGCCGCGGTGCGGATGATCACCCCGGCGTCTTCGGGCACGATCTTCTTCAGGATCGACTTCAACCGGTGCCGCTCGGTGTCGGGCAGCTTGCGGCTGATCCCGGTCATGCCGCCGCCAGGAACGTAGACGAGGAACCGGCCCGGCAAGGAGATCTGGCTCGTCAGGCGGGCGCCCTTGTGGCCCACCGGGTCCTTGGTCACCTGCACCAGGACGGTGTCGCCCGACTTCAGAGCGTTCTCGATAGCGCGGGCTTTGCCTTCGAGGCCGGCCGCATCCCAGTTGACCTCGCCGGCGTACAGCACGCCGTTGCGCCCCTTGCCGATGTCAACGAAAGCCGCCTCCATGCTGGGAAGCACGTTCTGTACCCGGCCCAAGTAGACGTTTCCCACGTAGGACGTGGCGGTCGCGCGAGTGACATAGTGCTCCACCAGGACGCCGTCCTCGAGGACGGCGATCTGGGTGCGATCGCCGAGCTCACGGACCGCCATGGTGCGATCGACTGCTTCGCGGCGGGCCAGGAACTCGGCCTCGGTGAGAATGGGAGCGCGACGGCGGCCCGAGTCCCGCCCCTCCCGGCGACGCTGGCGCTTGGCCTCCAGGCGAGTCGACCCCCGGACGCCTCGCACCCCGTCGGCGTTGTCCTCCTCGGCGTCGCGCGCCCGGCTCTCTCGCACGTGGACGACGGTGTCGGGCGGATCGTCCTCCGATCGACCTGCAGCTTCGTCGGCACTGTCGGCCGCGCGCCGGCGCCGGCGCCGACGGCGTCGGGACGATGCGGACGTTCCGGCCTCAGCAGTATCCGGCGACTCGGCGTCGTCGTCGGCCGCGCTCTCGTCGCCGGCCGGGGTTTCCCTCGGTACGTCATCAGCCGCTTCAACCGCGTCCGCGCTCTCGTCAGCGTCTCGACGCCCACGACCCCGTCGGCCTCGGCGCCGTCGACGTCGAGCGCCGGTTGCTTCCTCAGCCGCGATCTCACGAACCTCTTCTGGCTCCTCGATTGCGGCCTCCGCCGCTTCGAGAACGGCCTCTGCCGCTTCCAGAGTGGCGGCGACGGGTTGCTCGGCGGGAGCGACAGCCGCGGCGCCGTCCACGGCATCGGGTTGGGTGCTGGCTTTCGTCGCTCGCCGCCGACGCCGGGGGGGCGGCTCAGGTGCGCTAGCCGGTGCTACGAACACCACGCTGGGCGCCGCCATCGTCGGGGGGATGGCGTCGACCGCGTCGGCGGCGACTTCGGCGGTCGGAGCGGGAGCGGAGGTGCGAGCGGGATCGGGTGGCGTGGCGGCAACGGCTGCGACCTTCTTCGCCGAACGGCGCCGCACCGGCCGCGGCGGCGCTGCTGGCTCCGCGCCGCCGGTTGCCTCGGTGCCGGCGTCCACGGATTTACGCGCGGCGCGCCGCCGGGGTGACCGGGCCGGAGCCTCGTTACTCACGGTGGGTTCCGGCGCTTCGGTGGCTGATTGAGGCGACGTCGCGTTCGGGGCTAAGTCAGCCGATGTCGCCTTCGGGGCGGAGTCCAGCACCTCGGCGGTGTCGGCTGTTTTCTTGGCCCGACTGCGTGTGCGGGGGGCCTTTACCGGGGTTTTGGAGGTCGGTGACGCAGGAGCGTGCCGTTCAGGGTCGTCAGGTTCGAGCATTGGCTCGGATCTCTCCGTTCGGCCTCCGGGCGCGGCGACGCATGAGCGTCACTGCGGCCGCACGGAGGCGGTGTAGGCGGCGCACCTCGGTGCGCGCGCGAAGTCTCAGTCACTTGACCTGGGGCGGTCGAGCGGTAGTGCTACGACGTCACTCGCCGTAATCGATCGGTTGCGAGCGGATCGCCGACGGCGCCGGAGTCGTCGAGCGGCCCCTGCGCCACACGCGTCGCTTGGTAGCTCCACTGCGGAGCGTCGTGGGCGAGGCCGGCGACAACACGCAACGCGGCGACGATGTCGTCGGGTCGAACAGCGGGCGTTGCCTGCCGAACCACCGCCTCCATTATCGCATGCTCGGCGTTCGGGGGCATGTCGACGCTCGCTTTCAGGATCGCGCTTCGTACGTCGACCGTGCGTCGCCCGTCTTTGGTCAATCGCTCAACCGCCAGCTGTGCCCGCCCAAGCAACCCGTCGACCAGAGGCTCGAGGTGGCTGACCGTGAGATCGGCGAATTCAACCCGCCAGAGTGACGCCTCGAGCCGTTCGGCCAAGCCTCCGGCTCTCGCCTCTACCGCTTCCAGAACGTCCACGCCCTCTGGCAGCGCGGCGTTGAGGCGCTCCCGCAGCTCGTTCAGATCGGCTGCACGGGCCTGTAGGCCGATCTCCAGGTACTCCGCCTCGCTCGCGACGCCCGTCGGTGCCGCCCCGGCGTAGGAGATCTTGGGATGTGGTGTGAATCCGGCCGAGTAGGCCATCGGCACACCCGAGCGTCGCAGGGCTCGCTCAAAGGCGCGGGCAAGGTCCCGGTGCGAAGCAAACCGCAACCGGCCGCGCTTCGTGTAGCGCAGCCGGATTCGCTGCACCACCGGCAGTGGCGCCGATCCGGCCGGCTGGCGGGCAGGCATCGGTGATCACGTCGCCGACGGGGCAAGAGGCAACAAGGTTCGTCCGGTTGGCCCGATCTGAATATCAGTGCCCAGCGTCGTGCAAACGCCGCAGTCGAAGCAGGGTGTCCAGCGGCAATCATCCTGCTCGAACTCGGCCAGCGCGTCCTGCCAATCGTCCCAAAGCCATTGCTTGTCCAGGCCGGCGTCGAGGTGATCCCACGGCAGCGTCTCATCGGCATCCCGCTCACGGGTCGTGTACCACGCAAGATCGACGCCGAGAGGAGGCAGTACCGCCGCCGCCGCGGCCGTCCACCGGGCGTAGGAGAAGTGCTCGCTCCACCCGTCGAAGCGACCACCGTCGCGCCAGACCCGCTCTATGACCGCACCCACGCGGCGATCGCCGCGGGACAGCAGCCCTTCGATGATCGACGGTTCGCCGTCGTGGTACCGCATTCCGACGTTGCGGCCGAGTGAGCGATTGGCGTTTATCGCGGTCCGCAGCTTGCGCAGCCGGCTGTCGACGACCTCGGCCGGTGCCTGGCCCGCCCACTGGAACGGTGTGTGCGGCTTGGGCACGAATCCGCCGATGGACACGGTGCATCGGATGTCCTTGCGACCCGTCACCTCGCGCCCGGCGCGGATGACGTCATGCGCCATCTGGGCGATCTCGAGCACGTCCTCGTCGGTCTCGGTCGGGAGGCCACACATGAAATACAGCTTGATCTGGCGCCAGCCCTGCGCGTAGGCCGTCGTGACCGTCCGGATCAGGTCGTCCCGGCTGACCATCTTGTTGATCACCCGGCGGAGCCGTTCGCTGCCGCCCTCGGGTGCGAACGTGAGACCAGAGCGGCGACCATTGCGGGAGAACTCGTTGGCCAGATCGATGTTGAAGGCGTCCACTCGGGTGGACGGAAGCGACAGCGACACCTGCTCGCCTTCGTAACGATCGGCCAAACCCTTTGCGATCTCGCTGATCTCGGAATGGTCGGCGCTGGAAAGCGATAGCAATCCCACCTCCTCGAACCCGGTTGCCGCGAGACCCTTGGCGACCATCTCGCCAATGCCGGTGATGCTCCGTTCTCGCACCGGGCGAGTGATCATTCCGGCTTGGCAGAACCGGCACCCCCGCGTGCAACCACGAAAGATCTCGACGCTCATCCGCTCGTGCACCGTTTCGGCCATTGGCACGAGCGGGGCCTTCGGGTAGGGCCAGGAGTCGAGGTCCATGACCGTGTGCTTGGCCACCTTCGTAGGAATCCCTTGCCTATTAGGCAAAATTTCGATCAGCCGACCGTCGGCGTGATAACTCACGTCGTAGAAGCGCGGCACGTAGACACCACCCAGTGCCGCCAGCCGGGCCAGCATGTCATCTCGCCCGACTCCGTCGCGCTTCGCATCACGGACGATTTCCGTGATCACGCCCACGGCTTGCTCACCGTCGCCGAGCAGGGCGGCGTCGATGAAGTCCGCGATCGGCTCTGGATTGAATGCCGCATGCCCACCGGCAATGACCAGCGGATGCGTGTCATCGCGGTCGGCCGCGTGAAAGGGCAGGCCGGCTAGATCGAGGGCCGTCAGTAGGTTGGTGTAGCCGAGCTCAGTCGCGAAACTGACGCCCAATAGATCGAATGCGGCCACTGGTCGGTGCGAATCGACGGTGAACTGGCCTATCCCGTGCGATTTCAACAGCGCCTCGAGGTCGGGCCAGACCGCGTACGTTCGCTCGGCCAGGGCGTCGGAACGCTCGTTGATCACCTCGTACAGGATCTGCACGCCTTGGTTCGGCAGCCCGACCTCGTACGCATCCGGGTACATCAGCGCCCAATGCACTTCCACGTCGTCCCACGCTTTGACCCGGGCGTTCAGCTCTCCGCCGACGTACTGGATCGGCTTGCTGACCCGAGCCAGAAGCGGCTCCAAGCGGGGGAACAGGGACTCGACCGTCACGCTGCATCATGCTACGACGCACTGGTCGGCGGGCCGGGCTCTTGAGTGCGACGGTCTGAGTGCTGAGCCGCTGGTCCGCCACTATAAATCGGGAAACCAGAGCGCAACCTCCCGCGTGGCCGACTCGGCCGAATCCGAGCCATGCACCAGGTTCTGTTGGACCCGCAGACCCCAGTCCCGACCCAGGTCACCGCGGATCGTGCCCGGCGCGGCCGAGGTCGGATCCGTGGCACCCGCGAGCAGTCGGAAGCCCTCGATCACGCGATGCCCCTCAGCGACCAGCGAGACAACCGGCCCCGACAGCATGAACTCCACCAACGGCTGGTAGAACGGCTTGCCGACATGCTCGGCGTAATGCTCCGCGAGCAACTCCGGGTCGGCCATTCGCATGCGTAGAGCGCTGATTCCGTAGCCCTTCGCCTCGATCCGCCGAATGATCTCACCGGATAGGCCGCGGGCCACCCCGTCCGGCTTAACGAGCACAAGCGTGCGTTCCACTGCTGCGGTCACGGCGGGAGTCTAGTAGCGGTTCGCGCTGGCTGATTCCCGCCGGTCGCGGGTGTCGCTTCGCGCGCGCGCGTGGTGCAGTTGTGACTGCTGTGGCAATCAAGCCTGGACTTCTGACCCGCCAATGCGCGGGACGCGACGCTCGCGATGGCGAAAATCAGGAGATCAACATCCGAACTCCGCCCGGCGTACCGACAAGCTCGTGGCGCAGATTGAGCAAGTAGAGCCAGGCCCCGACAAAGATCGCGGCCACTATCAGGAACCCGAATACCCACGCTCCGATAGCGAACATGGGCAGCTGCAAGACCGACCCAACCGCGATCCCGAACCTCCGACGGACGAAAAGTCCCGCGGCCACCAGCACGACCGCGAACCCGATCAACAGGCCGGTCTTGACGCCGGTCAAGCCCACCGAGGTCTGGGCGATTGCGCGCGGCACGAGCAACACACAGACGGCCTCGAGCCACAGGACGCCCGCCAACGCCCGGGAGATCGATTTGTCGGCTCGCGCCGCGCGCTCCGCGAGCTCCTCCGGGGTGGGTTCGGCCGGCTCCGGCGGCGACTCGCCACCGGGTTCGCCGCGTTCGCTCGGCTCGGTAACCTCGTCCGGCGGCCGTTGGCCCTCGACGGCGTCGTCCCGGTCGTCGGTCACGATCCCGGCCGGACAAGCAAACTGCGCGCCTCGCCGGCCGTAATTACCGACCCGGTAATTAGCACGCCCGCGCCGGCGAGGATGTCGTCGTCGTTCTCTTCGGCCAGCCGGACTGCGGTCTCGATCGCGTCGTCCAGCCGTGGTTCGACCGTGACGCGATCGGCACCGAAGATCTCGACCGCCACCGCGCCTAGAGCGTCCGCGGGGAGCGCGCGCGGAGAGGAGTTCTGCGTCGCGACGATCTCGTCGAGAACGACTTCGAGCGGGCGAAGCAGCCCGGGAATGTCCTTGTCGGCCAGCACGCCGACCACGCCGATCAGCCGCCGGAAGTCGAACGCCTCCACGAGGGCGGCGACTGAGGCGGCCATCCCGTGCGGGTTATGGGCCGCGTCGAGCAGGATCGTCGGTGCGGATCGAACCGCCTCCAGCCGGCCGGGCGATCGGACGGATGCAAAGGCGGCGCGCACCGTCTCAGCGTCGATGGGCCCAGTGGCGGCTCCGGCCCCGAAGAAGGCCTCCGCCGCCGCCAGCGCCAGGGCCGCGTTCTCCGCCTGGTGGGCCCCGTGCAGCGGGAGGAACATCTCGTGGTACACGCCGCCGAGGCCCTGCAACGTGAGGACTTGGCCGCCCACCGCGACGGAGCGATCCAGCACGCCGAACTCCGACCCCTCGCGAGCCACTGCGGCACCTACCGTCGCGGCTCGATTGAGCAGTTCGGAGGCCGCCTCCTGCTGCTGCGACGCCAAGATCGCGACGGCGTCCGGCTTGATGATCCCGGCCTTCTCGCGTGCGATTGACGTAACGGTTCCGCCGAGCAACGCCGTGTGGTCCAGATCGACGGGAGTGACCACGGCGATCTGCGCGTCCAGCACGTTGGTGGCATCCCATTCCCCGCCCAGACCGACCTCAACGACCGCCACGTCGACCGGCGCATCGGCGAACGCGGCGAACGCCAGCGCCGTCATAACTTCGAAGAAGGACAGCTTCGTTTCGAACTGACCATCGACGAGCTGTATGTACGGCAGGATTTCCTCATAGGTTTCGACGAATCGGCGGGCCGAGATGGGCTCCCCCGACAGCACGATCCGTTCGGTGATCGAGTACAAGTGCGGGCTGGTATAGCGCCCGGTGCGCAATCCGAATGCAAGCAGGAGCTCTTCGATCATCCGGGCCGTGGTCGTCTTGCCGTTGGTCCCGGTGAGATGGATCGAGCGATAGCTGCGCTGCGGATCGCCGAGCAGGTCGACGAGCGCCGCGATGCGTTCCTTCGTCGGGTGGATGCGTCCCTCGCCCCACCGACTGGTGATCTGCGCCTCGACTTCCCGGAGGCGCATCACGTACTGGTCGGCGTCGGCCGGCGCTGCAGGAGCCACGCCAGGCGAGTCTACGAGCGTCACGAAGGAAAGGAGTCCCTGGCCGTTCGGAATCGGCTCGCTGCTCTGGAGACTCGGCGCTCAGGCGGTGGGAAGCGCGGCCAGCGCGGCTTCGATCCGGGCGATGTCCGATTCGGCCGCCAGCAGTCGGTCCCGGGTCTTGGCAACCACCGGGCCCGGTGCCTTCTCGGCGAAGGACGGGTTGGCCAGCTTGGCCGCGGTCTTGTCCCGTTCCTGCAAGGCGGCCGCGAGGTCCTTGGCGTAGCGGGCCCGCTCGGCGGCGACATCGATCGCGCCCGACAGATCCACCTCGACCAGCACCCCGCCTGGCACTGTCACAGATGCAGTCGGCTGGAACGAGTCGCCCGGCTCATCCAAACGGAGCAACCAGCGAGCCTCAGTCACACCGTCGACCAGCCCCGTGATGCGTGATGGTATGCGCGCGGAGGGTTTGAGTCCTTGATCCGCCCGGAAGCGACGACCCTCGGATACCACCGCTTGGACGCGCGCAATCTGCGCCTCAGCGGCGCTGTCGGCCCAGCTGGGCTCGGCGACGGGCCAGGGCGCGATCACGATCGACTCACGCTCGGTCAGCGTCGTCCACAACACCTCGGTGACGAAGGGCATCAGCGGGTGCAGGAGGCGCAGCAGTACGTCGAGTACCTCGCCGAGCACTCGCCGGGTGACATCGCCGCGCGGACCAGGCAGGGTGACCTTGGTGAGCTCGACGTACCAGTCGCAGACCTCATCCCACGCGAAGTGGTAGAGGGTGGTCGCAACCTTGGCGAACTCGAATCGCTCGTAAAGATCGTCGATCTCCCGAATCACGGCCTGCAACCGCGACATGATCCACGCGTCGGCACCGGTCAGATCTCGCGAGAGTTCGCCCTCCACTGTCGCTCCGTTGAGCAGCGCGAACCGGGCCGCGTTCCACAACTTCGTGCCAAAGTTGCGTGACCCGGCCACCCACTCCTCGCCGACCGGAACGTCGACGCCAGGATTCGCTCCCCGCGCGAAGGTGAACCGAACTGCATCTGCGCCGTAGGTGTCGATCCAATCAAGTGGATCGACGACATTCCCTTTGGATTTCGACATCTTCCGACCGAGCTTGTCGCGGATGAGGCCGGTGAGGGCGACGGTACGGAACGGAACATCGTCCATCGCGTAGAGGCCGAACATCATCATCCGCACGACCCAAAAGAAGATGATGTCGTAACCGGTCAACAACACGTCGGTCGGATAGAACCGCCGAAGGTCCGGGGTGTTTTCGGGCCAACCCAGAGTTGAGAAGGGCCACAGGGCCGACGAGAACCACGTGTCGAGAACGTCCGGATCCTGAGTCCAGCCAGCCGGCGGTGTCTCATCCGGGCCGAAGGACGCGTCGTCGCCATCGGGCGAGTACCAGACCGGGATGCGATGCCCCCACCACAGCTGGCGGCTGATGCACCAGTCGTGCATTGAGTCGACCCAGTCGAAGTATCGCGGCGAGAGCGTTGTCGGAATGATACGAGTTCGACCGGCGCGCACAGCTTCGCCTGCGGCACTGGCCAACGGCGCCACCCGCACGAACCACTGTAGTGACAGTCGCGGTTCGATCACCGAGTTGCATCGATCACAGTGCCCGACGGCATGCACATATGGACGTCGCTCGGCAACGATCTGACCATCCTCACGCAATGCGGCCACCATGGCCGCGCGCGCTTCGAATCGATCCAAGCCACGGAACGGCCCGTGTGCGGTGATGATCCCCCGCTCGTCCATGATCACCAGGTGAGGCAACCCATGACGTTGCCCGATTTCGAAATCGTTCGGGTCATGGGCCGGCGTGACCTTGACCGCGCCGGTGCCGAACGACGGGTCGACTTGATCGTCCGCGATGATCGGGATTACCCGGTTGGTCAGCGGCAACGTCACCGTCCGACCGACCAGGTGGGTGTAGCGCTCGTCGTCCGGATGAACCGCCACTGCGGTGTCGCCCAGCATGGTTTCCACCCGCGTGGTGGCCACGACGACGGAGTCGCTGCCCTCGCCGTATCGAATTGAGACGAGTTCCCCGTCATCGTCGGAATGGTCAACCTCGATGTCCGACAGTGCCGTCAGGTCGCGCGGGCACCAATTGATGATCCGTTCCGCGCGATAGATCAAATCGTTGTCGTACAGACGCTTGAAGATCGTCTGGACGGCACGCGAGAGACCTTCGTCGAGAGTGAATCGTTCGCGAGTCCAGTCGACGCTGTCGCCGAGCCGCCGCATCTGGCCGAGAATCTTCCCGCCGTACTCTTTTTTCCACTCCCACGTCTTGGCGAGGAACTCCTCGCGGCTGTAATCGAACCGGCCCTTGCCTTCCGTTTCCGCGAGATGCCGTTCGACCAGGTTTTGCACCGAGATGCTGGCGTGATCCATGCCCGGGAGCCACAACGTCTCGTATCCCTGCATGCGCTTGCGCCGCACAATCGCATCCATCAGTGTGTGCCCGAGCGCATGGCCGACGTGCAGGCTCCCCGTGACGTTGGGCGGTGGAATCACCATGGAAAAAGTCGGGCGATCGCTTGTTACATCCGCAGTGAAGTAGCCTCGCTCGACCCACCGCTCGTACAGGGGGCCTTCTACTGCCGAGGGTTCGAACTGAACGGGCAGGGTCGTCTTTGCCGAGGTGTCGTGCAGGGTCACATCAGCATCGTACGGAGGACCGGGGTCAGGAATTCCGTGGCGCATACGCATGTCGGCGCCGACTATCAGACCGTGCCCACCAGACTCTCGACCGACGCGAATGAGATCATCGCGTTTCTTCGTCCACTGATCGCCGCGGATCCCGTTAGGCTCACCGTGCTCGGATCCGTCGCCCAGGTTCTCGAAGAACCAATGGCGGAGGGCTGGTGTCTGGCGGTTCCGGGCAGCGCCGATATCGCAGCTCGATCGAGTCCGATGACGCCGGTGGTCGTGATCGGACGCTGGGCGGACCCGGTCGCCCGAGCGGAGCTCGTGACCGCGCTGCGTGCGCTGCCTGACCTGGCGGCAATCAACGGTCCCCTGCCGTGGTGCGCGGAGATCGCTGAGCAGGCCGTACCGATCTCGCACCGGATGGAACAGCGGCTGTTCCGGCTGGATGGCCTGATCCCACCGACTGGCGTCCCCGGTTCGGCCCGCCGCGCGGGGACAAGAGACCGGCCGTTGCTGCTGGACTGGTACCGCGCCTTTGCGGAGGAGGCCGAGGCGCGGTCCATGGACCTGGAGCGTTCGGTCGACCGGATGCTCGCATCCGGTGGCGCATGGATCTGGCTCGACGCCGAACCGGTGTCCCTGGCCGTACGCCGGGCGCCAGCCGAGGGGTCCGCACGTGTCGGCCCGGTGTACACACCCCCGCAGTGCCGCGGGCACGGCTACGGATCAGCGGTGACCGCCGTCGCGACCGAAGACATCCTTGACGACAGCGCGATCCCCGTGCTGTTCACCGACCTCGCCAACCCCACGTCTAACGCGATCTACCAGCGGTTGGGCTACCGCCCGGTCGGCGACTACGTCTCGGTGGCGGTCGGGCCGCCTGCGAGGTAGATCAGGCCGACTTCTCGCGCCGCTCGCGCTTGGGCACCTCGCGCGGAACCAGAGACGGATAGACGTGATCCAGGACGGTCTCACGGGTGATGACGA
>Ga0081540_1004051_pt1 | contig 11349 bp, 11 predicted proteins | sample TabmetS2T1R1_FD_71024 | JGI IMG/M metagenome (GOLD analysis project Ga0081540, IMG submission 71024) | Tabebuia heterophylla rhizosphere microbial communities from the University of Puerto Rico - S2T1R1 | ecosystem: Host-associated > Plants > Roots > Rhizosphere ...
CATACGCTCGACAGGGTCATGATCGCGGTAGGGACGGTGATTGCTCACCGCCCCCCGCAGAGACCCGGACGGGCCCAATTCGGGCATCCGGTTCTTACCTCGAGTGTTTGACGGCGAACCGCACGTGTGGCCAGGGGTGGAAGTTTCGAGGTTGAGGGAGCCAGTCGGCAGCGAGGCGGTGCGCCCGTTCCCACGTGAACCGGTCTTTCTGGCTGCGCCGCCGAAGCGTGCGATACCAGAGCCCTACCACGTAGCGATGGAACGCTCCGATCGTTGCGCGGTTCGTGGGAACCGCGTGATAGGCGAAGTAGCCCCTGACGACTTGCCCCAGCCAACGTCCCTGTTCGGGTATCGGCTGATGCATGCGCTTGCGCAGCTCCTTCTTGACCTCGGCGAGCTTCGCCCGCATGCGGTCGCGCCGGCTCTTTCGGTGGACGAGGAACTTACCCCGGCGTGACTTACCGCAGATGAAGACAAAGCCTAGGAACTTGAAGGTCTCCGGCTTTCCAAGCCCCGCCCTTGCGCGCCTGTCCGCCGCATGGCGGCCAAACTCGATCAGGCGGGTCTTGTCCGGATGTAGCGAGAGCGCAAACTCCTCTAACCGCATACGCAGTGCGTCCCAGAAACGTCGAGCGTCGGACTCGTACTCGAAACCCACGACAAAGTCGTCGGCATACCTCACAATGATCACGTCACCCTGGGCCTCACACCGTCGCCAGCGGTCGGCCCACAGATCGAACACGTAGTGCATGTAGATGTTGGCGAGCAGCGGTGAGATCACCGAGCCCTGTCCCGTCCCTACCTCACTAACCGTAACGACCCCGTCTTCTAGGACACCCGCCTTCAACCACTTACGGATGAGGCGGATAATGCGCTTGTCGCCGATGCGGTGCTCCACGAATCGGACCAGCCATTCTTTGCTGACCGAATCGAAAAAGGACGCCACATCGGCGTCGAAAATGGAGTTCACCCGCCTGGTCGAGATTCCCACTACTAACGCGTCCAGCGCATCGTGCGGTCCGCGCTTTGGTCGGAATCCGTAGCTGAACCCGAGGAACTCTGCCTCGTAGATGCAGTTCAGCACAGCAACGGTCGCTTTCTGGACGATCTTGTCCTCGAGCGCCGCGACCGCCAGGGGGCGCTGTTTTCCATCAGCCTTTGGGATGTACGTCCGGCGCGATGGCAGCGCCCGATACGCTCCCCGTTGGACCCGCGAGTGCAGATCAGTGAGTTTTAGTTCAAGGTCTGCCTCATAGGTCCGCCACGTCTGCCCGTCCACTCCAGGTGCGGCATCGCGCTTGAGCGCAAAGAACGACTCCCGGAACAGATCCACGCTGAAGTGGTGGAAGAGCGATGTGAACTTCTCCTCCTTCCTTAGCCTTGCGGCTTGCCGTACGCGGTCGAGCGCCTGTGTCACGCGAACCCAGCCCTGTGTCCGGTGCGTGCTTTGCTCGCTCGCGTTCCTCTTGGTCCCCGCCCTTTGCTCCACCGGCTCCGCAGCGGGCGAGCCCGCCTTGTTCGTCGGCTTCCCAGCTCGTATGGCGGAGTGTGACTTCTCACGGTCGTGCATCATCGGCTACGGCTCCTCACCTTCCCGACACAGGCCAGAGCAGCACGCCACGTACTTGGCTGTTGGCCGACCGTGAGATCTCCCGGTTCCCGCACAAGAAGCGTACGCACATGCCAGGTTCTTCGACCACGCCGGGTCGTCGGGGTGCTCGCGCTGTCGCGCCCCTCCGTCTTGCCTTCCACAAAGAGAACTGTGTCGGCACCCGAGATGCTGCCTCTTTCGCGGCTCTGTAGCCTGGCCTATGCGCTCCCCTGTCAACGCTTCGCCGATACCCTCGCGGATAACTGCGCATGACTCGGGGTCGATGTGGTTCGCTACACCTTCATCGTAGTGGACTCTCACCACCTACTTCTTGCCGGTCTCCCGGCGCACTCTCAAATTGGCACTCAAAGCCATGCCGCACCAGTCTCTTTCACGCAGTCGACATTTCTCGACTTCCCGCCGCGTGGCTTCACTCTGAGGTGGTATGACGAATTCCTGCAGTCAAACGCCTGGACATCGGCAACGCTGCGCTCGCTTGCCATCGCCCTCATCGTTGCGGTCGTCGCAATGCCGATCGGCGGGGCGGCCGCCTTCGTGCTAGCGCGCGAGCAGTTCCGGGGCAAGAAGCTGCTGATGGCGCTGGTGCTATCGCCGCTGATCCTGCCGCGCATGGTGATCGCCGTGGCGCTATTCTAGCTGACCGCGCGCATGCATATCGTGGGCACGGATCTGGCATTGGTGATTGGCCACACTGTCATTGCCTTGCCTTACGTGGTGATCACCTTGATGATTGGGTTGCAAACCTACGATCGCCAATTCGATCAGGCCGCCGCCACGCTCGGCGCGCGTCCCGTGCGTGTCTTGCATCGCGCTTTTCTTATCAGGTGGAGAGCAGAACACGCTGCCTAAGCAAATGTGGAGTGCAATGGTGCTCCAGGCGACCCCGATCATTGGCGTGGCATCGACCCTGTTGCTTGTTCTGATGACCGCATTTCTGGTGCGGAGTTCCTGCGGCGCCGGGCGGATACGTCGCGAACCGGTCGGGGAGTCGCCGGTAGCTCGACGGCAGTGGCATTATCCTCGTGGATCAAGGCGGCGGGCTGATTTCAGCGCGGCCACCCGCGAGATCGAAGATGGCGCCTTCACAGATGAAGGCTTCACGCGCCGCTGGTATGGCGAGGACCTGATCCGCCACATCCTTCAAGGTTGCACCAACCTCGCGTAACCCAACCGCCCGACAGGCATTCAGCATTTCATCGAGCATCAACCTGAGGCGGGCATACACCGGATCGGCGACATTGCGGTAGGCATAGTGGTTGTGCGTGATGGTATTGAGGACCGGCACGCTCGGCGCGCGCTCACATACCTGGTTGACGATGTTTGTCGCGATGGTCCGGTAACTAACGTCGTATTGTCCTGGCCAATCAACATCCGGGCGAAAATCCGCATACATCGAGCGACCCGCGGGACCCGTCAGCAGTCTCGAAAAATCGGCCGAGAGCGGCATGTTGGCGAAGTTCAGATCCCCCTGCGCTTGACGGAAGACAGCGCTGGCGCGGTGAGGATCCGGTTGGCCGCCAGACCATATCGCCTGCATCTCGGGTATGAGGCGGCCCGGTGCGGTGCACGATCCGCCGCGGAAACCCTCCGCTGCCAGCACCGCAAAGACCGCGTCATTGGCGGAGAAGGTGCCGGGGCGGAAGTATTCTGGCCGATGACCGATGCATTCGGCCCATATCGCGGCTGCTTCGGCAAGGAGATCCCTCTGTTCGGTTGGCGAAAGCCCACCATAATGGGCCATGTACTTCCGCCCCTGATGACGCCAAAGCGAGTATTTCCATGGGTGCACGTGCAGGCCGAGGCACGCGCCGCCGCGTTCGAGGTCGCGGAACATCGCCGATTGCGCGACTGCGGCTTCGGGATGGACAAACAGCGTGACCGGCAGGCCATATTGGGCGGCAATATCCACATAGCCACGAACTGCGTCCTCGCCCGCACTCCAGGTGGCTGGCCCGGTGGCTGCCGGGTGGCTCGTGGCGGTCGTCGGCTCGCAGTCCATAGTCAGCACGAGCTTGATTTCTTGCATGGCGGTCGTTTTCAAACGATGGCGAACAACCCAGATAGAAGGTTGAACCAACAGCGTGTCGGGATTGACATCCTAAACTGTTCCAAAGAATGAGTTCAACCCGTTGGCGATGAACCGGGCTAGCGATCGACCGTGCGATGGGTCCTTGCAGGCGGCATCGGGTGTTTTGCTTCGTCAACCCGATGGCGTGAGCGAGGGTCATTTCTTCGCCGCTCTGAGCCTGGACTGCTGCGCACAACCCGACCTCATTTGTCGCGCGCCAAGGGCCTTGCCGCCACACGCCGGGCCCCCCACTCGTGGCACGCCTATTGGGGCTGCTGCGGGCGCGCGCCCGCAGTGAGGCCACCATCAATCACAAGCTCCGTACCGGTCACGTAGCGCGCCGCGTCGGAGGCAAGAAATAGAACGCCGTCGGCGATGCTCTGCGCCTCCCCGGCAAAGCCCAGGGGCACGGCCCGTCTCGCCCGCTCGTGCGGATCAATGGGTGCGTTGCGCCGTTGCCCCTCCGCACCGAGGGGAATCTTGCCCCAGATCGGCGTGTCAATAATGCCCGGATGCACCGAGTTCACGCGGATGTTGTCGGCGGCCGTCTCAAGCGCCACGGCTTTGGCGAGGAGGCGCACGCCTCCCTTGGTCGCGCAGTAGGCGGCCAGGCCTGCCGATCCGCGCAGCCCCGCCACCGACGACATCAGGATAATCGAGCCACCCCCCGCGCGCCGCATCGCCGGGATGACGTGCTTCACGGAAAGGAAGACGCCGTCGAGATTAATAGTCTGCTGGCGGCGCCAGTCGGCGAGGGACATCTGCTCAAGGGGCACCATCAGGCCGATGCCGGCGTTGGCCACCATCACGTCGATGCGGCCGAAGCTCTGCTCCGCCGCGGCAATGACCTGCGGCCAGCGCGCCTCCTCGGTGACGTCCTGGTCAAGGAACAGCGCTTTGCCCCCGGCCGCCGATATTCTGCCAACGACCCTCTCGCCGCCGGCCCGGTCGATGTCGGTCATGACCACGCTGGCGCCCGCGCGCGCCAGCGTCTCGGCGCATGCGGCACCGATCCCGGAGGCACCTCCCGTCACGATCGCAACCTTGCCGCCCATCTGCATGCTATTGCCTCCAACCACAGATCAATTCTCGGTTGCCTCAGGTCTGCAGCGTCCGCCGCCAGAACTCGAGCATGTCAGCGCGGAACAGGTCCGCCTCGTCGCCACGCGTGCCGATCGATGCGCCTTTGCCGCCGTACCCGGCCTTGAGCGCGTAGACCATCAGGTCTCGATCGACCAGTGCGGGATTGGAATCGCACTCGAGAGGATGGATGAAGGCACCATCATCGGTGAGGTAACTGGTCGGTGCCGCCGGCGAAACCGAGGCCTCCTCGACGCGCTGCAGGGACGTGCCGCGATCGAAGCTGTGCGCGGCGCCGGCGAACAGCCGTAGCGTTGCTTTCCCGCCCGCCAGTCGGATCGCCTGCGCGTGGCCCTGCACCTGCATCGGCGAGCACCATTCGTCACGATCGCCCATGAGGATGCGAACCTCGGTGTCACCCACGCCGGGATCGAGGAACTGGTGGCCGCTCCAGGGATAGGCGGCGAGAACGGACCTCAGGCCGTTGCCAGCACCCACTGCTGAATCAGCGAAGCGGCGCGTCGCCGCCGACAGCACTGCTGAACCGCCACGACTGTGTCCCTGGGCCCCGATGCGCCTGCCATCGACCTCGCTGCGGGAGCTCAGAACCTTCCACGCCGCCAGCACGTCATAGGCGCTGGCGGCGAAGGAGAACTGCGTTTGGTTGGCGACCGTGGAGCCGATGCCGCGCGCGCCGAACGGGTCGAGCACGAATGACGCGATGCCGGCGTTGGTCAATATTTCTGCGTGCGCCAGGTGCGAGGCGGCGACGCCCAGGCTGCCGGGTGTGACGATGACGAGTGGCAGGGGATCGCTGGCGTTGGCACGGGGAGGCAGGAAAAGCTTGCCGTCGATCACCACACGCGGCATGTCCGCTGGTCGGCTGATGGCCTGGTAGTAGTTGCTGGGATTGGCAGAGGGGATGTCGATGTTCTGCCCGACGCTACCGTTGGCAAAAGTGATACTGCGCTCCCGAAACCGAGCCAGTGATGTGGTCATGGTGCCCTCCTCCTCCGTCACGCCGCGTGCGCAGAGGCGCTTGCAGGCACGTTAGCGACTGCCTCAAACCACCGCAAATGCTGCGAATCAGGCGGCGAATTGGACGCGGCCGATCCGATGATGCTTGGGACCGATCTGGCCGGCCGCTTGGTGGCGCCCAGGTGGTGGTAGAGAACGCGCTATGGCGCGCGAGGAAGCCCTGCACGCTTGAACCGCAAATTCAGAAAAAGACGCGGCCGGCGCGATCAGAGGTCGATTTTCGCGCCTCCTCGATCACGGACCAGTCGCCGGAATTGCCGCTAACCGGGTGTGGAACGGCGCTAACTGGAGCGCGATATGGTGGCTTTTATGTTCGCTCGCCTGGTCGTGGAATGCACGTGCGGCACAGCGGCGGGGATTATGGCGTGTGCCTTTACGTGGCAGATGCTCGACGGATTGGCCTCCATGGCTGAACTGATGAGAGATGAAAGCTCCGGAGCCTCGAGAGAACCCAGGACTTGACGCGACGCACGTTGTTGCGGCTGCTCGAGGCCGTTTCTGGCTCTAATGTATGGTCCGGCCGCGCGTCGCAAGAGGGATGGTCAAAATAGAATCTGTGGTCTTGCACTAATGTATCCGGCCTCTGATTGGAGCGGTTCGGTGCTCCGGGCCATCATGGATATGCGCGCGCAGCCGATCTGATAAGCGCCGATGCCTCGACCGGCAGAAAGTGCCAACAGGGTTCGGATGCGCCGGGAAGACCGTTTTTCCATCTCTTCCATTCTCTCGCAGACCTCGGCGGGGATTGGTTTAAGTTGCCATGCTCGTCCCCTTTCTCTCTGTCCCTTTCTCATGTTCGATCTGAGCCAGATCTTTCTCCCGCCCCGACCAGCGGAAGGCTGAGGCCAGCGCGCGCAGATGCTGTCAGGGCTGGCCGCTCTTCTGCGGCCACCGACAGGCGTGGCCTTGACAGCATCGAGCACGATGGCAGGCTTGCAACATTGGGGCCTCGCTTAGGTGAGCTTGTTCATCTGAAAGTCGCGACCGTGGTGCAGCACGCTCCAGGCGATACGCGCCAGCTTGTTGGCGAGCGCGATAGCAAGCTTGTTATGATGCATGCGCGTTGCGGCAGCTTCGATCCAGCGCTTGAGACCGTGGCGTTGCCAGGTCTCAGGCCCTAGCCGCAGGACCACGCGCGCCGCTTGCACGAAGAGCACGCGCAAGTAGCGATTGCCGCGCTTGGAGATGCGGCCAAGCAGAGGACGACCACCGGTCGACATCTGTTTTGGCACCAATCCGAGCCAGGCGCCGAAGTCGCGTCCCTTGCTGAAGAGATCGCCCGCGCCGATGGCCGCCACGGTTGCACTGGAGATGATGGGACCAATGCCTGGCACGGTCATCAATCGTTGGCAGGCAGCGTCATCTTCGGCCAAGGCCGCAATCTCGCTCGACAGTGTTTCGATCCGCTCGTCGAGCCGGCGCCAGTCGCTGGCCAGCGCCTCGATGATGTGCACCATGCGCGGTGACAGCTTGTCCATGGTCAAGATGAGTGGCAGCTCGGATCGTAATGGCCGCGGTCCCAGACGGACGGCAATGCCGCGCTCGAGCAGAAAAGCCCGTATCTGATTGATGATGCCTGTGCGCTGGGACACGAGGCGCTCGCGCACGCGATGCAGGGCCTGCAGATCTAATTGCTCGACCGTTTTGATGACGACGAACTTCATCGTCGGGCGCTGAACTGCCTCGGCGATTGCTTCGGCGTCGCGATAATCGTTCTTTTGTCCCTTCGAATACGGCCTGACGTATTTCGCGGCCATGAGCCGCACGTCGTGGCCGACAGCCCTGAGTTGGCGGCCAAGATGATGCGCGCCGACGCAAGCTTCCATGCCGACCAGGCAGGGTGACATAGTGGTGAGCCGTGCCTCAAGTTGGCGGCGCGATAGCCTCTGGCGCAGGGTGATTGCGCCGCGCTCGCTGAGGCCAATGAGGTGAAAGACGTTCTTGCCGATGTCGATACCGAGCGTCGCAACAGCTGCTGTGTTTGGGCGGGTCATGGGTGTACTCCTTGCTCCTGATTTCCTCTCCACCAGCATACGCCGGTGGAAAAGGGGGGAGCGCGGCCGGACCATCCCATAAGCGCCATTGCGGCGCTTGGCTGAACTCATGCCCGGAATGAATGTAGCAACTGCGGCCCCCCGGGGAAGGGTGTCGGGAGTTAAGATGCCAGCTCCCCTTGACCCAAAACGGGCTCCCGAGTGGCAACACACTGTTGCAGGCAATTGTGATCCTGGGTCACCATAGGCGGTGTGGAGTGGCAGCAAGCGTGCCTCTTGCCAAAGTGCCGAAGGAGAACATGCCATGGCTGACAAGACCGGGTCTTGCCTGTGCGGGGCTGTTGCATTCGAGATTACGGGGGCGCTCCGCCCGGTGATTGCATGCCACTGTCACTATTGTCGCAAGCAGACGGGCAACTATATGTCGTCGACGGCGGTGAAGGATGAGCAATTCAGGCTCACCGAGACGCGCGGCCTCAAATGGTACCGCTCAAGCGACACGGGGCGGCGAGGGTTCTGCGAGCAATGCGGTTCGGTGTTGTTTTGGAAAGGTGACGGGTACGACTACATTGCAATTGCTGCCGGCTCGATCGATGGGAAGCTCGGCGTCACGCTCGAGGGCCACATCTTCTGCGATAGCGCGGGGGACTACTACCAGATCACGGGTGGTAGATTTCAGGCACCCGGATTGCACAAGGAGCCATAAGCATCTTCGCTCTAATGCCCTGCCGCTCGTGCCAGAACGTCGCCGTGGCGAACTCGCACAGCGCACCTCAGCTAGCTGAGCCCTGCACCCTAGTGAAGATGGTGCCCGACCGGGGAAAGAAGATCCCTAGCGGCGCAGTTGGGTGGCGCGGCCGAACCTATTCTCCGCCGGACAGCGTCTTGACCAGCCGATATAAGTACTCCTGACCTTCGAAGAACGACTTCACGGGGATGCGCTCGTCCTTCCCATGGGCGCGGAAATCATCGACATCGTCGGCGAGGCCGGAATGGCCGTAGGTGGGGATCTCGGCGTTGCGCAAATACGTGGCGTCGGAAGCGGCGGGGCTCATGATGGGTATGACAGGGATGCCGGGCCAAAACTCGGCAGTGTGCTTCTCGATGGCACCCATGATCTCCTGGTGCAGTGGCGAGGGCGTGCTGAGCACCGGCCCACCGAACGGCGTGATCGAGATTGCATCGTCGGCCAACACCTGTTTCAGGGTCGCATACACCTCACCAATCGGCTCACCCGGCAGGACGCGGCAGTTGACCGTGGCGCTCGCCCTTTGCGGGAGCGCGTTGACGGCGTGTCCACCCTGGATTTGCGTGGCAACGCAAGTGGTGCGCAGTTGTGCGTTGTAGATCGGGTTCACCGACAGGCGCGTGATCGATAACGCCTCGAGATCGGCGCGACCGGCGGCGATTGCGCGCATGTCGGCCGCCGTCTGCGGGTTTTCCAACTCAGACGCGCGCGCGAAGAAGGAGCGTGTGATCTCGTTAAGCTTAAATGGGAAGCTGAACTTGGAAAGTCGCGTGAGTGCTTCTGCTAGGCGATAAATTGGGTTGTCCTGGGTCGGCAGCGAACTGTGTCCGCCTCGGTCCGTCGCTTCCAACTTGTAGCTGATGAAAACCTTCTCGGCGACCTGCACGCCGTTCCATATGGGCTTGCCGGCCTTAAGGCCGACGCGGCCTCCCTCGTTCAAGGCAAACTCGGCGTCGATGAGAGGCCGGTGGTGCGTCAATAGCCAGCGTATACCCAACCCCATTGCGTCGCCGATCTCCTCGTCCGCCTCCAGCGCCACGATGATGTCGCGCTCGGGGGTGTAGCCTTCCTGCTTGTAGCGGATCAGGTTGGCGACGAAGGCTGCCGCCATGAACTTGTTGTCGGTCGTGCCGCGGCCGTAGAAGTAGCCTTCCCGCTCGGTGAGCTTGAAGGGGTCAACCGACCAGTCCTCGAGCCTTGCGTCGACGACATCGGTATGGGCGAGGAGGAGGATCGGCTTGCGCTTTCCCGTCCCGCGCAATCGCGCCACTAGATTGCCTTTGCGTGGCGCGGGCGAGAGCACCTGCACATCCGAACCGGCGAAGCCCGCCGCCCGCAGACGGGCGGCCATCGCCTCCGCCGCGCGCTCCGTGTCGCCCGTGGCCGTGACGGTGTTGATCTCGACTAGTTCTTTGTAGATATCGAAGGCGATCTGCTGATGCGGCGTCAGGGTCTGAGCCCTTGACGATGCGAGGGGTAACAGGAGGATTGTGCACAACACCAGCCACCTGAGCAACATGTAAAGCCTCCGACCTTCAAAAAGTGCGAGGGGGTGACGTTCATAACAGTAGCCGCTAAAGACCAACACCTTCTGCTGCGACATCCGAACCTGGCGCTCAACCGCCAACGCCACACTCAAACACCGCAATGGCCAGAATTGGGTGAGCAAGGGACCCGCGATAGAGGCTCAATCGCCTGCGGGATGCGGGCCGTTCCAGCACCAAAGCCAATTGCGCGGCCCGGAGTAGCGGACTGGGGCGTCCGCTCTGAGGCTGCGCGCTCTCGGGGTGCGGCGGGCCATTGCAGTGCGGCATATGGGCTGCCGCCAACCCGCGCCGATTTCTTCGTTGGGCTTATTTTCATATTTGTCCGGGTTTGTGCCGATGTGGGCTCAACCGCAATAGCATGCACAGTTGGCAGCCATACTTGCCCCAGCCGAGGCGTGGCCATTCACCTCTGGGCCAGCTCGCGTTGAACCGGGAAGGCCTCGTCATGTCCGCAATGTCGTCGGCTAAGGCGGTCAGCAGGAGACAAACATGAGCTTGGACCAAACCCCACATCCCTCCATCAAGCACTGCGCCGACAAGGTGAACGCGAGGTACATCCACGGTAGACCGGGGCACGAGTTGGTTCCGTCGCGCTACGCGCTGCGGGTCGGCGAGATTGATGTAATGGTCGTCAGCGATGGGGTGCTATCGCTGCCAGGCGCGATGTTGGGCCACAACGTCGACCCGGCCGTCCGGGCGGCGTGGCTCAACGACATGTTCCTGCCGCCAGACGTGCTCGAGTGGGCGCTGAACGTGGTCGTGGTGCGCAGCGGCGGCCGAACCATACTCATCGACGTTGGGATCGGGACGGAATTCCCGGACTTGCCGCGGGCCGGGAAGTTGGCCTCGCGACTAAAGGACGCCGGCATAGATCCCGCATCCGTGACCGACGTGGTGCTCACCCACATGCATATGGACCACTGTGGCGGACTGCTCGCCGACGGGGTGAAAGAGCGGCTGCGTCCGGACCTGCGGGTCCACCTGGCGGCCGCCGAGGCCGAGTTCTGGGAGGCGCCCGATTTCTCCCGCGTCTCCATGCCGCCGGGGTTCCCGGACGCGCTTCGGCGGACGGGCAAGAATTTCTTGAAAGAATACCACAGCCGGCTGCGGACGTTCGAGAACGAGTACGAGGTGACGCCGGGGGTGGTCGTCCAACGCACCGGCGGCCACACCCCCGGGCACAGCGTGGTCCGTCTGGCGTCCGGCGGCGACCGGCTGACGTTCGCCGGCGACGCCGTGTTCCAGGTCGGGTTCGAGCACCC
>Ga0081540_1004052_pt1 | contig 11349 bp, 9 predicted proteins | sample TabmetS2T1R1_FD_71024 | JGI IMG/M metagenome (GOLD analysis project Ga0081540, IMG submission 71024) | Tabebuia heterophylla rhizosphere microbial communities from the University of Puerto Rico - S2T1R1 | ecosystem: Host-associated > Plants > Roots > Rhizosphere ...
GCCTTGTTGGCGCCGGGCACGTCGAGCGGGCCGTTGTTGGTGATGATGCCGATCGCCTGCCCCTCGATGCGGGCATGGCCGCAGATGGTGGCGGGCCCGTAGCGCGGGGAAAACTCGGTGAAGTCGGAATCGTCGATGAAGCGCGCAATCGCTTGGCGCATGTCGACGGGCCGCTTGTGATCCATCGGCATGATGCCGAGCAACTCTTCGGCGTCATAGCGCGGCGGGCGGAAATTATTCTGCACCGGCGTTGGCCGCTCCCATTCGAGCTTGCTCATGATCTCGCGCGCGATGCGTAAGCCATCGCGATCGTCCTCAGCGAGATAATCGCCAAGGCCTGATATCGAGGTGTGCATCTCGGCGCCGCCGAGCTCTTCCTCGGTCGCGACCTCGCCGGTGGCGGCCTTCAGCAGCGGCGGACCGGCGAGAAAGGCGCGCGTGCGGCCGCGCACCATCACGATGTAGTCGGAGAGTCCCGTCTGGTAGGCGCCGCCTGCGGTGGAGGAACCGTGCGTGACCGTGACGACGGGCAAGCCCGCCGCGGACAGCCGCGCGAGATTGCGGAAGATGTTGCCGCCGCGGATAAAATCCTCGACGCGGTAACGCAAGAGATTGGCGCCGGCGCTTTCGACGAGCTGCACATAAGGCAGCTTGTTCTCCAGCGCGAGCTCCTGCACCCGCAGGGTCTTGTCGAGGCCGAATGGCTGCAGCGCGCCGGCATCGATGCCGGCGTCGTTGGCGCTGACCATGCAGCGGATACCGGAGACGAAGCCGATACCGGCAACCACGCCGCCGCCGGGCACGCTCTTCTCGGCGTCGGGCACGTCGAACATGTAGCCAGCGAGCGTGGAAAGCTCCAGGAACGGCGAGCCGGGATCGAGCACCAGGGCGACGCGCTCGCGCGGCAGGAGCTGCCCGCGCTTGTGGAAGCGGTCCTTCGCGGCGGCGGATGCGGTGCGGGTGCGCTCCTCCAGCGCCCGCATCCGCGCGATCAGCCCCAGCATGCCGTCGCGGTTGGCCTTGTAGGCCGCGCTGCCGGTGGCGATGGTGTTTTCGATGATGGCCATCAGTCAACTTGCTCCGTCATTCCGGGGCGATGCGTAAGCATCGAACCCGGAATCTCGAGGTTCCGGGGTTCACGCTTCGCGTGCCCCGGAATGACGCTCAAGTAGATCAATGCCTCACCCCAAAAATCTTCCGCGCTTCCGCCGGTGACGCAATCTCCCGCCCGGCGTTGCGCGCGCAGGCGGCGAGCGCCTCGACAAGTTGCCCGTTGGAAGTCACCTTGGTGCCGTCGCCGAGATAGAAGGTGTCCTCCAGGCCGGAGCGCAAATGCCCGCCGAGGTCGGCGCAGCGCTGGTGCAGCGGCCAGATTTCGGCGCGGCCGATCGCGGTGACCTGCCAGTGCGCTTGCGGCTCCTTCAGCTTCAGCAGAATCGGAAGCAGCTCCGGATCGGCCGGCATGCCGGATGCCACACCCATCACGAAATTATACTCGAGCGGACCGGAGTACATGCCGGTCTGCCTGTACATGTTGACACAACGCACGATGCCGACGTCGAAGCATTCGAATTCCGGAATCGTGCCGGCCACCTTCATGACGTCGAGATAGTCCTGCACTTTCTCGACCGCATTATCGAACATCATCGGCGGCCAGGCCCAGGTGTTGTCGGCCTTCACCTTCAGATAATTCAGCGAGCCGGCATTGCAGGCGGCGATCTCCGGCTTGGTCTCCCGCACACAGTCGAGCGCGCCCTGATAGTTCGGGCCCGACGTGCCCGTCGTATGGTTGATGATCACGCCCGGGCAGGCCTCGCGGATCGCCTGCTGGATTTCCTTGCTGACGCCGACTTCCCAGGACGGCAGATGCCCCTTTCCCGCCGCCTGCTGCCGCAAATGGATGTGCATGATACTGGCGCCGGCATCGAACGCGGCCTTGGCCTCGCGCGCCATCTCTTCCGGCGTGACCGGCACGTTGTGCTGTTTTGGGTCAGTCAGCACGCCATTCAGCGCGCAGGTGATGACGGCCTTGTCGCTCATGATGCTCGTTCCAGACGCGGTTTGCGCATGATGGTCGCTTCGCGACCCCGTCTCTTGCGTTCACAAGCTGCAGGTGCAGCGCAGCAAGATGTTGCTCGCATAGCCGGAAATTGCGGAAGCCCTGCCGGCCCGCGGCAATAGCACGCATCGAACCTTGCTCTGCATCAAGCTGCCCGGCGGTCAGCGGCGTATGCGTCTTGCCAACATCAGTTTCGGAGACCGGTATGAGTTACAAGGACCTCTTGCTGAGCCTCGCGAGCTATCCCGACGCCACGCCGCCTCCGGCAGTCGACCTTGCGACCGAGTTCGCAGCCGCCATCGGCGCCAAACTGTCGGCGATCGCCTGCGAGATCAAGATTGCCGTGCCGGGAAGTTTTATTGCGCCCGCGTTCCTCAACGTGCCTGCGATGGCCGAAGCCGAAGCGAAGAAGGGACGGGAGCAGGCCGAGGCTGCCCTCACTGCCTTCGAGAAGGCAGCAGAGAACAAAGGCGTGTTCGAGGAAAGGATTCTCGGCCATTGCCTCGCACCGGAACTTCCCGGTCTGCTGGTCGAATATGCACGGCTGCGCGACCTCACCATCGTTCCGGCCGAGGCGAATGATCTTGCCGACCAGCCGAATGCCGAGGCGCTGATCTTCGAGTCCGGTCGTCCCGTGCTGATGCTGCCGCGCGAGCCGCGCAAATCCTTTGCGCTGAAGACGGCAACCGTGGCGTGGGATTTCAGCCGTCCGGCTGCGCGCGCCGTCGGCGACGCGTTGCCGCTGCTGACCAAGGCGAAGCGTGTGCACATTGTCACCGTCAGCAACGAGAAGCGCATCGACACCAGGCGCTCCGGCCCCGAGCTGGCAAAGCATCTCGCCCGTCACGGCGTCGACGTGATCCTGGAAACGGTCGATGCGGCAAGCCGCTCCATCGGCGACGCGCTGGAGGCCGCCACGCGCGTGCATGACAGCGACCTGCTGGTGATGGGCGCCTACGGGCACTCGCGCTTGCGGGAGTTTGTGCTGGGCGGCGCGACCCGCAGCATGATCACGCGCCCGCCGCTGCCGGTGCTGCTGTCGCACTGAGTTCGCGCGATCCGGGGCCTCACGCGAAAGCTTACCTCGCGCATTCAGCCGACCACCGGAGTTTCGCCGGCCAGTATCCGACAATAGACGGACGCATCGATATTGCCGCCGGACAGAATCACGGCAACCTTCTTTCCGCTCATGCGGGCGCGTTCCTGCATCAGTCCGCCAAGCGGCGCGGCGCCCGCGCCTTCAGCAACGTTGTGCGTGTCCTGGAAGTAGGCGCGAACCGCTTCGGCGATTTCGTCCTCGCCGAGTTGCAGGATTCGAGCCGCGCCTTGCTTGATGATAGCAACGGCCTCCGGGCGCGGATCGCGTGTTGCCACACCGTCGGCAAAGGTCAGCGCCGACCCGGTCGGAACGGGCTTGCCAGCCACGAACGACAAGGCCATCGCTGGCGCATTGCGGGCCACGACGCCAATGATTTCCGTCTTCAGCCCGAGCAGGTTGCGCGCCGTGATCAAGCCGCAGATGCCGGAGCCCATGCCGATCGGCACATACACTGCGTCAAGCCTGGCGACGCCATGAAACAGTTCGAGCGCGTATGTCGCGACGCCCTTGACCTGATCTCGATTGAAGGGCGGGATGAAATGCAGGCTCCGCTCCTGTGCGACCCGGTGACCCTCGGCAAGCGCCTCGTCAAAATCGCGGCCAAATTCGACCACGTCTGCACCAAATGCGCGCATGGCGGAGTTCTGGTCCGCCGAGTTGCTGCGAGGCACATAGATCGTTGCCGAAATGGCTGCCCGGGCGGCTGCGAATGCAATGGATTGACCATGATTGCCGCGTGTGGCCGTGATGACTCCCCTCACGTCTGGCGAGGACCGCTTCAGGCCGTCGATATAGACGATGCCGCCACGCACCTTGAATGCGCAGGCCGGCGTGTGATTCTCGTGCTTCACCCACACCTCGCAACCGGTCCGCCTGGCAAGACGCGGCCAGGCATACTGCGGTGTTGGAGGCACGGTGCGATGAACAAGCTCAGCCGCAGCCTCCAATTCGCCGATCGTAAAAAGCAGGTCGGACATCGCTATTGAACCTCCGAGAAAGCCGACTGGTATGCTAGCCGGGTCGGTCTCGGGTCGCTTTCATGTGCTTGACCTATAATTGACGCGCGGGTTGCAATAAGGTCCTGCTGCCCTTGCGGCAGCGGACGCTTCGGATTACAGCGAGTTCTATGTCGGAACAGAAACGAAACGGGAAGCCAGTTCCGGCCCTGCGATGTGACGGCCCGGGCTTTGCGGTGACCGTGCTGCCGGCATCGCCGTATGAGGTGAGTTACGTTTCCGATCGCCACCTGATTGGGTTCACTCTCGAGAGGCAGCAAGGCGTTGACGCCTTCGGCGGCGCCCGGCGCCGCCCGTTCGATGCGGAACCGTGGCGGCTCGCATTCACACCGGCCGGCTGCGATGTCTTTTCCAGCTCGCACAGTGGCGGCGAGTACCTGCTGCTGAGCGTGGCGCCGGACGTGTTCGATCGGTTCGCATCCGGGACCAACACCAGCCGGCTGAGGCAGTTCAGCAATATGGCCGATCCGCTATTCACCCCGCTGGCGGCCAGCCTGCGCCGCATCACGATGCTTGGCGCAGCGGCGCCGTCATTGGCCACCGAGACCCTTGTAGCCGTGGCGGCCGAACGGGTCTCAACCCTGCTCAATCCCGATACCCGTAGAGCACGGGCTGAATGTCGCATGACCTCTCGACGCCTGAAGCGGATTCTCGATCAGCTTGAAGCTCGATTGGCGGAAGATGTTCGTCTTGCGGATATTGCAAGAGATATCGGCCTCTCCGAATGCTACCTCGCCCGCACGTTTCGGGCGGCAACCGGCACGACACTGCATGCCGCACTAGTAGAGCGGCGGATTGCAAGAGCGCGTTCGCTGATCGAAGCTGCCTCGAGCCGCGGCGCCCGCACAAACCTGGCGCAGGTTGCCGCTGCGACCGGTTTCGCAAGCCACGCTCACATGACGACGGCCTTCCGCCGCGTCCTTGGCATCACTCCGAGCGAGTGGATGCGGCGCAGTCAGGACAGCGTCGCGTCGCCGCTGCGATAGATCGCAAGATCCCGCGATCCCGAGAAGATCGCGCGCGGCTTCAAGCCATAGAAGCGGCGGATCGAGTGGCTGAAATGGGTGGAATCGGGATAGCCGATGTCCTGCGCGAGATGCGCGAGGTTGATGTCCTGGTTGGCGAAGTGCAGCAGATGCCGCGCGCGCTTCCAGGCGCGGAAGGAGCGGAAGGCGATGCCGGTCTCTTCCTTGAACAGGTGCAGGAAGCGCGAGGACGACAACCCTGCTTCGACCGCGCAGCTCGTCGCCGTCACCGGCTCGCCGGAGAACTTTCCGATTTGAGCGATCGCGCGCGTTACGCGCGGATCGAGCACGCGGCGCGGCAGCGCCTCGCCAAAGCACATGGTGTCGAACATGGCGCTGTTGATGTCCTCGCCGTTGCGCCGATTGCGCAACATTTCGTAAGCGGCGCGGATCTTCGAGATGAAGGCGTCCTGCTCGGGACCATTCAGCCGCCTGGTCAGTTCGTCGAGCGCGCCGGGACGAAGGCTTTCGGGTTCGATCAAGACGGCGATCGCGGAGCGATGATCGCTGGCGATGGTGTGGCGGGTGTTCGGCGGCACGACCAGCAGCTCGCCATAGCGCTCACCGCCGTCTGACGTGGTGAGCCAGAGGCCGCCCTTGAGCGCGACATAGACGTTGAACGCACCCTGGCAGCGCTCGCGCGGCCGGCCCAGCAGGCCAGCGTAGAACACGCGCTCCGGCGTAATCAGCATCAAATGACCGGATTCACGGCCCTTGTCGTCCATGGCGCATCCTCCTCGCGCGGCTCTTTTTCGGCCGCTGCGATGGCGGTCACCTTAGCGGAAAATCGGGCCCTGTCACGGCAGGAAAGGCCCAATCAGAGGTATACCAGAGCACGGTGATTTACGGGCTTTGGACGCTGTCATTCCGGGATGGTGCGCAAGCACCAGACCTCAGGTGCGCAATTGCGCACCGGGGAATCTCGAGATTCCGGGTTCGATGCTATCGCATCGCCCCGGAATGACAGGCCAAGAACTCACGCCCTGATCCGCGGCGCGACGTTCTGCTCAACGCCGGCCTTGCGCTCGGCCGCCACCGCCCGCTTGTAGGCCTCGCGCTCGCGCAATCGCGCCCAATAGGCGGCGACGTTGGGACCAAAATCCTTGGCGAGCCCGATGCTTTCGGCAAGCCGCAGCGCATAGCCGTTGACGATGTCGGCTGCGGTGAATCGACGGGCGCACAGCCATTCTGAGCCGGCGGTCGCCGCCTCCACCGCGCGCAGGCGGCCGAGGAACCATTTTGCGTAATCGCCGGCGACCTGCGGATTGCGGCGCTCTTCCGGCTCGAGCTGGCTGTAGCGGAGCACCAGCGTCTGCGGGAAGGTCAGCGTGGCGTCACTAAAATACATCCAGTTCAGGAACGCGCCGTAGGCGGGCTCGTCGAGGCCTGCGATCAGCGGCGTCGGGCCGTATTTGGTGCCGAGGTAGTGGCAGATGCCGGAGGACTCCGTCATCTTGGTCTCGCCATCGATCATGAAGGGGATGGTGCCGAGCGGGTTGATGCCAAGGTACTCCTTGGCGAAGACGCGCGGCGGGAACGGCAGCATCTTCAACTCATAGGCGAGGCCCATCTCTTCCAGCATCCAGAGCGGGCGGAACGAGCGGGCGCCGTCGCAATGATAGAGCGTGATCATCAGCCATTCCCCTTCTTCAGGCCCGGCAAAATACCCATCATCTTGCACAACACCATCAGCATCACCTCGTCCGCGCCACCGCCGATCGAGGTCAGGCGAAAATCGCGATAGGCGCGGCTGACATGGGTCTCGTTCATGAACCCCATGCCGCCCCAATATTGCAGGCAGGCATCGGTAACCTCGCGGCCGAGCCGCCCGGCCTTCAGCTTCGCCATGCTGGCGAGTTTTGTGACGTCGTCGCCCGCGACCAGTTGCTCTCCGGCGCGATAAATCAGCGACCGCAGCAGCTCGACCTCAGTCTGCATTTCCGCAAGCTTGAAGTGCACCACCTGGTTGTCAAGGATGGTGCCGCCAAAGGCCTTGCGGCCGCGAGTGTATTCGATCGTTTCCTCGATGATGCATTCCAGCGCCTTCAGGCAGGAGGCCGCGCCCCACAGCCGCTCCTCCTGGAACTGGATCATCTGGTAGGTGAAGCCCATGCCCTCCTCGCCAATGCGGTTGCGCTTGGGCACCCGGACATTGTCGAAGAAGATCTGGGCAGTGTCGGAGGAGCGCATGCCGAGCTTGTCCAGCTTGCGCGCGATCTGCACGCCCTTGCTCTTCATGGGCACGCAGATCAGCGACTTGTTGCGATGGACCGGACCGTCGCCGGTGTTGGCAAGCAGGCAGATCCAGTCGGCCTGCGTGCCGTTTGTGATCCACATCTTGCCGCCATTGATGACATAGTCGTCGCCGTCAGAGCGCGCCTGTGTCTTGATCGAGGCGACATCGGAGCCTGCGCCGGGCTCGGACACGCCGATGCAGGCGACGGCATCACCTGATATCGCGGGGGCGAGGAATTCGCGGCGCACTTCATCCGAGCCAAACCGCGCCAGCGCCGGCGTCGCCATGTCGGTCTGCACCCCGATCGCCATCGGCACGCCGCCGCACTTGATGGCGCCGAGTTCTTCCGCCATCATCAGCGCGTAGGAATAGTCCAGCCCCTGCCCGCCGAATTCTGCGGGCTTGTTGAGGCCGAGGAAACCGAGATTGCCGAGCTTCTTGAACAGCTCATGCGCCGGGAAGATGTCGTTGTCTTCCCATTCGTCGACATGAGGATTGACCTCGGCCGCAATGAATTTTTGCAGCGCGCGGCGGGGTTCGTCGTGATCGGCAGTGAAGAGCATTGTTTCGGCTTTCCTCGTCATTCCGGGGCACTCGCGACAGCGAGTGAACCCGGAATCTTTTTCCATCATCTCGAGATTCCGGGTTCGATGCTGCGCATCGCCCCGGAATGACGGCTACGCCGTCACAACCCCATCTGCCGGCTGGCGAGATCCTTCATGATTTCTTCCGTGCCGCCGCCGATGGCGTTGACCTTGACCTCGCGATAGATGCGCTCGACCTTGACGCCGCGCATGAAGCCGGCGCCGCCAAAGATCTGCACCGCTTCCGAGGCGCAGAACGCCATGGTCTGCGTAGACTGGTTCTTCATCATGCAGATTTCGGCGACGGGATTTTCGCCCCGCCCAAGCCGCCAGGCCAAAAGCTCCAGCATCGATTGGCTCGCCGCGACGCGCTGGGCCATGTCGACGATCTTGTGGCGGATCACCTGGTGCTGCGCGATCGGCTTGCCAAAGGTCTTGCGCTCCTTGGCATAGGCGATGGCCTCATCGACACAGACGCGCGCATAGGCGGTGCAGCTCGCCGCCATGCCCATCCGCTCGCTGTTGAAATTCTGCATGATGATCTTGAAGCCGTGGCCTTCCTCGCCGATCAGGTTTTCGGCGGGCACACGGCACTCATCGAAATGCAGCGTAGCGGTGTCGGAAGCCCACCAGCCCATCTTCTTTAGTTTCGTGCGCGACAGGCCCGGCGTATCGCCGGGAACCAGCAGCAGGCTGACGCCGCTTGCGCCCTCGCCGCCGGTGCGGACGGCAACGGTCAGATAGTCAGCACGCATGCCAGAGGTAATAAAAGTCTTCTCGCCGCTGACGATATAGTGGTCGCCGTCGCGCCGCGCCTTGGTGCGGAGATTCGCCACGTCGGAGCCGCCGCTCGGCTCTGTGATGGCAAGCGCGGAGATCTTCTGGCCCGACAATATCTGCGGCAGCACCCGCGCCTTCACCTCCGGCCGCGCGGCGCGCGCAATCGGCGGCGAGCCTATGGTGTGACTCATCAGGCTGGAGGAAACGCCGCCCGCACCGGCGCGCGCCAGTTCCTGCGACGCCACGATCTTCATGAACTGGTCGGCGGGCACGCCGCCATATTCTTCCGGGAAGCCTAAGCCCAGCAGCCCGACCTCGGCCGCCTTGACATAGAGCGAGCGCGGAAACTCGCCGGCTTCATCCCACTCGCTGGCATAGGGCTCGATCTCGCGCGCGACGAAGCGGCCCATCACGTCGCGGAACGCCTCATGATCGGCTGTGTAGAACGGGCTTTGCGGCGGTGTGCGATCCAGCATGGTGTCCTCCCGCGACTTGGGCGACGTTGCCTTGATTTGGCGGCGGCTCACTTGCGTTAAGTCGCTGCCATGATCGCACAGCGGTCGCTCCGCTGCATCCGGCTCGTCGCGCCAGCCTGTCAGCACAAGACCGGTTCCTCTCCCCTCCCTTAGCCTTTGCGGCAAAAGAGCCAACATAAATCGGCAATTAGCCGGGGAGGATGCGCCGTGATCCGATCGAGGAAGCTAACCTTCGCCGCCCTGATTTCCCTCACCATGTCAGCGCCGGCCGCAGCCGAGCAGCCGGGGATCACCGATACCGAAATCAAGTTCGGCAATATCATGCCGTATTCCGGGCCGGCCTCGGCGTTGAGCGTCACCGGCAAGGCGTTTGCCGCCTATTTCGACTCCGTCAACGAGAAGGGTGGCGTCAACGGGCGCAAGCTCAACATGATTTCGCTCGACGACGGCTTTTCGCCGCCCAAGACGGTCGAGGCGACTCGGCGGCTGGTCGAGAGCGACGGTGTCGCCTTCATGTTCGGCACCATGGGCACGGCGCCGAGCTCGGCGACCGCAAAATATCTCAACGGCGCCAAGGTGCCGCATCTGTTCCTGATCTCTTCGGCGTCGAAGTGGAACGACCCGCAGAACCAGCCCTGGCTGATGGCGCTGCCCTGGGCGCCGAACTATGTCGAGGAAGCCGGCATCGAGGTGCGCTTCGCGTTGTCGAAAAACCCTAATGCGCGCTTTGCGATCCTTTACCAGAATGACGATGCCGGAAAGGACTATTTGAACGGCGTCAGGAAGGCGCTCGGCGCCAATGCCGACAAGGCGATCGCGCTTGCCACGAGTTTCGAAGTCGCCGACCCCACGGTCGACTCGCAGATCCTCACGCTCGCCAACACCAAAGCGGACGTGTTCCTGATCTACAGCGTGACGCCGCGCGCCTGCGCACAGGCGATCCGCAAGCAGTATGAGACCGGCTGGCGGCCGATGCGCTTCATCTCCTCCGGCTGCGCCAACAAGGAGACGGTGATGGTTCCGGCGGGGCTGGAAGCCGCCTCCGGCATCATGTCGGTCGGCGCGCTAAAACCCTATTCGAACGACTCCACGGATCCCGACATCCTCGCCTATCGCGAGTTCATGAAGGCGCGGCTGCCCGGTATCGATCCGGCCAACCTCGCCGCCGGCTACGGCTACATGGTGGCGCAGGCGCTGGTCGTGGTGCTGCAGCAATGCAAAAACGATCTGAGCCGCGAGAACATCATGGCGCAGGCGGCGAACCTGAAGGACGTCTCGCTGCCGCTGTTGATGCCGGGGGTGAAGCTCAACACCTCGCCGACCGACTACCGTCCGATCAAGGACGGTTATATGGTCGAGTTCCGCGACAACCAGTTCAACGTGGTCAGCGAATTGCTGCGCGGCTCCTGAGCGGTTGCAGCGGCAAGGAAAAAGCCAGCGGGAGAAGCGCCATGTCCGTCCGTTACTATGACTGGATCGCCCATCACAGCCGCCGAAGTCCAGGCAAGATCGCGCTGGTCGATCTCGCAAGCGGCCGGCGCTTTTCCTATGGCGAGCTCAATGAACGCGTCTCGCTGCTGGCCGGCCATCTGCGCGATGCATTGAAGGTGGGGCGCGGCGACCGCGTCGCGGTTCTCGCGCTGAACACGACCGACACGATGGAGGTGCAGTTCGCCTGCTTCCGGCTCGGCGCGATCTTCCTGCCACTGAACAACCGCCTCACCGTGCCGGAACTGCAGTTCATTGTCGGCGACGCGTCGCCCAAGGTGATGATCCATGATGATGAGCTCGCTGAGACGGCGCTGACCGTCGCCAAGCTCTGCAACGTTGCGTCTGCGCTCAAGTTCGGCCCGGGCGCCTCCTATGAGGCCGGCATCGCCGTGGCAAAGCCGATCGACAAATTCGAAGACGTCACGCTCGATGACATCTCGACCATCATGTACACCTCGGGCACGACAGGCCTGCCGAAGGGCGCAATCATCACCCATGGCATGACGTTCTGGAATTGCGTCAATCTTGGCGGGCCCGCCTATATTTCGCCGGGCTCGGTGCTGCTCACCCTGCTGCCACTGTT
>Ga0081540_1004053_pt1 | contig 11347 bp, 12 predicted proteins | sample TabmetS2T1R1_FD_71024 | JGI IMG/M metagenome (GOLD analysis project Ga0081540, IMG submission 71024) | Tabebuia heterophylla rhizosphere microbial communities from the University of Puerto Rico - S2T1R1 | ecosystem: Host-associated > Plants > Roots > Rhizosphere ...
CCTTTGCCGTGGCGAGCCGCCGCATCCGGCGATAGGCGTCTGCCCGGAACACCACCTCCCGAGGTGCCGCGATGCCGCCCCGTCCCCCTGTCCCTCCGTTCACGCTCGAGACCGCGACCGCGAAGGTGCGTGCCGCCGAGGACGCCTGGAATACCCGCGACCCGGAGCGCGTCGCCGGCGCCTACACTCCCGACAGCCGGTGGCGAAACCGCGCCGAGTTCTTCCAGGGGCGGGAGGAGATCGTCTCCTTCCTCCGTCGCAAGTGGGCGCGGGAGATCGACTACCGGCTCATCAAGGAGCTGTGGGCCTTCCACGAGAACCGCATCGCCGTGCGCTTCGTCTACGAGTACCACGACGACTCGGGGAACTGGTTCCGGGCCCACGGGAACGAGCAGTGGGAGTTCGACCCCGAGGGCTACATGCGGCGCCGCGAGGCGAGCATCAACGACGTTCCCATCCGGGAGCAGGAACGAAAGTTCCGCTGGCCTCAGGGCCCACGCCCGGCGGACCACCCCGGCCTGACCCAGCTCGGGCTCTGAAGACCACGGGGAGTCTGAAAACCCCGGAAGGTGGTGGCACAATGGGCCTCCGGAGGTCGTCGGCCGGTCCATGCCCGCCCAGCTCTTCCTGCACCAGCTCCAGCTCGGGCCAATGCAGAACTTCGTCTACCTCGTCGGCACCGAGGGCGAGCGGGACGTCGTGGTGGTGGACCCGGCCTGGGACGTGGACGCGATCGAGAAGACCTGCGTCATTCACGCCAAGCGCCTCTGCGGCATCCTCCTCACCCACTCGCACAAGGACCACACCAACGGGGTGGGGGAGCTGCTCGCCCGGCGGGACCTGCCGGTCTACGCCAACCGGACCGAGATCGAGTTCTCGGACGACCTGAAGACCTTCGGCGGTGCCCTGCGCCCGCTCGGACCGGGCGACCCGGTCCCCCTGGGAGGCGTGACGGCACGGGTCATCCACACGCCTGGCCACACCCCGGGTTCGCAGTGCCTCCACGCCGCCGACGCGCTGCTCTCCGGGGACACCCTCTTCGTCAACGGCTGCGGCCGGTGCGATCTCCGGGGCGGCGATCCCGGGCAGATGTTCGGAACGCTCCACCAGACGCTGCGCAAGCTGCCTGGCACCACCCGGCTCTTCCCCGGGCACGACTACGGAGACGTCCAGGTCTCCTCGCTCGACCGGGAGGCCTCGCGGAACCCCTACTTCCAGCTCAAGGATGCGGCGTCGTTCGTCGCATACCGGATGCGGCCGCGGACCTGACCGCCTCCAGCGCGTCCATCGGCTCGGGCTCCGTCCGGCGGAGCGAGAACGACGCCGCGAGGACCAGGACCGCCACCGACACCGCCGACCAGAGCAACGACCAGATGACCGCCGGGATGCCGGTCCGCGCCGCGAGGAGCATCGCGTCGCTGGGCCCGCCGGCGCCCGGGAGCCAGAGGTCGTCCCGCAGGTCGAACAGCGCGTAGAGGCCGGTGAACACGGCGATGAAGGTGACGACCGCCTTCACCCCGCCGGTTGGGAGCGTCCGGGCCAGCACCAGGAGGACTGCGCCCATCCCCAGGCAGTAGGCCAGGGTGAAGGCGTTACCGGCGTAGATCAGCCCCATGACCGTCACCCAGCCGCCCATCGCGTAGAGCACCGGCCGGTGCATCTTGAAGCGGAAGGCCAGGACCAGCTGGAGGGCGCCGGACACCGCGCTGCCCACGTACCCGGCCGAATAGACGGCAATCTGCGGGAGCAGCCCGGCGGGCACCGAGGAGAGGCACTGCCCCGACTCGTCGGCCCCGACGAGCACCCGCTCCACCCGGCCCCCGAACAGGAGCGTCGCCAGGGCGTGCCCCGTCTCGTGGACCAGGACGACCAGGAGCCGCAGCGGCGCCAGCCACGGCATGTTCCAGAACCAGAGCCCCGCCACCACCAGCACGGCCAGCACCAGCAGCTTCGTGGTGTCGATGCCGCGGCGTGGGAGGAGGGCTGTCACGGGGGGGCCGTGTTCAGGACGTCGGACCCCACCGGCTTATTTCAGAAAGGCCGACTCCGGGCCCTCCCGTCGTTCCAGGCGAGCGGGAGGAGGCCCGGAGCCGGGCAAGACACGGGCGGCGACTTACTTTCCAGTGCCGCCGCTGGTGTCGGACGCGCCGCTCGGGGAGGGCGAGCTCTTCTCTTGCTTCTTGGACTTGGTCCCGGCGTCACCGCCGCCACCGTAGCCCATGTCCGAGCCCATCGACCCCGCGCTGCCGCTCGTGCCGGTCGCCGCGCCACTGCCGGCGCTGCTACCCGTCGAGCCAGTTCCCGTGGTCCCCGGCGAGCTGGTGCTGCCGCTGCCCGTCGTGCCGCCGCTCGTCGACCCGGTCTGGGCGAAGGCCGCACCCGCCGCGAGCATCGAGACCACTGCCAACCGCTTCCACCACGTCTTCCGCATGCGCAAAAACTCCCGGTGACGGAGGACGGACCTGCCCTCCTGGCCAGGGAAGCTGGTTGCTGAGGCTGGAATCGCAAACCGGAGTCGTCTCGGCGCGTCGACGCATCGACAGTCGGAAACGCCGTCTGCCTGGGTGCCGATCTGGCGGCAGCCCTACGCCTGGTCCTGCGCCTGCTCGTGCTCGTCCTGGCGGGTCATGCCCCAGTCCTTGAGCCGCTTGAAGAGCGTCGAGCGCGCCACGCCGAGCTCGCGCGCGACCCGCTCGCGGTTGTTGTTGAACTGTCGCAGCGCCGATTCGACGATCTGACGCTCGGCCAGCTCGAGCAGCTCCTCGAGCTTTCGTCCAGGGACGTACTCTCCTGCGAGCGCGGTCCCGTTCCGCCGGGGAGACGGGTCGGGATCGAAGGTCAGATCGGCCTCGTCGATGGCGGCCCCGCGGCGGAGCAGGAGCGCACGATGGATGACATTGCGCAGCTCGCGGACGTTTCCAGGCCAGTGGTGCGCCTCGAGCCTGGCCAGCGCCGCCGGGGTCAACCGCACCACCTGTCCCCGCGGCGAGAAGCGGGAGAGCAGATCCTCGGCGAGCGCCGGGATGTCCGCGCGCCGGTTGCGCAGCGGCGGCAGGGTCAATGGAATGACGAAGAGGCGGTAGTAGAGGTCGTCGCGAAACTGTCCGCTGCGGCTCAGGGCGAGGAGGTCGCGATTGGTCGCGGCGACCACCCGCACGTCCACGTGGCTCGGCCGGCTCGAGCCGACGCGCTTGATCTCGCCGGACTCGAGCGCCCGGAGCAGCTTGGCCTGGAGGTCGAGGGGGAGCTCGCCGATCTCGTCGAGGAAGAGCGTGCCTCCATCGGCCTCCTCGAAGGCCCCCTTGTGCGCCCCGACCGCCCCGGTGAAGGCGCCCTTCTCGTGGCCGAAGAGCTCGCTCTCGATGAGCTCCTTGCTGATCGCCGCGCAGTTGACCGGAACGAACGGGCGATCGGCCCGGGGGCTCCTGGCATGGATGGCCCGGGCCACCAGCTCCTTGCCGGTGCCCGACTCGCCGAGGATGGCGACGGCGGCGGCGGACGGAGCGACCCGCTCGATGAGGTCGATCAGCTGGCGCAGCGCCGGGTCCTGGCCCACCAGACCATGCCAGGCCGGGGGCCCATCCTTCCGCGCCGGGATGGCGGGCTCGAGGATGACCTCGGTCTCGCCGACGCTGAGCTGGGTGTGCAGCGGCACCTCCGCCTCGAAGAGGCGAACCGCTCCGAGCCAGGTTCCGTTGGTGCTGGCGTGATCGAGCACCAGGAAGCGCGAGGCCCGGCGGCTGATGCGCAGGTGCTTGCCGGAGGTGAAGCGGTCCTCCAGCACCAGGTCGTTCCCCGCGTCCTTGCCCAGGGTCGCGCCGTCGCCGACGAGGCGGTGCACCGACTCCGAGCCGCCGTGCCGGAGGCGGATCTGCGCGGGTTGCCACCGCTCGGAACCCGCGTCCGCCATGGGATGGGCGGCGGTTCCCCGGACCTCGGTGTCCGGGGCCTCCTCGCTGCTCGCGGCCTGCGCCCGGAAGATCGCGCGCCACTGTCCCAGCGCGATCTCGGTGCCGTCGGTGAGCGGCGCACGGGCCTGCCGCTCTCCTCCGACCGGGGTCCCCTTGCCGGAGAGATCCTCCACGGTCGCGGAGTCCCCCGAGAGGACGACCGCGGCCTGCTGCCTGCTCACCTCGGGATCGGGGATCACGACGTCGCAACGATCCCCGCGTCCGAGGACGACCCTCGGACGATCCAGCGCGAAACGCAGCACTTCCTCGCCACGCCGCAAGAACACCAGTTCCGGCATCGGACGGCCCCCCCGTACGTGCGATCGCACGCTATCAGCGGGCTGGCCGTCAGTCCAACCGCCCGGACGGGGCCTAGCGGCCGGGGCGGAAGCTCGGTTTCCCGAGGTAACCCGCGAGCTTCGCGTTGCGGTAGGCGGAATCCTGTGGATCCACCGGCAGCTGCTGGAACCCGCCGGCGATCAGCCCCATCCGCCGCAGGAAGTCCGCGGCCGGCCGGATCCGAAGGCTCAGGTCCGGCTCGGAGTAGGCGAGCGCGCGGGCGAGCCGGACGGTGCCGGTGGCCTGGATGTCGAGCTCGGGGCCCTCGATGCGCAGGGTCTTCACCGTGCCGATGCCACGCTCGATGGGGAGCTCGGCGTCGAGCTTCCCGAAGTTGACCGGGGGCAGGTCGACCGGCGTCATCTGCCCCATGAGCGGGATGGTGATCGTCCCGCCCTTCACCTCGAGCCCGTTGCCGACGAGCCGGAGCCGTCCGGTGGCCTGCGAGAGATCCGCCTGGCCGCCCTGGGGGCCGGTGGTGGGAATGTCGAGCGAGAGCTCACCGTCGAGCGTGCCCACTGCCTCGACGCCGGTCAGCGCCGCCAGCCCGGCCTTGGCCAGGGAGAGGCGGTCGAAGTGGAGGCGGATCTTCGGAGCGCTCCCCGTCCCGAGCGCTCCGCCGGCGCTCCCGCCGAAGAGCGCGGCGGAGAAGCCGACGCCCCAGGGGAACAGCGAGGGCCGCAGGGTGAGCCGGTCCAGCCGGAGCGTCTGGGCCGGCGGACCGAGGCCGTCGGGACGCTCTCCCACCCGGACCCCGCGAGCGCTGACCCCGAGGAACGCGGGCCCCATCGAGTCGATGCGAACCCACAGCCCCGCGGCGTCGGCCTCGGAGGCGATGCGTGCCCGCACCGCGTCGTAGGGGAAGGTCAGGGCCAGGAACAGCGCGAAGAGGAAGACGCCGAGCCCCACCCAGGCGGCGGTGCGCTGCCAGCCGACCAGCGGCGGGATCTTCAGGGTGCGGACGCGCTCGCGCAGCTCGGCAAGATCCATCAGGGCCCCGCCTTGAGCCGGTAGGAGGTGACCGTGGTCCAGGCCGTGAGCACGCCGTCCTTCGGGCGGGGCTCGATGCGCAGGAAGGTGACCCGCACCACCCCGGGACCCTGCTCGAGCGAGCCGAGGAAGTCCACCAGCTTGGGCAGCGTGACGTCGGTGAGCGTCAGCTCGACGCTGGTCTCGATGATCCGCCCATCGCCCAGCGGGATGTCGCCCTTGGGGTTGAGCGAAGGGATGTCCAGACCGGCCTTCCGCCCCTTCTCGTCGACGTAGGTGGGGAGGCTCACGTCGCTCGAGGTGAGCGCGGCCTCGGCCTGCTTCCGGGCCCGCTCGGCCTCGGCGTACCCCGCGGCGAGCTGCTCCGCCTCGGCCAGGCGCTGGAGCTTGCTCTCGGTGCGGCGGCGGGTGCTGTCAGCCGAGCTGGAGAGGAGGAAGAGGACGATGAAGAGGATGACCACCACGCCGGTCGCTCCGGCGGTGGTGACCATCACCCGCTCTCGTGGGTTGAGGCGCAGGAACCAGGCCTGGAGGTCGGCCCAGAGGACGCGCAGGCGTTCCATCATGACCCGGACCCCGCGCTGGCCACGGCCGCGTCGCCGCAGTCCACCTGGACGTCGAGCGTGAACCGTACCCGGGAGGAGTCCTTCGCTCGCTCGACCTTGCCCTCCTTCACCTCGCGGAAGCAGCGGTACGACTTCAGCGCCGCGGCGAGCTTGTCGATGCTGCGGGTGGAGTCGGTCTCTCCCCGGACCTGGATGCGGTCGAGGTCGAACACCATCTGATCGAAGCTCACCGTGATCTCGGGCGGCACGCGCTGGGCCACCTCGGCGAGGAGCCGCGTGGTGGAGACGCTGGGCACCGCGGCGGCCGGGCTCTGCTGGCCGCGGAGCATGTTCAGCGCGCGGGCGTAGTCCTTCTCGCAGCTCCCGAGCAGCCGCTGGGTCAGGGCGCAGAGCCGCGCGTCCACCGCGGCCTCGCGCCGGCCGAGGAGGATGCCCCGGGTGACGTTGAACACGCAGAGGAGGAGGGCCAGCACGCCGGCGAAGGCCGCGACCCGGATGAGCCGCTCGCGGAGGTAGTCCACGTGCCCGCGGAAGGCGAACTCTCCCTTCCGGAGGTTGAACTTCGGCGTGCGCGAGGCGGAGGCCGCGCCGCGGAGCGCGAGGGCGTAGGCCTCTGCGGCGCGGGGCTGGACCTCGGGCGGCACGATGGGGGTCGCCGCGGCGGGGAGGAGGAGGACGTCCGCGGGCAGGGCGAGCTCGGTGCCCAGGTGCTCGACGAGCCCCGGAAGCCGGGAGGTCCCGCCGGCGAGGAGGAGGCGCGCGATGGGGAGGTGCTCTCGCCCCGACGCCGCCTTCAGCGTGGCCCGGGCTTCCCGGACGAGCGGCCCCAGCGCGCGGAGGAGCGCTGTGCGGGCTCGCTCGTGCTCCGCTCCACCGCCCGGCACCAGCGAGCCGTCTCGCTCCTTCCAGGTCTCGGCCTCGGGAAGAGGAACCTGGAACTCGGCGGCGAGGGCCCGCGAGAGGTCGCGGCCACCACCGGGGAAGGTGCGGGCGAAGAGCAGCCCCTCCGCCGGGCGACCCACGGCGACGCTCGTCCGTCGGTGGCCGATGTCCAGCACTGCCAGCGCCGCCCCGGGCGCCACCTCGAACCGCTCGGGCGCGGAGACCATGAGATTCTGGTAGGCGATGGCGGGGTGGGTCACCACCCGCGGATCGAGCCCGCGCGCCGCGAGCGTCTTCAGCAGCTCGGCCAGCTCCTCGCGCCGCACCAGCCCGACGATGAGGTCCGTGGCGTTCGCCCGCCTCCGGGTGACCTGATGGTCGAACACCACCTGGGACAGCTCGAAGGGCAGCTCGCCCTCGACCTCGAAGGGCAGCGTGGCCGCGATTCGCTTGGAGTCGGTGAAGGGCAGGGTGAAGGTGTGCGTGGCCAGCGAGGGCCCGGGCAGCGCGACCACGACCTGGTCCGGAGCCCAGGCGTTCTCGGCGAGGAACACCGCGAGCGCCTCGTCGAGCGGCGCCTCGTCGGCGCGGCGGCTCTCGGCGTAGCTGATCACCGAGGTTCCCCGGCCGGTGCTGTCCAGCAGCACGCCCTTGAGCGAGTGGCTTCCGAGATCCAGGCCCAGCACCCGCGCCATCAGTCGGCCCTCCAGTACAGCACCCGCCCCAGCCCGTCCCGGGTGGGGTCGGACAGCCGGATGACGGCAGTGACCCGCCGCTCGACGTCCCCGGCATTCCCGGTGGCGACGATGCGGAAGGTGTCGCTCTTGTCGCCGAGGAAGCTGTTGGCGGTCGTGCCGGAGGTCCCCTGGCGCTGCGTCACCAAGGGATTGACCGCGACGCCCGCCGTCTGGACGATGGTGAGGAAGTCCTGGACCGAGAGGCCCATGGGCATCATCGCCTTGGCCGCGCGCACCTTCTGGACGATGCCGTCGAGGAACACCGGGTCCTTGAGGCGGGGGTCGGGACGCGAAGGGTCGGCGATGATCTGGATGTAGATGGCGATCTGCAGCGGGTCGTCGCTGTTCACGTTCAAGGGAGCGTTGGGGTCCGGATACACCGTGAGCCGGTCGCCGAAGGCGGCCATGAACCGGTCGGTCACCCCGTTCACCAGATAGAGCTCGCCGAGGGAGTCGAACCACGAGTTCTTGGGGCGGTAGCGCGGGGTGTAGCGCGAGTAGAGCGCGGCCTCGTCGGAGAAGCCGTTCTGCAGCGTCACCTGACCGAGCGGGGTGACGTTGAGGGCGGACTGCGTGTCGTCGTCGTCCACCCAGTCCTTGAGCGCGATGAGCACGTCGCTGGGGTTGGCCTTGATGCGATTGGAGTCCTCGCGGTCGAAGACGAAGTCGAACCGCTTGTCGGCGACGAGGTTGTACAGGCTCTGGACCGCCGCCTGGCCGGTGCCGGTCTGCAGCCCTGCGAGCGCGTTGACGTTGAGCTTCGACTGCTCGTCCTCGATGCGCGCGTCGAAGCAGCCGGAGAAGCCGCCGTACTGGATGTTCCCCTGCTCGTCGAGCCCGCCCGCGCCCGCGGTGGAAAACTTCGGGCGCCGCCCCTCACCGGCCTGGGGGACGACGGCCTGGAGCAGGTGGCAGTCGAGCTTCGCCAGCCTCCAGAGCTGGAGGTTGAGCCCCTGCGCCGCCCCGGGGAGGGCGGCGGTGCCCCGATCGAGGTTCTTCTGGAAGAGGAGCAGCATCCGCGCCAGGCCGATGCTGCTCTTCGCGAGGTACTCGGCGCGGAGCGCGTCGCGCTGATGGGTGGCCAGCTCCAGATCGACCCGGGTCTGGAAGGCGAACTCGGCCGCCACCGCGGTGAGGATGGCGATGGAGACCGTGACCATCAGGAGCGTGACGCCGCGCTGGGGTTTGCTGGGCCGCCGCATCAGAACCTCGGGATCTCCGTGTTGAGCACGATGCGCGACTGGGTCACGTACCGCGCCTCGCGCCCGTTCTCGTCCAGCGCGTAGATGGAGAAGCGCACCCGCACCGGGAGGATGGACTTCTTCTCGATCCGCCGGGTGTCCCACTCGTCCACCCAGTCCTTCTTGTCCGAGTCCCAGTAGGCGAAGTCGATCCGCTTCACGTTCTCCACCAGGATGTCCTCGGTGCCGCCGCGGTCGATCCGCTCGTCGAGGATGGAGTCCTCGCGCCGCATCAGGTTCATCTTCGACTGCCCGCCCGGTCCGGGGATGGTCTTGGTGAAGTACTCCACCACCATCTGGTCGGACTCCTTGGCGTCGGCGTACAGCCGCTGGTGGGCCATGGTGGTGAAGAGCAGCCGGTCGCGGGTTCCGATGAAGTTGGTGGGCCGGTCGTTCTGGTCCCGGAAGCGCCGGGTGTCGTAGTGGTCGCTGACGAAGGCGTTGGAGATCTCCCGCGCCATGCGCTCGGTGCCGGTGCGGAGCGCGCGGTAGCGGTCTCCCTCGGCCTCGACCAGCTCCTTCGTCCGGTAGCCGCTCTGGAACGCGGCGGCGATGAGCACGCCCATCATCGCGGTGATGCCCACCGCGACCACGACCTCGAGGAGCGTGAAGCCTCGCGCGCGTCTCATCGGATGGGCCGTCCCTGCGGATCGAGCGGAGTGCCGGGCGGAGTGTTGCCCGTGGTGGGGCCGCCGAACGGGTTGCGAGGGAACCCCTGGGGGAAGCCCGGAACGCCGCCGATGGGGGCGCCGGGAGGAACGCCAGGAGCCCCGGGAACGCCTTGCGCGCCCGGGGTGGTGGAGAGCGCCTGCCCGGGCGTGCCGTTCCGGTCCGAGCCCTGGCGCAGGGAGAAGACGTCGTTCACCACGTCGAGGCTCTCGGTGCGTTTGCCCTCCTTCCAGCTGATGGTGAGGTGCACCTCGCGCACGCTCTTCTGGATCTGCTGGAGGAGCTGCTGCATCTGCGTTTGGGCCAGGCCCGCGAACGGCCCGAGCGCCGAGAGACCGGAGGCCCCGGTCGCACCCGGCGGAAGCCCTGTCGTCGGGCCACCCGCCGAGGCGTACTGCGAGGCCAGCGAGGCGAGACCGCCCGAGCCGCCGAGGCTGGAGAGCGCGCTTCCCACGCCGCCGTCACGACCGCCGCCGAGGAGCGCGGCCAGTCCCTGCGTGCCGCTGGTCCCCGCCGGGAGGTTGAACAGCGCCTCGAGGAGCTTGTCCGGCGAGATCTCGCTGGTGCGTGGGGCGAGGATCTGCGCCTTCCAGGTGTACGCCTCCCAGCCCTCCGCTCGGAAATCGCCGTTGATCTCGCGATCGTCGTTGTCGAAGCCCTTGTCGTAGAGGTCCTGCTCGATGTCGGTCATCTTCGACCGGGCGAGCATGGTGGCGATGGTGAGCCGCTTGGCATAGGCGTGGCTGGCCACCGCCCCGGCGTTCAGGTCGAAGATGGCGAGGAGCGCGAGCCCGAGGATCGCCATCGCGACCACCACCTCGAGGAGGGTGAAGCCGCGCCTCATGACTTCGGGACCTCCGGCTCGCCGTCGACGATGGAGGTCTTCCCGGTGAGCGGTGAGACCAGGAGGGTCCAGACGTTCTTGCCCTGGCGGACGGTGACCTGGGCCCGCTCGGCGTAGCCCTGGGGGAAGAAGTAGAGGTAGGCGAGCCCGTTCTCGATCTTCGCCCGCTGGTGCGAGGTCCAGACCGAGACGCGGACCCCGCTCATCTTGCGCGGCTGGATCTCCGGAGTGCTGAAGGCGGAGTAGGCGGCGGCCTTCTCCACCCGGGCCTTCTCCGCGTCGAGCAGGTCGAGGAGCGTGGAGCCCGACGTACCGGAGGATCCGTACGGGCCCGAGGAACCGTACCCGCCGTAGGACCCGTACCCGCTCGCCGCCGTCCTCGGATCCACCGCTGGAGCGGCGGTGCGGCTGCTGGCGCGATTTCCCTTCCGGTAGGCGTCGACGGCGGCCTTCGTCGCGTCGCGGATCTCCTGGTCCCGGTCCATCGCGGTGGTGACCGGCCCGTTGGCGCACTCGGCGCGGTAGGAGAACTCGGACGAGTCGTCCCGGGGCAGGAGCAGCACCAGCCGGCAGGTGTTCCCGGTCAGCGCCGCGGTGTCGTAGAGCGAGCGGGCTGCTGCCCCGAGCTCACCCATCGCCTGCCGGGCGCGCGCACCGGTCAGCGCACCGAGCCCCAGGACGAGCGCGGCGAAGAGCGATGCGGCGACGCCGAGCGCCACCAGCAGCTCGATGAGGGTGAGGCCTCTGTGAGGACGGCGGGACATCAGCGGGTACGGACCTCTCCATGGAAGAGCTCGGGAGAAAGATTCGAGATGTCCTCGTCGGGCATCCGGGTCCAGGCCCAGCGAGAGGCCTGGAGGCAGGGGTAGATCGCGACTGCAGCCGCTCCCGCGACGAGGACGACGAACGTGCCGCCGATCCAGAGAAGGGCTCGTCGGGCCTTCCTTGCCTCGCTCATGACCTGCCCGTCGTCCTTCGTCTCAGGGCTTCTGTGCCGTCGCCTGCGGGCGGCTGGAGATGTCGGCGTCGGCGCCCGTGCCCCCGGGAACTCCGTCCGCGCCGTAGGAGGTGATGACCGGTCGCCCGTTCTCCAGCGTGTAGACGAAGTCGTTCCCCCAGGCGTCCTTGG
>Ga0081540_1004054_pt1 | contig 11346 bp, 9 predicted proteins | sample TabmetS2T1R1_FD_71024 | JGI IMG/M metagenome (GOLD analysis project Ga0081540, IMG submission 71024) | Tabebuia heterophylla rhizosphere microbial communities from the University of Puerto Rico - S2T1R1 | ecosystem: Host-associated > Plants > Roots > Rhizosphere ...
GCCGCTGGCGCGCCCGAGAGGATTCGAACCTCTGACCTTTGCCTTCGGAGGGCAACACTCTATCCAGCTGAGCTACGGGCGCGTGCTGCGGTCTAGATAGCCGATGCCCCGGCGAGCGGCAACGGGTGGGTTTGGATGGTGTGTGGGGCACCTTCGGCAAGGGTCAGAGGTTCGAATCCTCTGGGCCGCGCGAGGAGCCGTGTGCCGAGAGTGTGCCTGGGGTGGCGTCGTCGCACTCTAGCCGGTTGCAGTGAGTTCTGGCTGGTTGGAGTGAGCCGAATCTCAGGCGACGCTGTGCGGCTTCGAGAACGGCAGCACTCGTCCGCCCCGGTTTTCGCGCTCCTTACGCTCCAACGCTTCGCGAAAGGCCTGCTCGAGGACGGAAAGCTGGAATGGCTTTCGCAGAACCACGAACTGCGGCTCGGCCGTCTGCACCATGTCGGCGTAGCCGCTTGTGAGGACAACTGGCAGGCCAACGTAACGCTTGGCGATGACCTGGGCGAGCGCAATGCCGTTCATGGCGCCCGGCATTACGATATCGCTGAAGACCAGCTTGATGTTTGCATCGCTTTGCAACGTGCTCAGTGCGTCGGCCGCATTCTCTGCCCGCAGTGCCTGGTAGCCAAGCTGTTGAACCATGGATGCGGTGACTTCAGCCACCTCATTATTATCCTCGACGACGAGCACCACGCCCTCGCCCGGCACCACCGAAGCCTCCTCGGCAATTTGGACGCTTCGCGCGACCTGGGCATGGGACCGCGGAAGATAAATGGTAATCGTCGTCCCGCTACCAACCGTGCTGGTGGCATGGACCCCACCCCCGGATTGATGGGCGAAGGCATATACTTGCGACAGGCCAAGACCGGTGCCCTTGCCTACTCCCTTGGTCGTGAAGAACGGTTCGAAAACGCGCGGCAGGATGTCTGGCGCGATACCCACGCCTGTGTCCTTCACGCTGAGAGCAAGAAACTCGCCCTCGAGCTGATCGACCTTGTCGCGCGGTCCCAAAGTTGCATTGCGCGCGGATATCGTAATCGCGCCTCCGCCCGGCATCGCGTCACGCGCATTGACGGCGATGTTCACTAGCGCCAGCTCGAATTCAGCTACATCGATCTCAACTGGCCAGAGATCGGCGGGCACATTACAGACGAACTCGATATTACCGCGCAAAGAGCCCAGTAGCATGGCGTGGACGGATTCGATGCGCTCGCGCAGGTCGACTACGATCGGGCTCAGCGGCTGTCGCCGCGAGAACGCCAGCAGCTGTCGCGTGAGGCTCTCGCCACGGCTAGCTGCGGACTGAAGTGCATCGATCGCGGTCAACTGCTTGGGATCAGATAGGCGCCGACGCAGCAGCTGTGCGTGTCCGCTCACGATCATCAGGAGATTGTTGAAGTCGTGCGCGATGCTTCCGGTCAATTGCCCAAGGGCCTCCATTTTCTGTGATTGTGCGAGCTGCTCTTTGGCGCGCTCCAGCGCGGTTTCCGCCTGGACCCTCTCCGTAATGTCGCGCGTGATCTCGGCAAATCCGACCAATTCGCCGTTCTCGTCGCGGACAGCTTCGATCACGACGCTGGCCCAGAACAAGCTGCCGTCGCGGCGCATGCGCCAGCCTTCGACGACGTGCTTGCCCTCATAGGCGGCAATTTTAAGCGCCCGTGCCGGCTCGCCGCGCTGCCGTTCCTCTTCGCTGTAGAACTGGCTGAAATGCCTGCCGATGATCTCGTCCGCTCCATACAGATGGATCCGCTGCGCACCAGTGTTCCAAGTGGTGATGTTGCCATCAGGGTCGAGCATGCAAAGCGCGTAGTCAGTGACCGCGTCCAGGAACAGGCGAAAGCGCCGCTGGCTTTCTCGGCGGGCTTCTTCCGCCTTTCGGCGCTGGGCGATGTCTTGCTTGAGGGCTTCCTCTACCTGTTTCCTCCGTGCAACCTCGTGATGCAGAGCCTGATTGGCCTCCTCGAGCGCCGCCGTTCGCTGGTGCGCGAGCTTCTCGAGCTCGCCGAAAATCCGCTGCAATTCCGCTTCGGTCTGGCGGCGGGCCGTCACATCGTCGACGACGACCACGAGCCGCATCTTGCCGTCGGAATCCAGGACGGGCGAAAAGCTACACTTAGCCCAGATGCGCGACCCATCTGGCAACAGCCAGGGCTTCTCGACGACGAAGCCCTCGTGCGTCTCGACCAAATGCTGCATCCGATCGTCCAAGGAAACAGAATCGGTCGGGTCGACCATGTCTTGGATTCGCAATCCTCTAATTTCGTCGCAAGGTCGGTGGACGATCTCACCGAAACGACGGTTGGCGCGCTGTAAACGTCCCGCACTGTCGATCTCCGCCAATCCCGTGTCAGCCTCGGTGAACAGCATGCGCAGATCCTGTTCGTGCCGACGCAGGTCGGCCTCGCTGCGCCTGAGGCGCGTGATCTCAGCGTTCAGCACGAGGCTCGCTACTGCCGTGCTAATCACAAACAAAAAAAGAAGCGGGGAGGAGTTGGAGCCGATGGCGAAAAGCGGATGCGGGTCCGCCACGGCACCCCAGGTCGCCAAGCCAGCAAGGATGAGCGCAGCAGTAGCTGTGATCTGAGGGCTGGACCGCAAGGTGACCCATAACAGCGGCAGCATCAGGAGGAAGGCGGCAGCGCTTCGCAAATTGGGGGCAAGCAGCGGGCCGAAGACACTGAAGGCCACGCCGCCGGTTACCAGCAGGACGGCAACTGCCTCCGCGGCATCCCGGCCGCTAACATTTCGAGTATACCTCGCCCACAGCACGATAACTGGGGTTACGACCAGCGCTCCCGCCGCATCGCCAAGCCACCAGGAGACCCAACTCGAGACGAAGTCGTTCCAATCTACGTAGCCGACGATACTCGAGCTCCCTGCCCCAATGGCTGCACCCGCCATCGTGCTCGGGAAAAGACCGATTGCTGCGAATTTCAGCACGCCTGCAGGGGTATCGAAGGTCCTATCGGCATCCGACCATAATGTCGTCAGATAGAAGCCCGCGGTGGCCTCGACCGTATATCCGAGCGCAACCCCGGAAGACTGAAGCAGCGCGACGGCAAGCGAAGACTTCTCTATATCGCTCGTAAAAGCAGCGGCGAAAGCGGCCACGAAGATCGCCGGCAAGACGCGCACGCCGCATAAAAGAACAGCGGCAAGCCCGACGCCCGCTGCCGGCCAGATGGGCATCCCGGCGGCGTAGGTGGTCAGCCACTGACCGGCTTTGGCTACGAGGAAATAAGTCCCGCCCACCAGCATCAGTTCGGCCACAAGCCAACCGATGGCGCGGGCGCGCGACGCCGTAGCAGATTTGGATGCGATTTCTTGAAACACTAGCCCAGTCTGCGGAGTTCCCTGCTCTTATCATACTCGGGTTTGCCGGCATTCCCTAGCAAATGCAGCTGCTCTCACTGCGCCGGTGGAAAACTAGATGCGGTCTTGCGGATTGCAAGGCAGGTCCCCTCCAACCCGCCATTTGCGTGCTTCCGCTCGCTTGCTCCCATCGGCTCTCGACGCCTTCTCGCGTGGCTTTCCAGCCACACGTCGGCGGAACCCGGTCAACGGCCAGGGCTTTCCAGTTCTTCGCGGTCAAGCGTCAGTTGCAATTTGACCACTTCTGATAGTTTCTCTGCTTGACTTGTCTGCGCCAGCTCGAGCCATTTTTGGGCCATATCGGTAATCCGCGTCCGGTCCGCATGCAGCGACATTTGATTGGCGATTTCCAGGCACATCGATGCCATGAGTCGATAGTCGGAGGCTTTGTGCCGCACAGTCAGCTTACCAGCGTTTACGGAAAATCGGTCAGACATGTTCCGTTCTCATCCCGGACCCACTCGTGACGGAGCGCACTTTCACTGAGCTGTAGAACCCGGCAGCCCTACCCTCTCGGCTTCGGCGATTGCGGCTCGCGAGCCTGCATCCCTGCTGGCGAACCACCACGACGCTGGACACCCACAATCAGCAACCAGCCTCGTGAGTTCGGCAGGATGCAAAACTCAGCTCGCGCGTACCGATACGTCCTCGCCGGCGCTCATCAGAAACCGAGAATGAGTCCGAATTCGGGACGACCACTCCGCATGATGAACGCTTAGTAAAAACGCTGCTCCGCGCAGGCGTTAAGATTCGATTTAGTCGACGAATTCATCATTAGGCGATGAGCCACGACGATCGGCCGGTGGTGGGCCGTGTGGGGCAGCAATCGGTCGCGCACGGTTGCGGTCAAAGCAAGCCATCCGATGAGCCGTGGACCGAACCAAAGTGTGCGACGGACCGCAAAATCTTGCACACGGCCGATTCAAGCGCGTCCACGACCATGTCAGCCGTTTCGACCCGACTGCTGCACCCCGAGCAGTTCACAGGGCGCCAATCCGTAGTAGGCTGCGCGAACATTCCGGAAGTCAGGGCCCCCAGGCGCGACGAGATGCTGTTGCGGGAGTCTCCGGATTGGCGACGCGTCGGCATCGCGCGCCGAACAGCCGGTCTTGCGGCGGTGCTGGGCATCAGCTTTCTTGGCGGATCGGCTTACTATGGGCTGCGCGATTACGTTGGTCGCGAGCTGACCCGCAACAATGTTATCGCGACCGTCGTCGAACGCATCATTGAAGCAGAGTCGAATGGGTGCCTGAATCTAAAGAACAAACGCTCCACGGCGACCGGCCCTGGTCAATTCCTCGATGAAACATGGGTGCGTCTGATCCGGGCGCACCGGCCCGACATTGCCCAGCGAAGTGAAAGGGAGGTATTGGCGTTGCGGCGGGATCCCGAACTGGCGCGCGAAATCACGACCCGACTGGCCCAGCAAAACGCCGCGAAATTGCGTCATCACGGATTCTTCGTAACGCACGGCACGCTCTATTTGGCACATTTTGCCGGCAGCGCGGGAGCCGTGGCGATACTTTCAGCCGCGGAAAGTGCCGACGCTGCATCCATCATGGCGAAGGCGGATGCCACAGGTCGGACCTCGCGCGAGAAGATCGTCAACGCAAACCCGTTTCTTCATCGGTTCACCGTTGCTGATCTTAAAGGCTGGGCTGATCGCAAGATGAACAAAGGCCAGCGCAATCAGACCTGCAGGACTCTCCAGCTGAGCTAGTCAGCAGCTGTGAAGCACTCCGTGCAATCCGGAGGGCAACACTCTATCCAGCTGAGCTACGGGCGCGTGCTCCGGTCTAGATAGCCGATGGCCCGGCGAGCGGCAACGGCGACGGTACTATCGGCCGGTGCGGGCCGCGGCCGCGCCAGGCTGCCCGAACGGGGCCTCTGGCGCCGCCAGCCTATTCCGCCCGCCCCGGCTGCCGCTCTATAAGTACTAAAGGTCAGCCGCAGGAGGAGCCGCCCATGCCGCGCGCAGCCGAGAAGATCGCCCCCAAGCCGGCCGCAGCCCCGAAGGAACAACCCTTCAACTGGGAGGACCCGCTCGACCTCGAGGGCGAGCTCTCGGAAGACGAGCGCATGGTGCGCGACACCGCGCGCGGCTATGCCCAGGACAAGCTGTTCCCGCAGGTGCTCAAGGCCTATCGCGAGGAGCGCTTCGACCGCTCGATCATCAGCGACATGGGTTCGCTCGGCCTGCTCGGGCCGACCATCCCGGAGGAATACGGCGGCGCCGGGCTCGGCTACGTCTCGGCCGGCCTCATCACGCGCGAGCTCGAGCGCGTCGATTCCGGCTTCCGCTCGTCCATGTCGGTGCAGTCGTCGCTGGTGATGTACCCGATCTTCGCCTACGGCTCGGAGGCACAGCGGCGCAAGTATCTGCCCAAGCTCGCCACCGGCGAGATCGTCGGCTGCTTCGGCCTCACCGAGCCGGACCATGGCTCCGATCCCGGCTCCATGGTGACGCGCGCCGACCCGGCCCCGGGCGGCTTCAAGCTCACCGGCGCCAAGATGTGGATCACCAACGCGCCGATCGCCGACATCGCGGTGGTGTGGGCGAAGCTCGACGGCGTCATCCGCGGCTTCATCGTCGAGCGCGGCCAGGGCGTCTCCACCCCGAAGATCGAGGGCAAGCTGTCGCTGCGCGCCTCGGTCACCGGCGAGCTGGTGCTCGACGGCGTGTTCGTGCCGGAGGACAACCTGCTGCCGAACGTGAAGGGGCTCGCCGGCCCGTTCGGCTGCCTCAATGGCGCGCGCTACGGCATCGCCTGGGGCGCCATGGGGGCGGCCGAGTTCTGCTGGCACCGCGCGCGCCAATACGTGCTCGACCGCAAGCAGTTCGGCCGGCCGCTCGCCGCCAACCAGCTGGTGCAGAAGAAGCTCGCCGACATGCAGACCGAGATCACGCTCGGCCTGCACGCGGCGCTGCGGCTCGGCCGCATGCTCGAGGCCGGCAAGGCGGCGCCGCCGGCGATCTCGCTGCTCAAGCGCAACAATTGCGGCAAGGCGCTGGAGATCGCCCGCGTGTCGCGCGACATGCACGGCGGCAACGGCATCGCCGACGAGTTCCACGTCATGCGCGTGCTGTGCAACCTCGAAACCGTGAACACCTACGAGGGCACGCACGACATCCATGCGCTGATCCTCGGCCGCGCCCAGACCGGCATCCAGGCGTTCTTCTAAAACCCACCGGCTGCCGGCCCGATCGCGAGCCAACGCCGGCGCCGACACGCCATGGATCTCTCGACGCTGATGCTGATTGCGGCCGGCGTCGCCGGCGGCACCATCTCGGCGCTGGTCGGCGGCGCCGCCATCGTCACGTATCCGGCGCTGATCGGCGCCGGCCTGTCGCCGGTGGTGGCGACCGCCAGCAACCTGCTGGCGCTGATCCCGGGCAACTTCCTCGCCTCGCTGTACGACCGCAAGCAATTGCCGCCGCTCGATCGCGCCTTCGCCGGCCTCCTGCTGTCGTCGCTGGCGGCTGCCAGCGTCGGCGCGCTGCTGCTGATGGTGACGCCGGAACGCCTGTTTGCCGCGCTGGTGCCGGCGCTGCTCGGCTTCGCCACCGTGCTGTTCGCCTATGCGGGCCGGATCAGCGACTGGCTGCGCCGGCGGGCCGCGCAACGCGCCGCGCAATCGCCCGACGCGAAGCACCATTGGGGCGGCATTGCCGCCGCCCTGCTGCCGGTCTCGGTCTACACCGGTTACTTCGGCGCCGGCGCCGGCGTGATGCTGCTTGCTGTCCTGTCGATCGGCACCGGCGGCGACTACCGCTCCGCCAACGTGATGAAGAATCTCGTCACCAGCCTCAACAGCGTGGTGGCGGCGATCATCTTCATCATGCAGGGCAAGGTGGCGTGGCCGGCGACGCTCGCCATGATGGCGGGCGCATTGGGCGGCGCCTTGATCGGCGCCCGTCTGGCGCAGATCGTTCCGCGCGAGGTGATGCGCGTGATCGTGGTGGTAGTCGGCGCGTTGCTCACCGTCGCCTTCGCCTGGCGATATTGGTTTTGATGGATGTTACGTCGCGAGCGCCACCAGCCGCCGCGTCCCCTCGCTCGACGGATCGGCCAGCGGATCGAGCACGGTGAAATGGTTGGTGTCGGGGATCTCGAGCGCGACGGTGTCCACGCCGGCCTTGCCCCAGGCCTCGGCAATGATGCGGTTCTGCCGGCGGAATTCGTCGCTCTCCAGTGCGCCGCACCACGCTTCCAGCCGGCAGCCGGCCGGGGCCGGCCAGTTGAGCGGCGAGACTGCGCGCACGTCCGCCTCGGTCAGGCACAAGTCCTGGTTCATGGTGACACTGGTGAGCGGCGCGAGATCGAACAATCCCGAGATCGCGCAGGCCGCCGGCACGAGATGGCGCGGCGCCTCCGCCGCGAGCGCCGGCCAGTCGGTGGCGAGCAGGCAGGCGGCGAGGTGACCGCCGGCGGAATGGCCATAGACCATCAAGCTCCGCTCGAAATGCCGCCACAGATAAAGCGTGGCCTGCTGCATCTGCGCGATGATGTCGGCGATCTTCACCTGCGGGCAGAGATCGTAGCCGGCGACCGCGACCGTCAGGCCATGGGCGTTGAGGCCCTTCGCCATATGGCTGAACATGGCGGGCTCGAGCGAGCGCCAGTAGCCGCCATGGATGAACAGGCAGAGCGGACCGGCGCGGTCGCCGCCCGGATGAAAGAGGTCGATGGTCTGGCGCGCGGTCGCCCCGTAGCGCAGCCCGAGCTCGGCATGCGCCGCCGCCTCGTCGCGATAGGCCGCCGCTTCGCGCTCCCAGCGGGCAAAGATCTGCGGATGCTCGGGCACGCGCGCCCGGTTGTTGTACTCGACTTCGTAGTCGATGCTCATGATGTCCCCCACCGCGGTTACGCGAAGGTGGAGCATCGGCCCGGCGACGGCAAGCCGCAGCCGCGATCCCGCTTTGTTCTCGGCGGCAAAACCCGCTATGAAGACGTCAAAACAGGCGAGCAGTCATGAAGGTCAACGGTCAGCACACACGCACCATCTGGGTCGCGGCGGACGGCGTCAGCGTCGATATTATCGATCAGACGCTGCTGCCGCATCGCTATGAAATCGCCACGCTGAAAAACCTCGACGACGCCGCGCGGGCGATCAAGACCATGCAGGTGCGCGGCGCGCCGCTGATCGGCGCCGCAGCCGCCTACGGCGTCGCGTTGGCGCTGCGCCATGATGCGTCCGACGACGGGCTGGAGCGCGCCTACCGGGCGCTCATCGTCACGCGGCCGACGGCGATCAATCTCAAATGGGCGCTCGACGAGATGGTGGCGGCGGTGCGCAACCGGCCGCGCGACGAACGGGTGGCGGCGGCCTACCGTCGTGCGGTGGAAATCGCCGAGGAGGACGTCGCCATCAACCAGGCGCTCGGCCAGCATGGCGTCAAACTCATCGAGGCCATCGCGGCCCGCAAGCGGCCGGGCGAGCCGGTCAACGTGATCACCCATTGCAACGCCGGATGGCTGGCGACGGTGGATTGGGGCACCGCGACCGCGCCCATTTACACGGCGCACGACAAAGGCGTGCCGGTCCATGTGTGGGTCGACGAGACGCGGCCGCGCAACCAGGGCGCCTCGCTCACCGCCTGGGAGCTCGGCCATCACGGCGTGCCGCACACGGTCATCCCCGACAATACCGGCGGTCACCTCATGCAGCACGGGCAGGTCGATTTGGCGATCGTCGGCACCGACCGCGTCACCGCGCAAGGCGACGTCTGCAACAAGATCGGCACCTACCTGAAGGCCCTGGCCGCCGCCGATAACGGCGTCCCGTTCTACGTGGCGCTCCCCTCGCCCACCATCGACTTCACGGTGAACGATGGCGTCACGGAAATTCCGATCGAGCAGCGCGGCGCCGAAGAGGTCACCACCATGACGGGCCGCACCGCCGACGGGCGCATCGAGACGGTGCGCATCGTGCCGGACGGCTCGGCGGTCGCCAATTACGGGTTCGACGTGACGCCGGCGCGGCTCGTCACCGGGCTGATCACCGAACGCGGCGTGCTTACACCGTCGCGTGCTGCCCTGGCGCAGGCATTTCCGGAGCGGGCTACTGACGCCGCGGCCTTGAACCGCCCGGCGGCGGAATAGGAGCGATGCCGTGTCGGCCGCCGACCGCGCAGCGCAGCTTCCCCTGCCCGGCGTCGACGCGGGCGCACCGGCGATGCGGCTCGACGGCCGCCAGTCGCCGACCGCGCTCGCGGTCGCGCGCGGCACCGCCCGGCTGCTGCACTCGTTCGGCCTCGCCTGTGTGACCGAGCTGGCGCTGCCGTCGGGCCGGCGCGCCGACATCGTGGCGCTCGGCGGCAACGGCGACATCTGGATCGTGGAAATCAAGTCGTCGGTGGCGGATTTCCGCGCCGACCAGAAATGGATGGACTATCGCCTGCACTGCGATCGGCTGTTCTTCGCCACCACCGTCGAAGTGCCGTGCGAGATTTTTCCCAAGGACACCGGACTGATCGTTGCCGACGCCTTCGGGGCCTCGATCCTGTGCGACGCGCCCGAGCATCGGCTGCCGGGCCCGACCCGCCGCGGCATGATGCTGCGCTTCGGCTATGCGGCCGCCATGCGGCTGCAGGCGCTTGCCGATCCCACCGGACCCTTCAACGCTGAATTCTGATTTCGCATGGAGCGCATGTCCGGCCGATGCTCGCCCGGCGCGGCGCGTGACGGTATCGTGCCGGCAACCGACAACCGATAAGGGAGGACTGCCATGCGACGCTGGCTCGTCGGCCTGGCCATGCTGCTCAGCCCCGCCGCCTACGGCCAACAGGCCGTTCCGGAAATTCCCTACGACTCGGTCCCCAACCTCTTGAAGCTTCCGCCCGACATGCATCTCGGCGAAGTCGCCGGCGTCGCGGTCAATTCCAAGGGACACATTTTCGTCTATGCGCGCGGCGGATCGAGCCACGGGCCGGCCTACGGCAACACCGCGTCGCAGCTTCTCGAGTTCGACGGCAACGGCGTCTACCTCCGCGAGATCGGCAAGAATCTCTACGCCTGGGCCTTCGCGCACACGGTCCGCGTCGACCGGGACGACAACATCTGGGCCACCGACAAAGGCTCGGACATGGTCATCAAGTTCAGCCCGGAAGGCCGCGTCGAGATGGTGTTCGGCCGCAAGTCGGAAGCTTCCGACGCAGAGGCGCATCCGCATGAGCGCAACGCCAATCCGCCGCTGCCGCACGTGGACGGACGCTTTCGCCAGCCGACCGACGTCACCTGGGATGCGGCCGGCAATATCTACATCAGCGACGGCTACGTGAACTCGCGCATTGCCAAGTACGACCGCAACGGCGACTGGGTGAAATCATGGGGGCAGCGCGGCAAGGGGCCGGGCGAGTTCAACCTCGTGCACACCATCGCGGCCGACGCCCAGGGCAATATCTATGTCGGCGATCGCAACAACCGGCGCATCCAGGTGTTCGACGGAGAAGGCACGTTCCTGCGCGAGATCAAGATCGACGTTCCATTCGATCAGAATTCTAAGCCAGCCATCGGCAACAAGCCGGATCTGAGCACCTACCTGCAGACCGGCGGCAGCTTCGCGCCGGGCGCGCCGTGGGCGATCTGCATCACGCCGCCACCGAACCAGGTGCTGTACAGCTCCGATTCCTATCCGGGACGCATCTACAAGCTCAGCCTCGACGGGGAAGTTCTCGGCTACCTCGGCAAATCCGGCAAGCAGCTCAAGCAATTCGGCTGGATTCACGAGATCGCGTGCCCGTCCGAAAACGAGCTCTACGTCGCCGAGATCCTGAACTGGCGCGTGCAGAAGCTCATCCTCAAGCCGGAGCAGCAGCGCGCCGAAGCGCCGCGGTAACCGTCATGGCCGGGCTTTGACCCGGCCATCCATCCTGCATTCCCGACCAACACGATGGGTGCGCGGGTCGGAGCCCGCGCATGACGATCGTTGCAAACGGAAACGCCTTATTTCGGCGCGCGCTTGGCCAGGATG
>Ga0081540_1004055_pt1 | contig 11345 bp, 11 predicted proteins | sample TabmetS2T1R1_FD_71024 | JGI IMG/M metagenome (GOLD analysis project Ga0081540, IMG submission 71024) | Tabebuia heterophylla rhizosphere microbial communities from the University of Puerto Rico - S2T1R1 | ecosystem: Host-associated > Plants > Roots > Rhizosphere ...
GCCGAGCCCGTGAAGACTATCGATCACAATTCAACATCGGCGCCAACGGCGGCGCGCTCGGATGTCGGCAGCAAGGCCGTCTAGGTCCTGACAGGGCTGGTTGAGAAAAGCCGCGGGCGCCCTCAAATCCTGCCAAGGAATTGAGTTCTGACTGGCTTTGCGCGTGAGCGGATTCTTTCATGTTTGATATCGGGTGGAGTGAACTGGTTGTCATCGCGGTCGTCGCGCTGATTGCCATCGGCCCGAAGGAACTGCCCGGCGTGCTGCGCATGGTCGGGCAGTGGATGGGCAAGGCCCGCAAGATGGCCGCCGAATTCCAGGGCCAGTTCCAGGAGGCCATGCGCGAGGCCGAAATGGCCGACCTCAAGAAGAGCTTTGACGAGGTCAAGGAAGCCGCCACCAGCTTCACCGGCGCCAATGTGATGACCGAGCTGAAGAAGGACGTCACCGACGCGCTCGCCATCGACAAGCCCGTCGACGCCCAGGTCGCGAGCGCCGTTGGCGAGCCTGTCGCGACATCGCCAGGCGATGCGCTGCTGACGCCGACCGAACCTGCCGCCCCGACGCCGCAAACCTTTGCCGAGGCCGAAACACATGCGCCGCCCGGTGAGCCGCTGGCGATCGTCCGCGAGAGCGAGCCCGGTCCGCAGCAATTGGGACAGCCGGTAGACGCGCCCAAGGAAGCCAAAGCGTCATGAGCGCCGAAGACATCGAGGCCAGCAAGGCGCCGTTGATGGATCACCTGATCGAGCTGCGTTCGCGGCTGATCAAGGCGCTGCTCGGCTTTGCCGTAGCCTTCATCTTCTGCTTCTTCTTCGCCAAGCAGATCTACAACGTGCTGGTCTGGCCGTTCGTCTGGGTGGCGGGGGCCGAGAACTCGAAATTCATTTACACGGCGCTGCTGGAATATTTCATTACCCAGCTGAAGCTGGCGCTGTTTGGCGCTGCCTTCATCTCGTTTCCGATCGTAGCGACGCAGATCTACAAGTTCGTCGCGCCCGGCCTCTACAAGCATGAACGCAGCGCCTTCCTGCCGTATCTGATCGCCACCCCAATTTTCTTCGTGATGGGCGCAATGCTGGTCTATTTCCTCGTGCTGCCGATGCTGGTGCGCTTCTCGCTCGGCATGCAGCAGATGGGCGGCGAGGAAACCGCCCAGATCCAGCTGCTGCCCAAGGTCGGCGAATATCTTTCGCTGATGATGTCGCTGATCTTCGCCTTCGGCATTGCCTTCCAGCTGCCGGTGATCCTGACGCTGCTCGGGCGCATCGGCATCGTCACCTCGAAGATGCTGCGCGAGAAGCGGCGCTATTTCATCGTCGTCGCCTTCATCATCGCGGCCGTCCTGACCCCGCCGGACGTGCTGAGCCAGGCCTCGCTGGCGATCCCGCTGCTCCTCCTATATGAGGGCGCGATTTTTGCGGTGGCCATGGTGGAAAAGAAGGCCGCCGCCAGCAACCAGGCCTCCACCGGCGCCTCGTCGGCCGCCAATCCGGCGGAATAGGGCGGTGTCATACCCCGCGACCCGTCTACGCCAAGGCTTCGACGGGGTTCAGAATTAGGCGCGCCGAAGCTTTAGCGAAGGCGGCAAGCGGGGTATCCAGTACGCCGAGGCCTCTCGATTTGTCCCTGCCGTCTCTGGAATACTGGATCGCCCGCTTTCGCGGGCGATGACCGGTGTGGTAGGGGAACCTCGCCTTCATAGGCTCGATTTTAGGAACTGCCCGCCATGCACGACATCAGAGCGATCCGCGACAACCCGCAAGCCTTCGACGCCGGCCTGAAGCGGCGCGGGCTGTCGGCGATGTCGGCGTCGTTGCTGGCGATCGACGAGAAGCGCCGCGCGGCGATCCTCGCCTCCGAACAGTCGCAGGCGCGGCGCAATGCGGCCTCCAAGGAAATCGGCGATGCCAAGAAGGCGAAAGACGAGGCGCGCGCCAACAAGCTGATGGCCGAAGTCGCCGAGCTCAAGACCAGGATGCCGGAGCTCGAGGCGGCGGCGAAGTCGGCCGACGAGGAGCTGACGGGTGAGCTGTCGGCGATCCCGAACCTGCCGCTGGACGAGGTGCCCGACGGCACCGACGAGCACGGCAATGTGCAGCACCATGTGTTCGGCAAGGCGCGTGAATATGGGTTTGCGCCCAAGCCGCATGACGATCTCGGTGGCGCGCTCGGCTACATGGATTTCGAGGCGGCGGCGAAACTGTCCGGCGCGCGCTTTGTCGTGCTCAAGAAGGGGCTGGCGCGTCTGGAGCGTGCGATCGGGCAGTTCATGCTCGATCTCCACACCAATGAGCACGGATACACCGAGATCAACCCGCCGCTGCTGGTGCGCAACGACGTGATGTTCGGCACCGGGCAATTGCCGAAATTCGAGGACGACCAGTTCTGGGCCATCAAGGGCGAGCTGCTTGCAGCGCCCGGCGAGGAGTTGCGCAGCCAGCGCCTCGGCCTCATTCCGACAGCCGAGGTCGCGCTGACCAATCTCGTCCGCGAATCCATCCTTGACGAAAAGGAATTGCCGATGCGCCTGACGGCGCTGACGCCGTGCTTCCGCGCCGAGGCGGGTGCGGCGGGGCGCGATACCCGCGGCATGATCCGGCAGCACCAGTTCAGCAAGGTCGAGCTGGTGTCGATCGCAACGCCCGAGAACAGCAAGGATGAGCTCGAGCGCATGCTGGCCTGCGCGGAGGAAGTGCTGCGCCAACTCGACCTGCACTACCGCGTGATGACGCTGTGCGCCGGCGACATGGGCTTTTCCGCGCAAAAGACCTACGACATCGAGGTCTGGATGCCCGGGCAAGGCGACGGCGGCGCGTTCCGCGAGATTTCGTCGTGCTCGGTGTGCGGCGATTTCCAGGCGCGGCGCATGGATGCGCGCTCGCGCGGCCCCGATGGCAAGCCGCGTTTCGTGCATACGCTGAACGGCTCCGGCACTGCCGTCGGCCGCGCGTTGATCGCTGTGATGGAAACCTATCAGCAGCAGGGCGGGTCGATCGCCGTGCCCGACGTGCTGCAACCCTACATGGGCGGCCTCAAAGTGATCGAGTAGGCCGCTATCTTGTTTTGAGCGTGATCTTGTCCGATGTTCTAACCTTTCGGGATTATGCCCTAGAGCGAAGCGTGCGAAATGGCGTTGCATCGCGACATCTTCTGGATCGGGCGGCAGTGGGCAGTCACCGGGTCCGGGATGCAGGCCATCAACCAAAAGCACGGCGGTGAGTTCGACATTCCGATCGAACGCCTTTGGGACGATGATCTGTCCGGCGCCGTGTGCGAGCAGAAGTGGTTCAATGCTGACGACTTCAACAAGGGCCTCGCGGTCGCGCGGTCGCGCTATCCGCAGTCGCTGGCCCGGCCCGCACCGCCGAAGCCGGTAAAGACGCCGCCATCCAGACCGGCACCGCCGCTGCCGCAGGCGAGCGCGACGATAACCGCGCCAGAGCCTGTCGCAGCACCAGTTATCCCGGCCGCCGATGCGCCCGCGATCGTTCCGGCAGCAGCCGCTCCGGAGCCGGTGAAACTGGAAAAGGCTGAAAAGCCCGTGCCGCCGCTTACCCGCATGAGCCTGCTCGGTCACCCCGCGAAATTGCTGCGGGTGTGGCGCGTGCAACGGCGACGCTAATAGGGCATCTGGTTCGGGCCCTGCAGCGGATAATCGCGATAGCGCTGAGCACGCTGATAATAAGCGCCGATCTCGCCGGCATCGGGCACTCTCGGTCGCAACGCGACGCAGTTGCCTGATTTCGCGCGCACGGTGCCGCGGGGGCACGCTTTGCCTTTGTGCGAGGGTTCGGTCGATTGCAACTCGGATTTGTTCTTCTCGTCCACCGAGGCGGTCGAAGCTGTCACGCAAACGCCATTCACGTTGCGATAGGGCGCTGTGCACTGGCAGAGATAGTTCGCCCAATCCGCATTGGGACCGCAGGTGCAGCGGCCCTCGAAACAGTCGATGGCGATCGCTGATGTCTTGGTGCAGGTACCGTCCTTTCGCTTCGCGTCCGGTGGACAGAAGGTTGGATCAGGTACGCAACGAAGCCCGGTCGCCGCTGTGCCGGGATTTGAATCATCGGGGATGTAGCCGGTCCGGCAGGTGAAGGAGAAGCGCGTGTCGTTGCTGGCGACGCACTTGCCGTCCTTCAAATAACTCCTGTCCGGACAGCGCTTGGGCACGCATTTGCCGGCGAGGAATTCGAGCGCATAGATTTCCCCGGACATTGTCACGCGGCCGTCGCAAAGGCAGACGCCAGCCACGGTGAGAACGCCGCCACGGCAATTCTCGGCATTGCTGCGCACGCAGGCGCCGCCGCTGCCGGATGTTGCCGGCAGCAGCGTGTAACCGCCGGGGCAGGTGCAGGCGCCGCCCGTCACCGTGCCGCCATCGCAGAGAACGGCGACGGGCGGCGTGGCTACAGCGGGAGCGGCGGCAACCGGAGGAGCCGGAGGGGGAGGGGGCGGAGGAGGAGGGACAAGCGCAGGGGCAGCCGGCGGCGACGGATCATCGCGCGGCGTTGTGGTGAGCTGGCGCGATTGGCTGGCGGGGGCATCCTTCGCAATGCAGGCGCCGTCGCGAAGCTCCTGCCAGGGGAAGCAGCGGTTGTCCGGATCCGATTGGGCGAAGCCCGCGAGCGGCGCGAGCAACGCGCCGCAAATCGGGATTGCCATCAAGGTCAAAAGGCGGGCCACGACCAAAATCCCTCAGCCGTCCCAGAGATGAAAGCAGTGCCAAATATTCAACCCGGAATGGGTGATCGATAGCACAGACAAGGGCCCTGCGGGTACCGCCGATCTCGGCAAATCGACGTGTTTTGATGGGTTTGCGTCGGTGGCGATAGCCGGATAAACCGGCACCTCGCGCATCGAAGAATCGACCGAAAAGGCCTCAAGCAGCATGCGAATTCTCTGCACCAATGATGATGGCATCCACGCGCCGGGCTTGAAGGTCGTCGAGGAAATCGCCCGCGCCCTGTCGGACGACGTCTGGATCGTGGCACCCGAGCTCGACCAGTCCGGCGTGTCGCACTCGCTGTCGCTGAACGATCCCTTGCGGCTTCGCGAGGTCGGCCCGCGCCACTTCGCGGTGCGGGGCACGCCGACCGATTGCGTCATCATGGGCGCGCGTCACATCCTCGGCGACAAGCTGCCCGACATCGTGCTCTCCGGCGTCAATCGCGGGCGCAACGTCGCCGAAGACGTGGTTTATTCCGGCACCATCGCAGGCGCACTCGAAGGCACGATTTTGGGATTTCCGTCATTCGCGCTGTCGCAGGAATTTTCCATGGAGACGCGCGAAAAGCCGTTGTGGGAGACGGCGAAAAAATTCGGCCCCGAGATCCTGCACAAGGTGATGAAGGAGGGCGTGCCGAAGAACACCGTCATCAACATCAACTTTCCCGCCTGCACGCCGGAAGAGGTTCGCGGCGTCCGCGTGACGCGGCAGGGCAAGCGCAACCTCGGCTTCCTCAAGGTCGACCAGCGAAGCGATGGCCGCGGCAATCCCTATTTCTGGATCGGCTTCGAGCGCGCCGCCATGATGGATACGCCGGCCGAGGGCACCGATCTTGCCGCGCTCGCCGAGCGCTATGTCTCGGTGACGCCGCTGCGGCTGGACCGCACCGATGAGGCATTTTCGGAGACGTTGACGAAGACGCTACGCTGAACGGCGGGGGTCGGCCCGCCAGAAATGACATCGCGCCTACGAAGGCGCTATCCCGGCACTCGTGCTTGCCTCCCGGCGCGAACCGCCCTTCAGGGGAAGTGGCTGGTCTCCGAGCAATGCCTTGACCACCATTTCGCGAGCCGCGCTGGTATCGAGCGCATGCCTTGCGATCAAGTCACTGCAGTCCGCCACGATCTGGTCGGCGTCCTGCATGATCTTGAGTTCCTTGTAGCGATCGTGCCGATGAAGTCCCATGCTTTCCCCAACCACTTCAAGGATATTGATGATGCGGAACGGCCAATCCCGCTCATGCGCGCAAAGCTCGCGGTGATCGGAATGGTAAATCGCCACCAGAGCATCGACACCGGCATCGCGCGCCGCCTCGAGCTCGCGGAGCTGCAATTCGCGTTTGAACGCCGGAAGAACTCCGACATTGACGCTCTGCAGGCCCACCGCCGGTTGCTTCAGGTCGACCAGTTCGACGCCTGGGATCCGTTTCAGGATTTCAATCGCGGCTTCGACAACGCCGGCCACACCGGGATGCCTATGCAGCGCGACCCGCATTTTGACCGGGCGCCGCAAATGCGGCTCTAACTGGTCCAGCCGGGTGGCAAGAAATCGCATGAACGGATTCATCTCGAACGGCCGGGAGCCGCGTTGCCGCTCCACGGTCGGTAGGACGGTTTCCGTGTACTGAACGTAACAGCTCGGGCACCAGGAGATCACTTGGCCTGAGCTGGAGTGCGCCAACTTCTCCATGGTGCTGGAGCCCATGCGGCCGGCCATCTCGGCGTCGCCGGTTCTCCATTGCGAGATGCCGCAACAATGGCTCGGTCCTCCCATCACCTGATACCGGATGCCGAGCACATCCATGATGTCGAGGGCAAGCAACGCGATGTGCGGGGTCTTGAGCACATTGCAGCCAGTGTAGAACACAAAGTCCGGAGTTTCGGCGGGCGCGGACACCGACGCGGATTTCTGACCCAGACGTTCGAGGACTTCGGTTTCGAGCTGCAATTGCGAGAGTACCGCGACTTCGCGGCTGAGCCCGCGATATCGTTCCAGGCCTTGCCGGCGCCGTTCGGCGAGCGCATTGCCGGACTTCGCGATGCCGAGACGCGCCATGGCCAGCAGGAAGCGTGGATTGACGCCGTAGTCGCAGGCCTTGATGCATTCCCCGCTCAGCATGCAAGACTGTGCCCATTTTTGCGATGCTTCTGGGCCGTTGCCGGTACGTACCAGTTCGAGGATGCCGCCGATGATGTGTTCGGATCTTTTCTCCGAGATGCCGGCAGGCATCACACTCGGACAAGCCTCGACGCATTTGCCGCATCGCGTGCAGGCGTCGAGCATTTCGTCGACCCGTTTGCCCAAGGCGGTCTCGAAGGATATCTCATCGATCGGGGGCATGACTGGCTCCGGGTCTGGTGACGGATTAGCTGCGCCTGCCTAGTGATCAATGCAAATGCTAACCCACAAATCCCACAGTCGATACCGACAATGGCGTATAGGGGGAGCCGCGAAACAAGTGAGATACTGGCAAGCCTGGGTCGATTGCGGCCGCCGCAACGAGGAGGGGACTACGCCGCGGCGTTCTTCAGCGTTGCGTCGATCATTCGCGCCAGCGTTTCAAGCTGGAACGGCTTCTGCAGCGCCGGGCGGTCACGATACTCTTCGGGCAAGCCGGAAGAACCGTAGCCGGTGGCGAAAATAAAGGGGCGGTTGCGTGCCTTGATCAGGTCAGCGACCGGCGAGATCACCTTGCCGTTGACGTTGACGTCGAGGATGGCGAAGTCGAAATCGGCGCTTTGCGCCAGTTTGAGCGCCTCGTTGATCTCGCCTGCTTCGGCCGCGACACGGTAGCCGAGTTCTTCCAGCATGTCGGCGACCATCATCCGAATCATCACCTCGTCCTCGACGAGGAACACAGAACCGCCCACCGGGCGTGTCGCTGTCATTGCTGTGAAATCCCTGACCTATTCCCCGCAAGGTTCGCAAATAATCCTCGGGCGCGCAATCTAGTTCGGCGCCCGTCTGGCCTACGCCGTTGGTCGGATCGATATATGTTAGCCGGAGCCCGTAACGCCAAGCCCCGTGGGTGGGGTTCCTGCGCAGGAACAGGGGAAAACGAAATTTTCGCTTAAATAGCGTAGCCAAATCGCATCAACCTGACCGTACAAGTACGGAAAGCGCTTCGCCCGAGTCCGCCAATGGCCGCCCCGCAACCCCCGCCCGAAAAGATGATGTTTCAGCTCACGCTGCGGCGGCGCGGCATCAGCGATCAGGCGGTGCTGCGCACCATGGAGGAGGTGCCGCGCGAGGCGTTTGTCGAGAAGGGGGATGCCGCCTACGCCTACCGCGATAGCGCGCTGGGTATCGAATGCGGGCAGACCATCAGCCAGCCCTTCGTGGTCGCCTATATGACCGAGCAGCTTGCCGTGCAGAGGCAGCACCGGGTGCTGGAGGTCGGCACCGGCTCCGGCTACCAGGCTGCCGTGCTGTCAAAGCTGTGCCGGGAGGTGGTGACCATAGAGCGTTACCGGACGCTCGCCGATGGCGCCCGCAAGCGGCTCAAGAAGCTCGGCTATGACAATGTCGAGGTGATCCTCGGGGACGGCTACGAGCTTCCGGAAAATCTCGGCACCTTCGACCGCATCATCGTGACCGCGGCGATGGAAAATATCCCGGAGAAGCTACTCGATCGGCTGGAGCCCGGCGGCGTCCTGATCGCCCCGGTCGGGCCTCACCACGGCATCCAGACCCTGGTACGGGCGAACAGGACGCAGGCGGGCTTCGATCGGAAGGAGCTGGTTGACGTGCGTTTTGTGCCGGCTTTACCGGGAATTGCCCGCGAACTCTAACAAACAGCATCAGCGATTTCTGTAACGCAACCGCGTTTCTGGAAACGCCGGATTGGCCGTTCCTTCCAAGGCCTTATGGAGGGGTTAAGCCGTTATTTACTCGGGACGTGTTTACTCAAAACAGTATTTTGTTGCGTACGAGTGAGTAACCATGTCCCGTGCTGCCGAGTTGCTTCGCTCGCGCCGGGTGCCGCAGGCCGCGGCACTGGCGCTGATTTCGTTTGCTTTCGCAGGCTGCAGCGCCGACACCTCGAGCCGCTTCCAGGCGAGCAATTTTTCCAATCCCTTCGCTTCCCAGCCCGAGGCTACCGCCTCGGTGCCGGCCGCTTCGGTGCCGCCCGCGCCCGTCGAACGCCGCGAGCTGCCGCAATATGCGCGCCCGGCAACGACGCCGCCGCCATCGGTGGCAGCGCCGCAGTCCTATCCGGCACCCAGCCGCGGCGTGTCCGGGGGCGGCCGCGGGCTTTCGTCCTATTCGCCGCCCGCACAGCCGCAGCTCGACACCACCGGCAGCGTCGGACCGAAATCGGTTGCGGCAACCCGCAATGCCCATGGCAACACCACTATCATCGTCGGTACCAGCGACACGCTGGAAATCATCGCCAAGCGATACAACGTGTCCACGGCCGAAATCCTGCGTGCCAATGGCTACAAGGGACCGCGCGCGCTCTCGCCGGGCCAGCAGCTCGTCATTCCGCCGCGCGCGACCGCGGCTGCCGCGGCACCGCCCGCCGTTGCGCCGCCGGCGACCCGGCCCGTCGCCGCTGCTTCGCGCATACATGTTGTCAACAAGGGCGACACGCTCAACAGCATCGCCCGCCGCAATCATGTGCCGGTCGGCGAACTCGCCCGGGCCAATAATCTCGATACGTCGGCCAGGCTCAGCATCGGCATGAAGCTCACCGTGCCCGGCGCAAAGAGCAGCGCCGCCGCCGAGCCTCTTCCTGCGCCGCCAGCGCCTGCTCAGCAGGTTGCCGATCTGTCGGCGCCCGCCACACGCGCGGTCACTCCCGCTGCCCCGCAACAGAGCGCGCTCCGCGCCGCTCCGTCGAACACACGGGTTGAAGAGAAGCTGGCTGAGCCGGCGGCGTCTGCCAAGCCGGCCGAGACCACCAGCGCGTTGCCATCGTTCCGCTGGCCGGTGCGCGGCAAGGTCATCACCGGTTACGGCGCCAAGACCAATGGCAAGTCCAATGACGGCATCAACCTGGCGGTGCCCGAGGGCACGCCGGTGAAGGCCGCCGAAGACGGCGTCGTCGCGTACTCCGGCAACGAACTGAAGGGTTACGGCAATCTGATCCTGGTGCGGCACTCCAACGGTTACGTCACCGCATATGCCCATGCGAGTGAACTGCTGGTGAAACGCGGGGACACCATCAAGCGTGGCCAGATCATTGCCAAATCGGGTCAATCGGGTGAAGTCGGCTCGCCGCAGCTGCACTTCGAGATCCGCAAGGGATCTTCGCCGGTTGACCCGCTGCAATTCCTCAACGGCGCGTGAGCACCGTTTGTCGTCGCCCGCGTCTTGTTCGCAATTGCGCACAGAGCGGGCCGACCCAGTATTCCAGAGACCTGAGTATAGGCCGTGAAGCCGCGGCGTACTGGATCCCCCGCATGCGCGGGGGATGACCACCGAGGTTGGGATGGTCCAGTGGACTACTTGCCGGACAGCCGCACGCCGAGGCGTCCTGCCAGCTCCTGCGTGAACTGCCAGGCCACGCGGCCCGAGCGCGAGCCGCGGGTGGTGGACCATTCCAGCGCTTCGCGCTCCAGCTCTTCCTCGCCGATCTTGATGCCGAAGTGGCCGCAATAGCCTTTGACCATCGCAAGGTATTCGTCCTGGCTGCAGCGATGGAAGCCGAGCCACAGGCCAAAGCGGTCGGACAGCGAGACCTTTTCCTCGACCGCTTCGCCCGGATTGATCGCGGTGGAGCGCTCGTTCTCGATCATGTCGCGCGCCAGCAGGTGCCGTCGGTTCGAGGTGGCGTAGAGGATGACGTTCTCCGGCCGGCCCTCGATGCCGCCCTCCAGCACTGCCTTCAGCGACTTGTAGGACGCGTCGTTGCCGTCGAAAGAGAGGTCGTCGCAGAACACGATGAAGCGGAATGAGGACGGCCGCAGCAGGTCCATCAGATCAGGCAGGCTCTCGATGTCCTCGCGGTGAATTTCGATCAGCTTCAGCCGGTCGGCGGGCCTGCGATCAAGATTGATGCTGGCATGCGCCGCCTTGACCAGCGAGGATTTGCCCATGCCGCGCGCGCCCCAGAGCAACGCGTTGTTGGCGGGCAGGCCGCTCGCGAAGCGCTCGGTATTTTCGATCAGGATGTCGCGCATCCGGTCGATGCCCTTCAGAAGCGCGATCTCGACCCGGCTGACGTTTGGCACCGGCGACAGCCGCCCGTCGGGGTGCCAGACGAAGGCGTCGGCGCTCGTCAAGATGTCGGCTGAATCGGCGGCAGGGGCATTGGCCGACAGGCGTGCGGCGATGGCCTCCAGCGCGACCGCAATCCGCGCCGCATGGCCGTCCGTTAATGTGCTCGCAGGGCGTTTTGTCGCGGACTTGGCCGCTGCCTTGGCGGGCTTTTTGGGGGCGGCTTTTGCCGCGGTTTTATCGGGTTTTTTGGCCATCGCTCAAGTTCCTGATAGCGCAGCCTTATCGGGCCTTGGCGGCTGCCGCAAGCGGCCTAAATGAAAGGGCGTCCCAGCGTTGCAATTGGGACCGCGGCGGCTATAGTCCGCGCGAATTTGCCCCGGACCGGCCCAGGCGCCCTGGCGCTGCCGGTCCATTTCCGTCTTGCTCGAGGAATACCCGAATGCTGATCACT
>Ga0081540_1004056_pt1 | contig 11342 bp, 9 predicted proteins | sample TabmetS2T1R1_FD_71024 | JGI IMG/M metagenome (GOLD analysis project Ga0081540, IMG submission 71024) | Tabebuia heterophylla rhizosphere microbial communities from the University of Puerto Rico - S2T1R1 | ecosystem: Host-associated > Plants > Roots > Rhizosphere ...
GCCGATCTCGACTTCTACAAGGATCTCGTCGCGTTCGCGAAGAAGCACGAGATCTTCATCCTGTCGGATCTCGCTTACGCCGAAGTCTATTTCGACGACAACAATCCGCCGCCCTCGGTGCTGCAGGTGCCGGGCGCGATGGACGTCACCGTCGAATTCACCTCGATGTCGAAGACCTATTCGATGGCCGGCTGGCGCATGGGCTTTGCAGTCGGCAACGAGCGCATCATCGCGGCGCTGGCGCGGGTGAAATCCTATCTCGATTACGGTGCGTTCACACCGATCCAGGTGGCCGCGACCGCGGCGCTGAACGGGCCGGACGACTGCATCCGCGAGATGCGCGAGACCTATCGCCGCCGGCGCGACACGCTGGTGGAAGCGTTCGGCCGCGCCGGCTGGGATATCCCGCCGCCGCAAGCCTCGATGTTCGCCTGGGCGCCGCTGCCGAAAGCGTTCGAGGAAGTCGGCAGCATGCAGTTCGCAACTCTGCTGGTGGAGAAGTCCGGCGTGGTGGTGTCGCCCGGCGTTGCCTTCGGCGAGCATGGCGAAGGCTTCGTCCGCATCGCGATGGTGGAAAACGAGCAACGCATTCGCCAGGCCGCGCGCGGTGTGCGCCGCTTCCTTGAAAGCGGCATCGAAACGTTGCACAACGTGGTTCCTCTCGCCAACCGGCGGTAATCCTTCCAGCAGGTTTTGTAATGGTCGCACCGCTGAAAGTGGGCATAGCGGGGCTCGGCACCGTTGGCGCCGAAGTCGTCCGCCTGATCGAACAGCAGGGAGCGGCCCTGGCGGCGCGCAGCGGCCGCGGCGTGCGCGTCGTTGCGGTCACCGCGCGTTCGAAGGCGAAGAAGCGCGGACTCGATCTGCGCGGCATCGACTGGGTCGCAAGCCCGCAGGCGCTGGCCGAGGATCCCAATGTCGACTGTTTCGTCGAATTGATGGGCGGCGCCGATGATCCAGCCCTCTCGGCGATCGAGACCGCGCTGAAGGCCGGCAAGTCGGTGGTGACGGCCAACAAGGCGCTGATCGCCAAGCACGGGCTGCGGCTCGCCAAGGCGGCCGAGCAGAATGGTGGCGCGCTGAATTTCGAGGCCGCGGTCGGTGCGGCCATTCCGGTGATCAAGACGCTGCGCGAGGGGCTCTCCGGCACCAGCGTCAACCGCGTCTATGGCATCCTCAACGGCACCTGCAATTACATCCTGACGCGGATGGAGCAGGAAGGGCTGTCGTTCGAAGAGTGCCTGAAGGACGCACAGCGGCTCGGCTACGCCGAAGCCAATCCGTCGTTCGACGTCGACGGACACGACACCGCCCAAAAGCTTGCGATCCTGGCGAGCCTCGCCTTCGGCACCAAGGTCGCGCAAACCGCTGTTTATGTCGAAGGCATTTCCTCGATCACGCCCGAAGACCTGCGGGCGGCGGAGGAACTCGGATATCGCGTCAAGCTGCTTGGCGTTGCGGTGCGGACTGCAAAGGGCATCGAACAGCGCGTGCATCCGACCATGGTGCCGAAATCTTCGTCGATTGCCCAAGTGATGGGCGTGACCAATGCGGTGACGATCGACGGCGAGGGCATTCCGCCGATCACCCTGGTGGGGCCGGGCGCGGGCGGGGCGGCAACTGCGTCCGCCGTGGTTGCCGATATCGCCGATGTCGCGCGGGGCATCCGCGCAACGCCGTTCGGCCGGCCGGTCGAGAGCCTGCGCGCGACGGCCAAGGCGCCGATGGAGCGTCATGAGGGCGGATATTACATCCGCCTTCTGGCCCGCGACCACGCCGGCACCGCCGCCACCATCGCAACGCGGCTCGCGGAACAGAAGATTTCGCTGGAATCGATCGTGCAGCGCCACCGCAATGGCAGCGATGTTAACGGTTCGGCCAAAAAAGCTTCACCGGTACCGGTCATTCTGATTACCTATGCGACCAATGAAGACGCGGTTCATCGGGCGCTGAAGGCCGTGCAGCGTGACAGGGTGATCAGTGGTCGCCCACAGGTGATCCGAATTGAGAAAAATTAGTGTGCGATAGCGAACGCCTTCTAGGTTAGATGATTGAATGCGGGCGAGGGGCCCGAAGGCTGAAGGAGTGCTGAGATGTCGACCCATATTTCCGTCCCGCCGCAACTCTTGCTCGAGCGCATCCTCACGCTCGAAATCGTGCGGGTAACGGAGCGGGCGGCGGTGTCGGCCGCGCGGCTGCGCGGCCACGGCCAGGAGAAGGCGGCCGACCAGGCCGCGGTCGACGCGATGCGGCGCGAGCTCAACAAGCTGCCGATCGAGGGCACTGTCGTGATCGGCGAGGGCGAACGCGACGAGGCGCCGATGCTGTTCATCGGCGAGAAGGTCGGGCTCAATGCGGGGCCGCAGGTTGATATCGCCGTCGACCCGCTCGAGGGCACCACGCTGTGCGCGAAGAACATGCCGGGCGCGATCGCCACCATGGCGATGGCCGACGGCGGCACGCTGTTGCACGCGCCCGACGTCTACATGGAAAAGATCGCCATCGGCCCCGGCTACGCCAAAAACCTTATCGACCTCGATGCTCCGCCGGCGGAGAACATCCAGCGCCTGGCCAAGGCCAAGGGCGTGCCGGCTTCCGCCATCACTGCGCTTGTGCTCGATCGTCCGCGCCATGCCGAGATCATATCGTCCGTCCGCTCTACCGGCGCGGCGGTACGCCTGATCACCGATGGCGACGTCGCGGGCGTGATCCACACCGCGACGCCTGAAGAGACCGGCGTCGACATCTACATGGGCACGGGCGGCGCGCCGGAGGGCGTGCTGGCGGCGGCAGCACTGCGCTGCATCGGCGGCCAGATGCAGTGCCGCCTCGTGCTCGATTCGGCCGAGAAGCGCGAGCGCGCCAAGAAGATGGGCGTCAGCGATCCCCGCCTGATCTACGGCATTGAGGACATGGTGAGGGGCGACTGCCTGTTTGCCGCAACCGGCGTCACGACGGGCTCGCTGCTGACCGGCGTGAAGTTCCGGAAAGACAATGTGATCGAAACCGAAACGGTGGTGATGCGCTCCGTCACCGGCACGGTGCGCATCATCAAGGCCGAGCACCGCGAGCTGCAAAAATTCTACCTCGATTGAGGAGACGGCCATGGCGGGCGACATCATCGTCCGGCCGGTGCGACCGGACGATCGCGCCGCCTGGGATCCGCTCTGGCAGGGCTATCTCACCTTCTACAACTCAACGCTTGCGCCCGAAGTGACGGAGGCGACATGGGAGCGCTTCTTCGATCCGATCGAGCCGCTCTATGCGCTGGTCGCCGAGCGTGACGGCGAGCTTGTCGGGCTCACGCATTATCTGCTGCACCGCTCTACCTGGGCGCCGGTCTGCTACTGCTACCTCGAAGACCTCTTTGTCGAGCCGTCGATGCGCGGCGGCGGCACCGGACGCAAGCTGATATTGGCGGTCGAGGCTGCGGCGCGCGCGGCCGGCGCCAGCCATCTCTATTGGATGACGCACGAGACCAATGAGACCGCCCAATTGCTCTATAACAAGGTCGCCGACCGGCCCGGGTTTGTGCAGTATCGGAAGAAACTCTAGCCTGCTTAAGAAGAACAACAACAGGGAGCGACCATGTCAGACATTTCCGGGGTAAAAGCGCTGGTCTTCGATGTGTTCGGCACCTGTGTCGACTGGCGCACCAGCCTGATCAACGATTTTACAAAGTGGTCGGAAAGGCGCGGCATCAAGGCGGACTGGACTGCGCTGGTCGACGGCTGGCGCGCGGTCTATGCAGCGTCGATGGATGAGGTGCGCAAGAATCCGCAGAACGGCTACGTCATCCTCGATGTGCTGCATCGCCGCTCGCTCGAAAAGCTGGTCGCGCAATTCGACATCAAGGGACTGACCGATGCCGACTTGCACCATCTCACCATGGGCTGGCACCGCCTGCATTCCTGGCCCGACACCAATGCCGGCCTGGCGCGGCTGAAGACGAAATACGTCATCTCGCCGCTCTCCAACGGCAATGTCGCGTTGCTTACCAACATGGCGAAGTTCGCCGGCATGCCCTGGGACCTCATCATGTCCGCCGAGCTGTTCGAGCACTACAAGCCCGATCCCGAGACCTATCTCGGCGCGGCGAAGCTTCTCTGCCTCAAGCCAGAGGAAGTGATGATGGTCGCAGCCCACAACAACGACCTGAAAGCCGCGCGGAAGCTGGGGTTAAAGACCGCCTTCGTCGCAAGGCCCACCGAATACGGCCCGCACCAGAAATACGATTTCGAGGCCAAGGATAATTGGGAGATCGTGGCCAAGGATTTCGGTGGGATAGCGGACCGGATGGGTTGCTAAGCGCTCGCGATCGCGCGAATCATTGCAGCGTCGCGCTTCGTGCTTAGCTCAGAGAGCATCATGACGCTTCCCGCATCCGCATTGCCCGTCGAGGCGCCGCAGGCCTTCCTCGGTGTCACCAAATCCGCGACCGGCAAGCTCTGGCGCGACCGGCTGGACGCGCGCGGGCAAGCGCGGGCGCTTGCCATCGTGCAGCGCCATCAATTGCCGGAAATGCTGGCGCGCGTGCTCGCGGGTCGGGACGTCGAGATCGATGCGGTGGAGGATTTTCTCGATCCGACCATCCGCAAGCTGATGCCCGATCCCTTCACGGTGACGCAGATGGAGGCGGCTGCGAAGCGCATCGCGGACGCGGCGGTACGCGGCGAGAAGATTGCGATCTTCGGCGACTATGACGTCGATGGCGCCACATCTGCAGCGCTGCTCGCCTGGCACCTGCGTCATTGCGGGCTCGATCCGCTGATCCACATCCCGGACCGGTTGTTCGAAGGCTATGGCCCCAACACCGAAGCCGTGCGCATGCTGGCGGGCAAGGGCGCCACGCTGCTGGTGAGCGTGGATTGCGGCACCACCAGCCTCGAGGCGTTGGCCGAAGCGAAGAAGCTCGGACTATCCGTCGTCGTCATCGACCATCATCAATGCGGCGAGCAATTGCCTGATGTCGATGCGCTGGTAAACCCGAACCGGCCGGACGATCTCTCCGGCCTCGGTTATCTCGCCGCCGTCGGCCTGGTGCTGGTGACGCTGGTTGCGGTCAGTCGCGAATTGCGTCGGCGTGGGTTTTGGAGCGCGGAGATGCCCGAGCCCGATCTGCTTGGCGCGCTGCATCATGTGGCGCTCGGCACCGTCGCTGACGTCGCGCCGCTGACCGGGCTCAATCGCGCCTTCGTGGCAAAAGGACTGATCGCGATGCGCCGCCGCGACCATGTCGGGCACACCGCGTTGATGGACATATCGCGACTCAACGGTCCGCCGGAAGCCTGGCATCTCGGCTTCATGCTGGGGCCGCGCATCAATGCCGGCGGCCGCATCGGCCGCGCCGATCTCGGCGTGCGGCTGCTGCTGGAGGGCGATGTCTCCGAGGCTGCGCGCATTGCCGCCGAGCTCGATCGCCTCAACAGCGAACGCCGGCTGATCGAGCAGGCGGCGGAAGCACAGGCCGAGGCCGAGGCGCTGGCCTCGCTCGGCGCCGAGGACAAGGGTGCCGTCATCGTCACGGCGTCCGAAGGCTGGCATCCCGGCGTGGTCGGTCTCGTCGCCTCGCGGCTGAAGGAGAAATTCGGCCGTCCGGCCTTTGTGATTGCGCTTGAGCCCGGCGGCATCGGCACCGGTTCCGGCCGCTCGATCTCCGGCGTCGATCTCGGCAAGGCGGTTCGGCAGGCGGTGAAGGACGGCCTGTTGATGAAGGGCGGCGGCCACGCCATGGCCGCGGGCGTGACGCTGCGCAAGGAACGCCTCGCCGAATTCCGCGCCTACCTGGAAAGTGCGCTCGCCGCCGATGTCGCCAATTCCCGCCACGAGAACGAGCTTTTTGTCGACGGTGCGGTCAGCGCCCGCGCTGTGACGCCGGAATTCGTCAACACGCTCAATCGCGCCGGTCCCTTCGGCGCCGGCAATCCGGAGCCGGTGATCGCGCTGCCGTCGCATCAGCTGATCTTTGCCGACGGGGTTGGCCAGGCGCATTTGCGGCTGCGCTTCAAGGCCGGCGACGGCGTCATTGTGAATGCCATGGCATTCCGCGCCGTGGGACAAAAGCTTGGCAATGCGCTGGTGCAGAACCGCGGTCAGCAATTGCATGTTGCGGGCTCACTCGCGGTAGACCGTTGGCAAGGGGCCGAACGTGTGCAAATGCGTGTGGCCGATGTCGCCGTGCCCGACGAGGGGCCGGCGATGATCCGGTGAGAAGCAGGAAACGTCGTGCAGGGAGTTGATATGGCAGGGCAGGTTGCAGGCAAGGTTGCGCTGGTCACGGGCGGCGCATCGGGCATTGGCGAAGCGGTCTCAGAGCTGCTGACGCGCGAAGGCGCTTCTGTGGCGGTGACCGATATCGACGAGCTCCGTGGTCCGGAGCTCGTTGCCCGCATCAAGAAGGCCGGCGGCGAGGCGACGTTCTGCCATCAGGACGTCACCAGCGAAGAGCGATGGATCGAAGTTGTGACTGAGGTGGTCGCGCGTTATGGCCGGCTCGACATCCTCGTCTCCAATGCCGGCATTGGAATCGGGGTGCCTTCGATCACAGAGATGACGCTGGAGGACTGGCGGCGGCAGACCGCGATCAATCTCGACGGCGTATTCCTGTCGGTGAAGCACTGCCTGCCGGCGATGCGCAAAGGCGGCCGTGGCGGCTCGATCATCCTGATGTCGTCGCTCGCGGGCCTGCGCGGCGCGCAGTCGCTTGCCGGCTATTGCGCGACCAAGGGCGGCGTGCGGTTGTTTGCCAAGGCGATCTCGATGGAGTGCGCCTCATTCGGTGACGGCGTGCGCGTCAACTCCGTGCATCCCGGCATCATCGACACGCCGATCTGGGGCAAGATCCCGGCCGGCGCGGCGAGCGGACAGAACGCGCCGATCGACCCCGAGGAGCGCGCGAAATGGGCAACTCCGTTCGGCCGCGCCGGCCATGCCATGGAAATCGCACAGGGCGTGCTGTATCTGGCGTCGGACGCCTCCAGCTACGTGACGGGAATGGAGCTCGTCATCGACGGTGGCATGAATGCGGGTGGCGCGCTGCGGCTGCCCGACGCGCCAGCTCATCCGATGCCGGCGTTCGCGCGCTAGCCCCCCTGCCTTAACCGCGCGAGCACTTTCAGCCCGCCGTAACCGTCGGCAGGTAGCAGCCCCATCCTGGTCTGATAATCCCTGACCGCCTTCATGGTGTCGTTGCCGACGCGGCCGTCGGTGCCGCCGGTATCGAAGCCGGCCTTGGTCAGCCGTGTCTGCATTTCCTGCACTTCGGCGAGCGTCAGCGCGCGCTCCGAGCCCGGGAAGGGCTGGATGAAGGTCGGTCCGCCCAGGATGCGGTCGCCGAGATGGCAGATCGCGAGCGCATAGTTCATCGAGGGATTGTAGCTCTTCACCGAATAGAAGTTCGGACCCAACAGGAACGTCGGACCGCCCGCGACCGGCACCCACATCTGCGCCGAGGCGTTCGGCTGCGGGAATGGCTGGCCGTCGGCGCGGGTGACGCCGGCGCTGGCCCATGCGGCATAGCTGCGGCTGCCGCCGGCTGCGCCGCTTGCGCCGCGCACCTCGTAGCCCCAGTGCTCGCCGCGGTGATACTTGCCGCGGTTGACCAGGTATTTTGCGGTCGAGCCGAGCGCATCGTCGGGCTTGCCGAATGGCGAGACTTTGCCGTCGCGGTCATAGTCGATGCCGACATTGAGCCAGACTTCCGGCATCCACTGTGTGTGGCCCATCGCGCCGGCCCAGGAGCCACGCATCTCCTCCGGCGTGCTCCAGCCGCGATCGACGATGCGCAGCGCATTGATCAGCTCGGTCTCCCAATAGGCCTTGCGGCGCGGCTCGTTCCAGGCGAGCGCCGCGAGCGCAGGAAAAATGGGGCGCATATGGTTCTGCTGCACCAGCGGATCGCCATAGGCGGACTCGACGCCCCACAGCGCAAGCAGCGTGCCGCGCTCGACGCCATACTCCTGTTCGATGCGTGCAAACAGCGCCTCGTTCTTCTTCAGCGCCTCGCGGCCATTGGTGATGCGCCAGTCGGAAACGCGGCGGTTGATGTATTGCCAGATCTGCTCGGTGAATTCCGGCTGCTTCTGGAATTGCTTGAACACGGACATGTCCGGCTCAATGCGGCCCATCACGCGGGTCCAGGTCGCATCCGAAATGCCTTTTGCCTGCGCGCGGGCTCGGAACGAGTCGCGCCATTGGTCGAAGCCTGGCGGGACCGCAGCAAGGGCAGAACTCGCGAGTAACGTTGTTGCGCCAAGACCCGCCTGCAGCACGGTGCGGCGAGTGGGCGCCTTCGGGGAATCGAACTGGCTCATGGACACATTGTAGCCGCGCAAGCTGCTCCGGCCAAAGATCATCTGGTGCGGCGTCATGCCCACAAATGATAGGGGCCGGGATCCGGATCGGGAACAGCCACGGCAACGCGCGCAGCCAATGCGGCATGCATCCGGTTTCAGCCAGGGCATGTACTCATTAAGCAATTGCCGGACCCATGTCCGCTTCTCCCCCAATCGCGGCGCGAAAGCGGACATTGCCTGACTTCCGGGTTGGGCCAGATTCGGTCCTCATAATGCGCAGGCGCAGACGGCCGGTCTTCCTCCGGGATCGGAAAGACACGGCGTGCGGAGCAGTTGCCCGGCCCATGCGTTATTTCGACCTGGCGGCCAAGGTAGTGGGTCCTCCCGGGGCGAGGCCGCTAGACGCGCTTGCTACGCTTCGTCGTCTCGCACTGCTTGTTGCAGCCGGCATCGAGCCGCTTGCAGCGATTCCTTTATGCGGCTCGCCATGGCGTCAACCGCGGAATCCAGCGTGGCACACTAGTCCGAAAGCTCTCGTACTCCGTGCCGAATGTTTCCTTGAGCGTCGGTTCTTCGATCATCACCACCCAGACATGAAAAAAAAGCCAGAGTAGCGCGCCGTACCAGAGGAGACGCCAGTCACCAAACAAAAGGGCCTGACCAAAAATGACTGCGACGACCGCGATGTAGATCGGATTTCGCACGTAGCGATAAAGGCCAGTCACTACGAGCTTTTGTGTCGGCGCGATCGGGGCGGGCGTCCCCAGCCCCTCCAGCGCAAAACGGGCAAATGAATCCACAAGTCCGGGCACTCCGACGATGATCAATATACCGCCGAGGATGCGGGTTAGATCGACGCCGAAAAAAGCTGGCCGAAATTCCCACTGCGTGACCCACCAGGGGACGAAGCCTGCCAGCACCAACGGCGCAATGACGAAGAACAGAGCGGAGCCCAAGACGGCAATTGCTTTCGACATTGCGTGCTCCCACGACCCGACAAGAATAGCTTAGCAAATCACTTCTGCTACGAGCATTGAACGCGGCTCCACAATTAGTTGTCCCGGCCGTCGAGTTCTCTTCACCTCGCTTCTGATCTTCAGGCTGAGTTCCGGTATGGTCAAAAGCCGACCTTAGCCGCGGCTCCTGCCATGTCCGCTAAGGGCCAGTTGCAGACATGCCCAGCCCAAGACGGCATGTCCGCTTCACCCCCCGCAAGCAGACATCGGAGCCAGCGGCGGGCAGTCCGCTAAGGGCCACTTGCAGACTTCGTCACCGGAGAGTCACGGGTCGAGCAGGCCCTCGCCAATCGCCTCGCCGTTGAGACCCAAAGGCGAAGCGCGGGTTGATCCCGCAATATGAAAAGGTGCCGGACGCGGTTGCTAGACACTGGCCGTAGCTCACGAAATGGCAAAGGCCCGGATAGCCCCAGTCTTTTCCTTGCAGGCACCAAGGATAGTCTTGAGCGACGGCTGAGGTCGATCCGGATGCCAATAGAATGCTCGCAGCGGACGTAGCAGCAAAAAGAAAGCGCCGCATCAAATTGCTCCCGAAAGATAGTTTCCTGGAAGACGCGGACAGCATACGACGTCGCGACCGAAACACCGAATATTAATTCACTTACAGCCGGCCCAAAACGCTGCGGCGGATAGCCGGGCGGGTCGTTCGAGAAGTAAAAAACGCTATTTGCATCACGGCTCGAAACTGCAACGATGAGAACCGCTAAACCGATGAAAACGGAAGACGATGAGAAACGTCGCCAATAGCAAAGGCCTGGTCGTCCTTGCTGGTGTCCTCGTACTGTTCAGCGGAGTCGCTCTGGCGCAATCACCACCCGGCGGACAAACGGGTTCGGCAGCGCCAGCACTTGACGCGTTGGTAGGCCGGTGGGCGCGAACCGAAGGCCCTTATATGATCAGCATCAATGCCGTTGTAAACGGCAAGCTTAATGCCAGTTATGCCAACCCGAGACCTCTGCCCTTTGAAACTGCGGAAGTAACCCGCGATGGAAATACGCTCAATTTGTTCTTTAAATTGAGCGCTGGCGGCTACGGCGGCTCAACCTACACGCTCAAATATGATGCCGAGACCGATAGCCTGAGAGGCGTCTACAACCAGGTTGTCTTGATGCAAAAGTTTGACGTGGTTTTCAGACGTATGAAGTGATGGCTCCGCCGCCGGGGAGAAGCCGAGGTCCGCTATGGGCCGATTTTGTTGCAAAAGTCGGCTGTAACCGACGGATGTCGTTCGGCCGTTTGCTAAGGCCGACCGGCTTTGATCCGCCGACCCTGACGCTCTCAAGGCAACGCCTACGCTACGCAATACACAGGGCGTGAGCGGGTGGTGGTCGCGCAACCAGCGACGCGAGGCACCTCAGATTCTGAGCGATGGCAGCCAGAACAAACTCATCCTGGGCGCCTTGTGGTCCACGAAGCCGAAGGCGACCAAGCCTCAGGATGCGCTTCAAGTGTGCGAACCGCATCTCGATTTTCTTGCGCTCGCGGCGCGACCGCTCAAAGCCCTCGGTGCCAGCGAACGATCGAGCGACGTCTCGGGCATGCTCATGGATATCGCGCGGGATCTTGCGTGATGGTTCTTTTGGACAGCACTGCGGTTTGAGCGGGCATACCTCGCAGTCGAGCTTGCTCGCACGATACAGAAGCGTCTTGCCCTCGTGCACGGTGCCGCTCGTTCCGAGCCGCTTTCCGCCCGGGCAGTGGTAGACGTCGCTGGTCGGATCATATCGAAAGTCGCGGCGCGAGAAGGTGCCATCATCTCGCTTCGACTTGTCGAAAACGGGAATATGCGGCGCGATGCCCTTCTCCTCGACCAGCCAGTTCAGCATCGGAGCAGCTCCGTAAGCGGTATCCCCGACAAGCCGATCCGGCTTGAGGCCGAAGCGCTCCTGTGTTCGCTCGATCATCGTCCTTGCCGCGCCGACCTCGGCTTGGCGAATGGCGCGGGAGGCTTCGACATCAAGGATGACGCCGAACTTCACGTCGATGAGATAGTTGTCAGAGTAAGCGAAGAATGCCGGTCCCTTGTGAGCGC